>Ga0209099_1000033_pt1 | contig 160353 bp, 161 predicted proteins | sample AD_JPNHW2_MetaG_FD_184430 | JGI IMG/M metagenome (GOLD analysis project Ga0209099, IMG submission 184430) | Active sludge microbial communities of municipal wastewater-treating anaerobic digesters from Japan - AD_JPNHW2_MetaG (SPAdes) (version 2) | ecosystem: Engineered > Bioreactor >...
GTGATCTCGGTGACAAATACCGTTGCCCCGACAGCAAGCGGGCCGTATATGATGTAGGAGTGACCGGTGATCCACCCGGGATCCGCAGTGCACCAGTAGATGTCCCGCTCTTTTAGGTCAAACACCATCTTTGTGGTATAGTAGGTTCCGACCATATATCCGCCGCAGGTATGGACGACTCCCTTGGGTGTGCCGGTTGAACCGCTGGTATAAAGGATAAAGAGCGGGTCCTCTGCATCCATCACTTCGCACGGGCAGTCAGCCGGTACATCCTGCATGATCGCGTAGAAATCGTGCTCCCGTCCGTGGTTAAGCGCAACCGGGGGTTCTTTGCGTCTCCGGTATATCACGACATGTTCGACAGTTGGTGCGTTGTCAATGGCATCTTTTACGATAGAAATCAGGGGGATTGCCTTGCCGCGCCGGATCGAGATATCCGCGGTGATAACAACTTTTGCTTCTGCATCCTTGATCCGCATGTTGAGCGCAGCAGTCCCAAAACCGGCAAAGACAACGCTATGGACAGCACCAATTCGGGCGCACGCGAGCATGGCGATCAGCTGCTCCGGTACCATAGGCATGTAGATACAGACCCGGTCGCCTTTTTTCACGCCAAGTTTTTTGAGGCCGTTTGCAAACCTCATGACCTCGCCGAGCAACCGCTGGTAGGAATATACCCGCTCCTTCTCGTTCTCGCCCCTCCAGATCAGGGCCACTTTGTTCCGGCGGTCTCCTGCCACGTGGCGATCGAGACAGTTTGCGGCAATATTGAGCCTGGCGTTCAGGAACCACTTCGCGTAGGGGTAATTCCACTCGCTGACTTTATCCCAGGGCCGGATCCATTCCAGTTCACGGGCGATTTCCCCCCAGAATGCATCCGGATCGGACAGGAATTTTTCATAGGTTTCCTGGTAGTCTCCAATCCAGGATTCACGTTTGTACTTCACGTCAGGCGTATAGTACTTTGCATTCTCCACGAGTTTGACATCAAAACTTTCGTTCATCTCATCCCCCGATTTTTTACACAATTAATCGTGTAAACCGCTGTACAAAATTTTAGTGGTAATAGAATATATTCAAAGCTTAAATTTATTTACACATATAATAATTTCACTGCTTCAGGCTGATGCTGCGGAAGTTGGAAAAAACAGTGAATTGCGGATGGTTTGCCACTAACAACACTAAAAAAATACAAGAATCATTATCTATCGGGATTTTTTAATAGTGTATCAATGCTGGACAGAATGAAGGGGTGCATGCTTGGTGCGGCAGTGGGCGACGCCCTTGGCATGCCAAACGAGAGTACCATGCCCGGATTAAATAAAATGAAATACGGATACCGCAGGGCATATAAGGGTCATCCGAATGATAACCTGGCAGCCGGCCAGTATACTGACGATACCCAGATCATGATCCTTGTCGCAACGCTGCTCGCTGATGGACGGTATACAGACGAGCGGTACGGACTTGCCTTAAAGGAATATTACGCCCGTGAAGCGCTCCGCTGGCCGGATGGATCGGTTTCTGCAGCCTGCGAACATATGCAACGCGATAAAGTACTATCCTGTGGTGTGAAGTCTACAACCGCAGGTTGCCTCCCGCAGGCCCTTCCGTTTGCCCTTGTATACCCGGATATCCACGAGGGAACCGAACGGGCAGTCCGGGCATGCACGGTAACCCATACCCACCCGGGAGCCCATGCTGCGGTCTCGACGTTTATCACATTATTGTATCACGCAATCCACGAAAGTGCAGACCCGGTAAGTAAAGCGCTCCAGCGGGCACAAAATGAAGATGAAGTGCTGGGCGGTAAGATCAACAACGCTCTCAATCTCGAACGGGATGGCACAGAAACGGATACGGCGGTGCTGAAGATCGGAAATGACGTTTCCCTGTACCAGACACTTCCCATAGCATTTTTCCTGATCAGCAGGTACGAGCATCCTGCCGATCTTCTGACTGTTGCCGCACATGTCGGGGGAAATACCGATACTATCGGTTTTCTGTGCGGCGCATACCTCGGTGCAAGAAAAGGCCGCGATGCAATTCCGGCCGATCTGCTGGAAGGACTTGAAGACCGGCAGCGGATTGAGCTTCTTGCCCAGCGGCTTTTCGATATCTACACCCGCAAACTCGAGTCCTGAAATTTTTTTCAATTACCCGGGTAAAACCGGATTAAAACCGGTTTTTTTTCAATATTTTAATGGATAACCGGAATCTCCCCAAAGGTTAAATTTTCACAATAAATATATCCAAATATGAAAGTTGCGATTGTCGGGGCGTCCGGGTATGCCGGTGGCGAGCTGGTCCGCCTCCTTTACCATCATCCTTCTGCGAAGGTTACCTGCGTCACATCGCGCAAACTTGCAGGAACACCTCTTGATCAGGTTCATCCCCATCTCAAAGGGTTTACGAATCTCAAATTTGAAAACCCGGAGCCTGATGCAATGGATGTTGACCTTGCATTTCTCGCGGTCCCGCACACGGCGGCCATGAGTATTGCGGGAAAACTGCTCTCCCGGGGCATTAAAGTCGTCGACCTGAGTGCTGACTACCGCCTGCCAAAGGATGTCTTTGAAAAGGTCTACGGGGTCACTCACACGGATTACTTCCATGCACCGTATGGCATTCCCGAACTGCACCGCAAGGAGTGCATCAACGCAAAGTTTGTTTCAAACCCCGGGTGTTTCCCCACCGGGGCAACCCTTGCTGCAGCCCCTCTTGCAAAATATGCCAACACCGTGATCTTTGATTCAAAGACCGGGGTCAGCGGTGCCGGGGACAATCCTTCTGCGACAACGCACTATCCCAATGTCGGAGACAACGTCAATCCCTACAAATGGACCAGCCACCGCCATCTTGCCGAGATGAAACAGGAACTGGCATTCCTTGGCTCAAAAGCGAAAGTCTACTTCACGCCCCATCTTGTGCCGGTGAACCGGGGAATCCTAACCACCGCCCACATCCTCTTAAACGAGCCCATGGAGACAAAAGAAGTCGAAAAACTGTACCAGGACTTCTACAAGGACGAGTTTTTCGTCCGGTACCAGATGCCGATGCTTGCCGCAGTGCGCGGGAGCAACTTCTGCGACATCAAGGTCGAGAGCGAAGGACTCCGGGTGGTCGTGGTCTCAGCGATTGACAACCTTGTCAAGGGCGCAAGCGGACAGGCTATCCAGAACATGAACATCATGTGCGGGTTTAAGGAAACCGACGGCCTCGTCTCGGCCGGGATGCTGCCATAACGGGGTGATATCCTGTGCTTGTTTCAGAAGCCATGACAAAAAATCCCCTGACCTGCACTGTTGATACCCCGCTAAGGGATGCTGTCGCAATCCTGCGCAGGCACCACATCGGGGGGCTGCCGGTTATGGACGGGGAGACTCTTGCCGGGATCATCACGGAATCCGATGTCATCGCACAACTTGAAACAAAAAAACTTTCAAACGACCTCTGGCTCCCGTCACCCCTTGAGATCATCGAGATACCAATCCGCGAATACATTAACTGGGAAAAGACAAAGGACGCCCTGCGCAATATCGGGGATCTCCCGGTGAAAAAAGTGATGACCCACCGGGTGGTCACTGTTTCCGTGGATATGGATATCGAAGAAGCGGCATCCGTCATGCTCAAAGAGGGCATCGCGCGGCTGCCGGTAATGGACGGAGAAAAACTGGTCGGAATACTAACCCGCGCTGATATTGTCAATGCAGTTGGCGCATCCTATTCAAACTGATGCATCAAACACTAAAAAACAACCAATACCTCCGGAGAGAAGGAACATGGTCTACAAGAGTATCTGTGCGGTAAAAGGTGTCACCGCATATGGGGTAAAAGAGGGAAAATTCGGTCTGGCCCTGATCCGTGCAAGCGGTACGGCAGCCGGTGTGTTTACTGAAAACCTCGTGAAGGCAGCACCAATTGAACTGATGCGCAAACAGATCAAGGCAGGAAGGCTTGAGGCAGTCATTGTCAACAGCGGCTGCGCGAACGCTTATACCGGAAAGAAGGGATACGAGGACGCTGTCACCATGACAGAGTATGCCGGGTCCGCGCTTGGCGTCGATGCCACATCGGTCGGCGTGGCAAGCACCGGTGTCATCGGCCGGTACCTTGACCTGCCCCTGATCCGGCGTCAGTGTGCTGACGTTTCACTGAAACTTACAAAAAGCCCGGATGCCGAAGACCATACGGTTCATGCCATCATGACAACGGATACACGCCCGAAGCATGCGCTCATAAAAAACGAAGGTTTTACGATTGGCGCGATTGCGAAAGGAAGCGGAATGATCGCCCCCAACATGGGCACCATGATCTCGCTTATTTACACCGATGCGGAGATCGGCGCAAAACCGCTCAAGGCAGCACTTAAACTTGCCGCGCAGCGGACGTTCAACCGGGTCGTTGTCGATGGCGACACGAGCACGAATGATATCGCCCTTTGTACCGCAACCGGTGAAGCAGGAAAGGTGGACGAAAAGGAATTCTCCACCGCACTTGAGGCATGTTGCCGGTCTCTTGCCCAACAAATTGCGGCTGACGGGGAAGGTGCAAGCAAGCTTCTCGAAGTCACGGTCCGTGGGGCCAAAAAGGAGACCGATGCCGCAAAAGTCGCCCGGGTCGTCATCGAGTCACCGCTCGTAAAGACCGCAGTGTACGGGGAAGACCCCAATTGGGGACGTGTCGTTGCCGCAGCAGGCCGCGCCGGTGTAAAATTCGACCCGAACGCGGTCTCGCTCCAGATCAGTGACGGGAAAAACCAGTACCCGCTGGTAAAATCCGGCGAGATTATTGCAGACCTCTCAAAGGCCAAGGCCGCGATGCATGGCAACAAGGTCATCTTTATTCTTGACCTCGGCGCCGGAAAGGAAGAAGCCACCGCGTGGGGCTGCGACCTCACCGAAAAATATGTCGAAATCAACGGGAAGTATACAACATGATGAAGCGTGAAGATGTCCTCATGGAGGCGCTCCCCTATATCCAGCAGTTCCATGGCAAGACGATTGTTATCAAACTCGGCGGCCATGCAATGGTCGACCCGGTCGTCCTTGAAAATGCCATACGGGATGCAGTGCTCCTCCATTACGTCGGCATCCGGGTCGTCCTTGTCCATGGCGGCGGGCCGGAGATCACGGAAAAGATGAAGGCGCTCGGGAAAGAGTCGGTCTTTGTCGGAGGCCTCCGTGTTACCGATCAGGAAACCCTTGAAATCGCCCAGATGGTGCTTGTCGGCAAGATCAACAAGGGGATTATCTCCCTTATTGCAAAGTGCGGCGCAAAAGGTGTCGGGATCTCCGGGAGCGACGGCAACCTTATCATCGCAAAGAAGATGGACCTCCAGAAAGTAAACGTCGCTGGAGTAGAACAGGAAGTGGACCTTGGGCATGTCGGAGAGATAGAATATATTGATCCCGCACTTCTCACAACCCTCTTGGAACGGGACTACATCCCTGTAATTTCCCCCATCGCTATCGACCGGTGTGGCGGGAGCCTCAACATCAACGCAGATACCGCTGCCGGCGATATTGCCATCGCACTCAAGGCATACAAACTGATCAACATGACCGATGTGGATGGCGTGATGGACGCAAAGAGGACACATGTCTTCCGCAAACTTTCCGTCGATGAAGCCCATGCACTCCTTTCTTCGGGCGCTATTGGCGAAGGCATGATCCCCAAAGTCTCATCTGTCATTAAAGCAGTGGAAAACGGAGTCAGTTACTCCCACATCATCAACGGCAACGTCGAGCACAACCTCATCCTCGAACTCTTCACTCACGAAGGGGTCGGGACGATGATTTCCCTCCAGTAATTTTTTTATAACAACAGGTTAACACACCTGTTAGTATTCCCGCATTCATGTGGGGGACAGGTGTCACCGGATGGATAAGATCATAAAAATTTTTATCGCTGTATTTGCCATCGTTGCTGTCGCGTGTATCGGGGGTGTCTTGATCCCCGGGATAACCGTGGAAACACCTGCTTCCTCTTCTTTGGGTTTAGCTAACGAAAATACCGTATTTTTCTTCTATGGCGAGGAATGTGCGCATTGTAAAAAGATCGAACCATTCATCGATAACCTTACAAAAAAATATCCCGACGCGGATATACGCAGGCTCGAAATCTGGCATAACCAGACAAATGCACAGATTTATTCTCAGTTAAATAAACTGGCCGGATACTCGACCTCACCGGGTGTTCCGGAAGTGATCATCGGCAAAACCGTGCTTGCCGGAGAGATTGACATCCCGGCAAAGCTTGAAGGATATATCCAGGACATTGAAAAAAAAAAGGTGAACACAGCACAATAACACAAACGCCGGTTTCAGCCCCGGCCGGCACATTTATTCTAGCATACTTCTTCTACGGTGACGGGTGCAGCCACTGCGCCAGCATCGAACCATTCATTTCCGAAATTGAGTCCCGTTACCCGGATCTCAGGGTTGAACGGCTTGAGGTCTACCACAATTCGACTAACCTCGCACAGTTATACGCGATGGCCCAAAACTCCGGCAATACCGAAGTTGGAGTCCCGACACTTATTATCGGGAGCCATGTGCTGAACGGTGAGACCGAGATCCGAAACCAGCTGGAACAGCTCGTCCTGCAGGAACGGGCTACGCCATCGGGTACTTCGAAAGGAAATGTACCTACAAATGTAACCGGATCTGAAAACTGTCCCGGGACGTTTTCGACACTGACCGTACCGCTTGTCATATTCTGTGCGTTAATCGACAGCGTCAACCCCTGCGCATTCTCGGTCCTTATCATTCTCCTGCTCTCAATCATATCGCTCCACACACGCCGGCAGGTGTTGATGGTCGGCACCACGTATATCGCGGCGGTGTTCTGCTTCTACATCCTTTCGGGAATTGGCATCTTCTCGTTTGTGCACATTTCAGGCATATCAGGTCTTATCTCAGCTGCCGCAGCCGTCCTTGCGATCATCCTTGGCCTGATAAATATCGTAGATGCGGCATGGAAAAAAGAGGGCTTTGTCCTTGCCATCCCGGAATCGAAAAAACCGGTGATCGACCGGTACATAAAAACTGCCACTCTACCGGCGGCGTTTGTTCTCGGTGTGCTTGTAGGGATATTTGAACTGCCCTGTACCGGCGGGATCTACCTAGCAATTCTTGGCCTGATGAGCAACACCATGACGCTCTCGCAGGGAATACCCTACCTTATCCTCTACAACTTCATCTTTGTCCTGCCACTAATCCTGATACTTGCCGTTGTAGTACTGGGCTTACCTCCAAAGCGGGTCAATTCGTGGCGGCTGGAAAACAGGAGGGCACTCAGGTTCGCGATAGGTCTTGCGATGGTATTTGTGGGGATCTTTATCATCTTTGCACCCCGGTTCCTGTAAAACTACCGAAAACAGGATCCCATTTTTTACACAGGGTATCGTAAAAAGTAAAAATTTACCGGACAAGTTTCCGTGACGGGACGGATTTATTCATTGTTACACGCTGTTCTTTCTCGTTCATCGAGATTAGTGTTTCAAATATCGCCTTTACCGGGACAGGGTCGATATGGTTTGCCTGCGCGAGTTTCATGACGTAATCCAACACATCCGTTTTCCGCTGGCTGTCGTGGACGGGTATGCCTTCCGTCTGTTTGAGTGTCGCGATTTTTCTTGCCAAGCCCTGCCGTTGTGCGATGAGGTGGATAATTTCCTCGTCAAGCTGGGTTATCTCTGCCCGGACCTCTTCAATAGTCATACAAAAGTACAATTGCCATAAAAACGGATAAACGTGATGACAGATCCCGTCGGGACACCGGACACGAAAACAGATATGACCTGATACGCCGTATCTTATCCGGTTGTCTTATGCTCGAACGAATTACACGGCGCGAGGAAGCTGATCTCTTTGTCGCGTGGATAGCCATATCCGTTTCATTTGCGATTATTTTTATCTCGCCCGGCGGATTCCTGAATTTTTCCGGCCGTATTAGTCCCGTAACTGCCCTGATATACTTCGGGATCTCGCTTATTGTGGTCTTTTTCGGGTTTATCCTTCACGAAATGGCACACAAGTTTACCGCGATAAAATACGGGTTCTGGGCAGAGTTTAAAAAAGACAATATGATGCTCCTTGTTGCCGTCGCAATGGCAAGCCTTGTAGGAGTCGTCTTTGCAGCACCGGGCGCGACGATGGTTTACAACACAAGAACCGATGGCCGGATGATCAACAGGGAAGAGAACGGGAAGATCTCAGCTTCCGGCCCGATAACAAACCTCATTCTCTGCATACCGTTTGCCGGGCTGCTCATCTACGGGGGATTATCCGCAGGATTCGGGGCAAACATCTTCACTCTTATCGGTATCATCGGGCTTCAGGTAAACGCGATGCTTGCAGCGTTCAACATGCTGCCAGTCAGCGTGCTTGACGGCAGGAAAGTGCTCGCGTGGAACCCGGCAGTCTTTGCAGTCCTGATTATCGCCGCTTTCGGTGTCCTTGTGGCTTCGTTCTATTTATTCATCTAATCTTTTTTTTACCAAAAGGTCCGGGAAAAGTAATCCTTCGTGTGGAAAAAAGTTCAGGTATTTTTAATCGTTTCAAGTTCTTTTACCAGTTGCTGCCCTTTGGCGTAGGCTTCTTTTAAGGCAGTCGGGTGGTTTTTGATCCCTTTCCATGTATCCATGTCATTTGCGACAATATTTTCAGAATAATCAAACCCGATGCCATGGAACAGGGCAGTGACTGCCGGGAATGCACTGTCAAAGACATGGGCGAGGTTCTGGCCGGCTGTCGAAATAAACACCCCTTTGTGCCGTTTGATGTGGTCTTCAGAGAAATTGAGGGTTTTTAAGATAAATTTCCGGGCCCAGAGGTACTGCGCCCGGTCAATGAACCCTTTCAGCTGTGCAGTAATCCCCATGCTGTATATGGGGGATGCAACCGCGACACAGTCGGCTGCCATCATGCGGTCGTACAGGATCGGAGCGTCATCTTTTACTACACAATCCCCGGTCTTATGGCAGGCATTGCACCCATGACACGCGGTATAAGTAATGTCCCGCAGTACCACTTTTTCGACAGAAGCCCCTGCATCTTTTGCGCCGTCAAGGAAACTGTCAAGCAGCGTCTCGGTGTTCCCGTGCCGGCGCGGGCTCCCGGAAATCCCGATAACCGTGACGGTCATGCCGGACTCTCACTTTTCAAGCGTTTCCTGAGTTCCGATATCACAGCCGTTCCCAGTTTTTCTGCATCAAAGCGGGCAGTGGGATGGTGTTCGATTGCCCCTTTCTCGTCCACGCCGTTTATCATCAGGTATCGTATGTCTGCGTCTTTAATATCGATGACGTGGAAAAAACACTTGATCGATGGCACTGCCGCGTCAAAGACATGCGGCCAGTCCTGTCCTGCTGTTGCGACAAAAACACCCAGGCGCTTGTCCTTCCGCTCCAGGGGAACGACCGGTAATTTCAGGACATATTTCCGGGACCGGAAGACCTGTGCCCGGTCGACGAGGGCTTTTACCTGCGATGCGAGTCCCATGCAGAAGATGGGTGATGAAAGGACGATACAGTCCGCATCGATGATCTTATCGTGGTAGGTGTCCATGCCGTCGCGCTGGACGCACCTGTTGAGTTTCTCGCACGCATTGCACCCCCGGCAGGGATTAATATCAGCCTCGGTAAGCGGGACTTTCTCGATTATGACATCCGGCTCCTGCGCCATGGACTGGAGCACCCAGTCAAGCAGGGTTTCAGAATTGCCATGCCGGCGCGGGCTCCCGGCAAACGCGAGGACTTTTATCGGCATAGATGATGCTTGGATATGGTGGCACAAAAATTATTGGATTCAAAAACGCCTGCGGGCAGGTAATGTTTCTGTACATACAGCAAGGGGGTAGCCCCCTCATAAAAAAAATCCAGGACCCCCCATCCCCGATCAGCAATTGGTGGAGGTGACCTGTTTAGAAAAATGATTTCAACATGGCAGGCCCGGTTGAAAAGGACAGGAACCAACCCGGTTTTTAATCCTTATTGGGATTTCTAAAAAGAAACCCGTATTCAACATCACCGGTCCGGTATGCTCAACGGTAAAACCAAAAAAAAACAGGGATCGGATTGCAGTTACCGGCCCCCTCACAGGCTCTTATAGCAGAGGTACCAGTCTTTGCACTCGTACCCTTCGTTTAAGCGCTTCTCCATGTCGGCCGCAGTCTTTGGCGGGGCAACGACCACCTTGTCGCCCGGCTGCCAGTTGGCCGGGGTCGAGCACTTGTGCGAGTCGGTTGTCTGGAGTGCTTTTACAAGCCGGATGATCTCGGGCATGAACCGCCCGTTCTGCAACGGATAATAGATCATCGCCCGCATGATCCCTTTGTCATCGATAAAGAACACGCACCTGACCGCCGCAGTGGAGCTCTGCGCCGGGTGGATCATCCCGTACTTCTTTGCCACTTTCATGTTCAGGTCGGCGATGACCGGGAACGGGATGGTGATACCCATCTTTTCCTTGATGTTATGCACCCATGCAAGATGTGCAGAAATGCTATCAACAGAAAGCCCGATCAACTTCACATTCAGGGCTGCAAGTTCATCGTAAATCGCGGCAAACGCCATGAATTCTGTTGTACAGACCGGGGTGAAATCGGCAGGATGTGAAAACAACACCACCCATTTCCCCTTTAAGGCCGAAAGCCTGATCGGTCCCTGCGTGGTTTCCGCTTCAAAGTCCGGGGCTGGTTCACCCAGCGCCGGAAAAGCCAGGCATTCCTCTTCTGTCATCTAGGAGGCCCCGGCTTATTTCTTCATAACTTCATCAAGCTGGGCCTTGCCATAGACATAGGCAGGCATGCCCGACAGGAGGAAGGTGACCCGAAGCGCTTCTTCGACCTCGGCTTTTGTGACACCGAGATTTGCCGCCCCTATCAGCTGGGCATGGACAGCGTGCTGGTCGCGGAGTGCCGCTGCAATCGCAATCGCGATCAGTTTCTTGGTCTTCCTTGTGAGCTTGCCATCATCCCAGATGTGATCTTCCAGTTTGATAACGAGGTTGTACATCTCCGGGTCGTTTTCGGTCAGTTCCCTGAAGAATTTCGGCACTTTCCCGATCTTATGTTCGAGACTCTTCAGCTGTTTTTCAGTCTTGCCTTTCCCTGAAGGTTTTTTTGCAACAGTTTTCTTAGCCGCCATAATCATTCACTCTCCAGTTTCATCGGTTCTCCGCAGCAGATGAGTTCTCCGCCGCCAACTTCCTTTACGATCACAACATTCCCGCAGATCTCGCATACAAAGACCTGCCCTTCCGCTGATACGTTTACCATACGAGATTTACCTCAAGTCAACCGGGTTTTTACTCCTATGCTCCTGTCGCACAGGCTCCTGACATCCCGTCACCGGCTTTTTTTGGCAGTCTGAAATTACAGTACTTTTCCGGAAAAATGAGAAATTACATGAAGCTCTTGCCGCGTTTGGGCGGGTTCTTGGCATCTTCTGGTGTCTTGATATCCGGACGGATGTGGGTCATTGGGAAACACTGGTATTCCTCGCAGGCGCAAGCCGGGCATTTACGGAGGTCCTGTTCGCTCTTGTCAAGAGTGAACTCCTTGCCGCAATCCAGACATACATATTTACCAGGTCCAACTTTCTGGCCCGCTGTATACGTCTTTTGTTCGGTCAGAATTATCACCAACCTTTCCATTAATATCAATAATATATATCAGTTTGGTTAGAACAACCGGATCCGGCGCCACAGGAGGACCCCTGCCCCTTTTCATATGCAAAGGTATATTCAGTTTTTTTCCCCCAATGCTTGTATGGCAAAAAAGATCATCGGGATTTTAGGCAGTCCGCTTCCTGAAGGCAACACCGCCCAGTTACTGGAACGGGCAATGCAGGGAGCAAAAGACGCCGGCTGTTCTGTCGAGCTTATTTCTGTGACAGGTCTTGATTTCCAGTCCTGCCAGGAGATGTTCTTCTGCCGGGACCACGAGACCTGCGTCATGGACGACGACATGCAGCAGATCTACCCGAAATTTGCGGAGATGGACAGCCTGATCCTAGCCACCCCGGTGATGACTATGGGAATTCCCGGTACACTCAAATCGTTCATCGACCGGTTCCAGGTTTTTTTCATGGCAAAATACCACCGGAACCAGCCGCTGGTCTCACCGGATAAAAAACCCGGCCGCAACGGCCTGTTTATCTGTATATCCGGAATGGACATCCCGGAAGTCTTTGTCGGGCCAAAACTTACAGTAAAAGCGTTTTTTGATATTATCGACTGCCGGTATCATGACGAACTCCTGATCAACGGAATGGACCGGATCCGGGATATAAAAACACAGCCGGACCTGCTCGATGCGGCATACAAAAAAGGTTTCGCCCTTGGGGCTTCCCTTAACGCAACCGGGCAGTCACCGGAAAAATAACCGGCAAAATACCGCTCATACCAGCCCTTTTTCTTTCAGGCTGGAATACCCGTTTTTGGATATTATAATGTGATCGATTAACCGGATGCCAAGCAGGGCACCGGCTTCCTGGAGCTGGCGGGTGATCGCAATATCCTGCTCGCTTGCGTCAAGAGATCCGGACGGGTGGTTGTGGATACAGATAACCGACGCCGCCCGGTCGGTGATTGCCCCGGCAAATACTTCACGGGGATGGACCAGACTATGGTTGAGGATGCCGATAGTGACCACCCGGGTCTGGATCACCTCACCGGCGCCCGAAAGAGTAATGCAGATAAAATGTTCCTGCGGTTTTTCCCGGTACGGTGCGACCAGTGGCAGGACGTCCTCCGGTTTCTGGATCTTTATCGTACATGCCGGCTGGTATCGGCGGCGGCCAAGTTCGAGACATGCCATAATCTGGGCGGCTTTTGTCGGCCCGACGCCTTTGATGGATAGGATATCCACGTAATGGACCTCACGCGAATGGTCACCGGATAATGCCGCGATATCGCGGGCGATCATCCGGACATCCCGGTCCTTTGTGCCTTTGCCGAGTAACGCCTCAATGAGTTCTGTATCGGTAAGTGAGGTAACGCCTTTTTTTGCGATTTTTTCCCGTGGACGGTCATACTCGGGAACATCTTTCATTTTTTTCATGATACGATCCGGGGCGAGGAAACATGGATTTGCGGTCCGACGCCGGTTCCTGCACTCATATGCGTGGTTTTCCAGTCACTTTAATTTCTTTCATTTTATTCCGTTCTGATTTCCGGGTAACAAAAAAAACTGCCGGAGATTAATGCCCAATGAAGAATATTTAAGTAAAATTCGTGTTATACAATCCCGTATGACAACCCAGAAGAATGCAATGGATGCATTTGCCGGTGAATCGCAGGCAAACCGCAAGTATCTCGCGTTTTCCGAACAAGCAGCTGCCGACGGGTTCAAAAATATCGCAACTCTTTACAAGGCGGCATCCGAGGCAGAGGCCATCCACGCGAAAAAACTCTTAAAAGTGCTTGGGGCCGTCAACCAGACCGAAAAGAACCTCGAAGCAAGTATCGAGGGTGAGACCCACGAGTACACCTCAATGTATCCCGCGTTTATCAAAGAGGCAGAAACCGAGAAGAAGAGCGAGGCGTTAATTGCATTTACCCATGCAATGAAGGCAGAAGAAGTTCATGCAGGACTTTACAAAAAGGCGCTTGCCGCCATAAAAGCCGGCCATGATCTCGGGAGGGAGACCGTCTACCTCTGCCCGATCTGCGGAAATATTATGACCGGGCAGGCACCGGACAAGTGCCCGATCTGCGGGGTTTTCAAAAAGCAGTTCCGTGAAATTACCCTTTAACACTTTTTTTAACACTTATTCGTTGCCACGGACCCCCGGATTTATACAAAAACGCGGGGATATGAAAAAAAGTGACGGGGATTTATTGTTTTTTAGCGCGTCGCTTATGGATTCCCCAGACAATGACGACAACAAGCGCGATCAATGTCGCCCACGATGCCGTGTAAATCACGATGATCGGGTATTCAAGAATTACTTTTGGCAGTGACGATACCGGTGTCAGCTTTGCTGCGGTACAGGCGAACGTAACACTGACACTTGACGGAAACCGGTCCTTTCCGCCAAAGTAGTGGACAAGAACCGTGGCATTCCCTGACGGGATTGTGCCGGTGACCGGGGCGTTGTTTGTTGCCGGGAAAGCGACCGCACGGGTAATCCTGTTATCCATATCCCTGAGTTCCACGTACCATTCATCCGGGTAGACCCGGGCATATTCATCAGTGGCACGCACCGTCAGCTGCGAGCCGGCAGGTACAAAAACGTGCCAGACCCCCTCTTCGCCACGGCCTGAAAATGTCAGTTCCTTTGTAACCGTATCCCCGATCCCAAGCGACAGTGTGCCTGACAAGGGGGCGGCAGGCGCCGTGATATTTAATACCTTCAGGGAAACGGTTCCCGGGTTTGTGGTGCACTGGAACCTGTCATCCATCACTTCCCCGTATGAGAGCGAACGGTTGTAGATCCTGACTTCATCGATCCCTCCGGTAAAATACTCCGGGTTGGACTCATCGGGTAATTCAGCTCCCCCTGCATTTGCACCGACAAGGACTGCGTTTGTATCAGTATAGCTGATCTCACCGGTTGCATTTACCTGGCTGCGGAGGATGCCGTCAAGGAAAATTTTCAATGTCTCTCCGTTATAGGTGCCGGTGACATGGTGCCATTGCCCGGGAGCGATTCGCTCGTGAGGGACAACAACTGACACGTCTCCGCTCCGGCCAAGACTGACGGTCCAGAAGAGATCGTTCCCGTCGTCAAAAGCAAGCCTGTATCCCCCGCCATTATGGTATGTCGAGACAAGCGGCCGGGGTTTTGTATCGTTGACATAGAACCAGAGTGAGACGGTAATCGCACTGGCGGGATGGTTCTGGAGGGTGTAGGGAATTGAGATGTAACTGCCGTTGCCGTTTAGTGCCAGCGCTCTTACGCACCCGCCGTTATCAATCCTGTATGCTCCGCCATGGATCGTGCCGGTGTTCCCGTGGCCTGAGACATCAAGGGCAATGTTGCTGCCACCCTCGTTAAAATTGAGATAGACTGCCGGGTCAAAAGAGTCAGGAGTTGTAACCGGCGCTGCCATTACAGGAAGGGTGAGAAGAAGTGCAGCAATGAGGATACCCCGGATGATACCCCTCCAGATGTTATGGCCGGTGCATACAGACATGGCAGTATCCTGTATTTTGTATAAATGGTGTATTAGGGTTAACGGGAAAAGAAATTTGCGTTTCTGTGCGACTGGTCGCCAGTTACCTTTGCACAATAAATTTATCTGCCAAAAAACCCTCCGTCATTCATGAGCACGGTCATCGTCTATTCCACAAAAAACTGCCCGTACTGCCGGATGGCAAAAGCGTTTCTCGACAAACAGGGGGTGAAATATACCGCTGTCGATGTCGGTGCTGATGCTGATGCTGCCCGGAAAATGATTGCACTCTCAGGACAGCGGGGCGTGCCGGTCATTACGGTTGACGATGAAGTCATTGTCGGGTTTGATTCAGAGCGGCTGAACTCATTGTTCGGGACACCGGCGACTGACGGGATTTTTGATGTCATTATAGTTGGTGCCGGCCCGGCCGGATTGACCGCCGGTGTGTACTGCGCACGCAAGCTCTTAAAGACCCTGATTATCTCGGAAAATATCGGTGGCCAGGCACTGGAATCGTGGGCGGTCGAGAACTATATGGGCTACCGTATGATCACCGGCGAAGACCTGATGAAAAAGTTCGATGAACAAATACGGACGCTCGATGTCCGGGTGGAACTGGGAACGGTGACAAACATTACCCCGGAGAACGACTTGTTTCAGGTAAAAACCGCATCCGGTGCCACCCTGAAAACAAAGAGCCTCATCCTTTCCGAGGGAAAGAAACACCGGACCCTTGGCGTGCCGGGAGAGGAGAAGTACCTGGGCCGGGGACTTTCCATCTGTTCGACCTGCGACGGGCCGCTCTACGCGGGAAAAAAGGTCGCGGTGGTCGGCGGCGGCAATTCCGCGCTCCAGACAGCAGTGGAGATGAGCAGGATCGCCACATCAGTGAGCCTTATTGTCCGCAGCACGATAAAGGCGGACCCGATCTATGTGAAAAAAATCGGGGAACTAAAAAATATCACGGTGCACGAGCATTCGCAGGTAACATCTCTTTCCGGGGACCAGTTCCTGAAGCGTATTACAATAACAACTGAAGGAGCGGGCAGCCAGGATATCGATATCGAAGGCGTATTTATCGAGGTCGGATGGACACCGAACACTGATATCCTTGACGGCCTTGTAGACTTAAACGAGCATAAGGAAATAGTCGTGGACGCAAACTGCCACACGAGCCGGCCCGGCGTCTTTGCCTCCGGGGACGTGACGTCGGTTAAAAGCAAGCAGATCATTATCGCTGCCGGGGACGGGGCAAAGGCGGCACTCGGAGCGTATGAGTACGTGATGAAACTGGCGTGAAATTTTTTTCCTGCCGCTGCCCGTGTACAGGCCCGGCAGGGAAAGCCGGTTACGAAAACTTGCATGCCAGGATTTTTCCTGATCAAAATCCAAACCGCCGGAAAATTTTAGAGCAAAAAATTTTGCGGGAAAAATGGCAACTGCAATAAGCGTTCTCATGTATCATGCAATCCCAAAAAGAGCGTCTCCCCGCTACAAATCACCGTCGATCCGACCTGTACCAGACATATTTCTCCGACGTAAAATCGAAAAACGTTCATATCAGCCTCCGGACGGCCGATCTCCCGCTCAGTTGACCAACTGATCGATCCCAAAAACCCTGCCAGCAGAAGCCCGCTATTGTGCAGGTTTAAATGGCCTTAAAATCAGGGCGTTTTTAAAAATAAGCGCTTAAATCAGGATTCTCTATAGGCGCGGACATTGTTTCCTGTGGAGAGGAGATCCAAGGTCCGGAAACGGGAAATCGGAGGCTGTATCGGGCCCGGATTTGGATGAAAAAAGTACGATTGTGAAGGGGTGGTTCAGGCTCTGGTTACTAAAATGCCACCGTTACTCTTTCTTTGCCAGCCGGTCCTTCTCCCGGTACCCTTCGAGAAGCACGGTCGTGACATTTTTTACCGGTTTATCGGTATGTGATCCGATATGGACTTCGCAGAACGGGCATGACGAGATCACAAGATCCGCACCGGTCTTTTTGATCTCATCGCCCCGGCGCTTCCCAAGGGCTGCCGCTTCTTCCGGCACTCCGGATTTTACCCCGCCTCCGGACCCGCAGCAGATCGATGGCATCTCGACCAGATCGACCACCTGCCGGATCAGGTTTCGTGGCTCATCTTTGATATCCTGCCCCCTCATCAGGTGGCAGGGATCGTGATACGTGGCTTTTATCGGCAGCCGGGCCGGTGCTTCGATGCCGTATTTTGTGAGCACCTGGTTGATGTCCAGCACCTCAAACGGCGTCTCATAATCGTGTTTGAGCGTCGTGCCGCAGCCGGCGCACATGGTCATGACAGTGTCAATGCCCCGTGACTGGAACACATCGATGTTGCGGCGCTTGAGTGCATCGATGAACGCCAGCTGGCCGGTCCGGATAAGCGGCGACCCGCAGCACACCTGGTCTTTCGGGATGATCACCCGGATCCCGTTTCTTTTGAGGACTTCAATCGCGTCAAGAGCCGTCCTGGGGAGCCGCATGTTATACATGCAGCCGACAAAGAACCCCACCGTCGCCTTCGCCGGCCCGTACGGCTCGATCCGCTCGCTGACCTGTTCAAGGAAGGGGGTTTCAGTCCGGGTGACACTGCGACCAGTCTCCCTGATGAGCGCTGCAACCTCGCGGTGCCGGGGGAGCGTGAACCCCCGCTGGTTTGCAAGCGCCCGGAGTTTTTCAATCGCTTTTCCCGGGATTTTGATACTCTTCGGGCAGACCTTGTAACACGCCTGGCAACTCGTGCAGTTGAACAGCCCGTCCCGGATCGCATCCGGCACCCGGTCACCGGTGTCACGCGGGTCAAGGGCAAGCCGCATTTCCTGCCGCATCGCAGTCGGCCCGAGGAATTTTGTCACGTCCATTGCAGGACAGACGGATACGCAGCACAGGCACTCGATGCAGTCCCGGAGCGGCTTGATTGCGTCGATCTCCTCTTTCATCGGGAACTTATAGTCCGGTCCTTCTGCCGGTTTGAGTGAGGCAATCGTCTCGATCTTCGGGAGGAGATCGACAACAAGATCCTGTTTGACCGGCAGGTTCAGGGGCGTAATCGTAATGCCGTCTTTTGCTTCTTCCATGCAAGCAAGCACCGGTTCGCCGTTTACCCGGACCGCACAGCTCCCGCACTGGCCGGACCCGCAGCAGTACCGGTACGCAAGCGAAGGATCGATATGGTCATGGATCTCGTGAAGGACATGGAGGACCCGGGCGCCTTCGTTGACGCTGACCGTATAGGTATCGAACCGGGGTGCAGTATCCGTCTTCGGATCAAAACGCTGGACCTTTACGTGCAGTTCCTTCATGCCTTCACCCCGCGTTTTTCGATCCCTTCCCGGTTAAGAGAGATGTACGTGTGACCGTACGGGGAATGCGCCGCGTCCCATTCCTGCGAAATGTCTACTCTTGTGTTTGCACCCCGGGACTCCGGGCGGATCAAAGCCGAGCGGCAGATCAGGGACGCTGTCAGGCACATGTTGCCGATAATCCAGCACTCTGCAAGATTCTTTGGCGATGAAGCCTTAAGGGGTGCCTGCATGAGCCGGTTTACAACGGCAAGAGTATTCTTGAGCCCTGCCTCGTCCCGGAAAATCCCGGCGCCCTTCCACATCGCCTTCTGGAGCTCGTCCCGGACAACAGCCGGTTTTTCTGTTCCGGCAAGGTACCGATCAATCTGTTTTTCCACCCGGGCAATCTGGTCCCGGTCGATCTTCTTTACCCGCTTTTCTGCCTTTGCTGCATATTCCCCGGCACGTTTCCCGAAGACCTGCGTATCGGCAAGGGCGTTTCCGCCAAGCCGGTTTGCGCCCTGCACCCCGCCGGCCGATTCTCCGCATGCAAAGAGACCCGGCAGCGTTGTTTTACATTCGGGCGTGATCCGGATGCCACCCATGATGTGGTGGGCAGTCGGGGCGACTTCCATGGGCTCGGTCCGGATATCGACACCGAACTTCAGGAACTGCTCAAGCATCACCGGCAGCCGGGTCTCGATCTGCTCCTTTGGCAGGTGAGTTACATCGAGCCAGACCCCTCCACGCGGCGTGCCCCTCCCAGCGGCGATCTCGGTCGCTATTGCGCGGGAAACCACATCGCGGGTCGAGAGCTCCATCCGGTCGGGATCGTAGTTTTTCATAAACCGCTCCCCCAGCCGGTTTTTGAGAACTCCCCCTTCGCCCCGGACAGCTTCAGTGATGAGTCGTCCCCGTGCATCGTACGGATAAACTGCGCCGGTCGGGTGGAACTGGACCATCTCCATATCGATAAGTTCCGCTCCCGCCCGGTACCCCATCGCATACCCGTCACCGGTCCCGCTCGACGAGTTTGTAGAGACATCGTAGACTTTTGTCCCGCCGCCGGTTGCAAGGATCGTACTGTCGGCAGTAATCACAACGATTGACCCGTTTTCGTCAAGGGCGATTGCGCCCGAGACCCGGTCGCCGTCCTTTAACAGCTCGATCACGGTCACTTCCTGGAGTTTTGTAACATCCGTTGCATCGAGCTGCTCGACAAGCGTCATCATCATTTCGTGGCCGGTCCGGTCTCCTGCATAACAGGTGCGGGGGAACCTCTGGCCCCCGAACGGGCGCTGGGCGACCTCGTCTTTATCCGTGAAATCGAATACCGCCCCCCACCGGATGAGGTCTTCCATGCGTTGCGGGGATTCCCCGGCAAGGATTCTGGCGAGATCGGGGTCATTCAGGTAAGCCCCGCCTTTCAGCGTATCCTCATAATGGATCTCGCAGGAATCGCCCTCCCGCAGCACAGCATTATAGCCCCCTTCGGCCATGGTGGTGCAGCCGCCTTTCCCCGCGATGGTTTTTGTGACAAGCACCGTGTCACCGGAGCCCGCAGCTTCGATTGCCGCACGTACTCCCGCGCCACCGCTGCCGATTACCAGTACGTGGCAGTCCACCACGTCGTCTGCATGCATATTATAATTCTGTGCGCCGTATAGTTACATAAATAAATGGTACAGCCAGAGTGAGCCGAAATGAAACTGCTGATGAAATTTGGCGGAACGTCCGTTGCCGATGCGCAGTGTATCAGGCGCGTTGTTGACATCCTTGAAAAACACCATAAAGCCGGCGATGAAATCGCGGTTGTGGTCTCCGCGCAGCGTGGCGTGACCGACCAGCTCATCGCCATTGCAGAAAAACTCCCGACTGCACAGAACTGCTCGGAAGTCACTCCGCTGATTGCAGCGCTTCGGACCCGCCACATGACAACTCTTGAAGGGGCTGCACCGGATTATGTAAAAGAAGTCGGAGCGGTCATCGACAAGCGCCTTGCAAGTCTCCAGCACATCCTTTCCGCCATCCACAACCTGCGGGAACTCACGCCCCGGTCAAGGGATTATGTGATCACTTTTGGAGAGCGGCTGCTTGCCCCGATCCTGGGTGCGGCACTCCGGCAGAGGGGTATCCCGTCAACGGTTTTTGACGGCTGCGAGGCCGGTATCCTCACCACCCCCCAGCATGGCGAGGCAACAGCCTTAAACGAGAGCGACGGGCGGATCAAGAAGAAGATCGACCCGCTCCTCTCAAACGAGATCCCGGTCATCATGGGGTTCATGGGTTGCACCGAACAGGGAATCGTGACGACCCTTGGCCGGAGCGGATCGGATTATTCTGCGTCCATCATCGGGGCGGGTATCGATGCCGACGAGATCTGGATCTGGACAGATGTCGATGGCATCATGACCTCTGATCCACGGGTGATTAACGATGCCCGGGTCTTAAAGAGCGTCTCGTATATCGAGGTCATGGAACTCTCGTATTTCGGCGCAAAGGTCATGCACCCGCGTTCGATTGATCCTGCTATGAGAAAGAACATCCTTGTGCGGGTGAAAAACACGTTCAATCCCGATGCTCCTGGCACGATGATTGTAAGAAACGGCATCCAGGACAGCCGGGTGGTAAAGGCGCTCACCTACATCGACAAGGTCGCGTCGATTAACATCAATGGCGCCCAGATGATCGGTCGCCCGGGCGTTGCAAAGATGATCTTTTCCGCCCTTGCAGACAATGAAGTAAACGTGATGATGATCACGCAGGGGTCAAGCGAGGCAAACATTTCGCTTATCGTTGACGAATCCCATCTCCAGACCGCAGTGGATGCACTGGCTTTCCTTGTAAAGGACGGTATTGTGCGGGAAGTGACGCACAACAAGGAGGTCTGTGCCGTTGCCGTCGTCGGGGCGGGTATGGCCGGTGCCGCAGGATCGGGCGGGCGGATATTCTCCGCTCTTGGAAAGGCCAATATCAACGTAATGATGATCTCGCAGGGTTCCAGTGAAGCCAGTATCTCGTTTGTGATTCGGCAGGAAGACGGGCCCCGTGCGGTCCGGGTGCTGCACGATGAATTCCATCTCTCGGAGGAGTCTGAATGACGGAGAATGCATACCGCGATGCGGGAGTCGATATCGATCTTGAAGCAACGGCAATCAAAGCGCTCATCAAAAACCTGACCTTCCGAAGGAAAGGCAGTTACACGATGCTCGGCGCTGTGGGGCACTTCGCCGGGCTTATCGATTTCGGGACAAACGCGCTCGCGCTGACAACCGATGGTGTCGGGACAAAGATGCTTGTCGCCGACAAGCTCCAGGACTGGAGTACTGTCGGTATTGACTGCATCGCGATGAACGTGAACGATCTTTACGTGATGCACATGGAGCCGATTGCGTTTGTGGACTATATCGCAACCGACCGGCTCTCGATAGACAAGATGGCGCAGATCGGGCTTGGCCTCAACGAAGGGGCCCGGCAGGCAAATATCGATATCGTGGGCGGGGAAACGGCGTCGCTTAAGGGACTGGTAAACGGTCTTGACCTTGCCGGCACCTGCGTCGGCCTCCAGTCAAAGGACAAACTCGTGACCGGTGAGAAGATCCGGCCCGGGGACAAAATTATCGGTGTCCCGTCAACCGGTGTCCACAGCAACGGCCTCTCTCTTGCCCGTAACGTTGTGGAGAAATACGCGGACTACGACGAAAAGTTAAGCAACGGCAAGACTCTTGGCCGCGAACTTCTGACTCCTACCCGGATCTACCACGAGAGCCTGCACGTTGCTGATACCTGCACGGTGCACGGGATGTGTCACATTACCGGCGGCGGACTTTTAAACTTCCTGCGACTCAGTAAGTTCGGGTTCCGGTTCGACAATCCAATCACCCCGCCAGAAATCTTCCGGTGGATTGAAGAGACCGGGAAAATCTCAAAAGTGGAGATGTACCGGACGTTCAACATGGGCATGGGGTATTCCTACGTCGTCCCTCCCGAAGCCGTGGACGCGGTGTTAAAAGCGGTGAAAGGCGCAAAGGTAGTCGGGGAAATTATCGAGAAACCCGGTGCGTGGCTTGGCGATATGCAGGTTACGTAAATACCATTTTTATTTTCCGGGTTCTTTTTCCAAGAACATTAGTCAGCATACAGAAAGGTGCATATCACAATAATGAGGGGTCTCACATGGCTGTTGATTTCGAACCAAATACTCCCTCAGCCCAGAGAAGCCGGATAGTCCTCTCCACAAAAACAAAGAACCGTATCAAGGAGATAGTCGGAAAATGCGAATACTGCGATGCGGAAAAATCACCAGAATCGCTTGAAATCCATATTCTCGGGATGCTCTCCCGCTCCCCCCACCGGCCAAACGATTACCCGGCTAATGTTATCATTGTTCTTTGTAAGGAGCACCACCATCAGGTATCCACGGGAAAAATTACAAAATCCACCCTGAAATCAAGGATCTCAAAACGCCCGGATAAAGTAAAACGGGCACTTCGGACACTTCTCGAAAAACACGACAGGACTTATGAAGGTGAGACCGTGAATGTGGCCCACAACCCGGACTGGTTTGGCGCCGCAGAGATGCTTGAAAGAGAGGCAAAACGGCGGAGATAAGCCGGGGATTTCCTGAAATGGCGGGGGTTTTCCGGAGAGGGAGGTTGAGCTCCCTTATCCGGGGACCGTCTGTTTTGGGATCCGGACAACAGTACCTTATTTGTTAAATGGTGCCGGAAAAAGAACCGGAGATGCGAGAGTATACTCTCAAGGAGATGACAAGGTAAGGCTGGAAGAGAGGATCATTTCCACTCCCCTTCCCTGTATATGAACACCTGGCGTTTGCCATCCTGGTACTTCTTCAGCTTCCCTTTGTTCTCCAGCAGGAGGAGATCAGTCCTCGCCGTAGGCAGCGAGATCTTATATTTCCCGGCAATCTCACTGATTGCATAGTGCCGTGTCGGGTGCCGGATGAAATCCCGGAGGATTTCAGCCTGCCGGAATGAAAGATCCGGGATCTGTTCGACAATCTGGAGGGATTCTGATTCCTCCTCTTTTTTCCGGATGAGGTAATGTTTGAGGTCTTCCAGGGCCCGGCTGATGATCCTGATGTTGAAATCAATGAAATACGTCATGTCATTGGTGTCAGTCTCGGTCAGCTGATATGCCCGTGCATACTGGGCCGGCGCGTGGACAAAAATTCGCGAGATAGAAATGTACTCAATCAGGTCATAGTGGTGTTTGAGGGCATACCAGTAAAAGATCGCCCGTGCTGTCCTGCCATTACCGTCATTGAAAGGGTGAATATATCCAATAAGGAAGTGAAGGATGATCGCTTTTACTATGGGATGGATAAACTCATCATCACCATTGGCAAACGCGATAAAGTCGTCGATCATCGCCGGGACCTTCGCAGATTCCGGCGGGTAGTGATAGATCTTTGTCGGGTCGGTCTTGCTCCCTACAACAATATCATCAGTTATCCGGAAATCGGTCTCATCATTCTCGCTCTCAAGCGTTCCTTTGGTGATCTCGTGATGGATCTCAAGGAGGAGATCGCGGGACAGCGGCTTGTCCCTCACTTCCTTAAGCCGGAGAATTGTCCGGTAATTATTGACGATCATCCGTTCCGATGTGTTCTTTGGTTTCCTCCCCTCACGCAGGATCTTTTTAGCTTCAGGTCGGGTCGTTGCTGCCCCTTCAAGCTGGCTTGAGGCGATGGCCTCCTCCATTAAGGAGTTGATGAGGTATTGTTTCCTGCTCGATTCACTGGGGACTTCTCCAAAAAGCCAGTCAAACGATGCGGGAGACGCTTTGTCTATCAAATGAAGCTGCTTCTGGAAGCTTTCCGGGATGTAGAAGGGGAATTGCTCATTACCAATCTGGATCTTCTGGTACTTGTGTTCACGATTTGTACGTATTAAATACCAGAAAAGAAGCGGATTATAACGAATTTTTTTACGGCACAAATCATCCCAATGGATGTATTCTAACTCATTGAATCTGCGGATTAATTGATGAATTGTTTTAGCTTCTTCACTATTTTGGGGAACTTTCAGAAATGATGTCTCATATTCGTTAAAAAGATCCCCATCTTTGAGTAATTTTTCAAACTCCGGAGGCTTTTGTGGTTTTTTCATCCCGCACCCGAACTAAAATATCTGAAAATTTTTGTAAAATTTTCAGGTATTTACAGATCGGTTGATGTGCAAGAACAAAAAGGTTCTGTAAATGACAGGAAAATTTTCAGATAGTCAGAGAGGCCGCAACCATATTTTCACATCAACCTGAGTCTCTCCGCCCAAGCCATTTCGATAGCAGCGTATCCTCAATCTGTAATGGGAGGTGGTGGCAGGCCCCCTACCCCCTCCCCATCAATTCCTTCAACAGGGGATCACCCCCCTCCCCTCTTTTTATCTCAGGAGGGGGTATACCCCCCACCCATATGTGATCGTAACAGGGGGGTAACCCCTCCCCCCCTTTGGCCCGGGCCGGCCCACAGCCACGTACCCAAAAAAAACTGCGATCAGAAATCTTTCGTCGAAGACTCCACACGAACAAACCCCGGTTTCCAGTGCAAAAATACCGGGCATCCCAAATCCGGAGAGGGTGGCAGGCCCCCTACCCCCTCCCCATCAATTCCTTCAACAGGGGATCACCCCCCTACCCCTCTTTTGTCTCAGGAGGGGGCCTACCCCCCCACCCTTTGGGACTGTGGCGGGGGTACACCCTGTTGTAAACAAACTGTTAAACCGGTCTACCGGATAATGCAATTACAAAAAAGTGAGAACTTTATTCCTTCTTCGCAGGCTCTCCGGCCGCAGGTGCCGGTTCCTTCTTCTTTGGCCCGGCCACTGTCACCTTTACGATCCCGCCCCGCGCTGTCATCGCATCAGGATACTGGTTATCCATAAAGAGGCATTTTGTCGGGCAGGTCTCGACACAGCAGTTGCAGACGATGCACCGCATCCGGTCGAGCTGCCATGTCTTTTCCTTGACATCGACAAGGATCGCCTGTGTCGGGCACTTGCGCTGGCAGGTGCGGCAGGTGATGCACTTTGCCGGGTCAATGGTCACATGGCCCCGTGAAAGTGCCATCTTCTTTGCCGGCTTTGCCGGGTACATCAGGGTTGCCGGGCGGGAAAAAAGGCTTTTTATGACCGTTTTTGTCATCTCAAAGTAGGTCATGCCGTCTCACCTCTCCGCACAGCCGATACAGGGATCAATCGAAAGCACAACAATCGGCACATCCGCCAGCTCACAGCCTTTCAGGAGGGTGACAAGCGGAGGGATGTTCGTGAACGTCGGGGTCCTCACCCGGTGCCGGACGAGGTTCTTCTTCCCGTTCCCCTTGATATAGTGGATAACCTCTCCACGGGGCTGCTCGGCACGGGCAAAGTACTCACCGTCAGGAGCGCCGGTCACTTTAACTTCAACCGGACCTTCAGGGATCTTTTTTGCGCACTGCTCGATGATATCGATAGACGTAAACATCTCCTTTGCCCGCACCGCACACCGGGCATAGCTGTCACCTGACTGCTCGACCACCGGTTTGAAATTGATCTTGCCGTATGCCGCGTAACCAGCCTGCCGGATATCGGTCTCAATTCCGCTTCCCCGGGCTGTCGGGCCGACTGCGCCAAGATAATATGCGTCCTCTTTTGACAGGACACCGGCGCCACGGAGACGGTGGATGACCGAAGCATCTTTTAAAAACACGTCCGTGAGGTCGCGGAGGTCGCTTTCCATGCCTTTGAGACCTTTGACCATCTCGTCAAGTTTCTCGGGGGAGATATCCTTTCGGACACCGCCAACCTTGCATACACCCTGGATTACACGGCCGCCGGTCGTTGCCTCCATGTCGTCCAGCACATGCTCCCGGAGTTTCCACGCGTTCATGAAAACGCTCTCAAAACCCATCCCGTCGGCAAAAAGCCCGAGCCAGAGAAGGTGGGAGTGCAGCCTTGAGTATTCCGACCAGATGGTGCGGAGGTACTGGGCGCGTTCCGGCACCTCGATATTCATGATCTTCTCTATCCCTTGCGCATACGTGTTGCTGTGGATGTAACTACAGATCCCGCAGATACGTTCCGCCACGTAGATGTACTCGGTGTATTCCCGTTTTTCCACGAGTTTCTCAAGACCACGGTGGACGTACCCGATTGAGGGGATCACGTCAACTACAGTCTCGTCTTCAAGCACAAGATCGAGATGGATCGGTTCCGGCAGGACCGGGTGCTGGGGGCCGAACGGGACGGTTATTTGTTTTGACATCAGGTGTCCTCCTTTGTGATGGTGACCGAAAACGGATGTTTGATCGTCGTCCGGTAGAAGTGTCCGCCAAAGTCGATGTTCATTCCCGATACCGTGATGCCGTACAGGTCGTGGATCTCGTTTTCGTAGACAAACGCCCCGAAGTAGACGCTGCTCACGCTCGGGACGACCGTGTCCTGCTTTACCGTAATGCGCAGGTTTGTCATAACGAAGTCCTTGTCGAACACGTAGTTGATCTCGAAATTGTCCTCGATCTTCGTGCACCCGATCTGGACTAACCGGTTGCCTTCCTTTTTCATCTGGGCCGTCCGGGCAACCAGTTCATCAATGCTTACCGGGATGGTGGTCTGCTGGTCAAGGGTCATTTACACACCTCCTGCCGGTTTTTCACCGGCTACAGCCGGGGCCGGTTGCTCCCGGGGGACACCCGTCACAAGGGCGGTCCGCTTCTCTTCAAGGATACCAAGGGCCTTTACGATCCCGTCAATGATTGACTCGGGCCGGGCTGCACACCCGGGCACGTAGACATCGACCGGGATGAGCATGTCAATTCCACCGGCGACGTTATAGCACTCCCTGAAGATACCTCCAGAGCACGCGCAGATGCCAATTGCCACGACAACTTTCGGGTCCGGCATCTGGTCGTAAATGTTCTTGATCACGTCACGGTTCTGCTCGTTGACCGATCCGGTTACGACGAAAACATCCGCATGCTTGGGGTTGCCGGTATTGATAATCCCGAAACGCTCCACGTCATACATTGGCGTGAGGCAGGCAAGGATCTCAATATCGCAGCCGTTGCAGCTCGATGCGTCGTAATGAATGATCCACGGGGATTTCTGTAAGTATGCCATTTCACACCACCACGAAATATGCAAGTACCGCGAGATTGACCGTCGCGGCGATGAGAGTTATCACCCACGTGCTTTTCATGGCAAGCTGCCACTTCACCCTCGCGTTGGTGTTGTCAATATACAATTCCAGCAGGAAGACGATAATTACCGCGATAATGCCAAGGATCCAGTTTGCCGCAAAGAACAGGAACACGAAACCGAGTAAAAAGACCGTCTCGTACCAGTGCGTGACCTCGATAAAACCAAGGTTCGGGCCTGAAAATTCGGTCGTGACTCCTTTTACAATCTCCTGGTGGGCGTGATGCGAAGTCGAAATATCAAAGGGCGACTTGCGCAGCTTGATTGTCAGGGTGTAAAGGAACCCAAGGAAGATTCCCGGCAGGAAAATTACAACCAGCTGGGGGAACCCGGCAATCTCGCTGACATTGAACGATCGGGTCACAAGGTACATCCCGACCGCTGACAGGATCACCATCGGCTCGTACGCCATCACCTGGATCAGTTCACGTTCTGCCCCGACGTGGCTGTAGGGCGAGTTTGCCGCGTATGCCCCAAGGACTAAAAAGACCTCTGCGAGCGTGAGCGCAAAGATCACAAGCAGGAGGTCTCCTCCGGCAAAGAAGAGCGCCCCCGTGAATATCGCGAAGATAAAGTAACTCAGTATGTAGAACCGCTGGGTATCGTTCACGACCGCTTTGTCTTTCTCAAAGAGTTTGCCGACATCGTAGAACGGCTGGAGGATCGAGGGGCCTACCCGGCCCTGCATGTGAGCGGTGATCTTCCGGTCGATACCGGCGAGCAGGCCGCCGACGACCGGGGCGAGCAGGATAAACGCAGCAGCATAGACAAGCGATATCATACAATCACCCCCCATGCAAGTGCCGTCACGAACATGACCGCAATGAACACCCCGCAGGTGTAAATTCCGACAGTGAGGAGCCGGGCCTCACCGAACCATGCATTCAGGTAATAGTTGCCAAGTTTCATACCGGTCTTTTGCCCGAGAGCGTTTGTGAAGTGCATGTCAGGAGTCATTATTATTCCTCCCGTATAAGGGGGCAGGTGGCGGTTTGCCCGGTGAGGCAGGAGGATGCTCAGGGGGAGGACGATGATCAAAAAGAGCATCATTACCATGATGATGATGTTGTCCTGCGAGAGCCGGGCGATGTTTCCATAATTCTCGAACAGGAACGGCTCGATAAGGACCTTCGAAATGATCGGGAAGATGAAACAGGTGACGGTCGTCAGTGCTGCAAGCGATACAATGGCCGCCCATTCGTGTTTGTCAACACTGCCTTCAAGGTTCTGGGCTGACGGCGTGATTACAATCAGTTTTCCCATCCACTTGGCCCAGAAAAAGACCGTAATTGCGCTGCCAAAGGCAAGGATAATCACGAGCACAAAGCCGAACGGTGCGTCAATAAATGCCTGGATTGCCGCCCACTTGGAGATCAGCATACCAAACGGTGCAAGGAACATGCCGGCAATGCCGATCACCATCATTGCAGCGAGCCGGGGCATCCGGACAATCAGGCCGTTCATGTCCTCGATGTCGCGGCTCTGGATCCGGTGCTCGACGGTACCTACGGCAAGGAAGAGGAGGGACTTTGCAATCGCGTGGAAGATAATGAGGAGTATAGCTGCCCAGATAGCTTCGTATGTCCCGATACCCGCACAGGCTACGACAAGGCCGAGGTTTGCGATTGTAGAATATGCAAGCACCCGCTTTGCGTTACTTTGCGAGATGGCAATTGCGGACGCGATAAGGAAGGTGAGACCGCCGACAAATGCAAGGGCGTAACCGGTCGCGGTGAATGCGTAAACCGGGGCAAACCGCACAAGGATATACACACCGGCTTTTACCATCGTGCTTGAATGCAGCAGTGCCGATACCGGTGTGGGGGCCACCATTGCGCCCACAAGCCATGTGGAGAACGGCATCTGGGCGGCTTTTGTCAGGCCGGCAAACCCGATAAGGGCTGCCGGGATAAGGATGAGCGCTTTTCCTGAAACAAGGATCTGGTCAAGGCCAAGCATCCCGTTGGCCTGTGTGGCGAGGTAGAGGATTGCTACGGCAAATGCGGTGCCGCCAAGCAGGTTCATCCACAGGGCGTTAAACGCGTTTGTTGTCGCTTCACCGGTCTTTGTGTACCCGATCAGGACAAACGAACAAAGCGTCGTGACTTCCCAGAAGAAGTAGACCCATACGAGGCTGTTGGAGAACACGAGCCCGAACATCGCGGACAAGAACGCAAACATGACAAAAAAGAAGATGTTGCGCCGGTCTGCGTAGTCCTTGTGGTGCTCATGGAACTCCTTCATGTACCCGAGGGCATAGACACAGATCAGGCTCCCTATGATGCCGATGATGAGTGCCATAATGATCGAGAACTGGTCGATAAACAGCGGGAACTCTACTTCGGCAGCAGGTGCATAGAACGCTTCAAACCAGACAAGGAGTGCAGTCTGGACAAGGATCAGGGCAATGACAAGATAGTTACGGTATTTGATACCCTGCCAGAGAATGAAAGCCGCGATAATGATCTCTAGTAAAAACATGACGAGGCCGGCCATGCCTGCATCAAATGAATAGTATAGTGTTCCCTTGTCAAAATAGCCCAAAAGGAGCAGAACGGTGGCCACTCCTATACAGAGCCCGGAAAGTTTAACGATCCAGTTACGTTCCCTGTCCGTACGCATAAAGAGCATAAAGAGCGCCGTGATCAGCGGGAACAGGATGAGAAATAATAATAGTTGCACGCTACATCCACCCTTTTAAACTATAGATATCTTCCATTATTAATCGTATTGAATTGAGCATGGAGAGAAGATTTCAGGGAGAATAGTACCAGGTTTTGGTATTTTTTTTTAAGATTCCGGGGATATCGTTTCCTGATTTATTCAAAGACTGCACGGAAATGATAAATGTTTAATGCATCAAAAATTCAGTAATACTGACCTGATGGTGGTTTGCCGGCGCGGCAGGGACATTTGTCCCGGACAAGACATGGCATCATCCGGATGGGGTATTATACAATAGGGGCAGGAATAAAGGTCCTGCTTTCCTGAAATTGTCAAACCTGATGTGTTATGGACTATTATCGTTCAACCGGCTGTTCTTTCGATATGATTTACGAAATGATACCTGCCGACGGGCATAACAGGATCCCACAACATAGCAGGGAGGTCATGGAATGATCGAAACTGCATTACTCGTTGTCATTGTGATATGTTTTATCGCATTGATACTCGCCGCCATCCTGGCGCGTAATCTCCTCTCACAGGATGAGGGGACGCCCAAGATGCGCGAGGTCTCCGATGCGATCAAGGTGGGTGCGGAAGCATTCATCAAGCGTCAGTACTCGACTATCGCTATTATTGCCATCGTGCTTGCCGTTGTGATCTTTGCGGTCTATTTCCTTACCGGACAGCAGTCGCTTGCCATGTACACGGCATTCGCGTATATCGTCGGTGCCGCATGCAGTGCAATTGCTGGTGTTGTCGCAATGTCAATTGCGGTCAGGACGAACATCCGCACGGCAGCAGCTGCCCAGCACAGTGACGGGAAGGCTCTTGACTTCTCGTTCCGTGGCGGGGCAATCTCCGGCCTGATCATCACCTCGATGTCACTTCTCGGTGTCTCCCTGACGTATATCGCTCTTGGAGCAGACCCGCAGACCACCCCCTTCGTCATCCTCGGCTTTGGGTTCGGTGCCTCGTTTGTGGCACTCTTCGCCCAGCTCGGCGGAGGTATCTACACCAAGGCCGCTGATGTCGGTGCAGACCTTGTCGGCAAGGTGGAAGCCGGTATTCCTGAAGACGATGTCCGGAACCCGGCAGTCGTCGCAGACCTTGTCGGGGACAACGTAGGAGACTGTGCCGGTCGTGGCGCCGACCTCTTCGAGTCCACCGCTGCCGAGAATATCGGTGCGATGATCCTCGGTGTTGCCCTCTTCCCGATCTTCGGTGTCAACGGTATCCTCTTCCCCCTCGTAATGTGTGCACTTGGTCTCCTTGCAAGCATGATCGGTATCCTCACCGTCAAGGGTAAGGATGGTGCCGACCCGATGGATGCCATGAACCGGGGGTATTACATTACTGCGATCATCTCCGCGGTCTTCCTCTTCTTTGGGGTCCAGTGGCTCCTTGGATCGGCAACCGGCTGGATGTACTTCTTCTACGCGGGTCTCGTCGGCATTGTTCTCTCGGTCTGTTTCCTCCGGGTCACCCTGTACTATACCGACCACCACTACCGCCCGGTAAAAGAGATCGCTGACGCCTCCGAGACCGGAGCCGCCACAAACATCATCACCGGGTTCTCGGTCGGTCTTGAGACTACCGCAATTCCCGCAATACTCATTGGCCTCTCCCTCCTGATCTCCTACTGGTTTGGTTCCATGAGTGGTATCCCGAACGGCGGTCTCTATGGGACGGCCGTTGCAACTGTTGGTATGCTGATGGTCTGTGCATACGTCCTTGCAATGGATACCTTCGGACCTATCGCCGACAATGCCGGTGGTATCGTCGAGATGAGCGGAGCACCGGAGGAAGTCCGTAAAAGGATGGACAGCCTCGATGCAGCCGGTAACACCACAAAGGCACTCACCAAGGGATATGCAATCGGCAGTGCCTCCCTCGCGGTATTCCTGCTCTTCAACGCGTATATGGCCGACATTGCCAAGCTGACAGAGAAGGCATTCGATGTCGTTAACCTTGCAAGCGTCCCGGTATTTGTCGGGGCACTTCTTGGTGCGATGCTCGTCTTCCTCTTTGCGAGCTTCGCCATCCGTGCAGTCTCAAAGACCGCACAGTCCGTGATCGGTGCAGTCCGCACCCAGTTCAAGAACCCGGCCATCATGGCAGGCACCCAGAAGCCTGACTACGCAGAAGTCATCGATATCACGACCCAGGGAGCGCTCAAGAGCATGGTCCTCCCCGGCATCCTTGTGATCGCATTCCCGATCATCATCGGTGTCACCATGAAATACGAGGCCCTCGCCGGCTTCCTTATGGTCGCGACAATCACCGGCATTCTCCTTGCACTCATCCTCAACAATGCAGGCGGTGCATGGGACAATGCCAAGAAATTCATTGAAAGCGGTGCCCACGGTGGCAAAGGCAGCGAAGCCCATAAGGCTGCTGTTGTCGGTGACACGCTCGGCGACCCGTTCAAGGATACCGCCGGCCCGTCACTCCACGTGCTCATCAAGCTCCTTGCTACATTAACGCTCGTGCTTGCGCCGCTGTTTATCTGAAAAATATCAAAACCCTTTTTTCGTAATTTGTTCTGGTTCCGGCGATCTTTGCCGTCAGACAGGGTTTGGCAAAATAGCGGGAAAAACAGATCTTTTCATTATAAAACGGGAAACCCGTTGTGACAGCAATCGTAAAAAAATACCGTCCGGCAGTTCCGTTATCGTTTCACGATACTCGTTTATGAGAGGGATGATTCCCGGAACTTTCCGGCCGGGATATGAATGACAAATTGTGCTCCTTTTCCATATTCCCCGACTTCCCGGATTGTCAGGCCGGTGATGGAAAGGATTTCCCGTACAAGATAGAGACCAAGACCAGTGTGTACGCCAAACCCTTTTTCAAAAATTTTCTCTTTGTTCCGGGGAGGGATCCCTTTCCCGTTGTCAGTCACAACGATCTTCGCACAATCCGGGGATACCGACCCGCTTACTACTATCCCGGTTACTCTTTCTCCATGCATCAGGGCATTTTCAAAGAGGTTGAAAAACACCTGTTTCAGGAGCGGATCGGCAAAGATCTCCAGTCCGGAAATGGATGGATCGACCTGGACAATACGAAATGTACTATCCTGGCATACCCCCCGGATTAACAGAGACAGGTTCTGCCAGACAGGATTCTGTATTCCGATATCCTCATATTGACGGGTAAACGAGATGAGGTCCTGGATCACTTCGCTTGTATGAAATGCCCGGTTAACAAGCGTCCTTGTTGCCGGGTCTGTGACCTTTGTCTCGATCAATTCAAGATATCCCTGGAGGCTGGTCAGTGCGTTAAGAATATCGTGCCGGGTCACAGAAGACAGCAGCGTGAGTTTCTTATTCGCTTCATGCAGGGCCTGCTCTGTATATCTGCGGTCAGTGATATCCCGGCCCACTGACTGGTACTCCGCCAGCCGGCCATCCCTGTCAAATATTCCACGGTCTGACCACTGCTGCCAGCGTATCTCGCCATCCGGCATCAGGATCCGGTGTTCGACGGTCTGCACCGGATGATCAGGTGTTATCTGTTTAAAATGAGCCCTGATGAGGGGGAGATCCTCTTTGGGGATCAGCGGGGCAAACGGGCGTCCGATAATCTCCTCACGGGTCTTGCCGAAATACCGGCAGTACGCTTCATTCACGAAACTATGTGAACCGTCCGGGGAGAACCGGCAGATAAACTCCATCTGGTCCTCTACGATATTCCGGTATCGCTCCTCGCTTTTGACAAGTTCCTGCTGGCCACGTGTCAGCTCATCGTAGTTCGCCCGCAGTTCCTCTTCTGTAGCGGTCAGCTGTTCGTAGGCAGCGTTCAGCTCCTCAAGGGTTTTTTTCAGTTTCTCTTCCGATTCTTTTTGTCCGGTGATGTCCCGGCCCACGGACTGGTACTCTGTCAACCGGCCGTTCCTGTCAAATACCCCACGGTCTGACCACTGCTGCCAGCGTATTTTGCCATTTGGCATCAGGATCCGGTGCTCAACCGTCTGCACCGGATGATCAGGCGTTATCGATTTAAATTGCGCCCAGATAAGTGGGAGATCTTCTTTCGGGATTTCCGGGGCAAAATGATGGCCAATAATTTCCTCGCGGGTCTTCCCGAAATACCGGCAGTACGCTTCGTTCACGAAAATATGCGTCCCGTCCGGGGAGAACCGGCAGATAAATTCTGTCTGGTCTTCTACGACATTCCGGTATCGCTCTTCGCTTTTGACAAGCTCCTGCTGGTTTTTCGTGAGTTCATTATAATTCTGGCGGAGCTCTTCTTCCGTGACGGTCAGCTGCTCGTAAGCGGCATTCAAATCCTCAAGGGTTTTTTTCAGTTTCTCTTCCGATTCCTTTTGTCCGGTAATATCCCGGCCCACGGACTGGTATTCGGTTACTTTCCCGGAGGGATCAAAAACAGCACGGTCGCTCCACCGCTGCCACCGCACAGAGCCGTCCGGCATAACGATCCGATGGTCGATAGTACCAACAGGGTGGCCCGGTGAAAAGGAGACAAAAAATTTCTCCAGATGCACCCTGTCTTCGGCTGGGACTGTTGGCCGGAACCTGTGACCAACGATCTCCTCACGGGTCTTGTTGAAATACCGGCAGTACGCTTCGTTCACAAAAATATGCGTGCCATCTGGTGAGAACCGACAGATAAATTCTGTCTGGTCTTCTACGACATTCCGGTACCGCTCTTCGCTTTTGACAAGCTCCTGCTGGTTTTTCGTGAGTTCGGTATAATTCTGGCGGAGCTCTTCTTCCGTTGCGGTCAGCTGCTCGTAGGCAGCGTTCAGTTCTTCGTATGTCCTTTGTAGCTTCTCTTCGGCCTCTTTTCTCGCGGTGATATCACGGATGGATTCAATTGCGCCAATTACATTGCCACTTGTATCACAGAGCGGCGAGGCAATCAGCCAGAGATGGGCTCCTCTGTTATCATACAGAGTCGGGCTGTAAAATTCCGAGATAATAGCATCCCCGAAAGAGACCTTTTCCGGATCCGCTCCTGCCCTGCTCGTATCAGAAGAAAGGATCCGGTCCACCAGCGGGATTCTGTTTTCATTGTAGTGCCCAAGGATCTGCCCATAATTTTTGGTTCCGAGAATTGCACTGGAAGGCGTCCCGGTCAGCTTCTCCATCATACGGTTCCATGAAATTACCGTATTCTCACGGTTGATTGCAAACGTTGCATCCGGGAGAAAATCTATCATGTTCGCCATCATCTGCCGGGACTCTTTTAATTCTTCACGCGCCTTTTTGCGGTCAATGGCATTCATGACATTATATTCCAGTTCGGCAAACTGGGACTTCGGGTTCCCGCCTTTCTGGAGGTAGAAATCAGCGCCGTTATTGAGCGCTTCGATGGCGATCTCCTCCCTGCCTTTCCCGGTAAACAAAATAAACGGGAGACTGGGATAGTGTCGACGGATCCGCCGCAAAAATTCAATGCCATTTATTGACGGCATTTCATAATCAGAAATAATGCCATCATAGTTCCGGTTATTTGTTTTTTGGAGTGCCTCCCCGACAGACTGTGCTGTATCGACCTCTAATTTCCCTGATTTTTCAAGAAAAATTTTTGTCAGGTCAAGCAGCGTGGGATCGTCGTCGAGATACAACACTGAGAACATTACTTTACCACATCACGATAATTGTCCTTTTAATTCATACAGGATAAATCCAATTGGTTTGATCCTGAACTGATCCGGGGAAGTTGCTGGTCATTATGCAGTTTTTATGATGACCAAATAATATTATGGCATCCCAGAATGTATTACACGGGATAAAATACCGGACAAAAAAGTAACCGGAAGACAATTACAGGAAAAAATGGAGCGGATATACCTGGCGGGATCCGGGGGTCCGGATCAACTGCACCCGGTCCAGCCGCAGTTCTTGCAGATTCCCTGGTTGCACCCCTCGCCGAAGTCAAGGGGCTCATGGCATTCAGGGCAGAGGTGTTTCTCTTCGACCTTTTTAATATTCCAGTTATTTAATGTCGCAATACTCTGGTTTTTGGCCGAAAGCTCAATGCACCGTCCGACAACATCTGCACATGAATGACCTTCCGATGAGGGGTTCTTGATCGCGGCAAGACAGTTTACTTTGGCAAACTGTTTGACGAACTTTTCGTAGGGTACGCCATTCTGGAGCCCGGTGCTGATGGCGCGGCCAAGGGCGCTGCTGTTTGCGTCACACCCGCCGCTCCCTACAGTCCGGATAAAGACTTCCATGGGCTTTCCGTCCATCAGGTTCACCGTCACATAGAGACGGCAGCACCCGGATTGGCAAAGGTAAGTCCGGCCGGCCAGTTCTTTTGGCCGGTTGATGAAAAGCGACGGAATCTTCTGGGGTATTGCCTTCATGGCAGGAGCAGTGGGAGTGACTGCTTCAGGCACCGGACTTTTGTCTTTCAATGCAAGTACAACATCTTCCCTGCTGCCGGTACGGTAGATGGTGATCCCTTTAAGGCCAAGTTTCCAGGCCATTAAAAGCGCCTCTTCACAATCCTCCTTTGTCGCAGAACGGGGCATGTTAATGGTCTTGCTGATCGAGGCATGGACATATTTCTGGAAACTGGCCTGCATCCGGATGTGGTCACGCCACGGGATGTCAAGTGCAGTCTTGAAAAGTGCAAGGAACTCTCCCGGCAGCCAGTCAAGGTCCTGGATAGTCCCTGTCTCATGAACGCGGGAAATGACCTCATCAGCCTTCACTGCAAGTTCCTCACCACCAAAACCCATCCGGGAGAGGGTTTGTATAAGCGCTTCACGAAACACCGGGTTCACGATTACAAAGGTCTTGCCCACCGTGTTCTTCCGCGTGTAGGCAAACGAGAAGACCGGCTCGATACCACTGGAACAATTGGCCAGAAGCGAGATCGTCCCAGTCGGCGCAACGGTCGTCATTGCAGCGTTCCTGACAGCAACATCTTTCCAGATGCTGCCCTGCCATGCAGGGAATGTTCCCAGTTTCTCTGCACGACGGTGAGACTCGTCTATGGCGGTCTCGGTTATGATATTCATAACGTGCTCGCACCATGCCCGGCCTTCGAACGAATCGTACGGGAGGCCGATCATAAGCATGGCATCGTGAACACCCATGACGCCAAGGCCGATCTTTCGTGTCCTCCGCGTCGCTTCAGCGATCTGCGGGATGGGAAACACGTTCTTGTCGATCACAATATCGAGGAACCGGGTCGCCATCCGGGCGGTCTCTTTGAGTATATTCTCGTCAAGGGCACCGTCATGGATACATGCGGCAAGGTTGATGCTGCCGAGCACACAGCTCTCGTATGGGAGGAGGGGCTGCTCCCCGCAGGGATTTGTCGTGTCAATCTCGCCTAGATGGGGAGTCGGGTTATGCCGGTTGATCTCGTCGTAGAAGAGAATGCCGGGTTCGCCGTTTTTCCAGATCCCGTCAACAATCCCCGTCCAGATCTGGCCGACGGTAACTTTTGCTCCCGAATGAGGATTGGTGAGCCAGACCGTCTCAAACTGTCTTTTTTCGACAAGGTCCATGAACCTGTCATTTACCATGACGGATATATTGAAGTTAGAGAAATCGCCCTCTTTTTTCTTTGCCGCGATGAATGCAAGAATATCGGGATGCCAGACATTGAGGATCCCCATGTTTGCCCCGCGCCGGCGCCCGCCCTGCTTGATCACATCGGTGGCCGCATTAAATACCCGCATGAACGAGATAGGACCGGAAGCGACGCCATCGGTGGACTGGACGGGTGAACCTTCCGGCCTGATATGCGAGAAATTGTATCCGGTGCCACCTCCGGTCTTGTGGATAATCGCCCCTTCCTTCATTGCATCGAAAATCCCGTCAATGGAGTCCGGCACGGGAAGGGTAAAACAGGCGGAGAGCTGCCCGATTTCCGTCCCCGCGTTCATGAGCGTGGGTGAATTCGGCAGGAACCGCAGCGAGATCATGGCCTGGTAAAAACGGTCTTTTTCGGCTTTGTCATCTGCCAGTGCCGAGGCTACACGGCGGCAGATATCTTCGTATGTCTTCTCGCCCTTCCGTAAATAGCGGGCAGAAAGAATGCTGTCGACAACTGATGGTGGATTCATGGCAGGACCTGTGCTATTGTTCCGGTGATTTAAAAAGGACTATACTATGGATGAAATATTGCTCACGAAGTGAATTATAGATTGTTATCTGCTGTGCGTCAGCGATCCGGGAAACCACAACTGGTTTTTAAGGAGAGTATATTGAGGAATTACGACCGCCCGGATACCTTCCATCCTGCCGTTTAAACAGCTAAGATCCGGAATGGTCACGGCTGCACCGCTAAAGTGACATGCCCTTCTTTTACTGATATATCCTGATAGTGGGACAGGGGAGTGCATCTGGAAAACCGGTTCTCAGGTACATCTTTTCAGGTATGTCCGGGTAAAAACCGGACTTTCGTAATTTTCCTCCACCCCGGCGTTAACAGGACGCAGAATCTATATTCATATCGGGTACGTTACGACTGTACTTCTTCGGGTTTACCTCGGCTTCCGGCAGTAATCAGTGCAGAAATAGTACCTTACATTGTCATAAGTGCTTGTAAACCGGGCATTCTCCTCATCCACTACCATATAACAGACCGGATCGATGGCCATTTCTGGTTCCTCCGCTGTATATCACAGCCTCTTTGCGCATCTCACCAATAAAGGTATAGATCCAGTAAAAGACGATCTGGCGATACCTACATGCCGGTATTTAGGAGGGGTTGCAAAAAATATAATTGCACTATATATATAGTACCAGATCGATATATGTCGCAAAGGGGATTATTATGACGGATGCTCCAGTAAATCCAGGTCAACCCAAGTCCGGTACAATAAATATTACCTCTTCACCCGCAGGAGCGCCGGTCCTGCTTGACGGAACCGCTACCGGGAGGGTTACTCCGGCAGCTCTTGAAAATATTTCAGCAGGCCGCCATGTTATTGCAATCACACTGCCTGACTGTACGATTATCTCACGGGAAGTTGCTGTCACAGCAGATTCAACAATCAACGTCTGTCTGAGAAAATTAACAAAAGAAGAGACCGATTCAATCCGGATAATCGGCGTATATACTATCGGTTGTGTGGTACTCCTTGTCGGGCTTGCTATTATTAACCGCCTGTATTTTTATCCAATTGATGACCTGACCCAGTTGATGATCTATATCGCCTGCTCCGGGGGTCTTGGCAGTCTTGCCTTCAGCATATTCGGGTACATCGACCACCTTGGAAAGAACGATTTTGACCTGAGCTTTTTCGGCTGGTATATCCTGCGCCCGCTCATCGGTATCATATACGGGACATTTGCATTCCTTTTTGTAGCCGGAGGGCTCATGTCGCTGTCTGGAATTGATCCGGGAGCAAGCCTCTATACAACAAAAACCGTCATGTTCTACTGCGCACTGGCATTCCTTGCCGGTTACGCCGAACATGCATTTTCGCTCCAGTTAAAGGAACTGGCAGAAGCACTCTTTAAAAAAGAAGGGGCCTGACAGGACACCGGTATTTCAGGCCGGATACCAACCGGCCCATTCCTGTTTTTTTCCCGGCTTACTGCCATGTCACCTGGAGCGGATTTCTCCTGGGGATACCGTAGACCTTGTATTGCGGGTTGCCAAACATCATTACATAGGCACATTTCCTTCCGTCTGGCAGACCGAGTTCCTTTTGGAGGGGTTCGTTCGACATCGCTGCCATGGCAACGAATCCTGCCCAGCAGGTGCCAATCCCGAATGACGGGGCGGCAATATCGAAATGCGTGAGGGCGATAATGGCATCGATCATTGCACCCGGGTTGCCTTCCGGTATATGGGCGATAAGCAGGTGGGGGGCGCCACGGCAGATTACATCATTCCCGCCTTCCCATTCGTCAATAAGATGGGGAACATAGCCACTCAGCGGGTGCGCGGAATTGACAAGCGTCTTCATCCATTTTATGGTCAGCCCGGCAATCTTTTTGACCTTTTTTTTGTCATAAACGACAGTCCACTGGACCGGCTGCCCGTTGCCTCCTGATGCCGCATACCGTGCAATGTCAAGGACCTCAAGGATCTTCTCTTTTTGGACCGGGTCTTTTGTGAAGTGCCGGACAGAACGGCGTTTTTTAAGATACATTGCCATATCGTCAGGGAAAATAGTGCCGGCACCGGCCGACAGGGACACCTTCTCGTCCGGGCGGACGTTAAGAAGGAGAGCCTGCGACGGGCAGTATGCCTCACAGTGACCGCACCGGATGCACATGGCGGCTTTTTCTTCCGGGACTTTTGGCAGGGTAGTCTCATCTGCCGGGTCGATAATTGACATCGGGCAGATAACAGAGCAGATCCCACAGCGGGTGCAGAGATCCTGGTTAATGAGTACTGTTGACATTTTTACCGTCCTTGTCCTGGCCTTTTATGATACGGTTGTACCCGTACCTGTTGATATCATTTCCTCCTTTCCCGAAAAATGAGCCATATTTTTTATCCCTCACCCCGCCCCATGAAGTTTCATGGACCCGGTAATCATACGTATCCGGCAGGAACTCGAAGTACAGGCAGACCCACAGATCCAAAAGACCTCAAAACGGTTCTTTAAGGAAGATATTACGTGCTACGGCATGAAAACCGCAGCAGTCGTAGCCCTCGCAAAGAAATACTGGAAAGAGATCAAAAACCGGGACAAGCAGGAAATCTTCTCTCTCTGCGAGGAACTCTACAAATCCGGATATATGGAGGAATCTTTCATCGTTTCGGACTGGGCCCATGCCCTTTCCGGCCGGTACGAGCGGGAGGATATCGAAGTGTTCCGGCGCTGGATTGATACCTACATCACCAACTGGGCATCATGCGACGGTTTTTGCAACCACACGATGGGGGACTTTATCGAACAATACCCGGAGTATACCACCGAATTAAAAAACTGGACGAAGTCAAAGAACCGCTGGATGCGCCGGGCGGCGGCAGTCTCACTGATTGTCCCGGCAAAACACGGGAAGTTTTTTACTGAAGCAATCGAGATTGCCGATCTTCTTCTCACTGACAGTGATGACATGGTGCAGAAAGGTTACGGGTGGCTCTTAAAAGAGGCCAGCCGGGAGCACGAGCCCGAAGTATTTAACTATGTCATGCAGAACAAAAAAACGATGCCCCGGACTGCTCTCCGGTATGCAATCGAGCTGATGCCAAAAGACCTGCGGGCAGAAGCGATGAAAAAAGACTGGTAATAGGAACATCACGTAGTATCAAGTGTTGTTTTGCCGGTAAACCGGTTTCTTTTTTTACGGATATTTCTTAAAAAAAGTGAAATAATCGTCAATTGTCCTGTCACTCAGCAGCAGCTACCTTGTCGTAGAAGAACGCCGCGAGTACTGCACCGACGACCGGTCCTATAATGTAAATCGGGAAGAACATCCAGAGATTCGAACCTCCCAGCAGCCAGTCCATCAGGTAGGGCCCGAACGTTCGTGCCGGGTTAAGTGATGCACCGGCGATGTTGCCTGTCGCTGTAATCATCCCGCCAACGGTCAGGCCGATAATAAGACCCGCAAATCCGGGGGGAGCACGTTTATCCACGGCAACACCCATGATCGCAAGCATCAGCACAAACGTTGCGATTGCTTCAACAAGGATTGCCTGTCCGTAGCTGATACCCGGAAATGGCGCCGTTGCCCCGAGCCCGCCGATTGTGACCGCATCCACGCCAACGGTCAAAAAGAAAAGCAGGCTGCCGATTGCTGCCCCGATACACTGGGAAATAATGTACCCGATCGATTCAACAGCCGGGAACCGTTTGGTTGCAAGAAGGGCAATCGTCACCGCCGGGTTCAGATGTGCACCGGATACCCGGCCGAGTGCATAGATGACAACCGCAATGATAATCGCAAAAGACATCCCGATGGCAAACCAGTCCGCAAGACCCCCAAGCTGCCCGATACCTACGTTAAACGGAGTGGCCGGTTTTGTACCGGCAGCAAGCATCAGGGTCATTGCCGCTGCACCGGCGCCGAAATAGACCAAAAGAAGGGTTCCCACACCTTCTGCAATACACCGGGTGGAAAGCGATGCCATTACTTACCATCTCCATACGCAGCACTGCAGGCCGGACAGAGCATCCGGGGCATCTTCCCCGGCAGTTTCCGGGAGGGCAGCGGATAACTTCCTTCCCAGACCTCTACTTCCTTACGAATGGTATGTTTCATGCAGGTTCCCATTCCGCAGGAAACACAGACTGCGACTGCATCGCTGTCTTTTCCCTCTTTTGCACAGACATAGCATTTCATGATGTTTCACCTCTTGATTCTCTCATTTTTCCCGTTTACTGCTTAATTCTATTACCACAGGCAGTAGACTCAGGTTCTCATAGAGATTGCCGGTGCACAAATCCATGAGAGATACAACAGATGCCACAGCAACCTTGTTTGTGAAATGCGACACTCCGTATCATTAAAGTTACTGAGCCACAGCGGTCAGCGGATTGTTACGTAATGCACCTCGAGCTGCGGGGTGGCATTTATATGCCCCTGTTTCAGTTTCCTATGCCTCATATCGGTCCTCTGCCGGATTTTTTGATCTCAAAAAGATAGTAAAAGGACACTTTTCCAGAAACGGGAATAACAGTACCGGCAGACGCCTGTAAAAGTATAACGATGAAAAAAACCGCAGTTAACGCCAGATTTATCAAACCGGCTCACAATTTTAAAATTATGAAACACAAATCGGTAGTTCTGCTTGCCGTATTGTCGGTGATTGCATCGGCAGTTTTTATTGCGGGGTGCGCCTCGATTCTCAAAACCAATGCCACGCAGGTATCCCCCACACCCTCTGCAAGTCCTTTACCCGGCATTACTCCGGGGGGACAGGGACTCTCTGCTTCAACAGGGACAAGTGTTGTTGACGCAAACAACCAGTTCACCCATGATCTGTTCCGCGAGATTTCCCTGAACCAGACAACCGGGAATGACAATATCCTTTTCTCGCCATTCTCCATCTCGTCAGCCCTTGCCATTACGTATGAAGGGGCACGCGGGAATACTGCCGATGAGATCCGGTCGGTCTTTTATTTCCCAGAAAATTCCACCAGCATGAGAGAGGGATTTGCATTACTCAATGCCGGGATCAACAGTAAGGATGCGGGCTATACCTTAAGCACTGCAAACGCTCTTTGGGCAGAAAAGACCTACCCGTTCCTTCCAGAATACATCGGCACAGCAGAAACATACTATGCCGCAAACACAACGAACCTTGACTTTAAAGGCCAGCCGGAAGCCTCGCGCCAGTCCATAAACTCGTGGCTTGAAGACAAGACCAATAACAAGATAAAAGACCTGCTGCCCCCGGGAAGTATCGCCCCCATTACCAGGCTTGTCATAACAAATGCCGTATATTTCAAGGGCACATGGCAAAAACAGTTCGATGCAAACAAGACTGCCGATGCCCCGTTCAGGAAACCAGACGGGACAACAGTTACTGTAAAGATGATGCAGCGGACCGACAAAGATGCCGTCTATCCGTATACGGAGAACGCTGACCTTCAGGTGATTACACTGCCGTATACCTCCACCAGCGGAAAAGGACTCTCCATGCTTGTCCTCCTTCCAAAAGATGATGACCTTTCAACGATTGATCAGTATCTCGATCCGGTCAATCTCTCTGCACTCACGCAATCTGAATCATCCCGCCGGGTCATGGTATATTTCCCGAAATTCAAAATCGAGACAAGGTATTCCCTGCCGAAAACCCTTGGCACAATGGGGATGCCCACTGCATTTTCCGACAGGGCAGACTTCTCCGGCATGGATGGCACTAAGATACTGTATATCAGCGATGCTATCCACAAAGCATACATCGATGTGAACGAAGAAGGCACCGAAGCGGCAGCGGCAACCGCTGTTGTGATGTGGGTCAAAGCCGTTGAGACTGAAGAACCGGTACCGGTGTTCCGGGCTGATCACCCGTTCGTTTTCCTGATACAGGACGATGACAGTGGTGCGATCCTCTTTGCCGGGCGGATCACAAACCCCGGCAATACCTAAAACAGGTCAATACAAAGGGAGATTCCTGAAACGGAACCGGTTCCCCTCTTTTTAAAAAAAACCGGTTCTGGAGAAAACCTGACAGGGATTACAAAAATGTTCTTTTTGCGTATGATGTTGACCAGTTATGTCCCTGTCCATTTCACCAGAGCCTGCCCGGGAAAAAAATTCCTCATTACCGGCCACCCCCCCCCAATGCTGATGAGGGAGGGGGGGGTCCTGCTTTGTATCAGAACCCAAAGAGGGGAGTAGGGGGGTACCTATGATCCCATTGCCCCGATGGTCACCCCCTCCTAAGGGCATGAAAGGTGACCCCCACCACATGGACGGTTAGGAGGGGTGGCACAGGGTCCACGACGAAAGCCTCCAGGCGAAGTACAGGTTTTGTGACTGGAATTTTAAAGGTGGCCCCCTCCCTTTGCTGAGACTGGGGGGGTCGCCTTCATTACTCATGAAACGGTGGCAGGGGGGTGGGGGGGTCCCGGATTTTTTTAAGGGAGGAGGCTACTCCCTAATGGAAAATGGCGTAGTATGAAAAAAGGGACAATAACAAAACCAAAATTATGAAGGGCCATTAATTTCATCAGTTCACAATCCGGCATCTAAAAAATCACGGACTTTCCCGGTCGGTCCTGCCAGGATCCGGGCCAGGATCTTTCTCGTTTTTCCGGCCGGTCCCGGGTCCGGGGCTCGTTCCTGGCATCTCATGAACAGTCCCGATTGCCCCGATACGGTTACCATCCCCATCAATAAGCGGAGCCGCCCGGATCCAGAGCCTTTTCCCGTTACCATTATTGAGCAGCGGACAGAAGGTCTCCGCTTCCAGTGCAGCACCATTCCGTCTCATATTCGTATAATACCGGAAAATCTCCTCATCTGGCGTGTCGAGCAGGTCGACAAGGAGGGGACGTGATGTGCCATAGAAGGGGAGGGAATGGAGGTCTTCACCAAACCCGAGAATCTGGGTACGCGATATCCCGGTAAGCTGTTCTATAGCCTGGTTCCAGGCGACCACTGACTTTTTGTTATCAATAATAAAAGTCGGATACGGGAGGAATTCGACAACGTCAAGAATTTCTTTCTGGATCGTCTGTAGCTTTTTTTCTGCCTGCCGGCGTTCTGTTATATCCTCTACAAGGCCGCTGATGCATTCAATTTCCCCGTTATTTGTCGTCTTGATTAACGCTGTGACAAGGACTGCAATTTTTGTGCCATCCGGCTTTATAAGAGACAATTCCCTGTTTTTGACAAACCCGTGTTTTTTTAGCTCTTCGAGGAATTTTGCACGGCCATCCTGTTCTGAAAAAATATTTGCAACCTCGACCTCCTCGAGCTTCTCAAGTGTCGGGTAACCGAGGATACGGACAAGCGTCGGATTCCCCCAGAGGAACTTTCCTTTCGGATCACCGGTACTCCGGTATACGCCAACATTGATGTTTTCCACCGCTGACTGGTATCGTTCTTCACTCTCCCTGAGCCGTTGTTCAACCTTATGCTGTGTAATATCCCGTGATATCGATGATGCTCCGATCACCGTCCCATCCTCATCGATAATCGGGGAGATTGTCACGGACACATCAATAATTGTCCCGTCCCGTTTATTCCTGAGCGTTTCAAGACTGTTGACAGATTCTCCCTTCTGGATACGGTCTATGATACTCTCCATTTCGAGGCGCCGTTCCGGGGGGATGATCAGGGAAATATGCCTCCCCAGGATCTCATCCTTTCCATAACCGTAAAGCCGCTCTGCGGCAGGATTCCAGCTGATAATATTACCCTGAGGGTCTTTTCCGATAATCGCGTCATCAGTTGACTGGACAATTGCGGAGAGGATTTTACGGGTCCGTTCAGCCTGTTTATTACTGGTAATATCCCGCGAAATACCAAGCACCGCCGGGATGCTCCCGTTATCATTTATGAGAGGGACTAGGGAATTATCCTGCCAGTATTCTTTGCCTTCATACAGGATTTTTTCCTCATTCCGGAGGGGTTTTCCGGTATCAAAAACCTGCTTTAAGATCTTATATTGCCGGTCTGCAACATCACGGGGGAAAAATTGCCGCCGGGGTCTGCCAATAATTTCGTTTGCTGAAAGGTTCAGGCTTTTTGCAGCGGTAGTGTTGACAAACCAGACCACATCGTCCCTGCCGATAATATAGATCTTATCCGGTGCTGCTTCTGCAAGGGTACGGTACTTTCTTTCGCTTTCCCTGAGAGCGTCTTCTGCGATCTTCCGCTGGAGCGCGATAGCTGCCTGGTGGGCATAGGTTTCGATTCGTGGAAGGTCAGTGACAGTTGCTCCTTTTTTCAGGAAAATCAGGGCAGCGCCAAGGAGTTCCCCTCCACGGGTAAACCCGATCGAATAAATCTCCCCGTAATTAAACGCAGCTTCAAGTTTATTCGAGATATCGACCGGTAATGCCCTGAATGCAATCTCATGAAGCGATACCTTTGGGTTCATGAGAGTCCCGGTACGCAGCGACGCGAAACCGTCTGCGTTGATAGGAAGGCTCAACCCGACCGGGTCACGACCAAGCTCCCGGGTGCATACATCTCTTGCATTCTGGTCAAGCATACAGTGGATAGTGACAAGTCCCGTGGCTGAATCATACGTGTCAATGACAATAACCGCATCCGGAACAAATTCCTGAAGGTCAGAAGCAATCTTTTCATAGATATCTGAATCTGCCGGCATGTCGAGGAACCCAAGCAGCGTCCCTGATAAAAATTCTATATGAGAGACATAATCCCTGATCTTTGCTTCTGCTTTATACCGTTCACTGATATCGTGAATGATTCCTTCGACCCCGAGACACTGGCTGGCCCCGTCATAATAATAGTGGCTGCTTGCCTCTGCATAAAGGGGAGTGCCGTCCTTCCGTTTCAGGACTACTTCGTAATTTTTCACCGATCCGGTTTTTTTAAGGGCATCAAGGAAGTCTTTCCTTTTTGCAGGATCCACGTAGAGCGTTTCGGCAAGGTTTTTTCCAAGAACTGCATCAACAGAATCATAGCCAAACATTGGCGCCCCGCTCGGGCTGACGAGGATCAGGTTTCCGTCCTTGTCGGTCCGGTAAAACACGTCCTGTACGTTTTCGATAAGGCTCCGATACAGTTTCTCGCGTTCAGCAAGCGCCGCTTCCGCCCGCTTGCGTGGCGTTATGTCCTCAATAAGAATTGTACTTCCCCGTGTGCCATCATCAAAGACCGTTTTCATGCTTTTGATGTTAAAATAAAAGGCCTCGGAATTTTTTACAAAACTGACTTCACGATTCTCCTCTTCGTGTGCGAGAACATCGGAAATTATTACAGGCAGGGCTTCACCGCTGATGCCGTTTAAGGAAAGATCAACGATATGACAGCCGACAATATCCTCTTTTTTTAAACCGAAAAACTGGTTGAAACTATCGTTTGTAAACAGTATCTTGCGATTTTCGTCCAGGGTAACAACAAGGTTTGAAGAGATACTCACCATGGCGGAGATCGGAATCCTCTGCGTAAGGAAAAAGACACGGGCTGCGCCATAAGAATACGTTTCCACCCGTCCGGAAATTAGAAGACCTTCCAGGTATTTGGAGACTGAGTTACGGTTCATCTTCAACCGGGACGCAATCTCCGTGATTGTAAGTCCTTTGGGATGCATTTTTAAAAGAACGGTGATCCGGGAGATCGTTTCCTTTTCAAGCGCCAGATTTCATCCCTCCTGTCACACACATTTTCCTTATTTGCCCGATAACATCCGATTTTTTATATTGTAATTATATTAGTAAATATTATACCAAACTACAATGGTTAACTGGTCCTTTTTTCTCCTGCCGGGGGAGTAAGATCGGGCGCTTTGTCAGCACGGTGTTGTTTTAATAAATCCGTGTTTAAGGATCATCTCTCTCATTTGAAGAGAGATTCCGGCTATTAAGCTGAATTATAAAAATGTAATATATAATGTTTTGCTCGGCAATACTGACCAGCAGGATCGCCTTCATTTTTGACGGGCTATTATTAGTTGCAAAAAAATATAATGCCACGGATTTTAATATGGACCAGCCAGGAGGGGATTGGGATACAATATCCCTCGGGCTGGAGGGAGAGGAAATGCCAAGAAGCGTAAATGAACGGGTTGTGACCGTTGTGTCACATGATGTAGAGAACTGGATCCAGCACGGCGATGAAATGATGGCTGCGGGAGATCCTGTAAAGGCTATTGAATTCTATGAAAAAGCCCTTGAGTACGATTCCAACTCTTCCAGGGCGTGGCACAACAAGGCTAACGCTCTTGAGACTATTGGAAACCACCAGGAAGCTCTCCGGTGTTATGATGTTGCACTGATGTGCGATCCGAGGGATGCCGAATGCTGGTACAACAAGGGTGTTGCGCTCAAGGTCATCGGCAGGGCAAATGAAGGCGCAACCTGCATCAACACGGGGATCAATATCGCGATGGGGCATCACGAGAAATAATCCATTACTTTTCATCTCGTTTGAGTTCGTTGGTCGTACATGTTTTTGTTAAAAGGCCATTGGGGTAATGGCCGGAATCACTCCACTTCTTTTCATGTTTTATCTGAAATATCCTGTTCCCGGACCGTTATTATCCGGGCTCCTTCGTCCTCATACAGTCTGACCCGGCCCAAAAGGCCATTTAACCTGCATGCCGTGATCAGGTTTCCGGTCAGGATATGGATCACCGGTTCTGTCCCGGAGCCGGCCTCCTCCCCGGGCCGGGGTTCCCGGGTGAGAATAAAGTCCTCGCGATTTCTCAGGGCGGATAAAAGGAGATCACAGATATCCCCTGTTGATAAACCACGATTCTTTTTCCGGCGCCCGATCTTTCCTGCCATACAGGAACATACCGGATGCCGGCATAAAAAGGATTTTACTGAAAATTTTAGGCCGGCTTTTGCCCTTATCTTCCCTAAAAATCAGATCCCAAGATTTTTCAGGAAAAGTTCATGGAGCCGGAGGTCCCCGCCAAGCTCCGGGTGGAAGGCAAGCGCAATATAGCGACCCTTCTCAACGGCGACGAACCCCTGGTCCAGTGTTGCAAGTACATCGACACCGGAACCGGCTGTCGTAACAACCGGTGCCCGGATAAACACTGCATGGAACGGGCCACCGTCAAGACCGGTGATCGGGATATCGGCCTCAAAGGATTCCTTCTGCCGGCCAAATGCGTTCCGGTCCACCTTCATATCGATAAGATTGAGCGTATGGACCCGTGAGTCCCCGGCATCAGTGGCCATAAGGACCATGCCGGCGCAGGTCGCAAAGATCCCGCCGGGGAAGTCACGGATCGGTTCGTAAAGGCCGTTCTTGTCAATCAGCCGGGAGATGGTGGTTGATTCCCCACCCGGTAGTGCAAGTGCTGCGCAGCCGGAAAGGTCTGTCGGGCTCCGTACCTCAACAACAGACGATTCCTTCGCGCAGCCGCGCCTTAAAAGTGCCGCAGAAAAGGCGTCGATATGTTCGCTCACATCGCCCTGCAGAGCGAGCACACCGACTTTGACGACCTTACCGCCCACGGGTCTGAAGCACCTCGTCGGGCTTGAGAGTGTGGACATCGAGACCCGGCATTGCATCGCCAAGACCGGTGCTGACCTTTGCAATCACCTTTGGATCGTTAAAGTGGTTGACCGCTTCAACAATTGCTTTTGCCATCTTCTCCGGGTTCGAGGACTTGAAGATCCCGGAACCGACAAAGACTCCGTCAGCCCCAAGCTGCATCATCAATGCAGCATCTGAAGGTGTTGCAATACCGCCGGCCGAGAAGTTCACAACCGGGAGCCGGCCGCGCTGTGCGCATTCGATCACAAGCTCGGCCGGGGCTTCGATGCTCCGGGCATAGCTGACACGTTCCTGCTCGTCCATGCCCTGCACCTTGCGGATCTCGCTCATGATTGCCCGCATGTGGCGCACTGCCTCGACAACGTTACCCGTCCCTGCTTCGCCCTTGGTCCGGATCATCGCCGCACCTTCATTAATCCGGCGCAGCGCTTCGCCAAGGTTCCGTGCACCGCAGACAAAGGGTACCTTGAACTGCTTCTTGTCGATGTGGAATTCTTCGTCGGCAGGGGTGAGCACTTCGCTCTCATCGATCATGTCGACGCCAAGAACCTCAAGCACCTGCGCCTCGACAAAATGACCGATTCTCACCTTTCCCATCACAGGGATTGAGACCGCGTCAATAATTTCCTGGACCTTTACCGGGTCTGCCATCCGGGCAACACCGCCCTGTTTCCTGATGTCGGACGGCACCCGCTCAAGCGACATGACTGCGACGGCGCCGGCTGCTTCGGCAATCCTTGCCTGCTCGGCATTGACAACATCCATGATCACGCCCCCCTTCTGCATGGATGCAAAGCCGCGCTTAAGAAGCTCAGTGCCAAATCTCAGTTCTTCTAATTTCATATACCGGTACTATTGGATCATCCAAGCCAATAAAATAAGTGTAGCTGCAGCTGTTGCCGCAAATGACAGGGTGACTACCCTGACTGCCGTAACGATTGCCGGGCCCCCCTCTTCAAGCGACCGTTCTCCATCGCCAATCGTATACACGCCCGGTTTGTCAAACCGGATTCCGCAGCCCCCGACCATTACCGCCATGACAATCCCGCCATTAAAGCCCGGGCGTTTTTTCCCATCGCGACGCATCACCCGCCACGCGGAGGAAAACGTTCCCCGGGTGGCAAAATATGTAAGGAGGAAGAAGGTCGTGATACGTGCCGGAATGTAATTGAGGATATCATCCATCCGGGCCGAATACCACCCGAGCCGTTCCCGTTCGTCCCGGTACCCGAGCATCGCGTCCATCGTGTTTACCGCACGGAAAACCGCCGCCCCGACAAGACCGAGGCCAAAAACGGAGAGGAGAGCGAAGTAAAAAAGGGGTGAGACGATACTGTCGGTAAGGTTCTCGGTCATGGACTCGTATGCTGCCGACCGGATATGTTCCGGATTGAGCTTTGCCGTGTCCCGCGAGACCATCAGCTTCACCCGGTCACGGCCGGCATCCACTCCGCTTTTGAGCGCGTCAACCACGCCCAGCGCGTGCTCTTCAAGCGACCGCCAGGCAAAACAGCATTTTAAGAGGAACGGTGCGCCGATAAGGAATACGAGCCACGGGGCATATCGCCCGAAGAGGTAAAACGGGAGGGCAAAGATGCTCACCGTGACCAGCCAGAAGATAACACCGGCTAAACGCTGGATGTGGGGCGAGTATCGCGCAGGCTTACCCCACCAGCCGATAAATCGTCCAAGAAGCGCGACCGGGTGGTAATCCGAATGCGGGTCGCCAATAAGCCGGTCGACGGCAAGCGCGAGGATGAGAACTGCGCCGGCAAGGATCAGGTCTGTCGGTACCATACAAAAAGCGCACCGACAATAAGGACGATGAATGCAAGAATATTCAGCACTTCAATTCTGGTATAATACCAGATGCTGTACAGGATAAGTCCCGCTGCCATCGCTACCATCAGGAGGTGTGGCCGCCCGTGGGCTTCAGGCTGCACGGGAACTTCTTTTTCGACGGCCTTTGGCCCCCGCGTGGGTTTGACAATAACCTCGATCCGGAGTGTCGCCTTCATCGCGCCATAGCCGGCAATAATATCAATATCAAAAAAGCCCGGGCTGCAATTTTTCCGCAATGGTATCCCAAGCGTTACTTCATCGATGACATACATGTTCTCGTGAAAAAAATCCGTGAACATCCCGGCATTGGACGTCGTTGCAGTAATATGGATGGGAGCGCCCCGGTTTACAAAACGGATCTTAAGAGTGCTCCCGCATTCGACATGTACATTCTCCAAGGGAATTTCTATGGAGTTGATGGTCGAGCGGTTGAGATGAATCTCGGTTACCATCTCCTCTTCCTGAGGGATATCTGAAACCGCCAGAAATTCCAAAGGCAGCGGGAGATGCATATCATCACCGGTTACCGGGGTGTCCGGGGAAGGAGATCCGGGATACCCTCATTAATGGGGTAATCTACATTGCAGGTGGCACAATGAAGGTTACCTTTAAGGATCTCCTTCTCATCCTCAACGTCAACCCGGAGCACGAGATCGCCCTTGCAGACCGGGCAGCAGAGGATATCCATAAGCGAACGCTTCATGCGTATTCTTTCCTGATATCAATAATCTGGCTGAGCTCAGGTCCCGTGGAGATCAGGGTAATGGGGACGCCGATATCGTCTTCTGCGGTTTTCAGGAAGTCCTTTGCCTTTTTCGTGAGCTTACTGTAGTCGGAAATCCCGAAGCAGGACTTGTCAATATGATCGATCCCGGTGATTGCGGCCTGGGTGCAGCCGTTGATCATAGCGGAGTACCGGGCCATCTGGCCGTCCCAGCCACCGATGCGGCGCTTCCGGTGAGTAACCGTGCCGAACTCCTGGATGCCCATCGCGTCCGATTTCTCTGCAGTCATTTCAGTAAAGAACGGGCCTTCGCCCACACGGGTCGGGTATGCCTTGAATACGACAACCACATCGTCAATCTTTGTCGGGCCGACACCGTTATCCGCGGCAATCTGGGAGGCAGAGGTGTCCTTGCTTGTGACAAACGGGTAAGTACCGTAATAGAGTGAAATTCCAAAACCCTGAGTTCCCTCTAAGAGGACTTCATTTCCGGCTTTCAATGCATCGTCAATCGCTTTAGGAACGTCCATCAGGTACTCGGCCAGTTCAGGGACATCCTTTGCCTGCGGTGAGATACGCATGACGCGGTCGGCGTTTGCCGGCCCGCAGCCTGAACCAGTACTTCCGATTTTCTTTGCAAGGTAATCGCTGCCCTTATCCCGGGCGATATGATCTTCGGTGATAATCCCGCAGCGCTTGTCGACAAAGACCCGTCCTTTGACTCCAAGCTTTTCCACTTCCTCTTTGAGGATCTTTGGATTAACCAACACACCGCTTCCGATACAGAGTTTGGCTTTTGGATATACGAAACCGGATGGCACCATCCGGATACCATATTTTTGATCGCCGACCTGCACCGTGTGACCGGCGTTAGGGCCTACACCACCGCGGGAGATGATAACAGGTTCATCAGCATGGGCGATGTGGGCAACGATCTTGCCCTTCCCTTCATCCCCAAAAAATCCACCTACAATAATAGTACAGCTCATTGAAGTTCATGTAGTGTATGCCGGGTTTGGCAATAAAGTCTGCCCATACGTCAAAAACAGGAACCAGAACTGGCACGTGAAACCTGTTCAAGGCAAAACCGGTTCGATAAAATTCGCGGGGATCGCCGGATTTTCCCGGCCAGGTTCCCCGATTACAGGCCGTTAACAAACGTTTCCATGCGGCTGAGGGCTTCGGTAAGGCCTTTCCGTGAGACCGCATAAGCGCAGCGGAGGTGATAGTCCCCTCCGCACCCAAAGACACTGCCCGGTACAACCGCAACCCGCTGTTCCTTTAAGAGACGCTCTGCAAACTCCACATCAGTTAGCCCGGTGCCTTTTACTGACGGGAACGCATAGAACGCTCCTTCGGGCACATGACATGAAAGACCGATCCGGTTGAGTCCGGAAACAAACATGTTGCGCCGCATCCGGTATTCGTTTACCATGCTTGTCTTATCATCTTCTGCTGAGCGAAGTGCCTCAAGCGCACCGACCTGTCCCATAACCGGGGCGCAGAGCATCACGTACTGGTGAATCTTGAGCGCTGCATCGCAAAGCTCTTTTGGCGCACAGAGGAACCCAATCCGCCAGCCGGTCATCGCGTACGCCTTTGAAAAACCGTTGAGGGTGATCGTCCGCTCCCAGAGATCTTTTACCGTAGCAGCGGCTGTGTGGGTGGTTTCATAGGTGAGCTCCGAATAAACCTCGTCGCTGATGAGCAGGAGATCCCGGTCGGTTACAATATCCGCTATGGGTTCGAGATCCTCCTTTTTCATGATTGCCCCTGTCGGGTTGTTGGGGAAGTTTATGATCAGGGCTTTTGTCTTATTTGTGATCTTTTCCTGGAGCTTGTCCGGGTTGAGCCTGAAATGATCCTTTTCGGTGCACTCGACCGGGACCGGTATTCCCCCGGCAAGCGTGACACATGGCGCATAGGAGACATAACTGGGTTCAGCGATCAGTATCTCGTCTCCCGGATTAACGACGGCCCGGATTGCAATGTCCAGCCCCTCAGATACACCGGTGGTTATAATCATTTCGTCTTCGGCCGAGTATTTGAGCTGGTAGCGGCTTGCAAGGTGGGAAGACAGTGTCTCGCGGAGCGACTGGAGCCCCCGGTTTGAGGTATACGAGGTTACACCCTGTTCTACGGAATAAATACCTGACTCACAGATGTTCCACGGCGTCCTGAAATCGGGCTCGCCGACACCAAGGGAGATCACGTCATCCATGGTGAGGACCAGATCAAAAAATTTCCGGATACCTGACGGGGGTATCTGTCGGGCACGTTCTGAGACAAATGTTCGCATCATGCCACCTTAGAATGAATACGGGAGACGTTCGGTTTCCTGCTGCTCAAAGAGTGTGTTGCCGTTCTCCTTGTACGACTTCATGACAATGTGTGTCGCCGTCTCGCGGATCCGGTCCATCGGGGCAACGTGCTCTGAGACAAACCGGGAAACCTCCTGCATGTTCTTCCCGCTCACCATCACCTGGAGATCGTATGTACCGGTAATCAGGCGGAGTGTCCGTACCTGTTTGAACCGGGAAAGCCGCTCGGCAATCCTGTCGTACCCGAAGTCCCGTTCAGGACTAACTTTCAGCTCGATAATGGCCGAAACTTCACTGTTTCCTGCCTTTTCCCAGTTGATGACCGTGGTATATTTCCGGATAATCTGGCTCTCCTCAAGGGCGTGAATCCGTGCTTCCACCTCTGCCGGGATAAGGTTGGTCATCGATCCTATTTCCTGCGCAGACAGCCGGCTGTTCTCCTCAAGAATCCGGAGGAGTTCGAGATCCTTGTCATCCATCACACATCACCTGAACCACGTTTTTAACCATTTGGCTTGCATCAGATTTATATCGAGATCTTTTAATTCGTTCAGCCGCGGGTCCTTGAGAACGACCTCGCGGATCTTGTTGGTGTTTGCGTCGAACCACATCTCTTTTGTACGCCCGTACCTGCCCCGGCTGACCACGCGGGTGTTTATCACGCCAAGCATATTGAGCTCCGAAATGAGGTCCGTGATCCGGCGGTGGGTGAGAATGTCGAGCTGGATATCGGGCGCGATGTCCTGGTAAATACGCGATACCTCTCCACTCGTGAAAATATTCTGCCCCAGCTGTTCCAGCGTCAGCATCGAAAAGAGGATCAGCTTGCTCTGGGTCGGGAGCGTTGCAATGCACTCGATCATGCTGTCGGTCTCGATCTTTGCCTGCGCCTGTTTCACGTGCTCTTCTGTCACCTGCTTTGAATCGTCCCTGTCAGCAAGCTCACCTGATATCCGCAGGAGGTCCAGGGCCCGCCGTGCATCGCCATGCTCCTGCGCTGCAAGTGCAGCACAGAGCGGGATCACACCTTCCGCAATTGCCCCGTCCATGAATGCTCCGGAAGCACGCTGGGTCAGGATATCAACAAGCTGCGGGGCATTGTATGGGGGAAACACAATCTCTTCTTCAGAAAGCGAGGACAGGACCCGGGGGTCGAGGAAGTCCTTGAAACTGAGATCGTTTGAGATACCAATGATACTGACCTTTGAGCGTTTGAGATCGGAGTTGATCCGGGTCAGGTTGTAAAGCGTATCGTCTCCGCTTTTTTTGACAAGCTTGTCAATTTCGTCAAGCACAATGACAAGCACGCCACCACCGGCGTCGAGCTGGTTTTTCAGCTCGGAATATACCTGGTCTGTCGGCCACCCGGTCATCGGGATGTGTATGTGGGTCTTGTCGCTTGATGCTTCCTCAAATCCGTCAATACATTTGGCAATCTGGGCAAGCACCCGGTATTGTGTATCGATCACTTCACAGTTGAGATGGACGATACGGCAGGTGGTACCCATAGAGCTGCTGGCTTTCTCAAGCTCGGTTCCGACATAGCGTACGCTTGCGGTTTTACCGGTCCCCGTTTTTCCGTAAATGAGAATATTGGACGGGGTTTCGTTCCTGAGAGATGGGGCCAGGATCGACGCTACATTGTCGATTTGTGGCTGGCGATGAGGGAGGATTTGTGGTCGGTACGAGTGTCGGAGCACTTCGCGATCGCGGAATATCCGGTTATTAGACAGGTATTTTATAAACAGACCTGTTGCTGGATCTTCAGGTTCTGGCATGGTGACACGTGGAGCTGAGTCTTAGCGTGATGAGATTAAAAAAGTTCGTGGTTTGATTCCTTTATAAACCCCTTTGTTTCCAGTGGAAATCCTGAAAAAATTTGTTGATTTGCTGTTTAAAGCTCGAATTAACAAATTTGAAAATTATTATTTTTACTTTTTATTAACTTGTAAAAAGGCTGGTTCTGCAACAAAGATCCGGAGTTTCTTTTGGCTGTAAAAGGTTACAGGGACCCCCCTTTGTTTCGTGTGGAAATCCTGAGAAAATGCACTTCTGTTTTTTATAATTTGAAGAAAAAGAGCTATTGGTAACTTGTTTTTTGATCTATTTAAGTTGTTTGAAATTAATCCGGGAGTGGCAACAAAATGAAAGGAACAACAACGTGGAAAAAAATGTCTTCGGAATAATAACAACTGGTTTTCAAAAATTACAAAACAACACGCTTCAAAAGAGATACAAAAAGAAACACGCGTTAAAAACAGTAAAAACGAATTTAACAGGATATTTAGTGTTTTACTGACCGGATTAAACCCGATAAGGAAACAGGTCATACAGCAGGATCAGCCTCGGAAACCATACAAATCTCCACTGGAAACAAAGGGGTTGGTCCGTTTGTCAAAACAGGATTCAGAAAAACAAGATTTTGGCAGAACAATCGTTATCATTAATGAACAATCAGCAATACATTTATTTTCATGAAGCAGGAACACGTCCAACCCGTTCAGATTTCCGGTGCAGTGATCACGGTATCGTCAACACGGTCACAGGAAACAGATACCAGCGGAAAAACCATTAAAGAGATCCTTGCCGGTGCAAAAATCCCGGTCCTCCACTATGCGGTTGTCCCGGACCAGATCGAAGCGATCCGTTTTGAGCTCTACCAGGCCCTTAAGACCTGCAACTGTATCATCATTAACGGGGGAACCGGGCTGACACATGATGACTGTACTATCGAAGCCGTATCCCCCCTTCTTGAAAAAAAATTTGACGGGTTTGGCGAACTTTTCCGGATGAAAAGCTATGATGAGATAGGGACATCTGCCATGCTCTCCCGGGCAATCGCGGGCACAATTCATGGACATGTTGTTTTTTGCATTCCCGGTTCCACCCCGGCAGTCGCTCTTGCCACAAAAACACTCATAGTCCCGGAGATCCCGCACATCCTCTCACACGCTAATAAATAACTCACTTTTTTTGGCAGGTAACATTCCTGCGCATACAACAAGGGGGGTAGTCCCTTCCCTTAAAAAATCCGGGACCCTCCTGCCCCCCCTGCCAACGTTTCATGAATAATGAAGGTGACCCCCTCCAGTCTCAGCAAAGGGAGGGGGCCACCCTTAAAATTCCAGTCGCAAAATCTGTGCTTCGTGTGGAGGTTTTCGTCGTGGACCTGGTGCCACCCCCTTCTAACGGTTCATGTGGTGGGGGTCACCTTTCATGCCCTAGGAGGGGGTGACCCTCAGGGCAATGCGGATCATGGGTGACCCCCCTCCCCACTCTTTATGTTCAGATGCAAAGCATGCCCCCCCTCCCTTGTCATCAATGGGTGAGGGTGACCAATAACGAGAAATTTTTTTAAGCCAGGCAGGCGTTGGTGAAACGGACAGGAACATATCCTCTCTACACCGGTGCCATGAAAAGTAAATCCGGTATTTTCTTTTTCAATGAACAATTTACAGAATTTTGTGGGTTTCTTAAGAAATCTTTAGAATATATGAGATGCGTTTCATGATAAAAGCAGGAATTGCCGAAGAAAAAGATGTTTTGCATTCCTTTTTAGAATTTGCAAGAGTGCCGGCTGTTCAGAATCGTTTCCGGAAGACCTGCAAACCAAAAACCCTGTTATTTGTTGACTTCCAGCATCGCAACCCGTTCGAGCACCAGGTCAGCAATCCGGTCTTCGCCCACTGCCGCGATCTCATCCGGTGTGACATCAAAAAGGGCACAAAGCCGGGTGGCTTTCTGTGGCGACATTATCTCGCAAGGCTCCCCGCCAAACTGCAGGTGTGCAGCAAGATCCTTCCAGACACCTTCAGGTGCCGGGCAGCAGCAGACATACAGGTGGTTTTCGCCGTCGTGAAGGCCAAAGGAGACCCCAACACTGCACTGCCGGGATCCGGCTGCGTACAGCAAGGCCTCCATCTCAAACGAGTTTGAGATCGCGGTGCCTTCTGCAAACGCCCGGTGCGCATGCCGGAGTGCAGTCTCCGCATGCCTCCGTCCGGCCAGTTTTTCCGCGTCAAAACAGACGATCCGGGTGTTATTGCGCACGGCAATAGCCCGGAGCGTTTCAAGAAAGGCGGCATGGTCGCTGACAGTAACGACCGCATACCCGATTTCACAGGACAAAGGTTCCGGCTCCACAAGCTCACCCGAAACGGAACAGCGTGGACTGGCCGGCCTGCTTCTCTTCGTTTATGCCCGCTGTATCCATATTCCTGTTTTTTGGCAGTAACTGTTCAAAAATCTGATCTGTTATACCCTGCCCAAGAATCCTGACGATCTCCTCACGCGGGTGTTTTTTAATCTCCTCCGGTGATGTCATGCCATTATTGAAGAGCCGCCGGGCACGGACCCGGCCGATGCCCCGGAGCCGGATGAGCGGGAGAAGTTCGCGCCGGGTCCCGTTTTTCATGCAGATCTCGCATTCGTTGATCTGCGGGTAGAACTTCGGGGCAAACATCCGGGCCAGCTGGGAAGTTGCGTGCAGGAGCCAGTTGATGCTCTCGACCATCCCGTATACGTCTCCCGGCCCGACATTATACCGCTCGCAGATCTTCACTTCCGGGAGTTCGTCGGTCCAGTCCGAAAGGAGCATCGCGGTTTTTACTGCACGGTAATACGCTTCCGCCTCGTCCTCATCTTTTGGCGGCGGGAGCCAGAGGTCACCGGCCTTGTCGTCCATCATGCGCGAGAGAGCGTCAAGATCGGAATTCCTGACATAGAGGTTAGGCATATCCGGGGTACTGCAGATGAGCTGGACAAGGCCGAGGTCTGCATACTCCTGCCGTTCCCGGAGCGTCGTGACAATCGCGGATGCACTCCTTGGGTCGATATACATCCGGGAAACAAGAGTGCCAAGCTCGGTTGCCCCAAGGTGTTCCCCGACTTCAAGGACCATTTCCGCCGAGATCAAAAACTCAAGCGCGGTATCGACAGCCCGGTGCATGAGCCGGCCATGCGGGTGTTCGTGGACGTAAAACGAACGGTTCATGAACGTTGAAAGTTCGTCCCGGGTCCGTGCAAAACCCGAAGCAACAAGGGAAAGGACATGCGCGTAAAGGGCGGACGGTTCGGCGATCCGTGAATGGACGTCCTCGTCCTCTGCCTCGATATAGCACTCGAAGAGTTCCGGCACCTGCTCTGGTTCTTTTGCGATAAGGACTGCCTCGCCGTACGGGTCGAGCCGGGGCCGGCCGGCTCTTCCTGCCATCTGCCGGTATTCGCTCACCGGGATCGGCTGCATCCCCTCGCCGGCCGAGAACCGGAGATAATCGCGGATGACAACCCGGCGGGCCGGAAGGTTGAGTCCTGCGGCAAGAGTTGGCGTCGAGGAAATAACCTTGATCCACCCTTTCCGGAACCCCTCTTCGACAACAGTCCGCTCGTTTTTGCTCAGGCCCGCGTGGTGGAACGCGGCGCCTTTTGCCACGCATGCCGCAAGGGTCTTTATCATCTCGGTCTGGGCCCCGGTCTGTAGTTTGTCAGCGCACACGGCAAGCGCCGGGTCCTCGCTTTTTATTGCCGATGCAGCCCGTTTAGCAAATGCCTCGGCGTTCCTCCGCGACGACACAAACACAAGGCACTGGCCTCCTTCGGCAATCGTGTCGAGGCAGAGGTTAAGATCATCGTAGTTCTTTGATACCTGTTTTACTGGCCGGGTTCCTTCCGCAAACTGGATCCGGTTGTCGCAGAAAACACCCTGCCGCAGGTCCACCGGCCGCCACGAGCTCATAACGAGTTCCGCATCCAGCCACCCGGCAAGCATCTTCGGGTTTCCGATCGTTGCCGAAAGGCCGATGAGCTGCATTTTCGGGTTCCGGTACCGCATCTTTGCGATTACCATCTCAAGTGTAGGCCCTCGGTCCGGGGAATCGATCAGGTGAATTTCATCGACAACTACAAGCGAGATTTCAGGTATCCAGCGCGCGTTGTTCCTCAAAAGCGAGTCCACTTTCTCGCTTGTTGCAACAATGATATCGTTCTTTCCGAGCGCATCGTCGCGCCGGTCGAGGTCCCCGGTGGAGATGCCGACCCGGACCCCTTTGTTGCTGAACTCATCGTATTTTTCCGAGGCAAGGGCTTTTAAGGGGACAATATACAGGCATTTTCCCCCGGCGGCGATGTGGCGGTGCATCGCCATCTCCGCGATAAGCGTCTTCCCGCTTGCTGTGGGGATTGCGACAAGGAGATTTTTGCCGTCAAGCAGACCTTTCTCGACACAGGATGCCTGCGGCGGGTAGAGTTCCCGGATACCCATGCCCAGGTACTGCTGTTTTAATGCATCGGGAATGGCAAGGTCCTGTATCTGCATGGGAATTCCTGTTTAGTATGGTATTATTCTGGTTTTAACCGCAGGGAAAACCAATCCGGCACCGGGTCGTTTATGGAATACCGCGTCGGTTGTGCAGTTTTTCCCAACACAACAGCAGCGGATCGCATAAAAAAGAACGGCAGGACCGGAACCTGACGCACCGATCAGTAATAATAACTGATCATGTCCTGTTTTGCCTCTTTTTTCTTCTTGTCAAGGAACGCAAAGACGTTCTCGTGCGGGACGCCTTCAATGAGCATATCGATTGCCGCCCGGGCGACCTTCATCTGCTCCGGGTACCCGATGAGGGCAACCGTATGGCCAAAAACCGAGATGTCGACATCGGTCATGTTCTCGATCTGCTCGCGGGCCTTCCCGTCTTTCCCGATAATCCGTCCCCGCAGCCGGTCAAGCTGCCGGGGGTTGTCTGCCGCTCTGGAGAGGTCTATGATATCAAGGAGGAGGTCCTCGTCTTCGATCATCTCGAAGGCACGCTCAGGCGAAAACCCGGCGTTGATGGCGTTGATGATCTCGACAGCCCTGAGGAGCGGGATGGCGTTTTCTTCAGCCCCCTCGACTTTTACCACACCCTCCTTACTGTCGATGGAGATGGCCGTGCTGGTCTTTGACTCAAGTTCTTTTTTTGTCGAACCGCCCTTTCCGATCAGCACGCCCACCCTGCTTTGTGCAATTTTTAATTCCTGTATCATGGTTCATTCACCTGTTGATTGTAAAACCTTCAATATTTTGTCAGGCCGGGGTTTTGATCCTGTTTGCATTACTTGTATGCGCTCCACCATTATCATGGTTCAGCAACTGTCAACCCGGTTACATCATGAAAGATTTCAAATTCTGATTTTACCGTACATCCTTTCTTTTTGAAAAACCGGTTGACATTTTTGATATCCCGCATCAGGAACTGGAGCGCACGCGGGTGGTCCTTTGTAACCGACTGGCCCATATCGATGATATACGGGCGGTCATGGTATAATATATTGAACTCGCTTAAGTCGCCATGCACCAGCTCTGCCTTCTTATACAGGGTGTCGATCATCGCGAGAACCTGCTCATAGACTTCGCAGGGATTGTCAGGTTCAGCGTTCCTCAGCTGGGGATACGGGCATTCACCCTCGCCAAGAAAAGACATGATAAGGATGTTCCTGTCCCATACGAGCGGTTCCGGCACGGGAAGTCCCGCCTCATGCGCCCGTACAAGGTTTGAAAACTCCTTTTTTGTCCAGGCAAAGATCAGTTCCTTTTTGGCCTTTTTCACGTTCGTGAACCGACGGTCTCCGACGATGTACGAGCTCATGGTGGTGAAATTTGCCGACTGGATACGGTAGATCTTGATGGCGACGGACTCATCTCCCCGTTCACCCAGGAAAATATTTGCCTCTTTTCCGGTGCTGACAGAGCCGCCTATTGCCGTGAGCCATTTCTTATGGACGAGCTTATACAGGGCAAGGAGGGTTACCTCGTCAAAGACATTCTCGCTGACCTTTAAGGTGTTTGCATCTTTTATGCGGATACCCATATCAGCGAGGCGCTTGTCGAATGCCTCTTCCTGTTTTTCGATGCTCATGGTGATCCCCGGGCTCCGGACTACACGGAATTAACCCGTTTTAACGTATATAGTCGCGCACCGGGGCGAGGATCTCGACCAGCCCCTCTCCGCAGGCTTTCTTGAGATCGAGCGGGTGGATCTCACCCTTTCCATACGCGGCTTCAAGCTCTGCGTACCCGGCAAAGGTCCGGTCGCCGCCGAATTTTTCCGGCCGCTTTATAGTGATTTCCGGGAGCCGGGGGAATATGTGGTGCTGGAAGATCTGGAGGACCGGGTTCTCGGCAATCTCCGGCGGGCAGAATGCCTTCTGGCACTTCTTTCTGATCTCATCCTCGCTGTCGGCAACCGAGATATAGTTCCCCTGCGATGACGACATCTTCTTCCCGTCAAGGCCGTTTAAAATCGGCGTGTGGATGCAGACCGGTGCCGGGTAATTGAAATTTGGCAGGTGTTCCCGGGCAAGCATGTGGATCTTTCTCTGGTCGATCCCGCCGACTGCGGCGTCAACGCCGAGCATTGCGATATCTGCCATCTGCATGATGGGATAGACCATCTGCGAGACGGTCGGGTGGTCCATCTGCCGGCCGACTTCGTCCATGCTCCGGGTTGCCCGGGCAAGGGTGATCTGCTGGGAAAGCTGGTGGACGAGAAGTTCGTAATCGCGGTTGAGCTGGAGATCGGAACCGAGCACGTATTTCACGTTCTTAAGGCCGAGGCCTTCAAAACAGCGGCGGTTATATTCTGCAAGTTCCCCGACTTTTTCCATCGTGCCTTTACGGTTTAAAAACGCGTGAAGGTCAGCGAGGAGGACCGTGACTTCAAAACCCGCGGCCTGGAGATCGACAAGCTTGTTTACTGTCACAAGGTGGCCAAGGTGGATCTCGCCGCTTGGCTCATACCCTGCGTATACTTTTTTTGTGGGTCTTCTAAGAAGAGCGCGAAGTTCGTCTTCGGTGACGACTTCTACGGTATTCCGCGTAACCCGTTCAAAAGCGTCCATTAAAAATAATGGGTGATGGGGGGTGTTAATGGTTATTCTGGATAGGGGTAAACGAAAGAGCGTCGTTTGTAAGCTTGATTGAGGTTGCTGCATCCTTGGAAAGGCCGGTCATCGCACGGATCGCGTCCACGTTTTCAACGACGACATCCGCTTCTTGGTGGATAGCCTGGAAGAAGCAGAGCTCGTTTTTGTTGGCGTAGATCGACTCTTCGAAAATGCAGTTCTCGTAGAGATCGGCACGCTGGCGGCCGAGGTCCATGGCAAATTCCTTGAGTTCTGCGGTGCTTTTTATCGCGGCGGTCTTTTTCACAAGGCCCATCCGGGGATGGTTTTTGATTAGCTCGATCACTTTCTCGCGGTTCACTTCTTTTTTCGTTGTGATCCGGATCGCATGCATGTGCATCATCGTTGTCGGGACGATCATCGCCATGGTCGTGATCGAGATGTGGGGGAGGACCGTCTGGACGTCCGGGCCGTGGTGGCTTGGTACCGATACCGGGTCAAGGACAACTGCATCGATCGGTCCCTTTTTGATCTCGCCGGGATCGGATCCCCTGCGCACCATGATTGCGTGGACATGTTCTACGCCGAACGCCTTGTCGACCTCGTTGATGATCCGGCACAGTCCCGTGGTGTTGCAGGAGACTACCCGGACGAACTGCCTGCCGATGGCGTCCTTGAAGTTGCAGGACGAGTTAAAGGAAAAACCGGCGACCTCGTGGTCTTCGCCACCCTGCCAGAGTGCTTTTTTTCCGAGTTTTTCATAGAGCGGTTTGTTGGTCGCACCCACATCACCGGGCGTTGCGTCGACAATCACATCGGCAGCTTTGCACATATCCTCAACCGAACCGGCAACAGCAAGCCCGGCTTTCTCGAATGCAGCCTTCTTTGAGAGATCCGCGATATAAAGGGGATATCCCCGCTGTTTTGCGATAAACGCCTCAGCGCTTGGACGGGTCTTTGAGACACCGATCACTTTCATATCCTTCTGGGCTGCAACCGCATCGGCAACACGTTTCCCGATGGTACCGTACCCGTTGATGGCAACCTTGATCATATACCGAAACTGTATGAGCGAAACGAGATAAAGATTGCTTGTTTTCGTCCCCGAGATGCAGGAAAATGCCACTCGGATCAATTAAAGGGAGAAAAACTAAGGAGAGAAATCTCGCAATAGACTACGGAAATGGATGCAAACATTACAGATCGACAAAGTACGCGGATGGCATCCTGTCAATACAAAACGGCTTCCGGAACTGTGATAAAAATTACAAAAACAGCGCCTGGAACTTTACGACCTCTGTACTGTCTTTTGCCGTAGCGTAGAGTTCCAGTGGTTCTTTATTGACTTCCAGGAACCGGATTCCCCAGTTGACACAACCGAGGATCTGCTTCGCCCGTTCCTGCTCGCCAAGAATATAGAGGGCAGCAGCAAGGGCTTCGATAGATGTAAGTTTGCAGGGCTTCCCGAAGTTAACGGGATTTGCCGCCATAAGAAACGGCAGAGCCCTCCGGATCCTCCACGAACTGACCGCCCCGGTATCCAGTACTTCCCACGAGCAGTCAAGAGCGGTAATGGATTTTACCGTCTTGTCCGCTGGAGAGAGTGCTTTTTCGGCAGTGGGATCGAGCAGCAGGGTGTTTCTTGGGATCTGCGAGATTTTTGTTACAATCCTCAGGTAGCCGGCGCGCTCCAGTTTTTTTACCGTGCACTTCCGGGGATCGCAGCTGTTGTCCCGGTAGGCAACAAGCGGAATCATTGATTATTCTGTGCGTTCACAACTCCTATCAATGTACGTTCTCTGTTCACCCTGCATCCTCAACCCCTCTCTTCGTGCAAAGGGCATTACGCATCCCGCAGATATCGCTGTATTCGCCCGGGCCATGGGGCGCTGCAAAAAATTCGGGATCGATGTGGTTCCCCTGCCCTGTCCCGAGACGCTGTATCTTGGCCCGGACCGGAAACCCGGGACGTTTCTCGAACGATTAAACACTCCGGAATTTGCCACGCTTCTTGAGAATCTGTGCGGCCAGGTGAACGCGATTATCGCGGAGAAAGGCCAGCCACTCTGCATTCTCGGCGTAAACTCATCACCTACCTGCGGGGTCACGAGCACGTATTACGGCGAAGAAGGTGACAAGCCGGCAAAGAGAGCCGGCAGGGGGGTATTTTACGCGAAATTTCCGGATATCCCGGCGCAGGATGTATATGAGTTCTCGAAATACCGGATTTACCTTGCCGCCCCGCTCTTTTCGGACGCCGAGCGCACGTATAATGCAGCCATCGCAGAGCTGCTCAGGTCGCATTATTACGAGGTATTCCTCCCGCAGGAGACCGGAGACAACCACGCCATACGGGACCGGCAGGAGCATGCCCGGATTTTTAACCGCAACAGGAAAGCGATCCGCGATGCGGATATCATGGTCGCAATTATTGACGGCGCTGATGCCGATTCAGGGACTGCTTGGGAGATGGGGTATGCCGCTGCACTCAAAAAACCGGTTGTTGCGCTCAGGACAGATTTCAGGATGGCCGGCAGCCACGAGCGGGTGAACCTGATGCTTGAGGAGGCGTCAAAAGTCGCGACCGATAAAAATGCGCTTCTTGCGGCAGTGGGTTTCCCATTGCCCGGCGCACAAAAACCGGGACAAAAACAGGCGTAATCCCATTTTGTAATTTTTTAGAACCTGGAAAAATCCCGTACAAAAATCGCCGATTTGTTTTCCTTTTTGTCTGTAAAACCTAATACAATATACAGTCCAATACATTACATCATGTCCAACATCACCGTCGCCGTTCTGGCCCCAAACGGTTATGCAGATGATTTGGGAAAGAAGGGGACCTCAAGCGATATCACCTTCTATAACCTCAAGAGGGGTGGATCAACGATCACCTTCATCGAACCCACCCGGTACCCTGAAAAGCTTTCATCGCTGTTCTATGCGATCTCACTTGCAGATCGTGTAATTCTCGTGGTCGAAGAGATCAATGCGACGTTCGGGGAAACTGTCCTGATGCTCCAGTGCGCCGGAAAAGCAAACGGATATATTATTTTCAAGAACTACCTCTCTCCTGACCAGATTGCCCCGCTCATCAAGGGCACAGTCCTCGAACACTACGAGGTCATCGAAAACGATCCGATCGGCTTACGCGAAAAACTGCTTGACGCCGCGACAAAGATGGCCGCCCACCAGAAAGTAAAGGACGGGGCCGGCACCGGTATCGTTCCCATCGACCACCACTTCAATGTCAAGGGCGTCGGCACTGTTATCCTCGGCTGCGTTGCAGGCGGGATAATTAAAAAACACGACTCTTTAAAAGTGCTCCCGACCACAAAGTCCGCTCAGGTCCGGTCCATCCAGAAGCACGAGGATGATGCGGATATTGCGGTTGCCGGTGACCGTGTCGGCCTTGCTCTTAAAGGAATAGAGGCAGAAGACCTTGACCGGGGTTTTGTCCTCACAAACGATCCGGCAGTAAAGTGTTCAACCACAGTAACAGGAAAAGCACAACTGGTCAAATACTGGCCGGCACCGTTAAAAGAAGACATGGTCCTCTATGTGGGCAACTGGATGCAGTTTGCACCGTCCCGCCTGACAAAAGTCACTGCGGAAGGGGACTGGAGAATGCCGGAACTGACCCTTACCCTTGAAAAGGACCTGGTATATACATCCGGGGCAAAAGCCGTTCTTAATTACCTTGAGGGCGGCAAGCTCCGGGTTGTCGGGACGCTTACGCTCTCATAACCTGCAATCAATCCCCCCATCTTTTCCCCTGTTTTTCCTTTCTCTTTGTGGGATTATCCGGCAGGTAAAATGGTATAGTGTACCTTATGCTTATCTGGTACCGGGTTTACACGTATACTGATCAACCATGCTTGAAGGCATCATTGGCTGGATAATCCTAATCGTCATCGTCATTGTTATTATCGGCCTTGTCATATGGGCAGTCGGTATCTACAACCGGTTCTATTCCCTGAAAAACTCGTCAGAAGCGACGCTCGGCCAGATCCGTGTTGCCATGAAGAAACGGCTGGACATGATCGAACAGCTGCTCGGTGCAGTCAAGAGCTACGCGAAGTTCGAACAGGAAACCCTCACCAGGGTCACCGCGATGCGGGCAAGTGTTGCCACCGCAGGGCCCGGAGACCTCAACAAGGTCGAGGCAGAGTCCCGCTCTATCTTCGGGCGTCTGCTTGCCGTGGCGGAAAACTATCCCGAATTAAAGACCTCGCAGACGGTCACTTCCCTCATGGACTCGGTTAAAGGCCTTGAAGATGAGATTGCCCGCCAGCGGTATACCTACAACAACATCTCGCAGGAGTTCAACACGATGATGGACACGATCCCGTCAAACATCATCGGGCACCTGATCCATCTTACAAAGCTAGAATACCTCCAGTTTGAAGAAGCAATAAAAACTCCCCCAAAAATTGAATTCTGAGGGATATTACCGTGAGTGAAACAAGACAGATTGCCGGTATTTTTGCGGTCGCTCTTGTACTGGGTGTTGCCGGCCTTGTTATTGTCACGGCGGTCCCCCCCCTTTTTGAAGGCAGTCTCGTTGTCGATTCGTATGAGGCGACGCTGTCTGACATTGGCACCCTGCACGAGCAGTATATCTACAATGTCCAGACTTCCGGCGAATACCGGATGCTGTACCGTACATGGGAATCACCGCTGAGATTTGAGGACAGCAGCGAGCCGTATATCCGGTTTGTCTCAATTGATCCACCCTCCGGCACTATCGGGTATGCAAAGGATGCATCGTCTGTCGTTGTGCTGCCGGGCGCCTCCGATACAACATCCCGTGCGCAGATATCCCGTCTTGCCGAGACAAGCGAAGTGGGAATTTTCAACCCGCGGTACTTCTCCGAGGGGACATACACGGTCCAGAGCACGTACGTAATTCATCCTCCCATCGAAGTTGACGGAACAAACACCCACCTCAACCTGAAACTTGCCGGCGCAAACCACATCCCCTACCGGTATGTCAGGATTACCGTGCCTTCTGACGGTATCGAAAAGATCTATGTGTATCCCCCCACGCTTACTGCTGAAAAGAACGGGGATACTTACACGATTACCGGCAGTGTAGCAGAAAACGAGAATATTGCAATAGAAATGCTTGGCGGGCCTGACGGTTTTGGCATGATGCCCGGGTTCCGGACTACGACAACGGATCTCGAGGCAAAAACGGCGTCGGCGAGTTTCTGGTATAACCTGCCATATACGGTTGCGACGATTCTAAATTACCTCGCAAAAGCAGCCGTGATTTTTGTACCCCTCCTGCTGCTCCTCATCTATTACCGTTACGGAAGGGAGAAGCAGTTTACGGTTTCGACATTTTTAAGCACCATCCCAAACCCCTCGCTCAAGCCCTGGCAGGTCAACCTGCTCTTCAAAGACGATGCTGAGGATTTTGACGAGGACGGTTATTATGCCACCCTGCTTGACCTGCACAAGAGAAAGCTCATCGCGATAACAGGTAAGGGTGAAGGAAAAGGCATTGAGATCCGTGTCCTTTCCACGGCAACAACCGACCCCTATGAGTTGCGGGTCATTGCCTTTATCCGGAAAATATCTGAAAACGATGTGTTTGATACAGATACCCTTGAAACGCTCGTAAAAACTGCCCGGAGTAACCATGCCGCAGAGGAAAAAGCCCTGCAGTTCCAGAAGAACCTTACCGATATGACAAGCCGGGTGGATACCTCAATCTGCAACCAGTACATGGTTGACGGCAGGGATCACCTCATCCCCTTTTTCGCAATCGGGATTGTGGGATTTGCGATTACCCTCATCCTTGCGCTTGTCTGCCAGATGCAGTCCTATATCCTCTACCCGGCAGTCTTCTTATGGCTCATTGTTGTCGTGCAGATCGTGATTGCATGGAGCGCTCCTTCAACCCTGTTTGGGCACTGGAAAGAGGACCATTACAAGGATAAACTGGAATGGGATGCCTTTGCCCATTTCCTGTCTGACATGGCCATGATCCGGAAATATGCGCCAGAAGACCTTCCCATGTGGGGCGAATGGCTGATCTATGGTACGGCCCTTGGTGTTGGTGACAAGGTGGAGCAGGCAATGAAAGCGCTTAATATCCGGGTTGCAGATACCGGCGTGCCGATTGGCGTTGCAGGGCTCTATACCGGGTTTATGCCCCTCCATACCTTCACCCCACCAAGCCAGGGTGGTTCCGGGGGAGGATTTGGAGGCGGCGGATTTGGTGGTGGCGGAGGGTTTGGCGGAGGCGGAGCCGGGGGAAGATAAACCGCGCGACAGGCCGGTAACCCCCGGAAAAACACCTGTTCAGGTCAGGATTTTTCTCTTTTTTGAGGAGAAAAGAGATATGAATCCACGTCAACCCTATGAATACCCGAATAAAAAAGAGCGCGTCTATGCAATATTCTGAAGGTCATCCCGGCAGGGTATTTGTCGTCAGGATAGATGACGGAGAAGATTTTCTTTCCGTCATGCAGGAGTTTGTCCGCAGTAAAGCGATACAGAACGGGACCATTCTTTTTCTTGGCGCCCTCAGGCAGGCGCGGATGGTTACCGGGCCTGAAGAAGAAGTGCTTCCTCCGGAACCGCATCATGTCATGTTTGAAGGCGGCTGGGAGATGGTGGGCATCGGGACTATCTGTACCGGGGAGAATGGCCCACATATCCATTTCCACGCATCAGTGGGCCGGGCCGGTATCGCCCTGACCGGATGCCTGCGGGAAAAAGCGGTCACCTATATTGTCGCAGAAGCTATCGTCATTGAATTTACCGGCCTTGACATCCGCCGTGAATTTGATGAAAAGACCGGCGTCTTCCTGCCGGTCCACAAAAAAGATGACGGGACCTCAAAACCGTCCCCCCCTTCTGGGGGAGAAACCGCACCGGAAAAAGAGCCGGTGCCAAAGGAGGAAGAGAAGGCAGAGATAGAGAAGGCTGAGGAAGAGGAAATACCCGGGGGACTTGCCGAGATTATCCGCGACCTGACCCGGCGGCCACGGTCATGAGCCAAACCAGTTCCCGGTTTTTATGAGATCCCAGCCAGCGTTTCTTCCCGTTTCAATAAAAGAGCAGGCAGCGCTTGGCATCGACCAGTTTGATATTATTCTTGTCACGGGAGACGCCTATGTCGACCATCCCTCGTTTGGCACGGCGCTTATCGGCCGGGTCCTCTGGGATGCCGGCTTTACGGTCGGGGTTATTGCGCAGCCAGACTGGAAGAGCGACCGGGATATTACTGCGCTCGGGAAACCCCGGCTCTTTTTTGGCATATCATCCGGCAATGTCGATTCGATGGTAAACAACCTCACGCCGAACCTGAAACGGCGGAGTTCTGATGTTTATTCCCCGGGGGGAGTGCCCCGCCGCCCTGACCGCGCCACAGTCGTATACACAAATTTGGTTCACAGGGCGTTTCCGGATGTCCCGGTTGTCATCGGCGGAATAGAGGCAAGCCTGCGCAGGTTTGCGCACTATGATTACTGGCAGGACCGCGTGCGCCAGTCGATCCTTGCCGATGCCCCGGCCACGCTTCTTGTCTATGGCATGGGCGAACGGCAGGTAACAGAGATTGCCCGTCGGCTGGATGCCGGGGAACCGGCCCGGTCGCTGCGGAATATCCGGGGAACGGTTTACACGATGGAGGTCGCAGAATGGCGTACCGCAAGACCCGATGGGGTCGTGGAGATCCCGGGTTTTGCAGAAGTCTCTTCGGATAAGACAGCATACGCCCGGGCGTTTGCCGCCCACTACCGGGAGCAGGATCCGGTCCGGGGAAAGGCCGTTGCCCAGCCCCACCCAAAAACCGTTGTTATCCAGAACCCTCCGGCACTTCCTCTCACGACACAGGAGCTCGATCATATCTACGAACTGCCGTTCTCCCGCAGGGCTCATCCGGTATACAAAAAACCGGTCCCGGCGCTTGAACCGGTGCAGTTCTCGGTGGTGAGCCACCGGGGTTGTTTTGGGAGCTGTTCATTCTGTGCCCTTACCCATCACCAGGGCCGGATCATCCAGAGCAGGAGCATCGAATCCGTTGTCCGCGAAGTTACCCGGATGGCTGCGATGCCGGAGTTCAAAGGGATCGTACAGGACGTGGGCGGCCCGACGGCAAACATGTACGGGATGGAATGCGGGCGCTGGGAGAAAGCAGGGGCCTGCCCGGACAAGTCCTGTTCGCCAGCATGTAAAACCCTTAAGACAAGTCACAGGCATCTCATGGAACTGTTAAAAAAGGTGAGCGGGGTTCCGGGCGTAAAAAAAGTGTTTGTCGGCTCCGGCATCCGGTACGACCTTGTCCTCGCAGATGATCCCGGGTCAGATTATCTTTCACAGCTCTGTGACCGGCATGTCTCCGGCCACCTCAAGGTCGCCCCGGAACATGTCAGCGCAAGGGTTACCGCCGCGATGAACAAGCCGGATGGAACGGTCTTTGACCGGTTCCGCGACCGGTTCGAAGCGCTCCAGAAAGGAAAACCAAAACGCCAGTATCTTGTCCCCTATTTTATGTCAGGCCACCCGGGCTGCCGGATTAATGACATGGTCGAACTCGCGGAATATATCAGGGACCGCCACCTCTACACCGAACAGGTGCAGGATTTTACCCCGACACCCATGAGCGTTTCAACCTGTATGTATTACACGGCCCTCTCTCCTTTCACGCTTGAACCGGTGTACGTCCCCAAAGGACGGGAAAAGATGATCCAGCGTGCGATGATGCAGTACCGGGAACCACAGAACCGGAATCTCGTACTTGAAGGACTCCGGATGGCAGGCAGGGAAGATCTCATCGGGAGCGGGAAAAAGTGCCTGGTTGCCGGGGACCAGAGGGACCGGTCCCTATCCCGGCCTACCGAAAGGCGAAAGTGAGCTTGGGGGTTATATCCGTACCAGAATGTCTTTATCGAATAAGAATTAGGTGCGGGCTACTATTTTTCACATTATTTAAATGAATCAATGAAGATCTAATATTCAATGAAAAAATGTCAAAAGTGTGGTGGAAGCAATTCCGATAGCGAAGTTTATTGCGATTATTGTGGTGCACTTTTGATTCCAAATGAAAAAAACACATTTTTCGACTTTTTGAATGAAACCCAATATGTATTTGCGATTTGGGGGGTATTTGGCGCTTTTTCATTATATCTGTTGGATCTTATGGGGAAATTTAGTGATAATAATATTGAATTGTTAAAATCAATCAATAATTCAACAGCGATTCAATCTCAATTTTATGATTTCATCGTAAACAATATTAGTGCTTGCTTATTTTCAGTTACTGCTACGGCGTCATTTGTTTTGTTTTTATTAATTTCAATTGCCATCATACAGAAATGGCAAACTTATTTTGGAAATATTTATGTAAAATCAATTGAAAACAAGAAAATCGGAACTAACTATATTATTTTTATAGCATTTCAAACATTTTTTTTAGTAGTCGTAATTGCCATCGCTGCATTTACGGTAATTAAATTCCTTTATGTGTTGGTTCAACTGGAATACCTTTTAATAATAATGATAATTGTATATGGCTGTTTAGCATACTTGAGTATTCGAATAATACAAAAAAATGATGCTATGAAAGACAATAAAAAATTTTTTGACTGGTCAAAAATAAATCTACCTCCCAACGCAGTTTATGGCGTTGGATTTGCTATTTTCGGTCTTTTTTTAACTTGCATTATATTGCTAACATTAGGTAACAATCCATTATTTACACCACTAATTACCATTTTGGCATCTTTAGGAACAGGATTGTATTTTTTGGGATTGACTATCCTTGCCAATAGTTATCTCAATCAACATAATAATAAGGCATTAGTTGAAGAAATTAAGGATTTATCAAGGAAGATTGATGAACTAAAAAAAGGTTAGTTATTGATAAATCCTTAAAATTTTTCATTCATACGCTATATGACTCAAGGGAGCTTTCCTCCTTATTTTCTCCCGTAATCGTCCTCGAACCTGACAATATCGTCCTCTTCGAGGTATTCACCAAGCTGGACTTCGATAATTTCCAGCGGGATTACTCCGGGGTTCATGAGCCGGTGACGGACCCCGCTCTGCACAAACGTGCTCTCGCCCTGTCTCAATAGTTTTGTCTCCCCGTTGAGTTCGATATGTGCCGTCCCGCTCACCACAACCCAGTGCTCGCTCCGGTGGTGGTGGAGCTGGAGGGAGAGCTGCCGGCCGGGTTTTACCGTGATGCGCTTGATCTTGTAGCCTTTCACGTCTTCAAGAACCGTATACGAACCCCACGGGCGGTGCACCTGCCGGTGGAACCGGGTGACCGGGTCAGCCCTTTCATTGTACAGGTGAACGAGCTCTTTTACATGCTCTGTCTGCTTTTTGTCGCATATGAGAAGTGCATCGGCCGTGTCAACGACAACAAGGTTATCCACACCAATCAGACCCACATGCTTGCCCGGCGCATGCACGTAGTTATCCCGTGCCGAAAGGAACTCTGCCTCCCCGGCGTTTCCTTCCGCATTTTTGGTATTGACCTCGTATAGTGCCTTGAATGTCCCCAGATCGTTCCAGTCCGTATCAAGAGGCACGACAGCCACTTTTTTTGACGGCTCAAGCAGACCGTAGTCAATCGAAATGGAATCCAGTTTTGTATATTCTGGCGTCCCGGAATCGCCAAATACCGCAGAAAGGCGGGGCTGGTATTTTTTTAGTTCCTCAAAGAATACGGGAACAGAAAGAAGGAAAATACCACTGTTCCAGAGGTATCCTTTCTTTACATATTCAGTTGCGGTCTTCTCGTCGGGCTTTTCCCTGAACTGGTCGACGGTAAAACCCTGTGCGAGTGCCTGTCCCGGTTTGATGTATCCATAGCCGGTGTGGGGCGATACCGGTTTGACACCAAATGTTACAAGGTATTTTTGGGCAAGGGGTTCTGCCGCCCTGATCTGATCAATTGCAGCATCGCCGAGCAGGTGATCGCTTGGGAACACTATTGCAGTAGCGTTCTTATCATCGTTTTTTATCTGCTGCATCGCCCATGCAATTGCCGGCAGGGTGTTCTTTCCTTCCGGCTCCGGGAGGATATGGTCATCAGGAACACAGCAGCCCAGATCGTCCATCTGGTTTTTAACAAGATACTGGTGGATCTCGTTTGTCACGACCCAGATCTCGTCCTCCCGCGAAAGTTTTACTGCCCGTTCACAGGTCTTCTGGAACAGGGATTTCCCGTCCATCGGGATGAACTGCTTGGGAAAATATTCACGCGAAAGGGGCCAGAGCCTTGTTCCCACGCCTCCGGCAAGAATTATCGTCTTCATGAATTCGCCTTGTAAGGTACCGAAATGCGGTCATGCAGTGCCGGTACAATGTGTATACTGTATTTGTGTCCGGGGTTATTCTTTAAATATCGTTCCCGCATTTCACTTTTTCACGCGGCCGGTGCCACCTCACGCGACCTGTCGATAAATTTTCTCATCCAGAGTTCTGCACAGGCAACCCGCCAGATCTCGGGAGAATACTCCGATTTGCCATCGAGAAACGCATGATAATCCTGTGCGACAGCATCAGCGTCCCAGTAGGGCCGTGACTTGAAGCTCGCTGAAGAGAAGATCTCGAGCATGAACGGCCGGAGCTCGTTTTTCATCCAGTATTCTTCGGGAGTGACAAATCCCATCTTGTCCCCCCGGCACCGCACGGATTCCGGAACCTTGTCGCGGATCGCTCTTCTTAAGGCAACTTTTGTCACGCCATTCCGGACCTTCTGCGAGAGGGGGAGCGATGCGATATACTCCACGAGCCGGACATCAAGGTATGGCACCCGGGATTCAATAGAAAATCCCATCGAGTTCCGGTCCTCGTAGTGGAGGAGCGCCGGGAGGTTTGTGGAGACCAGTTCACGGTGCAGCACTTCGTCAAGAGTGCCCGCGTAACGGTCGATGGTCTCCGGCATGCATTTTAATAGTCCCCTTCGTGTCCTGCGGACATGCAGCTGCTGACGGGCTGAGGTGAAGAAATCCCGGTGCTCGTTTAGGCTGCCGGAGATTTCCCGGATCGCCGCTCCCCAGCGGAACGTACGGAGAAGTCCCCGAATATAACTGCCCTGGTACCCGAGATATCCTGCAAGGAGTTCATCTGCTCCCTGCCCGTCGAGCACAACCTTGACTTTCTGTGCGGCAAGACGCATCACGCAATACTGGGCGTAAATGGAGAGCGAGCCAAAAGGTTCGTCCTGCATATACACCAGCCGGTCGATATCATCCCGGAGCTGGCCGGGGGCGGGTTCAGTCTTTTCCGCATCAACCCCGGTTGCTGCCACAACTTCGTTGATATACCGGCTCTCATCGAATTTTTTATCTGAGAAAACGACCGAGAAGGTTTTCTGCCGGTCGCCAACACTTTCCGGGGCTTCGCTCCGGATGAGCGTGTTAATGAGGACGGTAAGTGTCGATGAATCGATCCCTCCCGAGAGGCAGGTACCGACTGCAACATCACTCCGCAGGTGAACCCGTGCTGCTTCAAGGAGCAGTTCACGGAGCCGGGCTGAAATGGCGTCATCGTCTTTGTCATCCCCGATCTCCGGGTTTACCTTCACATCCCAGTACCGGAATGGCGGCTGTATCCCGGCGTTTGTCACGACAAGGGCATGGCCCGGCTCGAGCTGGGAGATACCGTCAAACATGGTCCTGCTGCAATGGTCCTGTACGCCCCATGCGAGGTAAGTGCAGAGCATGGCGTCATCGGGCTTTTTCCCGGCATCCGGATGGGCGATCAGCGCTTTTATCTCGGACGCAAACAAAAACGAACCACCGGCCGTAGTGTAATAGAACGGTTTAATCCCGAACCGATCCCGGGCGCAGAAGAGTTCCTGTTTTTTCTCGTCCCACAGCGCGAACGCCCACATGCCGTTGAACCGGGCGAGACAGTCATGACCCCATTCCTCGTAGGCATGAAGGATCACTTCCGTGTCGGACTTTGAGTAGAACGTATGCCCTTTTTTCAGGAGTTCTTCGCGGAGCTCGGGATAATTATAGATCTCGCCGTTGAAGACCAGCCAGAGCGAGCTGTCCTCGTTTGTCATCGGCTGGAGGCCGCCGGGAGAAAGATCAATGATGGCAAGCCGCCGGTGGACAAGGCCGGTGCTTCCGCTGATATGCGAACCTTCGCCATCGGGCCCCCGGTGGGCGAGCCTTTCCGACATGGCCGCAAGAAGCCGGCGATCCGGTCTGCCGCCGTTATAACAATACTGTCCTGCGATCCCGCACATTATGGTTAAGGTGGGTCCCGGTTGTTTAAAAGGATGTGAGAGGTATGGAAAATATGGGAAGACCGGACAGGGAGATGATCCGGAAACGCCAGAAATATGTCGCCGGTTGTCCCGCAGGGGAAGGTTCCTGATCAGTTCCTCTTTCCCGCTGACGGCAAAGGAGGTTTCACAGGCCTGCGGGCATTATGCCACAAAATGACTGCAAGCGCAAGGGTGCAGATGCCAATGACCGGGAGTCCGATCATATATGCCAGAATCAAAAATTCCAGCCCTTGCCCGTCAGCCGTTATCGGTTGGCCAGCGATGTGTGGCTGTGCCGGGGGGAGTAGTCCTGCCGTGACCAGGTAAGGAGAGAGAACATAGAACATCACAATAAGCGAATTCAGCGTTACAACAAGGGCGATACCGGCCATCACCGTCACCCATCTTCCCAGTCGTTTCTCTGACCAGAAGAAGAGTGCAGCGCATGGAGGGAGGAGAAATACCGTTCCATATGAAGACAGGAGTGAACATACAACCCCCGGGTGATAGAGCGGTGGGCTCGGATCATGTATGACAATAAGTCCTCCGATGACCCTGGACAGTACAATAACTGCGTATGCCACAACGAGAGGAATTCCCAGGTACCACGAGGGATTCTCCTTTCGTATGTTTGCGAGAAATACTATCCCCCCGCACAGGGAGATGAGGCCAAGGAGAGAAAAGTCCCAAATCATGGATGACAGGGGGATTATCACTGCGGGAGGTGTCCCGATACTTCTTAGCACGATATCGGTAAGGGGGGCTATAGCGGTTACAAAAAACAACAGCGACATTGCCACAAGAGCAAGAGGGGCTATTCTTCCAGGCCTCATCGTATCAGTAAAAAGTTTTTTTGCACTGCTATATAGGATTCGATATGAATTCCGGTGAATAATACTATGAATAATTCTGCTCTGTAGAAATTTCAGAGCGAATTGTATAACCGCTCTTTTAGGTCTTTGACAATTGTTTGATCTATGCACTTTTGGAGGATTAAAAAGATGATATGGGACTTGATTCTCTTGTCTGGTGATATTTTACGGTGCAAAGGGGGGGGGTCACATAGTACCCTTTTGTTCCTGTAAAAACGAGGGAATTACAGAGTTTATTGTCGTAATTTTTAATCTCACTTGCGCTTTCCCGCTGCATGTATACACAAAACAGGTGCCTGACCCCCCTCAGACCCCCACAAAATTCTGGTTCATTTTTAATCACCAGAAGATCATTTTACGACGATAATTTACTTTCCTGGTGTATCCGGAACCGCTTGTGGTAATGAAGGGGGTCACATGATCCTTTTTTGAAAGGAGCCTTCACCCATTTTAAAAAACCGGAGTACGCACAATCCTTATTACTCCAGTACCACTGTCTTAGATGATCATCCATGGAACATCCTGCACTGCTGATCATCGATATGCAGAACGATTTTATCAGGGAAGGGGCGATGCTCCGGGTTGTACAGGGACGGACCGTTATCCCGAAGATCCAATCCGTGCTCAGGCATTTCCGGGCAAAAAAGCTCCCGGTCTTCCATGTCCTGCGGGTCCACCGCAGCGACGGGGCCGATGTCGAAATTACACGAAAGGAACTCTTTTCCACCCACCCGTTTGCAGTTGAAGGGACTCCGGGTACCAAGGAAGTTGACGAACTCGCACCGGTTCCGGGCGAATACGTGATCCGGAAGACCCGGATGAGCGCGTTTATTGGCACTGAACTCGATCTGGTGCTCCGCACGCTTGGCGTAACCGGACTTGTCGTTACCGGCGTCCAGACGCCCAACTGCATCCGCACCACCGTCTTTGACGCGATTGCGTATAATTACCCGGTGATCCTTGTTGACGATGCCACCGGTGCCCAGACAGAAGAGATCCACCGGTCAAACGTCCGCGACATGGCAAATATCGGCGTACGGATCATGAACGCAGACGCGCTCATAAAAATGCTCGGATGACCCTCGTTATATGTCCTGCGACAATGCATCTGCACTTTATACACTCCGGGAAAATACGGACTTCCCGGTATCTTCATCGGCCCAAAACAGACCTCCCGGAATAGCAGGGATTTACGCACGTTGACTGATATAAAAAAGGGTGAAATATCCCGGTTATTTTTTTCCTGTCTTCGTTCCTGCTTTCTGTTTTCCCCCCGTCTTTTTTGCCTGTTTCTGCGGGACCGCTTTTACCTCACAGGGGAAACACTTCTCCAGCCGTTCATCGACGACCCGGTAAGCATTTGCAAGCACCGACGAATTCGAGATCATCCCTGAGAGCAGGATCACTTCAAGGATCTCATCCCGGGTCGCGCCCATCTTGATCGCTGCCTGCATATGGTAACTGGTACAGTATGGGCATTTGAGAGCAGCCCCGACTGCCATGCTGATCAGTTCCACATACTTGGGGTCAAGCTGGCTTGTCTCGGCAACGGTGCTTTTGTACAGGAGGTGTGAGATGAGCACTTCCGGCCGTTCGCCCATGCGACGGAAGATAAGCGGCACTTTGCCGTACTCGTTCTCGATCACCTTCAGCCATTCTTCGGCAGTTGCATCAGCACCGAGTTCGACAATCTGCCGTAACCGGTCCTCAAATTCCTGTTCCTGTTTGCGTCCCATCGTATCACCTAAATGACTATGTTTGTCTCCGAGAACGGCCGGACTTTCACCAGAATATAGTCACGCATCCGGGAAGGTTCAATATCCGCGATATCGCCGATCTTTATCCCGTCCTCAATTTCTGTTTTCCGAAGGACTTCCGCATACGTGTCGAATGGTAGTTTCACCCGCAGGCCGGACATCTGAACGGTAAGCGGCGTTGGCGATGTCACGTCAAGGATAGCCGGCACCTTCTCACGGATCACATCCATGAGCCGTGCAGGGGACACTGAGAGCGGGTCTTTTGCGAGTTCCTCCCGGCGTTTCGAGAGTACCCTTGTTATCTCGCCAATAATCTCGTCAAGCTTCGTCAGTTCCTCGGACTCTTTTGTCCGGTGCATGAACCGGCCGACATTTCCCACGTACCCGTCCACCTTCGGCTCGACAATACGCTCGAGCACTTCCTTGTCCGGGCCTCCGCAGAGGACTACCGGCACGTCGATCCCCCGGAGCAGCACCGGCATCTTGTGCTCGATGCAGTGCTCGAAGTTCCCGAGCAGGTAGACGGCAATGTCGTGCTCGTTGATGACATCTCGTTCTTCATCGTTGATGCCCGCGATCCTCTTCCCGACACCACGGGCCATTCCCACCATATTGCTCTTTGCCCCGAGCCGGCGCACGTACTCGGCAATATCGCAGGACGGGTGCGGCAGGTGGTGAATTTCAAGGCTCATACTCACGATAGCGATCTCGGTACCTACGAGCGGCGAATCGGTTACTTCCCCGGCAAGCGGTTTTCCGATCGCCCGGATCAGTTCCACGTCATCTTTTGGCACGAAGCACTGGAGCACGACTTCCTGTGCGATCATGTGCTTCTGGACAATATACCCTCCAAGGTCTTCGATCAGGTCGATGATCTCGCTGTGCCGGTAGATGCCTCCCTTGTAAGTGATGGGGACAAGGATCATGGCGTTACCCCCATGAGTGCAAATTTCTCGCGCACGAGCGCAAGGCCGGCATCGGTCAGCAGGTCCTCGCTTGCCACAAACGAGAATTTGTCGGCACTGTAGTTCTCGCTCCTTACCCGGAACCCTTCAGGACAGATGCACCGCAGGGCATAGACGAGATCTTTTTTGAGCGCCTGGCTCGGATCAGCGATAACTATCTCCTCAATCTCCCGGACTTCAGCCTTAACCCCGTACAGGATCACCGTGAACCGGTCCGGCTGGTCGACGTGGTCTTTCCCGAACCGGTCCCAGAAAATCTTTAACATCGGTGCAAGCCAGGTTTCGTCCGAGATGGCAAGCGTGAGTTTTCCTTCCTGCGGGTTGATATTTGCAATGTCACCGACCTTAACGACACTCGTGACTTTTTTTAAGACCCCGACGGCGACAAAGATGGGGACCTTCGGGTCAATGTAGATATGGATCTTCTGGATGACCCGCAGCAGGTTGTGGTCGAGAAGCACATCGTTTGCGATCTGCCGGTAATACTCGCCGCCCCGTTTCTCCGGGCATTCCACCTCAAAATAATCAATGGCCTGCATTGGTCCCGTCCTTTATAAACCCTGACGCAAGCAGGGCCGAACCGACCGCACCGATATACTGCGAGTGCGGCGGAACGACGATTTTTGTCTTGAGGAGTTCGCCCATCGCGTACACCAGCCCTTCGATAAGCGAGGTGCCGCCGACCATGATCACGGGTTCCTTGATATCCACTTCCTGGAGCTGCTGCTCAAAGACCTGCTCGGCAACGCTGTGACAGGCCGCTGCTGCAACGTCCTCCCGGGTGCTGCCTGCGGCAAGGGCGTTTACAAGACTCTGGGTCCCAAACACGATACAGTAACTGTTCATGGGAACCCGGACTCCCATACCTTTCATCGCAAGCGGACCCAGTTCGGTGATATCGACACCGAGACGCTTTGATGTCATTTCCAAAAACCGGCCGCTTGCGCCGGCACAGATGCCGCCCATTGTGAACGTGCCGGGAATGCCGTCCATGACCGAGATTGCCTTGTTGTCCATGCCGCCGATATCAATGACGGTCGCCGGCCCATGCTGCTTACCCGCGAGGTAGACCGCGCCTTTGGAGTTTACCGTCAGTTCTTCCTGGATGAGGTTTGCGTTGAACTCTTTTCCCACAAGGAACCGTCCGTACCCGGTCGTCCCGATAGCCTGGACCTCGTCAGGTTTCATCCCCGCTTCGGCAAGGGCATGGTCGACAACCCCATGTGCGCTCTTAAGTACTTCCGTGGTTGGCTGCCATCCGGTCCCGATGATCTTATTGTCTTTCATCAGGATGGCTTTCGTCGTCGATGAACCGGAGTCAATCCCGAGCGTTACCCCTTCCTGGACTTCACGGGCAAGAAGTGCCCGTCTCCGGGCGATTGTCGTGAGCGCTTCCATCCGGGTGAGGAGTGTCCCTGCCGTCGTGCGCTCGGTAAACGAGTAACTAACGACCGGGAGTTTCGAGTGCTCGTGGATATAGCGCCGGAGTTCGTTTCGCACAATTGCGGCTTCGGCGCACCGGAAGCAGGTCGCGATAAAAACTGCGTCGGCCTCCACCCGACCGTCAACAAGCGCCTTTGCCCGAGATATGGCAAGTTTCAGGTCGGGGCTCCTGACTTCAAGGCCGAACGAGTCAAAATCCTTCCTGATGTCCTTGAGCGCAACGTCAGGGTAGAAGATCTCCCCGTTGACAGCCTGCGCAGCCGCGTTTATCTCGTTTTGCACACCCGAGTAATCCGGGCCGCAGGAGATCTGGGCGATTCGCACCGGTGCGGTCATGGTTTTCCCCCGAGATCGTTTAAGAATTTTTTAATTGCGGCGACAAATTTTACGCCTTCTTCTTCATTTGCAGGATATTCGAGTTCCAGTTTCGGCATGTCCTTTTGCCGGATCATGAACTTTAAGAGTTCGTTTGTTCTGGCACAACCCATGCAGCCGAACGCAAGGTCGGCGTTGTTGATGATGATCGCGGCGTCGCATTCCTCAACCATCGGGCCGTAGAGGGCCATCCGGCCACGCACACCGCTTGGGACTTCGACTGCCGCCCAGCGAAGTCCTTTTTTGGGTTCTTCAGGAGTAATCTGGAGCGGTGGGGATTCGAGCCCCGGTGTCTGGACACGTTCGCGGATGGCAATGGCGGACCCGAGCGGGGTATGCCCGAACCGGGTCACCATGTCGGAGAGGATCAGGCTCGTTGCGGGATAAATGAATATTTTTGCCATAAAATCAGGGCTCCTGTGCATCGATCATTTTCTTTAAGGTGTATACGTCCAGCCGGGCTGCGGTTCCTTCCTGAACCGGCGCCGGGACTGTCGTGGGATCGCGTTTATCCAGTTCTTCGAGACCGTGGGAAATGTAGGGGAGGATTCCCATTTCGAATTCGATCCCGTGGAACCCGGGCCGTGCCCCCCCGAGCGTCGCCCGGCACCTCCGGGCATCTCCCGGCGGGAAGCCCCGGTCCTTGACGAAAATATGCGCCGGGTCCATCTTCCGGACTTCTGTAATCACCCGGTTGACATCCTCTTCTTTTCCCATAATGACGAGACCAAAACAGTTCTCCTTTATCATCACTCCCTGTGCAATCTCGTACGCCCGTATTGCGACATCTGCCGGGGTCACGTCGTATGACTCTACTACGACATACCGGGTCACGGTCCCGCCATATGCCGGGTTATACTCTGTCATTTCCTCACCTCGCGGATATACACCATCTGCCGCTCCTTTACTTTTTTGAGTTTACCGGTGTCGATAACGCGCCCGATAATATTGGTACTTTCAAACGGTTCCGAGGTCGGGCCGAACTCCTGGTTTGCCGACAACCGCACACCGACAAGGCCCGCCCCTTTCCGTGAATCGTTTGTGATCCCAAGAGCGGCAGCCGGGACTTCGGCTATCGGGCAGTTTTCAGGGATTATCTTTGTTGTAATGGGAATCTTCGGCTTAAACAGGAACACATCGTCAAAGACAAAGAACGCCGGCATCATACCGGCGTCGTGCTCCTTTAACCCGGTGATCCGGCGGAATATGTCGCAACTCAAGGGAGCATGTGCATCGTCAAGTTCGAGATCGATCACCTGATCAAACGGCGCTGTTGTCACGGTTGCCGCACGTTCGGCAAGTACGTCAAGTGTCGTGCCCGGTTCCTGCGATACGACAATCCGGTCCGGGCTGTCGGTATCGATGGAGAGGGCAATCCCCCGTTCTGCCGCCATTTTTTTTGCGTCGGGAAGGGGCAGGCCAAGGAAATCGATACGCGAAGGTACAACCGTTGTGAAGAGGACATCTCCCGCTTTTGCGAGTTTCACGAGTTCGATCCCATGGACGACCTGCCCGACCACACTATGAACCGGACTGCCCGGAACGTCAGCACGGTAGATATACACCCCGCCAACAGAAGGTCCGCCCGTCCTTACGGTTACAGTTCCTTCACGCCGCGGGCGTTTGAACTGCGCCGCGACTTCGGTTCCGGTCAGTTTCGGGTCAAGGATATGGGTGCTTGTCGCACGGCCTACTGTAAACCTGCCGGAATGGAGCGCAACAAGCATATGCTCGACACTTTCCGCGGCCCCGGTCGTGATCTGTTCCAGGGTATACCCCTGTGCCATTATCTCGACCCGGGTCACGATTTGCATCCCGTCTTCGGGAACAAGGGACAAATCCGTTGTGGTAAACGACCGGCTGGTGTCTGCCCAGCTAATCACCGGTTCGGCTTTCAGTACACGGTCACCGGTCGTCCACCGGTCGAGGACGGCTTTCCCGCTCACGACATGGCCGACGACTCCTCCTGTCTCATCGGCACCGTGGTCTGCAACGTGATGGCTTTTTGAAAAAATCAGGTACGAGGTCTTCGGATTATACCCGCCGCAGCCAAGGATCACATCACCCCTCTCGTAGAGACGTGGTTTGCGTTCCGGCCTGAAATCTGACGGGAACGGGCCGAATGCTGCCGCGTACCGGTCAGTCCAGTGAAGGGCGAGGCTTGCGGTTTTATCCGGGCGTTCGAGTACTTCCACTTCGCGGCCGGATAGTTCGAGCGTGATCTCCCCGGCAGTTGTTGTGACCGTGATACTTGCAGTCTTTTCCTGTTCCTGTGTTGCAGGCCGGATAATCGCGACAGCGCAGCCGGCAGGAAGGTCCGTCACAAGCACTGCAAGCGGGCTTCCCTTGCCAATCTCGCGGATCTCCCCGTCAAGGTGAACACTGGTCATGTACACCCCGTATCAGGCCGGCGGCTGGCTCATGATCCTGCGTTCGTCCTCGGTCAGGTGTGCGAGAACATCAGCGGTCTTTCCGATCTCCACGATCTTTCCGCCCCGCATCAGCGCAATCCGGTCGCATATGTCGCTCACAAAGTCCATGTCATGAGAGACCACGATGAACGTCTCATCAATATCGTCGCGTGAGTGAAGGATGGAGTGCTTCACGTCGATTTTTGTGATCGGGTCCATGGTGCCGGTCGGTTCGTCGAGGATAACAATTTTCGGTTCCCGGATTAAAACCTGTGCAAGGGCGACCCGGTGGCGTTCCCCTTCAGAAAGGTGACTTGGCAGCCGGTCGAGGATTTCCTTGCTCTTCTCCTCGGAAAATCCGGCCATCTTCAGAGTAATGATGGCCTTTCGCATCGCAAGTTCCTTGGGGAATTCAAGGCCGATTGCATCGGTAAGGTTGTCGAGCACCGTCCGGTGCGGGTAGAGATCGTATTCCTGGTGCAGGAGACCGATATACTCCTTTGCCCTGCCTCTCTGGTCGATGCCGGGCTTTGTCATGTCCACCCAGTCCTCGCCGATCTTTACGTTGATCTCACCGCTCGTCGGCTCGATAAGGCCGGAGATGATTCGCGAGAGCGTGGTTTTACCAGCACCGCTCTTTCCGATAATCCCGAAAATTTCTTTCGAGTAGACCTCGAAACTGACGCCGTTTACCGCTTTTACGACACCCCGGTCGACAGAGATGTAGCGCTTGATAAGGTCGAGGGCCCCGACAATTTTCTCACCGGTCTCTGTATGTTCGAACGTCTCGGTGTCTTTGCAACCCTTCATGAATTCGCCAATTACTTCTTTTGGCGTTCCAATCTTTGCAATAGCCCCGTTATCGAGCAGGATTGCCCGGTTTGCAACGTCTTCAATTACCTGCGAGAAATGGGAGGTTACCACCATGCCCATGTTGTTGGTCTTTGCCGCATCGGACAGCATTGAGTGGACGATCTTTGCCGTACCGGGGTCAAGCGTACCGGTTGGTTCATCGGCAAAGAGCAGGAACGGCTCTTTTGCAAGCTGCCGGGCGAGCACGACACGCTGCTTTTCGCCACCTGAAAGGTCACGCGCGATATGCATCATCCGGTGGGAGAGCCGGACCTGGTCGATAAGATCCGCTGCACGGTTGATTGCCTTGTCCTGCGGGTAATCGATATCGTCAAGAGCGTGAAGGACATTTTCGATAACCCGGTCATCGCCGTAGAGGGCGAAGGTCCGCTGGAACATGATGGCAGTCCGGCGCATGACCCGGCGTTTCAGCATTTCGTCTTTTTCGTTCCAGAGATCCACATCGAGAGCCGCAAGTCTGCTGTCGCAACGGGGGCAGGGTTTACCGGCAGAACTTGCAACATCCATGTGATCGCAGGAGGGGCAGGCCGAAACATGGTAGATGACCTTCCCGCTTGTCGGGGGTTGTTCCACACCCCTCATGATATGCATCAGCACAGTCTTGCCGGCACCGCTCCTCCCGATGATCCCGAGAATCTCTCCCTCCGAGATCTCAAAAGAAATATTTTTGAGGGCTTTTGCGCCGTCAAAATCCATGCAGATATTGTCGACCGTGATCAGTGGAGCCTTCATAATTCCTAAATTCCCTTGTATCTAATGTGACACTGGTATCATATTACTTTTTATATGCTGTCCCCTGTCGTCACGATCGGGAAGTGGCGGGGCTGTTTTGCAGCGCCTCGATGATTGGCAGCACATCGCTGATCCGGCTGATGACATAGTCTGCCGCCCTGAAAAGTTCGAGGGGTCGGTTCCCTGCCTGCTGGACTGTCAGGATCGCAGTGTCGGATTTTTTAAACGCAGCAAGGTCGTTAATCCCGTCGCCGATCATGATAACCCGGTCGTACTCGTTTTTTAAATCCGAGACAATCTGTGCCTTGACCGTGGGTGTCGCCACTCCATACACCCGGTCCCGTGGGATGCCGAGATGGTCTGCCATGATCTCAAGTTTTGTCGAACGGTCGCCGGATGCAATGAAGGTGGGAATTCCCATGCGGTGAAGGGCAGTGATGGTGTCCTTTGCCCCTTCAAAAGGCCATCCCCCGGCAGTGATGGTAAACTCGATGGCCTTTTGTGCCATGTTGATGATAGCACCGCTGTTGAGCGTGAGCATGTACTCTTCCTTACATACCCGCCAGACATCCCGGATGCATTCCTGGAGGTCGCCGACCTGCGTTTTGGTGTCGGCATAGAGCATATCCCCAATCTCCTGTGCGGTCGTGATCTTTCGCGTGCAGCTGATCCCAAAACCGACCTTGTTATCCGAAAGGTATGTCGAAAGCAGCATGTCCGGCGGGGCCGCTATGATGTGCTTGGAATGGACCGGAAGCACGATGAGCACACGATCCGGGGACGTGAAGGTAAGCGTTGTTGTCTCAATACCTGGCATGAGCACCTGCCGGGATACCTCTTTTGCAACCCGGTAGGTATTCAACAACGTCCCGGCACTATCGAAAACAACGGCGACTGTCATGATTTCACCCGGTGATAAACTCTATGTAGCATCCATCTCCATTGAAAGAATGAAGGTTAATGATCGTATCTGACACTGCAGACAAGATAAAGAGCATGGAAATCCGGGGGGCGGGACGGATTGCACGTGCTGTCGCGGAATCCCTGCGGGACCATGCGCTTGCAATCCGGGAAACGGAACCGGCAAAATTCCGGGCGGAGATGGAACGTGCCGCAGCGACACTCTTTGCGACACGCCCGACTGCCGTATCCCTGCCAAATGCCATCCATATTGTCATGGCGGGTCTTTCACGTGCAAAGACCACAGAGGAAGCCCGGGCCGGTATCGTTGAACGGGCAGACGAGTTCATCCGGTCCTCGCAGCATGCGGTTGAACAGATTGCACAGTTCGGGGCGAGCCATATCCGCGACGGCGACACGATCCTCACGCACTGCAACTCGGAAGTCGCGCTCGGGTGTATTATCGAAGCGCACCGGCAGGGAAAGGAGATCGAGGTCTATGCAACGGAGGTCCGGCCGAGAAACCAGGGACTCATCACGATCCGGACGTTAAACGATGCGGGGATCAAAACGAATTTTATCGTAGACTCTGCGGTCCGGTCCTTCATAAACGATGTCGATCTTGTGATTGTCGGAGCAGACGCAGTGACCGTCAATGGCGCGGTGGTAAACAAAATCGGGACCGCTCAGGTCGCCCATTCCGCCCGCGAAGCCCGGGTGAACGTGATTGTCGCTGCCGAGACCTACAAGTTTGCGCCCCGCACTATTCTCGGGGAACTCATCCGGATCGAAGAGAGGCCCGGAAACGAGGTGCTTTCCGATGAGATCACAAAGACGCTTCCCCATGTGACCGTCCGGAACCCGGCATTTGATGTGACACCTGCGGGATACATAGACCTGATCGTTACCGAGAAAGGAGCGATCCCCCCGCAGATGGCCTACGTCATCATCCGGGATTACCTTGGCTGGGGAATTGACGAGTTCCATTCAGCGTTTGGGACGGTAAATTTCAACTGCGGGTAATGGGGTCCCCCTCATCATCCTGCCCTGGCCTTCCGATGCGTTTATTGACGGACAGGAAAAGAAATAGTAACGAATAATCCGGAGACAGTGGCATACCGGCACAGGAATGCGGCTATACCGGATCGACAGGGGAAATACGATGGAGATACCCTTTACCAAACTGCACGGGAACGGTAACGATTTCGTGCTTATCGATGAATATGAACATACGGTCATTCCCGATGATATGAAGGCACAGTTTGCCGCCCTCTACTGCGACCGGCGGTTCGGGATCGGGGCTGACGGCATCCTGTACCTTTCGAAGTCAAAGACCTGCACGATCCGGATGCGTATCTTACAGCCGGACGAGAGCGAGGCCGAGATGTGCGGCAACGGGATCCGGTGCCTTGCCAAGTATGCATTCGATGCCGGGTATATCGGGGAAACCTCAACGGTTGAAACCATGGCCGGTGAGATCGGTGTCGTCGCATCGTACTGCGCGGATGAGTTTACCGCGACCATCCGCATGACTGAACCGAAATTCGAACGCCGGGACATTCCCGCCGTTGGCGAAGGGGAATACCATGAGCGTATCGGGGAATTTGATGTCTACGCGGCAAATACCGGTGTCCCCCACGCTGTCATTCTTGTTGATTCGGTCGATGCAGTCGATATCGAAAAAGTCGCCCCCCGGATCCGCCACCATGCGGGTTTTATTAACGGAGCAAACGTGAATTTCGTTGAGAAGACCGGTGACGATTCCCTGAGGGTGCGGACATTTGAACGCGGTGTTGAGGAAGAGACACTCTCATGCGGGACCGGGGCAACCGCATCCGCCGCAGTCGTTCACCATCTTGGTTACATGGGCGATACGATCCATGTCGCGACACAGGGCGGACCGCTCACCATTCACTTCAACGATGGCACAAAGATGGAAGGACCGGCGGTCACGGTCTTTTCCGGTGTAATTATCTACTAACTTTTTTTGTTTATCTTTACCAGAACCCCGCAAAGGTCGTTTGTCGGGAGGATCCGGAAAATGCAAGGTACGGCAGCGCTCGTTTCAGGCATGCACCGGGCACGCCAAGGTCACGGGGCGTTCGGATAGCATGCCGTTCCCGGGCTTCTATAATCGCGTGTGCGGTAGCGGTCCCGATACCGGGAACACGTATGAGATCGGCAAATGATGCGGAGTCCGGATTGACCGGTTCCCGGCTCCGGGCAAGGATGGCTTTCGGGTCATCGTTTGGAAGCGTTCCGTTATCTTCAAGCAGGGGCAGCATTTCGGTTTTGGTAAAACCATACTCCCGGATGAGATAGTCCATCTGGTACCAACGGAGTTCGCGCCATTTCGGAGTGCTTTCGCGGGAGGCAAGACGGGTTTTTGGGAGCGCATGAAATGTCGAGTAATAGATATGCGAGGGTTTCATCTGTTCGTACAACGCGGTCACGCAATCAAAGATCTCCCTGTCAGTCTCGCCCGCAGCCCCAATCACGAGCTGCGTTGTATGACGACCCGGCGCTTCCTCAGCGATCCAGCCGATTCGTTTCATGATATCGCTGCAATAGTCCTTGATCCCGGAAAGGGCCCGGAGCCGGCTCTCCCCGGTTGTCTCGACATTGAGGCTGATCCGGTCCGCAAGCCGGGCCGCCTCGCGGATATCCTCCCGCCGGGCCCCGGGCAGGATCTTCAGGTGCAGGTATCCCGGGTAACCTTCGGTCCTGAGGATACGGGCGGTCTCAATAAGTTCGCCCATCACCTCATCGGTGTCATAGGGTATTCCTGACGTGAGAAAAAGGCCGCCGGCAAGATTTTTCCGGTACAGCCCAAGAAACATCTCTGCAAGTTCGCGGGGAGTAAACGCGAGTGGCGAGCGCTCGGCCCGGACCGGACAGTAAGCGCAGTCGTACGAGCAGCTCCCGTGCAGGAGCACCTTGATCATCCGGTTGCAGCCGCCGGAATGCTGGTTATATGTAATGCAGGCCCCGCCAGAGAGCATCTGCATGCACTCTCCCGGCATACAGACATCGTACTGGCTGCCGGAGGTTAACCTTGCAAGTTTTTCTCCGCACCCGGTCATATACGCCCGTTTGATGGAAGTGGGATAAAAGAAACAGGCATGCAGGGTGTGAAAGTGACAGGAATTTAAAAAAAACCAACAGGTCACGGCAGATATTATGGGCTTTTTTTAGTTTTTTGAGGTTTTCTCTGATAGTTCCTGATCTTTTCCGGATTGTTTTTGTTCTGTAATTGCTTCCACAACTGCTATTGTCGAGATGATTTTGCCGTTAACATCCTTAAACGGACTAACAGTAAGCAATCCCCAGATTACTGAACCGTCCTTTTTGATATACCGCTTTTCTGTGCGGTAAAAGGGGATCTTTCCCGCAAAAATTTTTTCGACCTCGGTAAGGTCATGTTCCAGATGGTCGGGGTGGGTAATATCCACAAACGATCCTTTCAACAATTCTTCTGACGTATATCCCATCATATCGCAGAACTTCCGGTTCACCATGACAAACCGGTAGTCCTTGTCTACTATTGCAATCCCGTGCAGGCTGTTTTCAAAAATTCTCCGGAACCGGTCCTCGCTTTCCCAGAGGGCATTTTCAGTCTGTTTCCTCTTTGTGATATCCCGGGATTCTGCGATTATCATCCATAATTTACCGTCGGATGAAAAGACCGGCTTGAAGGAGCAGTCCATGGTAATCAGGGAACCACCGGTTCCCTGTGCGTCCTCTTCGAACCGAACAAATTCCCCGCCAGCCGCCCGGCTGAAAGCCTCTCTCATGCGCCGGACACGCCCATCGTCTCCCTGCCACCACGCAGTCTCCCAAAAGAGTTGACCGATGACCCTGTCTGCGGAAACTCCGATGAAATCCAGCGCCGTGAGGTTGATCTCAATAATTGTTCCCGAGGGCGTAAGAAGGGCGGTAAACTGGAATGTTGAATCAAAAATGGCCCGTAGCATCTCGCTTTTTTCCCGCAATGCCTGCTCTGTCTGTTTCTGGACGGTCATATCAATCCCGATGCCTCTCATGCCCGCGATTGCGCCGTCCCGGATGATCGGCGCGAGATACATCCTGATCGGGAACGTGCTCCCGTCATTGCGGATGGCAGAGTATTCGACGAATGAAGGGAACCGTTCAAGCGGGTTTGATACCGCCTCTTTAAAGATCGTCATGATTGTCTGCAGGTCTGCCGGGTTCATCATCTGCCATATTGTCAGGCCTTTTTCGAAATCCGACCGCGAATAACGGTACATGTCAAAGCTGCCTGAGTTCGCAAAGGTCAGGTTCCCTAAAATATCGCACTCCCAGACTGACTGGGGCAAAAGGTCTGCCAGTTCGCGGAACCGCCGTTCACTTTCACAAAGGAGTGTTTCTGAATGTTTTCTCTGCGTGATATCCTCGATGATAGAGATTGTTGACATGATCTGGTTTTTTGAATCCCGGAGCGGGGTAACCGTGACTGATGCCACAATAACCGTGCCATCTTTTCGCAGGTACTGTTTCTCATCATGGATAATGGAAATATTTCCGGCATAAAGATCATGCAGGTTCCGGGAACTACGACTGAGATCGTCCGGATGGGTCACATCGGTCATGGATTTTGTCAGCAGCTCTTCATGCGTATAACCGAGCATCTCACAGAACCGCCGGTTGACAAGGATAAACCGGCCATCTGGATCAAGCCCAGTCATCCCGTGCGGACCATCATCAAAGATCCGCCGGAATTTATCCTCGCTCGCTTTGAGTGCGTCAGCCGTATGTTTTTGTTCGGTGATATTCCGGGCAATGCCGAAATATGCAACTGCTTTACCCTCAACATTGTGTATGATATTGCCGTTCTGGGAATGCCACTGCCAGGAGCCGTCCTTGTGTCGTATGCGGTATTCAATGCCGCTTGTTTTATTACCCGTTGCCAAAGTCTTTCGGAAGGCTTCACGGTTACAGGGAAAATCATCCGGATGGATAAAATCAACAGCGGGTTTCCCGATAACTTCGCGTGTATCATATCCCAGTATTTCAGTCCAGTTGGGCGAGACGTACGTAAAAAAGCCTTCTGGCGACAGGGAAAATACAATATCATTTGCATTCTCGACAAATGATCTGAATTTTTCTTCGCTCTCCTTTAACGCCCCCACCGCCCGCTCGCGTTCGGTAATGTCCCGGAAGACCACGTGGACTGCAGGTTCTCCCATCCAGATAAACGGCATGCCCACAACATCAACATCGATGACGCTTCCATCAACCCGAAGGAACTTTTCCTTGAATATCGGAACCGTATTTTTAATCGCTTCACTCATCCGGGAGATCACACGGTCACGGAAATCCGGGTGAACAAATGACAGGACCGGTTTATTGAGGATCTCTTCGACAGATTTGGCTCCCAAACCCCTCGCCGCGGCTGAGTTTGCAAAAACAATGAGGCCGTTCTGGTGGATGATTATACCATCAAACGAAGTCTCAATAAGTATCCGGTATTTTTCCTGGCTCTCCCGGAGTGCATCTTCTGCTGCTTTCCTTTTGGTAATATCACGGGCAATTGCAATAAAGACCGGAGGAGTCTCGTTTCTGGATAACTGGAGGTGAATCTCCACCGGGTACAGGCTCCCGTCTTTTCGTTTATGTACCGTTGTAAAGACCAGTTCCGTGAGTTTTCCATTCATCAGGGGGGCGATCAGTAGTTCAAAAGAGTCCGTGTTAAATTCCGGTTTGATATCAAGCGGAGTAAGCGTGCGCATTTCTTCAAGAGTATATCCAAGGTTCTGCCGGGCACCAAAGTTTGCATCGATAAACTTCAACGAATCTGCACTGAAGGTATAGATCTCATTTAATGAATGGTCGAGGATACGGCCGAACCGGTTTGTGATATCCTCAAGGCGTTTGCGTTCGGTGAGATCGACATGGGTACCGATCATACGGAGCGCCCGGCCATCGGTGTCCCTTTTAACAGCCCTCCCGCGGCTCAGTATCCATTTCCACGAACCATCTTTGGCCTTTAACCGGGACTCAGCTTCAAAATTTTCACGGCGGTTCTCGATGCAATCTTTGTTAACGGCAAGGGTATGTCCGAGATCGTCCGGGTGTAAAAGGCTGATCCAGGTCTTACTGGTTGCGGGGAACTCCCCGGGCTCATACCCAAGCATCCGGTAATACCCGGGGCTGAAATAACCCGTGTCCGTTGTAAGGTCCCAGTCCCAAAGACCGTCGTTACTGGCATCCATCGCGAGACGGAACCGCTCCTCGCTTTCCTTAAGTGCATCCTCACTTTGTTTCTGCCCGGTAATATCTTCAAGAATGACCGTGACGCCTTTTTTGCCGTTGTCCAGTGCCGTCGGTGCAATCCGGCAGGAGAAGGTAGCCTCCCGTTTTTCCGGCCTGAGTTCCCCGCTCCATTCAATACCGGCAAGACCATCTTTTACCCGAAGAAGGAAACGGTCATAAACCTCATCAAATGCCGTCACAAGCGGGGAATATTCGATATTTTTCCCGACAAGATCCCCGGCCGGGGTATCAAGGAGCTGTGCAAAAGTCCCGTTGACAAATACAATCCTCAGGCCGCTGTCCAGCTGCATGATAAATTCAGAGGATATTGAAAGCACCGATGAGAGCGGGACGCGGTGCGCGAGTGCATAGATCTTTGCCATCCCGAAATGGCGCATCTCCACCTGGCCGGAGACAAGCATTTTATCGAGATATTTCCCGGCGGTATTCCGGTTGATTTTCACCTCCCGGACAATATCAGTGATGTTGAGGCCCTGCGGGTTTTTGGCCAGAATATCCTTGATCTGCGCTATTATCTCGCGGCTTAATACCATTCGCGGATTAATATGAGATCATGAAATATTAATAGTTCAGCATTGGTGAATTTTCCGACGATATAAAAGCACTATAAAAAAATCCCGGGATTATTCTTTTGCCCGGATCCCGTCCTGCACGATCTCGAAATCAAACGATGTGCCTTCCGGCCGTGAACGGTGCTTGACGAGGGTTGCCCGGCGCCATCCGGGGGAATCGAGACGATCGAGCCGGACGATAGCTTTTGAGATGTGTTCAAGTGACATCCCGCCAAGGCCGGCAATCGTGTTTCTCGTGGTGTCCATATAGACCTGGTTTGTGACAAGCACCGCGAGTTCGTAGCGTTTTGCGTATCCGAGAAGCTGGAGCATCTGCCGGGTCAGCATCTGCATCGCGTCCCGCCCCTTTTCGAGGTCGGTCCGGTACAGCGCCGTTGCGGAGTCAAGGACGAGCAGACCGGGCCGGTGCAGTTTGAGGATCTTGTCTGCCTCGGTGATCATGCTTCCCTGCTGTTCGAAATCAACGGGTTCAAAGAGGAAGAGCCGGTCGGCAACAGCCGCAGTATCGCTACCGGCAATCTGTCGGAACCGTTCGATCGAGAAACCTTCTGAATCAATGAAAATTACCGAGCCTCCGGCTCTCAGGCTGGAAACGGCTGCGACAATGCAGAGCGTGCTCTTGCCGCTTGCCGGGCCACCGTAGAATTGGGTAATGGTGCGGTTTTCAAGCCCGCCGCCCAGCAGCCGGTCGAGAGCGGCATTCCCGCTTGTCAGCCGGTCGGTCTTCATTGGTCACCCGGCCCGGCGTCCTCGTTTTTTTCCTGCACCTGTTTCCACGCAGCATTTTCTATGGCGCGGAGCACAACGTGCACCGGCAGTCCAAGTTCTGCCGCCCAGTCCCGGGCGGAATCGAATTCGGCCTTAAGCGTATATATGCGGCCGTCCATCAGGCCGTATTTTACCGGCATGCTTTTTTTGTGCCCGGCAATCTCAACAATAACATCGTCAATTTTCCGGTCCGCGATAAACCGGTGGACTGCCGGAGTGCACCGGATTCCAAGAGTTCCAAGCTCCCGGGCCATGAGCCGGGCAAGGCTGGTGCTTGTCTCAGGAAGAGAGATCACGGTGACAAGATACCCCGGCCTCCCTTTCTTCATGATAATGGGCGTTGCGTTCGCGTCCCGGGCTCCGGCAGCCATGAACCGGGCAAGCGCCTCGCCGATAACTTCCCCGCTGGTATCGTCAACGTTTGTCTCAAGGACATCGACCGTATCCTGCGGGAGCGTGCCGGTCGTTTCCACTACCATCGTTCGGAGCACGTTCGGGGAATTCGGCGTGTCACGGCTCCCGGCCCCGTAACCGACCGATATGATCTTATACGCCCCGAGATCGGCCGGGAAAACGGATGAAAATTCCGCGAGCAGGGCGGCACCGGTCGGAGTACAGAGTTCTCCTTCATCGTCTCCCTTCATCGTTGCAAGTCCCGATCCTTTGAGGATGGCAACCGTGGCGGGAGCCGGGACCGGAATTGAGCCGTGAGATCCGGTTATGGTCCCGGACCCGAGCGCGAGCGGCAGGACTGCAACATCATCGACCTGGAGCGAAAAAAGAGCGGTGCAGGCGCCAATCACGTCTGCTATTGCATCATCGGCCCCGACTTCATGGAAGTGAGTATGGGATCCATGGACTTCTTCTTCTGCGGCATTGATCCGTGAAAAGACACGGCGTGCCATTGCGAGTACGTCTTCCGGTACAACCGAACCTGCATCGTCAAGCCGTTTGTATACATCGGAAAGAGTCCGGTGTTTTTGGGTAGCGTGAGTGTGGACTTTTGTCGCCCGGATACCGGCCCGGGTCACGGTTTCTATTGTCGGATCCGTAACAACCGATCGCATCGCGGCAGAAACGCGCTCACGATCCGCCCCGCAGTCGAGCAGGGCCGCTGTTACCATATCTCCTGCTGCGCCGTGGAACGGGTCAAAAACAAGGATTCGCATTTACAGTACTTATAAATCCCGGCGTATATGACTTTTAAGGTAATGCCAGAAGTGCAACTGCGGGTGGATTCCGCGTATCCCGGCGACCAGGGCGGGGGAAAAGCGCGACTCGACCCTGAGACTATGCTTCTTTTGAAGATCTCCCCTGGTGATCTGGTAGTGATTGAGGGAAAACGCCGGACCGTCGCGAAAGTCTGGCGGTCCCTTGTCGAAGACTGGAACCAGCGTAAAATCCGGATCGACAACTTTACCCGGATCAATGCCGGCGTTAGTATCGGGGATACCATCAAGGTGTCGACACTCACCGAGGAGATCGAGGCAAAACGGGTCGTGCTTGCACCTCCGGAGGACCTGCCAAAGAAGATCCCGATTGCAAACAATCCGCATGTAATAAACGGCCTTTTGGATTTCCCGGTCGTGAAAAACGACTCGATCCCGATCATGCTCGGCCTTCCCTTTATCCAGCCGCAGATTGTTGCGTTCAAGGTTGTCGAGATTGAACCCGAAGAAGCCGTTATCATCACCAAGAATACATCGATTGAGTTCTCCGATAAACCGGCTGCAGGGTTTGAAGGAGTCAAGCGGTTCAGCTACGAAGATATCGGTGGGTTAAAGGACGAGCTCCAGCGTCTCCGCGAAACGATCGAGCTCCCCCTCCGGCACCCGGAACTGTTCCAGAAACTGGGGATCGAGCCGCCCAAGGGAGTGCTGCTCTACGGTCCGCCGGGGACAGGCAAGACGCTGATCGCAAAGGCGGTGGCAAGTGAGAGCGGTGCGCATTTCATCTCGATTGCCGGCCCGGAAGTAATTTCAAAATATTACGGCGAGAGCGAGCAGCGTCTCCGCGAGGTCTTTGAGGAAGCCCGGGAGAACGCGCCGTCGATTATCTTTATCGATGAACTTGATTCGATTGCGCCCCGGCGGGAAGAAGTGACCGGGGAGGTCGAGCGCCGCGTTGTCGCCCAGCTCCTGACCATGATGGATGGTCTTGAAGAGCGGGGGCAGGTCGTTGTTATCGGCGCGACAAACCGTGTCGATGCAATTGACGCCGCCCTGCGCCGGCCCGGCCGGTTTGACCGCGAGATCGAGATTGGCGTGCCGGGAGAACCCGACCGGATTGAGATCTTAAAGATTCACACACGGGGCATGCCGCTTGCCGAAGATGTGAATATTAACACGCTCGCCCAGCAGACCCACGGGTTTGTCGGTGCCGACCTCGCAGCCCTTGCCCGGGAGGCGGCAATCCGTGCCCTGCGCCGGTACCTGCCCGAACTTGACCTTGACAAGGCAGAGATCGAACAGGAGACTCTTGACAAGCTCAAGGTGTTTGCCGCTGATTTCCGGAGTGCCCAGCGTGATGTTGGCCCAAGCGCAATGCGGGAAGTCATGCTTGAGGTCTCGCACGTGAAGTGGGACACGGTAGGTGGCCTTGAGTCGGCAAAGACCGAAGTCCGCGAGGCAGTCGAGGATCCGTTAACTCACCATGATCGGTTTGACGAGCTTGGCATCGTTCCGCCCCGCGGAGTGCTGCTCTACGGTCCGCCCGGGACGGGAAAGACGCTGATTGCAAAGGCGGTTGCAAGCGAGAGCGGCGCAAACTTCATTCCGGTACGGGGACCGCAGCTCCTTTCCAAATGGGTGGGCGAGAGCGAACGGGCAGTCCGTGAAATTTTCCGGAAAGCCCGGCAGGTATCGCCGTCCATCATCTTCTTTGACGAAATCGATGCGCTTGCCCCGGCAAGGGGAACTTCAAGCGATTCGCATGTCATCGATAACGTGCTCAACCAGATCTTAACCGAGATGGATGGCCTTGAGGAACTCAAGGATGTCGTGATTATGGGCGCGACCAACCGGCCGGATATTGTCGACCCGGCACTTCTCCGGGCCGGCCGGTTCGACCGGCTGGTCTATATCGGCGAACCGAGCCTTGAAGACCGCAAAAAGATCATCAGCATCCACACCCAGTTCATGCCGCTCGAAGGATCGGCGCTTGAAGAGATTGTCGGGCTCACCGAAGGTTATACTGAAGACGGGCTTGGCGAACTTGTCGAGAAACTGGGCAGGGACCAAAAAGTTTCTGCGGAGACAATTAAAGCGGCAATTGAGCCGGTGAAAGATGCAAGTGCCGGGGTCCCGAAAGGTGCCCGGCGGCGGAGACTGGTCGATCTGATGCACGAGAAAACCCTGACATTTGAGGATCCGGCACGGGACAAGAACATCGCGACCCTTGCGCAGATCACTGAAGGATTTGTCGGCGCCGATCTCGAATCGCTCTGCCGGGAAGCCGGGATGCTTGCCCTTCGTGAAGGATCGGCAGTTGTTTCCTGCAAGCACTTCACGGAAGCCCAGAAGAAGGTTCACCCGACGATGAACGAAAACCTTCGGGACTATTACGGCAAGATCCAGCAGCACTTCAAGGGCGGGTTACCGCAGAAGGTCCAGCCGCCGGAATACCAGTAATTTTTTTCTTTTTTAGTGATGGAGTACTGACATCTTTGGCCCGCTACCGTATTCCGGTTTTAACTGCACTATTCCTTTTAAAAAAGTGATATGGGGTAAGATCACAGGAAGAGTTATAATTCTCTATATATCAGATACAAAACATTAGAGTAGGACAAGGGAGCCTGTAGTTATGGAAAATTCCTGGTTTACCCTCTTGCGAAAAAATCCGGTTCTTTTTACCGCACTTATTGCAACGGTAACCCTCGTCGTATTTGGCCTCAACATCTTTGGGCTCATGGTCGAATATACTGAAATTTTCCCTCACCTTTTCTATATCCCCATTATTCTTGTCGCGTACTTCTACCCCCGTCGCGGCCTCCTTTTCTCACTCGTTATCTCGCTTGTTTTTTTCTCGGTATGTTATTTTAAGTATCCTGTAATTACCTGGCAGATAGTATTCGACTTCATCACGTTCAACCTGATAGCGACAGTTGTTGTTCTCCTTGCTACCCGGATGCAGGAGAGCGAAAGCCGGTTCCGTGGTGTCGCTGAACGAAGTTCCGATATTATCCTGCTTGCGGATAAGACGGGGAAAGCAACCTATGTCTCCCCCTCGTTTGGAAAAATTCTCCAGATGAATCCTGCTGACATTATCGGAAAACTGCCAAAAGACCTGGTGCACCCGGAAGATCTCAACATCGTGCAGAAAGAGACTGAAGATCTTGCATCCGGTAAAGAACATGTGCATTTTATCGTTCGGACCAGACGCAGTGATGGTGCGTATATACCAATAGATTATGCCGGCGGGCCAATAGTCCATGACGGGGTATTTGCAGGGTTCCAGATTATTGGCAGGGACGTAACGGAACGGATGCTTGCAGAAGAAGAGCAGCGCGAGACGAGCCGGCGGTTAAAGGAAATTATCGATTTCCTGCCCGATCCCACCTTTGTTGTCAATTCGGCCGGGACTGTTACTGCATGGAACCATGCGATGGAAGAGATTTCCGGGATTCCGGCTGCCGGGATGCTAGGCAAAGGAACAGGGTCTACCGTTGAATGGATCAGGGATATACCGGATTGCCCGCACTTCATCGATTACGTACTGGCGGGAGATATTGACGGGCTGAAACGTACATTTCCTGACGCACGGTTCGAAGGAAATATTGTGCGGATCCAGACTACCATTACCCGCACAGACGGGAAACCGTTCTCACTCTGGATCAGTGCAACGCCGCTGATTGACCGGAATGGCAGAAATGCTGGTGCAATTGAATCCCTGCGGGATGTCACTCATTCAATGGCCGTTGAACAGGCATTGCGGAAGTCAAATACGTATCTTGATGCCGTTATCAACAGCATAGCCGATCCGCTCTTTATCAAGGACAGCAGGTTCAGGATGGTTCTTGTAAATGACAGTTTATGCCGTTTCATGTCGAGATCCCGTGAAGATCTGCTCGGGAAGACAGATTTTGAAATTTACAATAAAGAGGAGGCGGAAGTCTTCCATAAAAACGATGAAGCGGTGTTACAGACAGGTCTTGAACAGGAAACTGAAGAATCTATAACCACTTCCGATGGTGCTACGCATATATCCATCACGAAAAAAACCCTGTATGTCCAGGCCGACGGGGATAAGTTCATTGTCGGTATTATCCGGGATATTACTAAACGAAAAAAAACCGAAAAGGCACTACAGCAAGCGTTGACAAAACTCAATATGCTCTCGTCTATAACAAGGCACGATGTATTAAACCAGCTTACGGGCCTGCGTGCATATATCGAACTGGTAAAGGAGAGCAAAGAGGATTCTGAACGTCTCATGTTCTTACAAAAGAGTGAGACCGCCGTGGATGCTATCAAGGAACAGCTGGAATTTACCCGGTTGTACGAAGACCTCGGTGTGCAGGCACCGCAGTGGCAGGATGTCGGGGCACTGTTTTATTCGGCAGCGGCGCAACTCCCGCTCAAAGGGATTCCCACAGATGTCAGGGTGGACGGGTTATTCGTCTATGCCGATCCGTTAATCGGGAAGGTGTTTTACAATCTTATAGAAAACACGCTTCGTCATGGGGGGAGCGCCCTGTCATTCATTGCCCTCGTTGCAGAGGAGACACCGGACGGGCTCATTCTCCGGTATAAGGACAATGGCGTTGGTGTTGCAAAAGAGGACAAGGGCAGGCTCTTTACCAAAGGGTTTGGCAAACACACCGGGCTTGGGCTCTTCCTCACCCGGGAGATCCTGTCGATTACCGGTATCACGATTACTGAGAATGGTGAGCCGGGGAAAGGGGCCCGGTTTGAGATGGTCGTGCCGAAAGGGGCGTACCGGTTTTGAAAAGAAATAACAGGATTGACAGGACCGGGAGATGAACCCGGATTTCCCTAAAAAAGTTTTTTCACGTTTTACCCGGGTTTTTATGCGGGGTTGTTCCTTTCAGGAGATCCGGGATATGCCGTTCATTCACTCCGTTTTGATCTAACTTCCCCCATCCCCCCAATATAAATATAAACCTGTCATTTTCCCTCCTTAAGGGAGAAAATGTTCCAGGACTTCTGCACGAGGGTGGCACGAAAACTCCGGCGGCTCGGGATTGCACGGACGGTTGCAACCCGGGTGTCGCACATGTTTTACGTATACATGATCGCCTTGTGCGGCCTTATGGGGATCATTTTTGAAATCCCTGAAGAATTGTTCGAGCCAGTTGCTTGTGCCGGGGTAATGGGTATGGATGCGGACGCCCGGTGTGAAGTGTCCTTTTTGTCCGCAAATATTGCTATACGTCGATAAATACCGGTCCGGGTGCTGGTATTTTCCGGTACTGTTTGGCATGAGATAATTTTGGGTATACAGCTTCGCCATTTTGTCTCGTGACAGGAACGGAAAGACTGAGAGGAAGGTTCGCCTTTCCGGACCGGTGGCAGGATTTTTCCAGGCAGCACAGGCTGTCCCGCGACGTACTGGGGGTGCGAACAGGAAATTAAAAAAAAAGTGATTGAAATGGAAGTTTCAGCAGAATATCACAACAATGCAGCCAATGCAACCGGATCGAAAGGGATGACCGGTGCGGATGGAATGGATGGAGAACACAAAAAAATTACGGCGCCGGCAGAAAGGCCGTTTTGTAAAAATGAAAAACGACCGGTCCGGCGCCGAAAGGATATGAGGATTTTGGCCCGGCATTTCTCAACGGTCGGCGTCCGGACACGGACTATCAAACGGGAATTACGGACAGATCCGGCGATTATGTGCCGAAATACCGAAAGGGGGAGATCATGACGAAGGGGCGACATCCCGAACTGGGAAGGAAACTTGCGGTAACGGCCGCATCCCAGCGTGGCCGGGTCCATATAATTGATCAGGGAAAAGACCGGGTGCTGGATATCCTGATCACAACAAGCAGCCAGGTAATCCTTGTGACTGTCGGGAGATCGGAGCATATTAGCGAGCCGGTTCAGAAAATTGAAGAGGAATATCGTGAATCCGTCTGTCGGATCAGGACTATTCCTGATGGCGGGCCGGTATGTCGGGAGCTCTGGCTCTATTCACGGTACAAGACACTCCGGTTTTTCCGGATTGTAAATCACGGCATTATCGAACTTTCCGCTGATGGGAACCCGCTTACCACGGCGCCTGAAAATGCCGGGATGATCCATATGGATATCCCGGAAATATCCTCCCAGAGTGCGTGAAGGGGCCGGGAGAATCTGGGCCTGTTTTGTGCTCCGATTCCCTGTTTTTCCCATCCCGACAACAGGAATTCACAAAAAACCAACAGGAAATGGTGATTTTTGGGTAATTTTCACGTCGTAGAATAAAATACTGAATTGGCACGAATTGGACAGTGGATAATTTTTGTGACAAGCGATTGCAGATAGATCCGCCAGAACCCGGATAATGGGCTTTTGTGGCCATCAGACAGATCGCACGTCGGAGGGATTTTGGTCAGAAACGGTTCAATTTTAACCCGGAAAATTCAGGGAGTCCAGAGAGTCTCCAGCCACTGCCAGACCTTCAAAGAAAACGGAGCCTTAATTGAGCCCGGATTCCCTATTTTTCCCATCCCGACAACAGGAATTCACGAAAAACCAACAGGAAATGAGGGTTTTCGAGTATTTTTCACGTCGTAGGATAAAATATTGAATTGGCACGAATTGGGAGGCGGATCTTTTACCAGATGAACATGTGGACGTGAAAATGAAAGAATGCGGATATAGGCATCATACCCTCATACATTCCTGACAACTACTTTGGGGATTCTCTTTCGCGTTTTTTCTCTTCGCGGAGGATCTTTACAATCTCCTTTTCCAGTTCCGGCAACTTTCCGGAGATAATTCCCCAGAGTATTTCGTAATCGATCCGGAAATACCCGTGTGCGATGATGTCCCTGAACCCGGCAACCTGTTTCCATGCAACGGCAGGATACCGGTTCCTGAGATCGTCCGGCAGGTTCTTTGTCGCCTCACCGATTATTTCAAAATTCCGGATCACCGCATCCTGCGTGCGTTGATCCTTAAGAAATTCATGATAGGTCATCCCTTCGGTGTATTCCAGGATCTTTCCCGCCGCTTCCCGGATATCTTCCAGGAAGTGGAGGTATGATCTATGCATAGACGACCTCACCGAGAATATAGGACTTGAGTCGCTTCTTGATCGCGCCTTTCATCACGAGATCAACTTTACGGCCGAAGAGATCTTCGAGATAGAATTTGCAATTGATGTAGTTATCGAATGTCTTTTTGCCCTTCCGGAATGTGATTAGCACATCCACGTCGCTGTCCGGCCGTTCCTCTCCGCGTATAAAAGAGCCGAATATGCCAATGGTTGCAACCCCGAACCGTTTCTTTATTTCCGGTTCATGTTCCCGAAGAATGGCAAGTACGTCCATACCGCAATTCAATATATAAATTGACGGACTTTAAAAGAGTGTGGCCTTCTTATCTTTTAGCCTGAATTTTCATAAAGACAGGTAATTCCTCATCATTCATCGGTTTCCCGGCCCCCCGTGACCCCATAAGATAAAAAAAAGAATATCCTGCCAGCCTATTCAAGATCCTGACGCTGGTTGATCTTTGCGGCCATGATAAAATCATTTAATGTGAGGCCGCCGGCCGGGTAGGTGTAATATCCCACGTCCACAAATTTTCCCTCGCGGAGAGCAAGGTCCGGGATGTGGCCTTCTTCTTTGGACATGACAAGGACATCGTTTAAGAATTCAATTGACTTCTCGCTGTCCAAAAACGTGAATGTGCGTTTCAGGTGCCCGTTGTCAAGCACCCATCCCGGCACTTCCTTTAACAGCTCGACCGTGTCCCTCCGGGTGATCGGCGGCGAACCGGGTTTATATGTTGAACATTTCTTTTGTGCGAGTTCCATGGTTATCTTGTCAGCATCAATACCAAAAAAGGTTTTTCAAAAAAAGGTAAGAAAATTTGTCCGCTTAACCGGCCGGGGCCGGCTCCTGCGGTACAGGCGGTTCTTTTTCCCCGTACTGTTTCTGGAGCACCACCATCACCACAAGCGAGACCGGCAGGGCAATGACCAGCGGATCGATCACCGCCCACGGGAATCCCAAAAGTGATGCTTTCCCGAAAAGCGCCTGGCAGATCCCGAGCGGTTTTGCCTCGGCCGTATGGACAAATGCCGTCCAGAAAAACCAGATGACAGCGCCGGAGAGCATACTTGCAATTGCAGCTTTTGTTGACGGCCGTTTCACGTATACCCCGATGGCAAACGCCGGGAGGAACGCTGCGGCACACAGGCCCATGAACATTGCCGTCGCCCGGGCGATGATCGAGATGGGAAGCACGAAAGCTATGAGCGTCGAGAAAACCATCATCACGATAATGCCGTACTGGTTATTCCGCTTCGAGAGAGCGCACTCTTTTCCCCGCCCCCACAGATCGCAGACAAGCGCCGTACCCATCGCATGGTACAGCGACGAGAGTGTTGACATCGCAGCGGCAAGGAGCGTGAGCATGAAGAGAGCGACAAAGAAATCCGGCATCGCTGCGTTGATGAACACCGGCATGATCGAGTCTATGTTTCCCCCCGCCGCATCAATCGCAATCTTTCCCATATTCTCGTAGAAGTAAACATTCGTGAGCGCCCCGACCGTGAACGCAACGCCGGTCATCATCAGGATAAAGATCCCTCCCATTACTACTGCCCGGTTGAGCGACCGGTCGTCCTTTGCGGTCATGAACCGGACGACGAGCTGCGGCTGGGCGAGCACTCCTATCCCGACACCGAGCACAATCGTCGTGACAAGCGTGTACCAGATCGGCGAGCCGAGTGTTGGCATCGATGTCCACCCGGTCATTCCCTGGCTTGCGAGAGTAGATGGCACAAGGTCTGCCATTTTTGTCAGTGCTGTATTACCGGCAGTCACTCCACCTACGAGCATATACGTGAGCACGAGCAGGACCGTCATTCCTATGAACATAATAGTCCCTTGGAAGGCGTCAGTATACATGACCGCGATAAGCCCGCCGAAGATCACGTAGACTGCGGTAATGACAGCAAAGATCAAAAGCGAACTCGCGTAGCTGATCCCAAGTGTCGGCTCGATGAACCGGGCACCGCCGATCAGGATCGCCGCTGTGTAGAGCGGCATGGAGACGACGATGATAAACCCGCTGATGTACTGGAGGAGCGGGGAGCGGTATATCTTGCACATCAGGTCCGGGAATGTAACGGCCGAAAGGCGCTGCCCGATCTCCCGTGTCTTTTTCCCGAAGAATACGAACGCGAGCAGGATGCCGACACCGATGTTTAAGACCGTGAGCCAGATAAGGCCCATCCCGAGGTTTGCCGCCTGTCCCCCGAAGCCGACAATCGCGGAGGTAGAAATAAATGTCGCACCATAGGAGAGTGCGATGATAACCGGGTGGCTGCTCCGGCCGGCGACAAGATAATCGTCAGCGCTTTTTGTCTTTTTGTAACCGATATAACCGATCACAAGGGTTGCCGCAAGGTAGATGACGACAAGAGCTGCCATCGTGAAGGTGTCAACTGCCATCGTTTGCGCCTCCCTTGTTCCAGTTCAAAAGACCGTATACGATACACGCCAGCGTAAAACCGATGGCAAGACCATAGCCAAGCACTATCTGAGGATCAGGAATCCCGAACACAAGCATGATAAAACCTCGAAGGTATCTTTTCGGGCTACACCAATACGCGGGGAACCTTAACGGAAAGGTCCCCTACCTAAAACCGAAATAGAAGAAAAACCGGGCTGCGACACGAGAAAATGACAAATCATGTTGCGCCGGCATGGTGTTCCCGGAATTTTCTATTTATATATTAGTATATAATAATTTTCATTAACCTGCTGCCCGTGAGGGCATACCCCCCGCCCCAAAAGGCCATAACCCGCCGGGCACCATGGAGTAGTACGAAGAATCAATCAGTATTTTCGGATCTTCACGAGTCATTGCAGGCAGTGCTTGCCGAACGACTGGGCTGGCAGGAGCTCCGCGAAGTGCAGGAGCAGGCCTACATGGCAGTACGCGATGGAAACGACATGCTGGTTCTTGCCCCGACTGCGGGTGGAAAGTCCGAGGCCGCCCTGATCCCGGTCGTTGACAATCTCCTGAAATCCGGTACAAAAGGCGTCGCGTGCCTGTATCTCTCGCCATTAAAGGCGCTCATCAACGATCAGGAAGAACGCGTTGCTGCATTCTGCCGGCCCACAGGTCTTTCGGTTGCAAAGTGGCATGGCGATGTTCCGAAAGGTAACCGGGGCTGGGATGCGGACGAAGCTCCGCAGTTCCTGCTGATCACTCCCGAATCGCTCGAAGTGCTCCTCCACGAAAAGGGACACCGGGGCGATCTCGCAAACCTGAGGTATGTCATTATTGACGAACTGCATGCTTTTGTCGAAACGGAACGGGGAGTCCACGTGAAGGTACTCCTCGACCGGCTCGACAAAATTGCCCGGGCGCCGCTCCAGCGGATTGGGCTGTCGGCAACAGTCGGCAACCCGGAGGAGATCCTCGAATGGCTTTCGGCTGGTAGTCATCCCCGCCGGCTCGTATCAGTCCCTGCACCGGCAACGGCCAAAAAGTTCCGGTTTGTCCTTGAGCCAAATCCCGGACGGAGGATCTCCGCACTCGCGAGGCTTGTTGCCAATAAAAAAGCGCTTGTCTTTGTCAACAGCCGGAGCTTGGCGGAAACAATCGTTTCCGAAGCGGCCGGCCGGATAAAGAACCTGCATATCCACCACTCATCGGTCCCACCGGCGAAGAAAAAACAGGCTGAGGAAGCATTCCACAGCGGGGAAGGAGCGTGTATCATCTGTACAAGCACGCTTGAACTTGGGATCGATATCGGCGATCTTGACATCGTGGTGCAGGTCGGCCCGCCGGATTCGGTCTCGTCGTTTTTACAGCGGATGGGCCGGAGCGGCCGGAGGAAACAGGCAGCATATGTCGCGTGGCTCCTTTCCGATCCCAATGAGATCCTGACCAGCTGTGCGGTGATCGAATGCGCCATGGAAAAACGGGTCGAACCACTTGTGCCGCAGGAAATCCCCTGTAACGTGCTTGTCCAGCAGATCTTTCTTTTTGTCATTTCCGCGTCACGGGCCGGCCGGAACACGGTCGTAAGGGAACTACGGGCGTTCCCTGCATTTGCTCATTTCTCGCAAAAAGACATTGACCGGGTCCTCGATTATCTGGTATCAGCCGGCTTTCTTGTCGCAGACGGCGGGATGCTGATGCCGGGCCCGGAGATGGAACGGGCGTTTGGCCGGTCGAATTACAAAGACCTGTACTCGGTGATCAGCGGAGGGAGCGAGTACCGGGCGGTGACCCCGGAGGGAGAGGAGGTTGGCAGCCTTGATGCCCGGTTTGCAAACCGTTCCAATCCGGGGAACTTTACTCTTGGCGGCGAAACGTGGTCCGTGGTCAAATGCGACGACAGCCACAACCTTGTGGTTGTTGTGCCGGGCGCCCATGGCGGGGCAAGGTCGCGGGTTTTCTGGACGGCGGGAGAAGAGGCAGCCATGTCCCCGGTGATCTGCAACGCGGTGCAGCGTATTGTCGCCCGGGGCGGGACTGTCCTGCCACTCGGGGAAACAGAAAATGAAGCCCTTGCCACAGCGCTCCATAACCTCCCGGAGGGAATTGGTGAGCGGGGCATCTTTGTCCACGAAGAGAAGAGAAACGGCAGGAAGGAGGTGGTCGCGTACTCCTTTGCCGGCAGCCGGTTTAACCGGGTACTGGCGCATATCGTAAAAGGCCTGCTCGGGCGGGTGGAAGTCAGGTATGATGATTATCGCGTGCGGGTTACGCGTGCCGGAAAGACCGGGGCTGCCGAAAAGGTGGCTTGCGCGATCAGGGAGATCCCCGGACATTCACTGGACGAGATTGCATTTTTCCTCCCTCCTGTGCCAACCGTGTCATGGAAATTTGCTGTGGCAATCCCTCCGGGGGATTTCCGGGCGATGGTACTTGCGGATTATTACCATGCCGGTGATATTCTACATGCTGTTGCAAAAATGCCGGTGAATAATCTTCCGAAAAACGAAACCGGCGCAACCGGCATGAATGAAGAAAATAAGATTCCGGCCGATTCGGAGGATGAGGATTAGTCCGGATCATCGGATCGTTAAAAAAGCAGGGCGGCACATATCCTGTACAAACATTGTGGAGGGCATCTTTCGTGAAACGAATTCTTCTTCTCTCTATTGCGGTTGTTTTTATCCTGCTCATTGCAGGATGCACGCAGAGCACAGGGCAGAAAGAGCCGGTTGCCACTGCAACACAGACACCGGCACCAACATCGCCTACCTACACGTATGCAAAAGTGACGACTGTACCGACAACGGTCGCTTCAGTTACAGATAACACCATCGTCATTTCGAGCAGCGGATTTTCCCAGCCGCAGATCACGGTAAAGGAAGGCTCGATTGTGCGGTGGGTTAACAAGGACAAGGCTATTCATTCCGTTGTTTTTGAGACTGAGGCAAAGATCAACCCGTCCGGTGTGATGTCCAACAGCCAGTCATTCTCCGTGAAATTTTATGAGGCAGGCACCTACCCGTACCACTGCGGAGTCCATCCTGAGGTTACCGGGACTGTTATTGTGACGCGGTGAGACTGCGGGACAAACCTCTTTTTCTTTATCTGTTTTTGGTCAGGAACCGGTAAAACAAATCCCGGTCGATCAAGGCAGGAGTTTTTTAATAAGGAAAAAAGAGTCCGGGCGGTTAAAATCCGGAAACCCGGATAACTGCACCGACAACGATTCCAAACATGGAAGAGGATGCCGACATCAGGCCGAGCAGGAAATACCCGCACCCGGTACCGATTTTCAATGGTATATACGTGCGGTTGATGTTGAGGCGCCGTACTGTACGGAAAGGTTTAACCTCGTCAGAGATCTTTGGTTTGTTCTTTTTGATCCGGAGCATGGATTTTCACCTTCTGGGATCGGCTATGAGATTATAACTACCGTACTAAATATTGTATGTTGTATTATACTACGGAAATGTAATATTTAGAATTTTTGAATTGCTACACAGGCAAATAAATGTAATTTAAGGCATTACTCTCTCATTAAGGAATATAAATAACTATTTTTTTCAGGTTTTACGACTAGGGACCGTAAAAACCCGGGATTAATCTCCAAAAAAAGAGCGTATCAATATAATGGCTGAACAGGATCAATTTTACCCGCAATGGTCCGTGATACAGAAAGGACTGCCCCTGTTGCCGGTTGGAAACTGATCGAAAATTTCGTAGAGGGTATTGCGGTAGCAGGTAGGCCAATTACAAGAACCATCTGGGCATCTGGTTCAAGTACTGCACCCGCCGTCAGGTTATTGGTTTTTTCTGCAATACACCATTCCTGTGCAGTCCCTGAGCCGCCATTCATCGCATTCGTGCAGGCTCCACTGTTATCGCCAGAAACACCCCCATATGTCAGATTTGCATTGTGCCCGCCGTTATTATCATTATAGGATATTACCATCGACCCCACATCGACAGGTGTTCCTCCCGCAGTAAGGGCGATTGTAATATTGACATGTCTGAGATAAGTCAGGTCTTTTGGATCTGCAATGCCATAGACATTTCCGACAATTTCTATGCTGGAACTTGCCTGCTGAAAGCCTGACTGGAGTGTTGCCATGGCGGTTTGGGATGTGAAAAAACCCGTTCCAAGTACTACGTATGAAAATACTGCTGCGATGACTACAAAGGCGATAAGTACTATAGCTGCCTCAAGACCAGTAAATGCCCGTTCGTTTGTCAAAGACTTTTCCTTCTGTTTTTTGTCCAGTCATTTTACTGTAGTATCCCGGTTAAATATTATTCAGAAAATTCTTGCGGACAGGGATCCCCGTCTGATTGTTTCAGGGCTGTTATAAATATTCAGCGTATTTTGTCCGGTAGGTATTTTATCTCTCCGGAAACTCCTTTAGCATATCGATCATGATATCGGGATCGATTTTTGGTTTTAATTACCCGATCAAAAATGTGACGCCAATACTTCGGGACCTCATGCTTGTGAAAATAAAACCTCTATAACTCAAGGTATATCAAAACAGATTTGAACTTTCGTGAATACGCCGAGGGGGAGATTTGAACTCCCGAGGCGCGGAGCGCCAGTAGCTTTCGAGGCTACCGCCTTCCCGGGCTAGACTACCTCGGCACCCGGTTCTCTAGATTTTCTTTGCGATTCCACTAATAGTTATCCCTTTTTTGTTATCATACAAGGAAGCCTGGCAACATCAAAAGAGCCGGACAAAAACAAAATCGAATCCTGATCTGAACTGGTAAAAAAGGATGAATGGTATTGTTGCAGGATTATGCCATGGGCGGCATGCCGCCTGCCGGGCCTTTGGACTGCGTGATCATCATGTCATCGACACGGATAAGCATGATTGCAGTCTCGGATGCACTTGAAATCGACTGGCGCTTTGACCGGAGAGGTTCGAGGACTCCGTCCGCATGCATATCGACAATCTGGCCGTTGTAGACATTGAGCCCGGCCGTCTTCTTGCCCTTTGCATGGGCGTTCTTGAGCTCGACGAGCTTGTCGATCGGGTTGTATCCCGAGTTCTCTGCAAGGGTGCGGGGGATGGTCTCGAAAGCTGCTGCATATCCTTCGATAGCAAGCTGGACCCGGCCTCCGACAGTCTCGGCATAGTCCCGGATCTTCATTAAAAGTTCAGTCTCAACAGCGCCGCCGCCAACAACATAAGTGCCGTCTTCAATTGCGTCCATCACGACACGGGTGCCGTCAACAACTGCCCGCTCAAGTTCGTCGAGGAGATAGTCGCTTGTGCCCCGGAGGAGGATGGTCGTCGCCTTGGGGTTCTTGCAACCGGAGATCTTTGTGATATCGATATCGTTGTCTTCCTCGACAATTTCTGCATGGCCGAGGTCTTTATCCGTCAGGTCTTCGGGTTTGTTCACAATGTTTGCATTCAGTGACCGTGCGGCGTACTTGAGGTCCTTTTCCGGCACGTCTTCAATTGCATAAATGCCGTTCTTTGCGAGGAAGAACTGGACCGGGTCAGCGATGCCTTTCTGGCAGAGCACTACGTTTGCCCCGGCGTCAGTGATCGCATCGGCGAGTTTCTTTAAGGTCTCCCGCTCCTGCTCGGAGAATGCTGCAACCTGTTCAGCCGTTGTGATCTTGATCTTTGCCTTCATCTGCGTCTTTGTGATCTCCATCGGTGTCGCAATGAGTGCAATCTTTGCCTTCTCGATCCTCTTTGGCATGCCTTCGCTGATACGCTTCTTGTCGATCACGATGCCCTTGATAAGTTCGGCGTCATCCATTGACTGGCCTTTCTGCTTCTTGATCATTACATCGTCTTCATCGGCAACGTACTTCCCGTTGACCTTTTCCGCGATGGTCATGACAGCGTCAACAATGATGCCGTCCAGTTTTCCTTTGACCGATTCAATTGACTTGCCGGTGATCGCGGTGTCGGCGACCTTGAGAAGGGTCTTCCTGTCTTTCGGGTCGACTTTGAAGGAGAGGGAATCTGTAATCTCAAGGGCTTTTTCCATTCCGAGCCGGTATCCCTGGGCGATCACGGTCGGGTGGATGCCCTGTTCGAGCAGGCGTTCTGCCTGTTCCATCAGTGAACCGGCGATGACGACTGCGGTCGTTGTCCCGTCCCCGACTTCGTCATCCTGGGTCTTTGCGACCTCAATGACCATCTTTGCGCCAGGGTGCTGGACTGAAATTTCCTGTAAAATAGTCACGCCGTCATTGGTGATGACAATATCACCGGTTGAATCGACAAGCATCTTGTCCATGCCCCGGGGACCAAGCGTTGTCCGGACCGCACCGGCGATTGCCTTTGCGGCCATAATATTCGAGCGCTGGGCCTCCTTGCCCGTGTTACGCTCCACATTGTCTTTTAGGATGATAATTGGTTGACCAGATAACATAAGTGATCCTTCCGTGCTGTAAAAGGTGGAATTGAACTTCTATATAAATCAATTCCCTGAAGGTGCCGCAAAAAAATAAAATGATTAATCAATACGGGATATTTTGAAGAGCGAATATACCGGCACACCATCAATATCCTTTATGCCGCGCTTATCAAATATTACCCAAATCGCTGCCGGGACTGCGCCGTGTTTCTTTAAGTACCTGACCACTTCCCTCATCGTGTTGCCCGAAGTGATTACGTCATCAACGATAATGCATCGTTCATTTGCAACAGGGGCAAAGTTACCACTGATCGATCCGATCGGGTGATCGCTTGTGTTCTGCTTTGAAGGATGGTAGATCGCAAGCTGCGCTGATTCCTGCACCGAGATAATGGTTGCAAGCGGGATCCCTGAGAGGGCAATACCAACGATGACACCGGCTGCGGGTTGCGCCGGGTCTTTCTGTGCAGTATAATACCGGTTCAGCAGCATACGGGATATCTCATCCAGGAGGAGGGACTGGCTGCTCACTGCTGTCCAGTCAATATGCACGTCCTTTGGTGCAGCCGTCCCTCCTTTTGCCTGCGTTAAAAGCCAGGTCACGGTTTCCATGGAAAGCGAGAGCTCATCTGCTATCTGGCCGGGGCTGTGCCCTTCTGATAACAGGACTTTTGCCCGTGCGATCAGTTCATCAAGGGAAGACATGGAAAAAAAGATTTGTGGTAATCTATTTAAGTTTTCTTTTAATATCGGAGCCGCAGACCGGGCATTCCCCGTCGGTTTTAAAATACCTGCCACAGCCGCTGCACCGGTATTTCCAGGTGATCTTTTTTGCCGCCCGCTGCTGGAGCGGCTGTACAGTAATTCCTAATACGGCTGCCACATTCTGTATTGCAAAATCGTCCGTGAAGATGGTGGCACCAAGTTCACCGGCAAGGGCGAGGACATCACAATCGGTTTTGGAAATTACCGGAAGGTCCCCGGATTTTCGTGCAGCTTCTTTTACCCGGTCAATTTCGTCTGACTCAGGAGACCGGACAATAAGCCCTGCAGCAATGAGCAGGTCGTACCGGCACTTGCTTTTCAGGTCAACAAGTTCTGCGACTACTGACGGTGTCGTGTAGCACTCACCGGTCACCGGGTAATCGGTAAAAAAAACAGTGGAATCAAGGACGCATTTCATGTTTATCATGGAGTAATCCCGGTTGAGCTGTCCACTCCCAAACAGTCAGCCCCGCAATGCAGTCGCGATTGTATCGGCAGCGGTGATCCTGCTGAATCCCCGCTCGATGGTATCGCTACAGAACACTTCCCGGATCCCGCCTGATTTCAGGTGCACGTACGCACCGCCAATCAGCACACCATGGACGCACGCCGCGTAAACGTCTTTTGCGCCCTGCTGGTACAGCATCCCGGCTGCGGTTGCAATTGTCCCGCCGGTTGAAATGATATCGTCGACGATCACAACGGAACGGGACGCAGAAGAAAGTTTCTTTGGCGCCATCTTCACTTCGACCCCGGAGAGGCGGGTCTTTTCAAGGTGATCATAGTCCCACCCACCCACGGATGCCACTCCCTCTGCAAAAGCAAGTGCACCGTCATCCGGAGCAAGGATCAGGGGATCGGACAGGTCAAGGGTTTTCAGATAAGCGCCCATGTCCTTTGCAAGCGAGAGGTTGGTTGTCGGCACATTGAAATATTTCAGCACGTCAGGTTCGTGAATATTGACCGTGATGCAGTCCCTGACACCTTTTCCGAAGAGACGGGCGACTGCCCGGGCACTGATCGGTTCCCCGTCCTTGAACTTCTTGTCCTGGCGGGCATACCCCATGTAGGGAAGAATGAGATGGTTATCTGATCCTTCGCAGGCATCTATTAAAAGAAGCAGCTGGACGAGCGCATCACTGTCTGGGGTACTCCCGACAATGACCATCTCGTCATCAAGCTCACCGGCAGCAAGGTACAACTCGCCGTCAGGAAACTTCGAAAATTTCACATCAACGATTGAAGTATTCAGTGCCCTTGCAATACGGGCGGCAAGAACCTGGGATTTTTCCGTGCTGATAACTTTCATGATAATGTACCTGTCCCTTCGTGAATGACGAGGGTGCACCTACCCTGCCTTACTATTACACCTGCATGTTGTATTATTTTTGCATATCCTGCGCGGTGTCACTGAATTAATGGCATCAGTATAAATTTGCCATCGCTACAAAGTACTTAAACTATCGTGCGCCAAATTATATGGCTACTCGAATAGTGAAAAGAGGTCTACTTTTAAATGGATAACCCGGAACCAGCAATATCAAAGCGTGACGAGGCAGTCCCTGAAGTCCCGCAGCCGGAGCCTGCAGATTCCGCAGCAGCATCGCCCCAGCCGGATACCACGGGAGAGACCGCAAAAGTTGTCGAAGGTGCCTCCTCCCAGATTGAGGTTCCGGCAAAGCTCATCGACCAGGTAATCGGCCAGGAGCGCGCGGTTGAAGTGATCAGGAAAGCCGCGATCCAGCGCCGGCATGTCATGATGATCGGCAGCCCGGGTACCGGAAAGTCCATGCTTGCAAAAGCGATGGCCGAGCTCCTGCCAAAAGAGGAACTTCTCGATATTCTCGTGTACCCGAACTCAGACGACCCGAACAACCCGATTATCCGGACGGTTGCCGCAGGCCGGGGCAAACAGATTGTTGCAGCCCACAAGGCCGAGGCCAAGAAAAAGATCCAGTTCAGGAACACCCTCCTCCTGATCCTTGTCATCGGTATCATCGGGTATGCGTTTATCACGTACCAGTGGCTGATGGGTATCATTGCAGCCGCGTTTGTTTTCATGGCGCTGCGGTATACCACTCCCCGCGAAGAAGCGATGGTGCCAAAGCTCCTTGTCTCAAACGACACGAAAAAAGCGGCGCCTTTCATTGATGCTACCGGTTCTCACGCAGGCGCACTCCTTGGGGATGTCCGGCACGACCCGTTCCAGAGCGGGGGATTAGAGACCCCGGCTCACGACCGCGTGGAAGGGGGGGCCATCCACCGCTCGAACGGCGGCGTACTATTCATCGATGAAATCAATACTCTCGATCCTCACTCCCAGCAGAACCTTCTCACCGCGTTGCAGGAAGGGGAATTCCCGATCACCGGCCAGAGCGAGCGTTCCAGCGGGGCGATGGTAAGGACCGAACCGGTCCCGTGCCGGTTCGTGATGGTTGCGGCAGGTAACCTCGATGCGATCCAGGGGATGCACCCGGCGCTCCGGTCCCGTATCCGCGGTTACGGGTACGAGGTCTACATGGCAGAAAGCATGGAAGACACTCCCGAGAACCGCGAGAAGTATGTCCGGTTCATTGCACAGGAAGTCAAAAACGACGGGAAGATCCCACATTTCGACAAGGGCGCAATTGACGAAGTCCTCCGCGAGGCCCGCAGGCGTTCGAACCGCAAGGGCCACCTGACCTTAAAGCTTCGTGACATGGGCGGGCTTATCCGTGTCGCTGGTGATATTGCCCGGCAGGAAGGGGCAACCCTTACAACCGCAGCACACGTAATCACAGCAAAGTCCACTGCACGGACAATCGAGGATCAGGTCTCAGATGAATACATCCGCAGGAGTCGCGAATACGAACTTACGGTTATCGAAGGCACCCGGATTGGCCGGGTCAACGGGCTTGCGGTTATGGGTACCGATTCAGGATCGGTGCTCCCGATCATGGCCGAAGTTACTCCTGCACAGGGTGCGAGTGGTTCGGTGATTGCAACCGGTATGCTAAAAGAGATCGCACAGGAATCGATCAAGAACGTCAGTGCAATTCTCAAGAAATTTACCGGCAAGGATGTCAAGAATATCGATATCCACGTCCAGTTCATTGGGACATATGGCGGTGTCGAAGGCGACTCGGCTTCAATCAGCGTCGCGACAGCCGTTATCAGCGCAATTGAAGGCATCCCGGTCCGGCAGGATGTTGCAATGACCGGGTCGCTTTCTGTCAGGGGCGACGTGCTCCCTGTTGGTGGTGTGACCTTCAAGATCGAGGCGGCAGCAAAGGCCGGGATAAAAACCGTGCTCATCCCCCGGACAAACATCAACGATGTGCTTATTGAAGAGAAATACAAGTCCCTCGTCACGATTATTCCGGTTGATACTATCGATGAAGTACTCAAACATGCGCTTGTCCCTGAGAATATGGAAGGGTTCCTTGCCAAGCTCCGGCAGATGGCGGTCCGGTCCACTTCGGTGTTTGGAGATTCCCCGGCAATCAAAAAGACAGCGGCATGAGCGAAAAACCCGGCATCCGGTATTATGACCTGCGGCAAACAAGCGGGCAGTCCACCCACATTGATGTGGACAATGGCGTCATAGAATCTGCCGGCACTACTTTTTACAACAAGGCTGTGATCCGGGTCCTTGGCCCCCGGGGATGGGGGATTCTCCAAATCGATAATTACTCCCCATTATCCGGTAAAAAATTCGATGAACTGTTAGCATCAGCGGAAAAGCTTGCACTGGTGCCTGATGACACAGTCAATCTCGGTGACGCACCCCGCACGATCCGGAAGGTCCCCGGGGTAAAAGAGGATTGCCGGAACGTGAGTATCGAAGAAAAGGCGAAACTGCTCCTTGCGGTTGAGAAGGCAGCAGACCAGCCGCTCGTGACAAGCCGGCGGGCAAACTATCTTGAAAGGATCGAGAATGTCACGTTCATGGACAGTTCCGGCAGCGAATACTCTTATGAAATCTGCCGGTCGGGATTTTCCGTGATGGCAGTCGCATCCCGTAACGGGACTGTCCAGATGGGATACGAACCGGACCACACTATCCACGGTTTCAATCTTCGGCACCGGGAGGACAAGGGCCATAAGGCAGCAGAGATGGCGGTCTCCCTCCTTGATGCCGGCATGGCAAAGGGAGGAAAGATGAACGCAGTCCTTGACCCGGAACTTGCAGGAGTCCTTGCGCACGAAGCCGTAGGCCACGCGAGTGAAGGTGACCTCATCGAAGAGGGAAACTCGGTCTTAAAAGGCAGGAGTGGCGAGAAAATCGGGAATGACATTCTCACGATTGTAGATGACCCGACTCTTCACGAATTCGGGTTTGAACCGGTCGATGCCGAAGGGATCGCAGTGGCAAGGACTGAAATCATCAGGGCCGGCCGTGTCAACGCATTTCTCCACAACCGTCAGACACTTGCCGCTGTGGGAAACGGTGTTGCCGGTCACGCCCGCGCAATGGCCGGGGAACCGCCGCTTGTCCGGATGAGCAACACGTTTATCGAGACCGGGGACGCGACAGACGATGAGATCTTTTCGGAATGTAAAAACGGGATCTTCCTTGCCGGTTCCCGGGGCGGACAGGTTGACCCCGGTCGGGGCGTGTTCCAGTTCAACGCCGAATACGGTTACCTGATCGAGAATGGCGAGAAAACCCGGATGGTGCGGGACGTCTCGCTTTCAGGAGAGATCTTATCCACGCTCCACGGGATTCTCCTGTGCGGGAAAAACCGGGTCATGCACTCGGGATATTGCGGGAAAGGCGGACAGAGCGTACCGGTGAGTGACGGTGCGCCGCTGGTATTCCTGCGCGACGCGGTGGTGGGTGGCAGTGGCTTGGATTGATGAACTCTTATTGGAAGGCGAAAAACGGGTTGACGAGCTTGAGGTCTACTCTTTTTCCGGAACTTCGACTTCTGCAGAATTAAAACAGCGCCGCGTGAGCCTCTGCACATCATCGGTCGAGACCGGCTTGTGCATCCGCACAATCGACAAGGGGAGGATTGGTTCATCGAGCACAAACAACCCAAAAGAATGGCGGGCCTGTCTTGACGCAGCCATTGCCGGGGGCCGGCTTGCAACCCCGCAGGAATGGAAAGGACTGCCGGACCCGGTTGTCCTCCCAAAAGAGGATCTTTCGTTCGATCCGACCGTTTCACCAGATCCGGAGATCACCCGGGACCTGTTGTCACAAATGCTGGAAGGGGCTTCTGAACACCCGGATGCAACGGTAACATCAGGAGGAGCGGGGATCGGGATCGGCGAAATTACCTTCGCAAACAGCCACGGCATCCGGTATTTGTCCCGGCAGTCTGAAGTTTCAGTATCTCTTGAAGCAATCAGCGGCCAGTCAACCGGGTATGAATTCGATCATGCTGTCTCACGCACGCTCGTGAACCCGGAAAAAGTCGGTGAACAGGCGACATTCCTCGCTGCCAGATCAGCCGGAGGGAAAGACATTCCTACAGGAGATTACAATGTTATTTTCTCCCCCATGGCATATGCAGACCTGATGAGCAATATTTTTGTCCCGGCGCTTTCCGGGCGAAATGTTCTGCAGAACCGTTCGAAACTTGCCGGCCGGATTGGCGAACAGGTATGTGCCCCATTGCTCTCGCTGTATGACGACCCCCACCGTAAAGGAGCGGAACGGAGCACGTGGTTTGATGCAGAAGGGACACCCACCCGGCGGCTCGATTTTGTGAAGGATGGCACCCTTGAGATGTTTGCCTATGATCTGAAGACCGCCTGCCGGGCTGGTACGGAATCAACCGGCAGTGCAATACGGGCCGGTTTTGGCGGACTTCCGGCGATTGGTCATCACAATTTTATCATCGACGGCAAACGCGAGGAGATTTTTGATGAACCGGCGGTTTACGTCCACAGCGTTGTCGGAGCACACACAGCAAATCCCATGAGCGGGGATTTCTCGGTCGAAATGTCCAACCCGTTCTGTGTAAAAGACGGCGCTCTTGCAGAGCCTATCCGGGGGGCAATGATCACGGGGAATTTTTTTGATCTCCAGAAACAGGTCGCAGCCCTTGGAAAAGAGAGCCGTGCTGTCGGATCATACATTCTGCCACCGGTAAAAATCAATAACGTCCGGATCATTGGCAAGTAACTATCACTTAACACGGGGTGAATTCCTTACCAGAACCGGTATCCATGACGGTAATCATTTAAACAAACGTGGTGAAGGTATCAGTACGAATTATTGATTGTTTCCCGTTTGAAAAGTTCAGGAAATCCGGAAACAATTTTTAAAAATAACTATGGATTAACCAAGGAACCGTGGAAATAAGCATGAGCGATCTCATTATTGCCGTCATTCTTATCGTTGCTATTCTTGCCATCGCGTATTACCTGATAAAAAAACTCGCGGTGCTTGTCATAAACGCTGTTCTCGGCCTCATCTTTTTGTTTGTTTTAAACACGCTCCATGTCATGCAGTGGGTAGGCAAACCCGATCTCGGTTACAGCCTTGCAACGCTGATTATCTGCGGTGTCGGGGGGCTGCCGGGTGTCCTGGTGCTTATCCTGCTCGATATTCTCGGGATTACGATCTAAAACAAAACCTGGTTTTTTTTATTTTTCCCGCAAAGAAAAAAATCAGCCGTGAAGAAATCCGTTAATTAATTACAGGAATGCTCTTTTTATCACTGGTATGAACCGGACTTGCTCATATTCATTTCAGCACAGCATCCCCTGTTAATCTAATTCTCAATACAGGACACCCCCACCCAATACAGGTGTTGGAGGGGGTCTCATGCATTTCTTCAGAAAAAGAGAAGGGGGGGCAGGGGGTTACCCTTGATCCACCCTGCCCTGAAGGTCACCCCTTCCTTATGGCATGAAAGGAGACCCCCACCGCATGAACAGTTGGGTGGGGGTGGCCAGCATCTCTCCGGAAATGTAAGTAGGGGGGGGTGGGGGGGTCCCGGATTTTTTAAAGGAGGGGGCCACCCTCCCCAAATGGGGCGAGGGGCGGGAACAGGGAGGATGGCGTAAATAGGAAAAATTATGCACAAAGGTTTCCTGCAAGGCCAGTCCGTCAGGAAACTCCATTCCGGATGTTCGAAATAAAAAAGATGATCCGATATTGGAAGTTTTAGTTGCCGCCAACACGTTTGATGCGCTGGAGAGCTTCTTTGAGCCGGTCCATCGATGTTGCATACGAGAGCCGGATCCAGCCGGGTGCATAGAATGCACTACCCGGGGTCGCCGCAACGTGTCCCTCTTCCAGCCACTTTGTCGCGATTGCCATATCGTCGCCGGCCACTTTCACGAAGGCATAGAATGCGCCGTCGGCCGGTGCGGTCTTGTAACCCATCAGGTTGAGTTCAGAGATGACAAACTTCCGGCGCCGGTCAAACTCGGCACGCATCTCTTCGACACAGCGCTGGTCGCCATTGAGCGCCTCAACAGCACCCCACATCGCAAAAGTCGTCGCCTGAGATACCGAGTGCTGCTGTACCTTTGACATCTCTTTAATGATCGCGGCCGGGGCAACGGCGTACCCGAGCCGCCATCCGGTCATTGCATAAGCCTTTGAAAAACCATTGATGGTGATTGTCCGCTCTGCCATGTCCCCGATACCGGCAAGCGAGATGTGCTCTTTTCCGTATACCATTTTCTCGTAAATCTCGTCCGACATCGCGTAAAGATCGAAATCCTGGCAGAGATCGGCGACAAGTTTCATCGACTTTTTGTCAAACACCGCGCCGGATGGATTTGACGGTGAATTGATCACGATCATCTTGGTCCGGGCGTTGACCCGTTCAAGGATCGAGTCGTCCAGCTGGAAGGTATTCTGATTGACCGCGTGCTTTACGATCTTTCCGCCAGCCATCTGGACGCAGGGCTCGTAGGAGACCCATGCCGGGGTGAGGAGGAGCACTTCGTCCCCGGGATTTATGACAGCCTCCATCCCCTCATATATTGCGTCCTTCGCGCCGCAGGTAACAATTACTTGGCCGGGCGTGCAGGGGAACTTGTTCTCTTTTGTGATCTTGTCGCTGATTGCCGAGAGCAGTTCGGGAATGCCGTTACTTGGGGCGTAATGCGTCTCTCCCCGGTTTAAGGCATCGATACATGCATTTGTAATGTGTTTGGGGGTGTCGAAGTCAGGCTCGCCGATCGAGAGGCTGATGACATCGATGCCCTCCCTCTGCATCTTCTTTGCCCGGTTGGAGATCTCAATAGTCGCGGAGGGGGCGATCCCCGCTACTTTCTCCGACAGCGGTCTCATTGCAATCGTTTAACCAGTTTTACTGCCGATTCAACGGCACGCTTTGCGTAATCGATCCGCTCGTTTGCCTCAAGCCGGCTCATACCGGGCCCGGAGATGCCAAGGGTCACGGGTTTCCCGAACTCTAATGAAAGGTCGATAATCTTACGGGCTGCGTGCTGCACGACAATCTCATCGTGCTGGGTTGCCCCTTCAATTACACAGCCGACCGTGACAACGGCGTCAACTTTTCCAGCAGCAAGCATCTTTTTTATGGCAAGCGGCATGTCAAAAGCGCCCGGTACGTACAGGCAGTCGGTCACTTCTGCGCCGAGAAATGCGGCGTGCTCCCGCGCCTCGATCTCCATCATGTAGGTGATGTCACGGTTAAATTCCGCGACCACAAATCCCAGTTTTATCGGTTTTGTATCGCACATATCAGATCATCTCGTTTTTATCCTCATAAACCTGTAGCAGCCGTTCACCTGCGGGCCGGCCCGGCGTCCGCAAATCCCTGGCGCTGTCCGGTGCCGGCGTCCTTTGTTAGGGCTTCCGGGTGAAGGACAAGTTTTACCGCGTTTACCGCATGCTCACGGGTGCGCTGCCCGGCAAGCCACGCGAGTTCCGCATCATCCTTTGCCTCATCCTCGTGCACGAAGACCTCGATGATGTGGGTGTTTGTCATGAGCTGGCACATGATGAGCCCCTGCGATGCCTCGTGGGCGCAGAGCTTGTCCTTGTCCTTGCCGCCCGGCATACCGAGGGCCATGACGATGTCGCACCGGCGTTCTTCGATCAGTTTCTTGCAGGCGACCGGCAGGTCTTTTACACCCGGCACGGTCACTCGTTCAATCGCCACGCTCGCATGCTTTTTGAGCTCGTCTATGGCGATTGCTCCCATGTTGACGCGTGAGAAGGTGGTGTCAGCAACACCCACCTTCATCCCAGCACCTCAGCAGCGGCCTCGACACCGTCGCCTTTCACCTTGTAGCCGGCTTTTTTGAGGCCGTGCTGCGTTGCGGCAAGGGTTGCGAGGATCTCAGGAGCGCTCACGGCACCCATGGACCCGATACGGAAAATCTTACCCTTCAGGTGGTCCTGGCCGCCTGCGATGATGATGCCCATCTTCTTTATCGTTGCCCGGACATCATCGTCCTTTACGCCTTCCGGATATGAAACAGCGGTAACCGTGTTTGCATATTCATGCTTTGCATCGAGTTTCGGGAACAGGGAAAGTCCCCATGCCTGCGCGGCGGCCCTGACCGCCTTTGCCATCTTCTGGTGGCGGGCAATCCGGTTAGGAAGTCCTTCTTCTTCGATAATAAGGCAGGCTTCGCGGAGGGCAAGGAACAGCGGGACGGCCGGAGTGTAGGGAGTCTCCATCGGTTTTCCGGCTGCGCTCTTTTTGTACGCTGCAAGGTCGAGGTAGTACGGCGGGTTCTTGGTAATCCGCTCCCATGCCCGGTTGCTGACCGCGACTGCGGCAAGACCGGCCGGGGCGGCAAGACACTTCTGCGAGCCGACAATAGCGACATCGACGCCCCACTTGTCGGCTTCAAAAACATCGCCGCCAACCGAGGTGATACCGTCCATGATAAAGAGTGCATCGTGCTTGTGTGCCAGCTTCCCGACTTCTGCTGCCGGGTTCTTGATACCGGCCGAGGTCTCGTTGTGGACGAGCGTGACAATTTCTGCGCCCGCTTCGAGCTGTGCTTCAAGCGCTGCAAGGTCAAGCGGTGTGCCCCAATCAGACTTGATCTCGTGCGCCTTACCGTAGCGCTGGCTGATCTTATAGAGCCGTTCGCCGAATTTACCGTTTACAAAGCAGGCGATCTCCTTGTCCCTGCCGAAATTTGCAACAGCGGCTTCCATACCGGCAGTGCCGGACCCGCTGATCACAACGACATCGTTTGTTGTCCCGAATGCCGTCTTTAATACCCTGACGCAGTCTGCATATACAGCGCCAAATTCGGCGCTCCGGTGATTGATTGCCTGACGTGACATTGCAAACCTGACCCGTTCAGGCATCGGTACCGGGCCCGGAAGCATAAGGAGTGATTCTTTTTCCATGTCAATCTGCCAATAGTATATTTATAAAGACGGGATATAAGTTTGGATGGCGTTTTCATGGCAGACGTAAGTATCATCTGCGGTTCAGCATCCGATTCCGCGATTGCCGACAAGGCAAAGAAGGTCCTTGACGAACACAAGATCGCATGGGACTACCAGGTCATCTCTGCCCACCGGGACCCGGACAAGCTGGATGCGTATGTCAAAAGCAGCACCTGCAAAATTTTTATCGCGATTGCAGGGCTTTCTGCGGCGCTGCCCGGGGTTATCGCGTCAAAGACCGATAAGCCGGTCATCGGGGTGCCGGTCAGCGGAACACTGGGCGGTCTCGATGCCCTGCTCTCGATTGTCCAGATGCCAAAAGGCGTGCCGGTTGCATGCGTCGGCGTTGATAATGGTGACAACGCGGCACATCTTGCGATACGGATCCTGAAACTGGCGAAGAGCTGATACCTTTCTTTTTTGCCATTTTCTCTCTTAAAAAAACCTTTCTTTAGAAGAATGCTTCCTGAACACAAGCTCTGCCCATTAGGGGCGGGAGCATATCATGACAGAATGAAATCAGGAATTTCTTCCCTGTATGCAACTCTCTGCGGGTAAAGAGCCCTGATGCAAATGAGTTGCATCCGCGGCGAGTCGAAGCACCCAGTACTTCGTACGAGTAAATTTTCCTCGAACCTGTATTTGTCGGATCAGCAGTAACGATCATTTCTCTTTAGCGGTAAACCGGGAGCGAGCCCGATCAGCCGCTGGCATAAAAAGCAGCCGCGATAAACATGCTCAAAAACAGGACATGGTTTTTAATGCCTGCACTACAGCGATACCAATATTTATGTAGATGCTGATTTGAGGAATTCTTTAGAAACTGCAAAGGTACGATCCGGGGGCAGATTCGATGGGTTCAACGACATACCACCGGGAAGATATCGAGACAATGGAACGGGATGCTCTCGATGAGGTGATCGACGAGAGAATACGCGCTACTGTACAGTATGCAAACGACCATTCCCCGTTTTACCGGAAATGGTTTATCGATCACCGTATCGATCCCTCATCGATCCGTACTCACGATGATCTTCTGAAACTCCCGCTTATCTCGGGTTCCGAGATCCGTGCCCACCAGCCACCGGTTCAGGATGAGTTCGCATTTAAAAGTGCCGACTGGGGAGAGATTTTTACCATCCATGAAACGAGCGGCACCAGCGGGACCCCGAAAAGCTTCTTTTTGACTTGGGAAGACTGGGAACGGTTCGCAGAAAAGTATGCCCGGATCTTCGCATCCCAGGGATTTGTCCGTGGGGACCGGATTGTGATCTGTGCGTCGTATGGCATGAATGTCGGGGCAAACACGATGACGCTTGCTGCCCGCGATCTTGGTATAACAATTGTCCCGACTGGTAAGTGCACATTCCCGCTCCGGGTCATCCGATCCTACCGCCCGACCGGAATCGTCGGTTCTGTCTTTAAGCTTATCCGGCTTGCCCGCCATATGCACGCTGAAGGACTGGAACCTTCAGAATCCGGGGTGCGAAAGCTCATCGTTGGCGGCGAGGCATTTGCCGATGAATCACGGGCGTATCTTTCGGACCTGTGGGGCTGCGAGGTGTTCAATACATATGGCAGCACAGAAGGGAGCATGTGCGGGGAGTGTACGGCACGGGCAGGCCTCCATGTTCCGGAAGACCTCGTGCACATGGACCTGTATGACACCCGGCTCAAACAATTTGTACCGGACGGGGAATGCGGGCGGATTGTGTTAACGACACTTCTTCCCCCGGGCGCAAAGTGCGGCATGCTCCTCATCAACTATGATACCGAGGATACGTCGGTCGTCCTTTCCCGGGAGCGCTGCTCCTGTGGCCGTACCCACATGCGTATCTACACACCCCAGCGGGAGGCCGAAACCTGCTGGATCGGCGGAGCAGCCATGAACCGGGTAGACGTGGAGCGGGGAGTCTTCCAGAAGGAGAACATGGCGTACCTGACCGGGGAGTACGAAGCATTCCTGTACGCGAGTGATGACCGGGAAAAGACAGTAATGCGTGTCAGTATAGAGACGGAGGATCCCGTAACCTGCGACCGGGATCTTGTTGCAGAAAATTTCCGGAAGGCATTTTTTGCGGCAAAGCCGCTGCTCCGAAGGCAGAATAACGAAGGGCTTTTTGCCATAGAATTCAACTTCACCCCTCCGAACGGTCTGGAACTTGCAAAACTTGCAGGCAGGCCCAAACGGCTCGTAGACCGGAGGTAATGATGAAGGTCGTGCACGACCCTTTGCCGTCAGGTTGTGCCGGGCATGGTTAAACCTGTAATCTGCCCGTCGGGATGATAGTGAGTATTAATACACGGATTGCTTAACAACATCTCATGGACACGCCATTCCAGGATTTGCATTCCCTCCTGAAACTGATCGCTGTGATTCTAGTCTGCAATGGCATCGGGAGCCTGGGGGCACTGGTTACGGTTACCGGCCCCGGCTCATGGTACGCCGCTCTCGAAAAACCGTTCTTCACTCCCCCGGGATGGGTCTTTGCACCGGTTTGGATCACGCTCTTTATCCTTATGGGGGTGGCATTTTTCCTCATATGGGAGTCGGGTACCGGGCGGCGCGAAGTCAGGATCGCTCTTGCGATATTTGGCATCCAGTTCGTTATCAATGTCCTCTGGTCGTTCCTCTTTTTTGGGCTCCGGTCTCCAATCCTCGGCCTTGCCGATATCATTTTGCTCTGGATCCTGATCGCAGCAACGATTGCGGCATTTTACCGGGTCCGGAAGAGTGCAGCCTGGCTGCTCATCCCCTATATCTGCTGGGTAACGCTTGCAACGGCGCTCAACTATGGTATCTATGTCCTGAACCCATGAGATCACCACGCCTGCAGAAAGATATCAGGCCGGCTGCTCCGGCAGGACGTTCTGCTGCGCACAGTTCCGGTAGGGGATTGCCGGGCAGTCCTTTCCACAAGGAATCCGGCAGGAGGGGGGAATCCTTCTGAAGATCGGTTATCCCTGCATCAACCGGAGTATCGGGTGCAGCGCCAACCGGACATTCCGCCTCGCCTCGTATTCGGACGAGCGCCTCCTTGCAACTACTGGGAGAAACATCGCATGTCTCGCTCGGATCCTGACATGGAACGTCCAAAACGGCATCCTCTTCTTCCGTATAACGTCCGATCTGGTCCCGTTTGCATCGCACACAGTCTGCACGGTGAACTGGGGAGAGCATTTTTCCGGGGAATTCAGGAATCTTGGCAGGTTCATTTCGGATTCCGGTATCCGGATCTCGATGCACCCGGACCAATTCATCGTCCTGAATGCACCGGACCCGGATGTTGTCGAGCGAAGTATTGCCGAGCTTGCATATCATGCGAAGGTCCTGGACCTTATGGGGCTTTTAGATTCTGCAAAGATCCAGCTCCACGTCGGGGGAGTATATGGGAATAAAGAGGAGAGTATCGGGCGGTTTGTCAGGGTATACGATACCCTTGATCCAGCTATACGCAGGCGTCTCGTTGTTGAGAACGATGACAGACGGTTCACGACAGCTGACTGCCTCTCGATCCATGAACAGACCGGTATTCCCGTTCTCTTCGATGTCTTCCACCATGCCTGCAACAACCGCGGCGAAGGAGTCCCGGAGATGATCCGGGGGGTCAGAGAAACATGGAAAACTCATGATGGTACGATGATGGCTGACTACAGTTCGCAGCACCCAAAAAAGCGTCCGGGCAGCCATGCGGACAAGATAGATTCGGGAGATTTTGCACGTTTTCTTGAAATCTCAAAACCCTTTGACATGGATATCATGCTTGAGATCAAGGATAAGGAAACAAGTGCGCTCGCTGCTGTAACGATAGCAGCCACGGATCCGCGGCTCATCCTGAGGTAATGACAGTTCATTCGCCTTTTTAATGCACTCTCATGATGATGGATGTGCGGGTATCCTTTTTAGCGGTCGTATCACCACCGATGAACGTTCCGCGATGCGGTATGCAGGGAGGGGGCTTTGCAGATGCTGGCGCAAAGAGTAGTACGACAACCCGGGGGTTTCGATACTCAACTCTCGAATTATCCAGATGCCAAAAGGCGTTCCGGTTGCATGTGTCGGTGTTGATAATGGCGACAACGCGGCGTGACTGGCGATCCGGATCCTGAAACTGGTAAAGAAATAAAAAATCATTCTGATTTTTTTTGTGACTTCCGACCCGGTTTTCTTCCATGCGGGCAGGCCCAGAGACAGAGCCCACAGACCCCGGCAACGTCCGTCTCCTTATCGAGTCGTTTGTAGTAGCGGTCGCATGCCGCCGCATCGAACCGGGCCTCACGCGGCTCATCCGGGGAGAACGTCCTTCCGGTGAATGCATGGACCGGACAGATATCGACACATGCCGTGCAGTCCCCGCACCGGGGTTCCAGGGGTGAACCGGTTGGCTCGAGCGGCGCATCGGTCAGGACATTGACCCACCGCACACGGGGGCCGTGGTCCGGGGTCACGAGCAGACAGCTCCTGCCGATCCAGCCAAGGCCTGCCATATGTGCCCCGAGTTTTTGGGAGAAGATCCCGCAGATGTGTTCGTCATCCGTCCGCTTCGATGCCGGCACCGGAAGTGCCCCGAATCCCTCTGCCTGGAGGGTATTTGCAATACGGAGAGCGATCTGGTCGAGAGCATTGTTGACAACATCATAGGTTGCATGACGGTACAGGATTGCGCTTATACGATCCCTTTCCGGCAGGAGATCGACTATGCTGTCCTGCAGCCGTATACCGGCCACCACTGCCCTCGGGTACCTGCCGGCCAGCTCCCCGCCCTGTGCGCAGATGGCGTCTTTTGCAGGAGTGAGATCTGCAACGCCATAGTAATCGGCACCAAGCGAGAGGGCGAGCGATCGGATCCGGTTTTCAATTTTCTGTTGCATCGTTATGTCCTTCATGGTCGTGAATGCATTTTATGCTGGCGGTCAGTCCCACAGAGCGCCATCTCCGGAGTCAAACAATATCCCAAAGGCTAAAAAGGAAATTTTTAAACCGGCATAAGTGTGCTACCGGAAGCCATGCCGTTAAAGGACATCCCCCCGGGCGATCCGTTCTGCATCGCGGTGGAATTACCCCCGGGGGGTGACGGGTGGCCGGCAGCGGTGCTGTTCCCGGCTGCCAGAGAAGTGCCCGCTGTCGAGGTGCTACCCATGACAGCGGCAGCTGCCACTATCATTACGATAGCGGTAAGGATGTAATATGTGCGAACCATTCTGATCACGATCCTTGAGATATTTCAGGGACGGTTACGGCCTTGCTCCTATAATATTGGGTGGATATCTGCGATGAAATGCCGGACCTCAACAGGGATTAATTAAACCTGAAAGGATCCTTAACCGGAATCCGTTGAGTCGGGGCACATTCACGGTGCGCGGCCGGAGATTTATAAACCGGGCCGGTAACTTCCTCTTCATGGGAAAGAAAATTCAGACCGTCTGTGGGTACTCGTGCAGCGACTGCAACTACCTCAAAAAGGAATGCCCGGGATGCGAGGCAAAGAAAGGAAAGGTGTTCTGGACCGCATATGTCGGTACTGACTGCTGCCCGGTCTACGACTGCTGTGTCAACGACCGCCACCTCCCGCATTGCGGGAAGTGCCCGGATCTCGTGTGCGAGCGGTTCACCCGGTTTAAGGATCCAAACGTGAGCGAAGAAGAGGCGGCAAAAGGGCTTGCCGAAAGGGAGCGGGAACTCCGGAACCGGAAATGACTCCCCAAAAAACAACAAGACCTATGTGTAAAATTACCGTACTCAAACGAACTCTCAACCCGGAGCTTGCAGAAGAATACTGCGAGGGCGAGGTTGCGTCCTGCCCGTGCTTTTCGGAAGGGCAGGAGTTCGTGTGCAGTCTTGGCAAGCCCGAAGGTTTCTGCGACTGGGCATGGCGGGACATCCACCCCATGGTTGCCGTGCTCCTTGCCGGGGGGAACTTCTCACACGGGATCTTTGCGGGCTGGATGAAAGACGAGCGCACGATGATCGGCTGTTGCACGGACGGGATCCGCCCGGTGGTGTTCCGGATCAAGCTCATCGATCCATGAACCCACCTGCACGCATGACGGGCAGGTTTATCTTTTTACTCCTGCCAGCGCTTGAATAATACCTGTCCGGTCCGGATCCGGTCGTGACCCGGGGGGAGAGATCGCAGATCTGGTGGCCTGATGGATTATACCATTAAAAAAAAGTGAGGAATACATTCCTGCCAGCGGAGAGCTTTATGCAAAACCTCTGGCTCTTCTTCTTATGGCACCTGCATGACAAAGAACGTGTACCCGTAGTAGCGCTTGTATTTTAGGTACATGTCTGCCTCATGCTCCAGGGAATCGAGGAGAGCTGCATCGGCAGGATCCGATCCATGTGTCTTCCTCAGCTCCCCGATCCGGGCAAGCATCGGGACGTGGTAGTTATCCCACCAGCCGGCTTCAGGCAGCCGGTACGTTGCAACGAGCCGGAGCCCGGCCCGGTTCACCCGCTCCTTCATATCAGCCTCGGAAACGGGGAGATACCCCTCGCTCTCCCACCACTGCACGAGCTCGGCAGGGGGGTTGGGCTCGAACCAGTCGGCATCGGATACGACCATGTACCCGCCTTTTTTAAGGAAGGGCTTCCAGAGTGAGAGCCCCTGCTCAAACCCGACAATGAAGATCGCCCCTTCTGACCATATGAGGTCAAACTGGCCCGGCTCAAAGGGGAGGGCATCCATCGAAGCATTCACGGTCCGGATCCTTCCCTGCAGGCCGGCTTCTTTGGCCCGGGCGTTGAGCATGTCCAGGAACGGCTGGTGGTTATCGACCGCCGTTATTATACCGGTGGTCAGGCTCGCAAGGTCGCGTGTCTGGGTTCCGCTACCGCACCCGACATCGAGAATCTTCGCGTCATCTGGAAGAGGGGGAATCAGAGAGAACACATGCTTTGTCGCACCTGAACAACCCGGGCCCTGCCGGGGGAGGGACTTGAATATCTGGTAAAAAAATGGTGATAGTACCATGATATCAAAAATATTTGGGAGAGGGTTTTGAGTGCTTTGTGGTCACATGAGGTAGTGTTCCGGATCGAGCGGATCGATCCGTGAACCTCATGAATGACGGGCAGGATTATCTCCCCTTCTTTCCAAACCCTGAATAATGTCTGTCCTGTCCGATCCGGTCGTGACCCTGGAAGGAGTCAGGCTTGAAAAGATCTCCCTTTCCGCGGTCGATCTCGCAGTCACGATCCGGGTGGAGAACAAAAACCCGGTGGGTGCAACGCTGGAATCCTGCCCGTTTGCCGTTTCCTACAGGAACGCCGGGACATCAAGGATGATCGCGACCGGTGATACCGGGAGCGCGAAGATCGCTGCCGGTAGTGCGACTCTCCTTCAGGTCCGGATCAGTACGCACAACGTCGCCCTTCCCGGAGCGCTCGCGGCGTTTGTCGCGGGCGGGAAACTAGACCTGACAATAGACGGGACCGCCAGGATAAAATTCCTGATAATCCCAAAAGAGGTCCCCTTCTCCCGGACCGTGCCAGTAATCCGGGGAGAGATCGTTGATATGGTGACCGGGAAGAAACCGGACGAATGAGGAAGGGCCCGAAACAGGTACTGGTTCCCTGCCGGCAGGTCCTTGTTTTCCGTGCAGTTGTGGCGTCATAATACACGGTTTTTCTATTTCCCGACACTATGACAGTAAAAAAATTCAGCATTACCGATTACTGATGGGATAAAAAAAGGGGACTTACTTTTTCCTTTTTGATCGTTCTTTCTCTTTTCCCTCAAACAATTCCCGGACCATCTTGATCGCACAGAGATCCCCGCACATCGAGCACGTATCGGTTTCCCCGTCACGGCAGTGAATTTTTTTAGCGTGATCGCCATAGAGGGCAAGCCTGAACTGGGCATCCCAGTCAAGATCGTGCCGGGCCTGTGCCATCTGCACCTCGCGGTCCATTTTGTATCCCTCGGGCCGGCGCACCGTGTCCCCTACGTGCGCCGCGATCTTTGCGACCCGGGTGCCTTCGATAATATCGTCAACATCCGGAAGCGCAAGGTGTTCGCTTGGCGAGACCATGCAGAGGAAATCGGCACCGTTTCGGCAGGCTTCCGCACCCCCTATTGCAGCAACAACATGATCGTAACCCGGTGCAATGTCGGTGACGACAGGCCCGAGCAGGTAGAGCGGTGCATTGTCGGTGATCTCTTTTATCATCCGCACGTTGTAGCCAACCTGGTCAAACGGCATGTGACCCGGCCCCTCAATCATCCGCTGGACTCCCCGGGCAAGGGCACGCTTGGCAAGCGACCCAAGCGTCACATATTCCACGGATTTTGCAAGTTTCCCCGCATCCTGTAAAGAGCCGGGCCGCATCCCGTCCCCAAGGCTGATCGTAACGTCATACTCAGAAAGGATCTCAAGAAGGTAATCGTATTCCGAATAGAGCGGGTTCTCCTCATCCTGGAGCATCATCATCGCGCAGTGGAACGTCCCGCCCCGGCTTACGACCCCCATCAGGCGCGGATCGAGCCGGAGAGCGTCAAGGACATCCCGGTTTACCCCGCAGTGGAGCGTTAGAAAATCCACTCCCTGCTCGCAGTGCTCCCGGATGACCTTAAAGAGCAGGTCGGCATCTACATCCGCCGCATTACCCGCCCGGCGCACCGCTTCGTAGACTGGAACGGTCCCGACGGTTGTATCGAGGGCAAGCATCTTCTTTCGGATTTTTACCAGATCACCGCCGGTCGAGAGGTCCATAATCGCGTCGGCCCCGCAATCAAGCGCAGCCTGTGCCTTCTTTTCCTCAAGCGTAAAGTCACAACGGGTGCCTGAAGTCCCGACATTCACGTTAACCTTGACCGTGCACCCTTCCCCAATGGCACAGAGCCGGTGCCGGCGCTTCGGGTTTGCCGGGATAACAATCCGTCCGGCGGCTATGCCCCTGGCCATCCGTTCAGGGTCAATCCCTTCTGCCCGTGCGGCTTTTTTGACGTGATCGGGAACAGAAGAGGTGCATCTGCGGACAAGCACATCCATAACAAACATCTGTTGGTATGCTTTATTATTGTGCATGAAGGTCAGGTGGATTCCCGAACAGGGGGCGCTTGCGAACTCGTATATTTTCGGCACAGTCCTTGTGGATGCCGGTATTTTTCCGATGGCAATCCAGCCGTACAAAGACGGGATCGACACGATAGTCCTCACCCACTGCCACTTTGACCACACCGCCCACCTAAAAGAGATCGCCCATATGTGCAATGCGAAGATAGCGATCCATAAAGAGGATGCCGGTGGGCTTGTCGATGACAGTAAAAGCCTCTCGATGCATTTTGGCGCCCGGTCGCCCGGCATCGTGCCGGATATCGTGCTCAACGATGGCGATACAATAGGGGGGCTTGCGGTAATTCATACGCCCGGCCATACACCGGGAAGCATCTGCCTCTGGTCAGAGGCGGATAACGTGCTCATCAGCGGGGATACGGTTTTTTGCGACGGGGCGTTTGGCCGCTACGATTTTCCCGGAGGAAGCCGGCAGGCGCTTGCGAAATCCCTTGACCGGCTTGTGCCTCTTGATGTTGAAGGCCTCTACCCGGGACACGGTGAACCGGTGGACTGCGGGGGGAAACACCATATCGGTGCAGCGCAGCAGCTTTTGAAGGGCGGGTATGGATAAAGGGATCTACTGCCTTGTTCTGGAAAATCCCGCATGCACCGTACGGATCGGGGCGCTTGGCCCGGTCCCGTTTGCCGCCGGCTGGCACTGCTATATAGGATCTGCTCTCGGATCCGGTGGCCTTTTGCGTCTCGAACGTCATGTGAACCTCGCGACACTCAAGGACAGGCGACCGAAATGGCATGTTGATTACCTGCTGACCGATCCCCGGTTCAAAATCGTTTATTCCGTCAGCGCCGTGACAGAAGAACGTCTTGAATGCCGGCTTGCATCCGCACTTTTCTGTGACACCTCCGGAGTGGAACGGTTCGGCTGCAGCGACTGCACCTGCCAGTCCCATCTCCTGTACCGGAAGAGCGATCCGAAAATGGAGATACTGGCAGCATTTACCGGTCTTGGGCTTACCCCCGTGATCAAAACTATCATTACCCTAAAAGAGAAGGGTATCGTATGAAAGTCCTCGGGATTTCGGGCAGCATGCGAAAAGACGGGAACACCTCACAGCTCATCAAAGTGATCATCAGGCAGTGTGACGAGGCCGGGATAGAAACAGAATTTGTCTCTCTTGCAGGGAAAAAGATCCTTCCGTGCCTTGGTTGCCTGAAATGCAAAGAGAAGAAGTGGTGCGTGATTGAAGGTGACGACTGGGGCGCTATTGCGCAGAAGATGCTTGACTGCGAAGTGCTCGTGATCGGGTCACCGACGTATTACTACGATATATGCGGCCAGCTCAAGAACTTCATCGACCGCACATACTCGCTCTATCACAATCATAAACTCGCCGGCCGCAGGGGTATTGCAGTCTCGGTCAATGCATCGAAAGGAGCGGAACGGACGGTAAAAACGATTGAAGGGTTCCTTGGCGCCCATGAATTCTCCTCTCTTGGTGCGGTCACCGGCTCGGGAATTGATGAGGGCGATATCATGAACGATACAAAAGCAATTGCGCATGCAAAAAAGACCGGCGACAAGATTGTCCGCCTGCTCCTGCCCCACCACGATTAGACGTTCCGGTCAACAATACATTTTGCCCTCAGGCAGCCGTCGCTAGTCAGGCCCGTTTATAGAGCGTTGTGCGCCGGCAGAGCGTCCTCCCGAGGTCCTCTGCCACCCGCTGCATTTCAGCCGGGTCGAGATAGTCCGTGTTTGTCGCCCCTGCCCCTTTTGAGATACTTTCCTCATACATTGTGCCGCCAAGGTCGTTTGCCCCGGCAATAAGGCTGAGCTGTGCCATTTTGATCCCTTCTTTTACCCACGAGACCTGAATGTTTTTGAAATTGTCAAGAAACAGGCGGGCGACAGCGACCATCAGAATATCTTCACGGCCGGTCGCTCCTGCCCGGGCTATCCCGTTCCGGAATATCGGCGTATTCATGTGGATAAACGAGAGCGGGACAAATTCCGTAAACCCGAATGTCTCGTCCTGTATTTTCCGGAGGATTGCAAGATGCTGTACCCGGTCCCGGTCGCTCTCGCAGTGCCCGTACATGATCGTGGCCGTTGTCGGGATGCCGAGATGATGTGCCTCGCGGATGATACGGACCCACTCTTCAACGGTAACTTTCTGGGGGCAGATTTTGTCCCGGACCGGCTGCACGAGGATTTCCGCTGCCGTCCCGCACATTGATGAAAGCCCAGCGGCCTTCATCTGCGAGAGCACTTCCTTTGTCGTCATGTGGCTTTGTTTTGCCGCGTACGCAACCTCCATGGGATTACTCGCGTGCAGGTGCACTCCGGGCGCTGCGTCACAGATCCAGCGGTAAATGTCGAAGTAGGACTGAGCGGTAAATGACGGGTGCAGCCCGCTTACCGTGCAGATCTCGGATACCCCCCGGGACTTCGCGAGCCGTGCTTTCTCCTCGATCCCCTCCTTGTTATGAAAAAAGATCCCTTTGTCGCCCGGCTTTTTTGAAAAACCGCAGAACCCACACGCATTGACACAAAGGTTTGTAACGTTGATGTTCTGGTTCCGGACATAAGTGACAGTATCCCCTACGATATTTTGTCGTTTTTCATCAGCTGCTGTCGTGATCTTCCAGACATCCCGGTGCCGGGTTGAAAAAAGGGCGAGTGCTTCAGTCTCACTCATACGGCTTCCGTTCACTGCGTCGGAAAGTGTCGTTGAAAGGTCAAAGTCCATCCGGGTACCGTCCCTTCGTCCAGTATGTCAGACTGTGTCATACTAAACGTAAACCTATCTCCTGCGCCGGCACGACTCATTATACTTATAACAGAGTGGCGCCAATGTGCATTTTAGAGTGTTATGGAAAAGGTCACAGTACGTCTGTCACGCAAGGTTGCCGACGGGTATGTCATTCCTTTGGGACCGGCAAACCTTGTTGCTGTAATTACTGATGTGGGACTGGTCGGGTGCGGCGCGTTTGATGTAACGGCACTTGACTCATTCAGTTATCCCGCAGCAAAAGTCCGCCCCGCACACGGGCCTTCCATCAGTAATACCGATGATATTCTCACCGGTATCGTTAAAGAGGTAAACCGGGGAGCGATGAGCCGCGGGATTACAAACGGCATGACCGGCAGGCAGGCGCTGGAACTGCTGTAACAGGGTGCATTTTCGCCCGGTAAAATCAAAAATCTATTTTGGTCTTTGTTTCTTTATTGTGGTTTATACGAGATCGTACAGCGTCGACCTCTGCCGGAGCGTCCGTCCGAGATCCGCCGTCATCCGTTCCATGATTGCCGGGTCAAGGTAACTGGCGTCATCGGCACCGGCATCCACGGAAACCTCATCGGTAAACATTGTACCGGCAAGATCATTTCCCCCGCACAGGAGTGCAAGCTGCGTCATTCTGAGCCCGATCTTGCCCCACGAGACCTGCACATTTTTGAAATTGTCAAGAAACAGCCGGGAAACAGCGATCATCAGGATATCTTCCCTCCCCGTCGCCCCGGCCCGGCCAATCCCCTGCGTAAAAAGCGGGGTGTTTGTGTGGATATAGGACATCGGAATGAACTCTGTAAACCCATGGGTTTCATCCTGGATCTGCCGGATGATCGCCATATGGTCTGCCTGATCACGGGCGGATTCGTATGAACCGTACATGATCGTCGCTGACGTGCGGATCCCCATCGCGTGCGCTTCTTTGATGATCCGGACCCATTCAGCGCCGGAGACTTTTCGTGGACAGATTACTTTCCTTACGGATTCAATCAGGATTTCTGCGGCAGTTCCCTGAAGGGAGCCTAAGCCGGCGTCTTTTAATGCGGCAAGAACTTCCGTTGTGGAACACCCGCTCCTTTTTGCCGCATGGGCGACTTCGTCCGGGCTGAACGCATGGACATGGATCTCCGGCGCGATCTCGTGCACTGCGGTGACGAGGCCGGTGTAAGATTGTAGATTAAACGCCGGGTTTACTCCGGAAAGAAAACAGATCTCGGTTACACGGCGCTCCTGTGCCAGCCGTGTCCCGTCGCGGACGGAATCGAGGTCAAGGCAGTATGCCCCGGGATCGGTTGCCTTTTTACCAAATCCGCAGAACCCGCAGAGGTTCTTGCAGATATTGGTCACGTGCAGGTTCTGGTTCCTGACATACGTTACAATATTGCCGGCTTTTTCCTCGCGCATCTCATCGGCAGCCGTTGTAATGCGGAAAACGTCGCGGCCGGTAGCCTTTAAAAGGAATTCACCTTCCTCCGGAGTAAGCCGGTAGCCACCCTGTACATCGTGGAGGAGCGTGGTTAGTGAGGATGTCATTGTCGGTACGTCCAAAGAGGGGTTATTTTTTCTTACCGGGGCCTTTCGACGATTTTTTGGATTTTCCGGATTGCGTTGCAGACATAGACTCCTTTCTCTTAGAATACCAGTCCCATGCAAACATCACGACAATGAGTACAATAACCACTTCAAAGATGTGGAGCGGGAGCAGGCCAACGTATGGAACGGTAAAGAGTGCTTTACCCACCACCCATTCTTTTTTCACCGGTTCGACTTCGGTGATATCGCCGACCGTGAGATATCCTTCGTCACTTATGGGGTTATTGTCACCCTTTGTAATATAGCCGCCATGCGTTGTCACATTGAGATACCGGATATACCCGGTCTCGTTTGTGACGTACTGCTTAGGCAGGAAATATTTCTCAGACCCGGTGCTGAACCCTATCCCTTTGGCATCGGTAGAGACATTTGCGGGCATTGTGGTGTTTTCAGGGTACAGGATATAGTAGCCGTAAACTGTCGTATTGCTTGTCGCAAGTGGGAGATATTCGGCTGGTGTTGTCGAGCCGCGATATGGATTAATGTACGATGGCACCGGTTCCCCTGCATCGACCCACGTCATCGCCCGGTGGATGATCGGGTGCTGTTTTGAAAACGGGAGCAGGCCAATTGAGGCCCAGAAATCAGTCTCTCCATTGGGACGGTAGATGATCACGTCGCCATAATCGCCAAACTTCTGGTAACCGGTCGAATGCGACTCGTCCCATGCCTGGAGATCGCCAAACCGGTTCTCCTCGACAACCACGACAAGGTCCCCGATGTTCATGTGGGGTTCCATGCTTGACGATTCCACGGTGACAAGCGCCGGCCATGTCCCGCAGGCAAGATAAAGGGCGAGCGCAATTCCGCCTACAACCGCCGTCACCCACAGGATATCACGGGCAAGGGAGACCGCCCAATGTTCACTTGTCCTGAACGTTTTGATCATCGTGCGGATATCCCGCGACGGTTCTTTGTCTGCCATTCCTTAACGCTCTCTATTGGCGTTTTTTATTAATATACCGCTCCCTGTCCTCAAAAGTTTCAGGTTCATGGAGTAAATACACGGACGATATACCATGTACCGAAAATGATGAGGAACGCACCACAGGTGATCATGATCCAACGGTATGTGGTATCGGAAAGGAAGATCTTTCCTTTGGACATGCCGGTCGATACGACTGTGTACCATCCGAGATCTGCACACCAGTGCCCGGCCATGAAAACGCCGGCAAGGATTATGCCGCCTGCAAGGCCGGTAAGTACAAGAGCGCTACCGACCGTGAGCCACCAGATCCAGAAATAGGGGTTTGCAATACTCGTGAAAAACCCGGCGAGATACGGGTTTGTTGTAACTGTCGCCGCACTGTTTTTAATTCCTGAGAGAGACGCGGTCCGGCTGCCGGAGATCGTAAATACTCCAAAGACAATAAGGGCAGCTCCCCCGATAACTGCAATTGCAGTTGTGTACTGGAGTGCAGCGGTTGCAAGTCCGGTGACAATCACGAGGACGAGGATCAGCTCGATGAGCATGTGACCGATCGTGACTTTTGGCCCGGCAGTCCAGCCGCCTGTTACCGAAGCGTTTATGGTGGCGACAAGCGTGGGGCCCGGTGCAAGGGCTCCGGTAAGGCCAATCGCAAAAGCCACTACAAACATCTGGAGAATATCGAACATTGCCGGGAAGGATTTTTTAAACAAGCCGGGTTTGTCGGACGATATGATGAAGGGATCCCTGCACCGGTATCGTCCGGATGTAAGTGTGATATGATTATTTTCCCGGTATCGCAATATACTATCACATGATTGATGCGCAGGAGATCACGCTCCGGTTCCTTGATACCCGGCTCCAGGTACACCCTGATGTCGTGCGGTACATCCAGGAGCAGGACAACCTGGACCTGATCGACCGCATCATCGCTGAAGTCCCTGAAGATACCATCGTGGTCTCCGCAAAGCACATCCCGGGAATGAACGCGACCCGGGACGGTATGCGCTTTTTAACTGATCCGACCGTTGAGATTGTATCCGGGGCTCCGGGGACCTCCGGCAGCATCAATGGCACATCTGATTATCTCAACTATTTCCGGGACAGGTACAACAAGCTTGGCGGGATGATCCGGAGCCGGTGCGGGTCAATGCCGATAGAGGGGCTGACCCGCTCGCCACGGTACCGGCAGGAAGACTGTACAATAATCGGCATGGTCTCTGAGGTCAAGACCACGACAAACGGTCACCGGATTGCAGAACTTGAGGACACTACTGCAAACCTATCCGTGCTTTTCAGGAAGGACCAGCCGGTCTTTGCCGATGCCGAGCGCCTGATCATGGACGAGGTGATCGGCGTCAAGGGCAAGCTCTCAAACGATGGGAGGCTCTTTTTTGCCGAACAACTCTTCCGTCCCGATATCAGGATCGACAACAAACCGTTTTTGAGCGAAAAACCGGGAAAGGCTGTCTTTATTTCTGATGTGCATGTGGGGAGCGATACATTCCTTCCGGAAGCGTGGAACCGTTTTATTGACTGGATTGCAGATTCGGGGGCGTCCTATCTCCTGATTGCCGGCGACCTTGTGGACGGGATTGGTGTCTTTCCGGGGCAGGACCAGGAACTGACCATCAAGAACATCTACGAGCAGTACGATGCGTTTGGTGAACTGATCAATGAAATCCCGCACAGGATAAAAATTATCGTCTCGCCGGGCAACCACGACGTTGTGCGGGGCGCCGAGCCCCAGCCGGTGATCCCGGAACAGTTCACAAAGAAGTTCCCGGAGAACTGCATGCTCGTCGAGAACCCGGCGGTGGTAAACCTCCAGGGTGTGAGGGTCATGATGTATCACGGACGGGCTATCGATGACATGATCGGGCTTATCCCCGGCGCGTCCTACGACCAGAGCGGGAAGATGATGGAAGAGATGCTCCAGCGCCGGCACCTTGCCCCGGCATATGGCAGGCGCACTCCGATTGCCGCAGGAAAGACTGACCGTCTGATCATCGATCCGCTGCCGGAGATCCTTCATACGGGCCATGTGCATATCACAGGACTCACCCAGTACCGGGGGGTGCTCGGCATCAACGCGGGCACATGGCAGTCCCAGACGGCATTTCAGAAACAGATGAACGTAAACCCGACACCGGCACGGGCCGTGATGGTGGATCTCCAGACCCTGGTGCCGGAAGTTTTCACGTTTCTATAAATGCGCCTGAAAGGGTGACATTTTGTAAAAAACCGGGAAATATCCCGGTCTGTGCCTGGGATTCCCTGAACTTCGGATCAATTTGTTGAGATCAGTGGTTCGACATCCCGTACAATGAGCACGGGGCACCGGGCATGCCGGACCGTCTTTATGGCAACGCTCCCGAGACGCAGGTACTCTAAGCCGGTACGGCCGTTCGTCCCCATGACGATAAGATCGTGAACTCCTGATGCCCGGATGATCTCGTTTGCAGGAGATCCTGTGACGATTTCCGGGTGTACAACAATCCCGCGTTTCTCACCCTCGCGTTTGACATACTCCACGGCTGTCTGGCCGGCTTTCAGGGAGAAGTGTTCGTCGCGGCCTCTGATCGTGAGGGGGATGGTCCATGTGCTTGTGACAAAGAGTGCAGTCACATCAGCCTTGAAGGTTCGGGCCATCTCAAGCCCGTGCCTGACCGCGATCTTCGTGTTATCATTCCCGTCCGTTGGGATCAGGATGTTTTTGATCTTCAGGCCGAGCGGTCGGGCACTGCTGATGACCAGCACCGGGCAGGAGGCGAACCGGATTACCTGCTGGGCCACGCTCCCGAGGATCATGAGCGAGACCCCGTTACGGGCAGCGGTACCCATGACGATCAGGTCGTAACGGGCTGAGGCATCGACAATCTCCCTGACCGGCACACCATTGACAACCCTGGGTTCGACCTCCACGCCCATCTTCTCCCCCTGGTCTACCACATTTTTCACCGCAGTCAGGGAGTGCTGGTACATGCGGGAGACCGCATCCGGCGAAACCTCTCCTGGGACAGCAGAGGTGCTGATATCGTTGACGCACAGGGCGGTAACTTCGGCATCGGATATTTTTGCAAGGTCCAGGGCAAAAGAGATCGCAGCCCGGGTGGTGTCGCTTCCGTCTGTGGGGATCAGTATTCTCTTCCTGCGCGGTATCATATTCTCCTCTCCCAGGGTCCCGCCCGGGAAAAAGTGTCAGCCCCGGAAACGGTCCTGTGCTCATGATTTTTTGCGTGTACGCTGTCCGTAAAGGATGGTATCACTTGTTTTTGCGGGGGGCTGTTCATAAAATTGTCGCCGGTTCCCGGTAATCAAAGCCCCTGCGGAAGCGCGCACAGAAAAAACCCAATACTCGCAGATTTCTGTATGAGGGGGATTCCCAAAGAAGAGTTTTTTGGAAATCCAGTAGCTGTCGCGTTCAGGATCCCGCACGTGATCGTTTCACAGGCCGGATCTCCTGAACCATCTTCCGCGAGAGGTAGGCAGCGAAGATATCCGGGCAGATGAATATGCCCGTAGTCTGTCCGTCCTCCTCAAGGATAGAGAGGGACTCGTGGCGGTCGGCAATCAGGAGTAGTTTAATTTTGAGGCCGGTGTTTTCCGCCGCATCCGGGCACAGGAGGGCAACATCGATATCTTTCCCGCCGGTATAGCATTTTATCGGTGAAGACACGGCAAGGTCCTCGTTCCCAAGAACAAGGTAGAAGGGGATCTGTTTTGCCACACGTGAGATGTCGCTTTTGTACCGGGTCAGGTATTCTTCGTCATTGCAGAGGAAGACTATCTCAGATTTCGCCCGGTTGAGGATCATCCGGATCTGGTTGTCCCGGGTCCATTCCGTGCACAGCTTGTACCCCTGCATGTGCGGTGCCGGGGTTTCGTTCTCCAGTGCCTTGATGCGCTGGTACAGTCCTTCAAGGGAGTTAATCGATTCCGTTTTGAGGCGTTCGAACGTCTGGGTTACGTCCAAGGGGGAATACCGGATCGGCGCTTTTCCGGAAGAGATGATGAACCCTTTCTCCCCAAGCGAGGTGAGCGTTTCGTAGATCCTGCCCCGGGGAATTTTCGTATGTTCATGGATCTCCCGGGCGGTAGCTACCCGCAGGGCCGAGAGGATGACGTATACCTTCGCTTCGTACTCGCTCATCCCGATCTCTTTCATCTGCGAAAGCAGTGCATCATCAATCATGCGATCAGCTACTCACTTCAGGAGCACATTTTTCATATTTTTATTTTGTCAACCTAAATAGCCATGACGTCAGCACAAGTATTTAAACCGACGCGGTGGACGCTTCTTTTTCTGCTGCTCTCCGCGATGATGATCCTCATGGGCGGGGCAGCAGTTGCACCTGCACTGCCATTGATCAGCGCTGCGTTTCCTGACGCATCTGATGCCACAATTTCCCTTATCATCACGCTCCCGGCACTCGCGATAGCCCTCACCGGCATTTTTATCGGTGCGCTCTCAGACAGGATCGGCAGGATCCCGGTCCTTGCGGGATCGGTTGCGGTCTTTACCATCGCAGGGAGCTCCGGTTATTACCTCACCTCGCTTCCGCTGCTCCTCGCGGGTCGGTTTATTCTCGGTATAGGTATTGCGGGTATCATATGTACGACATCGGCCCTTGTCATCAGTTATTATGACGGCGTGACCCGGACAAAGATCCTCGGGTACCAGGCAGCCGCGATGGGGTTTGGTGTCCTCGTCCTTGAGATAAGCGGCGGGTTCCTTGCGGGTTTCTCATGGCATGCGGCATTTTTGATCTACCTGCTCGGTCTTGTGATTCTCGCCGGCGTCCTTCTGACCATGCGGGAACCGGCCGCTCCGAAACTTGAGGAGATCGCAGGCGCCCCTGACGAAAAGTTCCCGCTCTTCCCCCTCATGCTGGTCTATATCTCGATATTTTTTGGGAATATGATGTTCTTTTTACTGCCCACGAAGTTCCCCTACCTCATTGCAGGTATGGATGCGGCCCGGATCTTTGGGGAGAACACTGCCCTTGCAAGCGGGATCTTTCTTGGGATCTCCGGTTTGGCCTCAACGCTCGTGGGCCTCTTCTACGGGCGTTTTGCGTGGAGGCTTCACCGGTACTCGCTGCTTACGATCTCCATGCTCTGCTTTGCCGTCGGCCTGTGCAGCCTCGGGTTTGCCACATCGCTTGTTACCGTGGCATTTGGCGTGATCTGTGTGGGTATCGGTGAGGGCATGCTGATGCCGACAATTCTCAACTGGATTGCGGCCATCACCCCCCGGCAATTCCTTGGCCGGGCAAGTGGCGGGTTCTCGGTGGCCCTCAACCTCGGCAACTTCGCGATATCCCTTGCGATGGTGCCGGTCATTGCGATTGTCACGACCTGTAGCAACCTGTTCCTTGCCTTTGGGTGTGCGGCGTTTGTGCTCGCTCTGCCGTACCTTGTCGCAACGCTCAAGCTGAAGTACGGCATTCCGCAGAAGACACCGCTGCCGGCGGACTCCGGGACCCACTAATTTTTTTGGGAATTTGTCTCCCATCTGTTCTGACACTGGCTGTACTTCACTACCAATATGATACCGTATCGGGCATGCAAACCCCAACCCAGACTCCTTTTCCTTGTGCGTCCGGGATTATGATCGGGTGAGTTCCCTCGTATTTAATCCGGATTAAAAAAGGGGCAAAATCGATCCCGCAAAGGGGCTGCACAAAAAATCCCGTGGACTTAATCCTTGTATGCGTCCGGGAGATCTTCCACAAACGGCGTTTTCTCTGCCTTATCAGAAACAAGCATGCTGTTTCCCATCGGGTCCTGCAGGATCAGGGTGATCGGTATCTCTCCGGCCTTGATGCATTCTATAGATTCCAACAGGATACGGCCGTTCTTTTTCTCGGTTTCACTGCCGTCCCGAATTGCGATCCTGATTGCTTCGGCAATCCGGTCGAGTACGCCCTCGACATTCGTCACGAACCCTTCACAGGCCGGTCCCGGATCGATCCGGACGCCAAGCTCCGGGATCTCAATAATGCCGGTCATGCTCCGCACAACGCGGACGTCCAGATCGTCCCGCGTCCTGACCGGCATCTCATACCGTACCGGCCCGGCATTTTTTAAGAGCTGCGTGTCTACGTAACGATACCCGCAGGCCGGGCACGTGGCAGAAATAATGAGAATATCTGAAAAATAGGGAATATTTTCCGTCTGGTAGAGATATTCTGTTTCAGTATTGCAGAATGGACACGGTCCAGGAACAATCTTTTGCAACGCGTTATGCCCCGCCAATCTTGTCGCGCGAGATCTTTACTGACATCGGAGTGAGAACCACATACCTCTGGTCACCAAGGCCGATGATATCTCCGTTAACGTCCTTTGCGACTTCTTTTAAGTCTTTTAAAACCCGCTCGTAGGAGATCTTGTCCATTTTCAGGCGGGAAATATCAACAATCACGATGTTTCCGTTATAGACCTCGTCCTTTACCCTTGGGGTGTCCTTAAGATCTGCAATAGTTGCAATTTTTACAAGGAGCGCAGGAGAACCGCTTCCCCGTTCCTCATAGGAACTGAGGTCAAGTTCCATATAATCATCGTCGGAAGTTGTGGCGTTCTTCCCGAGAAGTGTATCAAAGATTTTAACCATAAAAAAACTGTATGAAGAAAATTATTTAATAGTATCGATGTAAAAAACGAAAAAGGCCCGATTATAACTCATTTTTTGTAGTTCCAAAAAGTTACAGTTCAAGGTTCCAGAGTTCATCGCCGACATAATGGAAATTCTTGCACATTTTACCGGATGCGCTCGCACGGATCGCCTGACTATCCATAAGCGCGACTCCGATTGCAAGAGGTTTCTTATGCCGGTCGTCAACAATCTGGACGGGCCCCTTTTCCACAATATCGTCGCTGACCGTAACAATCCCCGGCCTCATTACATCTGCACCATTGACAACATACGGGATGGCCCCGGCATCAACCGTGACCATCCGTTCAGGAAACGGGTACTGGATTGCGCCTTTGAGCGTGGGAAAGACCCAGTCCCCGTTATCCATCAAAAGCGGTTTTTTATTAACTAGGTAGAGCACGACATCCGCATTTGTCTCCAGTATCTCGATCATATCAGTGTGGAACAGTTCTGCTGACGGCCCAATCTGGAGCGCGAGCCGGGAAATCAGGTCTTCGGCCTGGCCTTTACGGATAGAATGCCTCTTTTTTACAATTATTTTTTTCATTTTCCTGTTCCTACAATCTTCCGGGCATAGTCAAATAAGTTTTCCCGGCACAGGGATCGGTGGACTGGCTCACTAAAAATGGCAGGAGAATCCGCGATTTTTTGTCAGTACCGGTGCCACCAGAAACATTATTGAGCCATGCCGGTCTACGCTATGTTTAAGTAGAGTGCTCACGCACATATATTACTCCAGAGCGATGGTAATACAGGGTATTTAGTATGACCAAAAGACCGTTGGATATTTTGGATCTGGTGCTGAACCGCCAGCCCGTAATCGTTTCCCTCAAGGGAGGGAGAGAGATCCGGGGGGTTCTCCAGGGTTATGATGTTCACATGAACCTTGTCCTTGACAAGGCTGAGGAAACCGAGAACGGGCAGGTTGTAAAAGTAGGCACGCTTATCGTCCGTGGAGATAACGTGATCTACATCTCGCCATCGCTGGAATCATAAGGTGAAATAAAATGACAAAAGGCACTCCGTCAATGGGTAAGATGAACAAGATGACCCACATCGCCTGCCGGCGCTGCGGCAAGATCTCGTTCCACGCCCAGAAGAAAGTCTGCTCTTCCTGTGGGTTTGGCAGAAGCACCAAGATGCAAAACTACAAGTGGCACAGCAAAAGACCAAAAACTCCGACGCATTAGAGTTGTATTATGTGTGGTATCGTTGGCATCGTCGATGCTGGCGGTGTATCCATCCAGCTCTATTATGCCATGTATGCGCTCCAGCATCGTGGCCAGGAGAGCGCCGGAATATCCACGTTTGACGGGACAAGTCTCTGTAAATTTAAGGGGCAGGGGCTTGTCGCCGATGTGTTTACCCCTTCTGTTTTAAAGGATCTTAAAGGGACGGCCGGTATCGGCCACGTGCGGTATCCGACAACTGGTGCGAACCTGCCGGAGAATATTCAGCCGCTGAATTTCCAGTTCAAGGAACATTTCATTTCTGTCGCACACAACGGGAATCTTGTCAATACGGCCGGTCTCCGCAGGGAATATGAGCAGGCCGGCCAGATTTTTACAACGACAACCGACACGGAGATTATCGCTAAGATCCTGATCGATGAGATCAGCACGTCAAACTGTGTCGAAGACGCGGTGCACCTCTGCATGAAGCGGATGCAGGGTTCGTACTCGGTCGTGATCATGATTGACGGCGTGATCTATGCGTTCCGTGACCCCCTTGGGATCAAACCGTTCTGCCTTGGGAAGACCGAGGAAGGATATATCGTCGCGTCAGAAAGCGTTGCTATCGATGCGCTTGGCGGGAAGTTCCTCCGCGATATTAAACCGGGTGAACTGATCCGGATGGACGCGGAAGGTGTCCGCTGCACGCAGATCGCAGTCGCAGGCAGGCGTGCCCATTGTATCTTCGAATATATCTATTTTGCACGTGCGGATTCTGTAATTGACGGCGTACTTGTATACGATGTACGGCGGGCGATTGGCAAGAAACTCCATGAAGAAGCGCCTGTGAACGCAGATTCGGTCTGCCCGGTGCCTGATTCCGGGACGGCCTATGCAATCGGGTACGCGGAACAGTCCCGGGTCCCGTTTGTTGAAAGCCTCATGAAGAACCGGTACATGGGCCGGACGTTTATCATGCCGACGCAGAAGGAGCGGGAAAAGGCAGTCCGGATCAAGCTTAACCCGATCCCGGGACACTTAAAGGACAAGTCCGTTGTGCTTGTTGACGACAGCATCGTGCGTGGCACAACCTCAAAACGGATCATCGATATGATGCGGGACGCAGGGGCGCGCGAGATTCATATGCGGATCGGGTCTCCGGCAATCAAGGCCCCGTGCTATCTCGGTGTCGATATGTCGACACGAAAGGAACTGATCGCAAGCGACAAGGAAGAAGAGGAAGTCCGGCGCTGCATCACGGCGACTTCGCTCCACCATATATCGCTTGACGCCCTTGTGAAATCCATCGGGTTTGACTGCGAGGATCTCTGCACAGGCTGTCTTACCGGTTGTTACCCGTTACCCATCGATGGCGAAATCGCAAATCCCCGGCAGGTAAAATTTGCGGACGGGACGTTCCAGTCAAATCTCGAATCTTTCGAAGCAAAAATCTCATAAAAATCTCATTTTTTCGCAGTTTTGTATTATGTTTTTCTACCTTCACGGTAAACCCGGTGTAACGGAAAGGACATTTTTTTAGTCGACTCGTGGCAGGATGATTATGGAGCACATCAGGAAAGCCTTCGATGCAGTTGCGACAGAATACGATGCACAGCGTGAATTTGTCATCCCGAAGATGCGGGAATTCTACGGGGCGGCAGTATCGGGTGCAGAAAGCAAAAAAGAATCCCCGGCGATTCTTGATGTCGGTGCCGGCACCGGTCTTTTGAGTGCGCTCATGCTTGAAAAATACCCGTCAGCAACAATTACCCTGCTTGACATTTCGGATAAGATGCTGACTGTCGCTAAAACAAGGTTCAACGGGCGGAGCAATGTTACGTACCGGACCGGCGATTATTCTCAGGTTGACCTTGGCGGGCCATATGATCTGGTTTGCTCGGCACTTTCAATCCATCATCTCGACTCTGAAAACAAGCGCCGGCTCTTTGGCCGGATCTTTTCTGTCCTCGTACCCGGCGGGTTGTTTGTCAACGCCGATCAGGCTGAAGGAGAGACGCCGTATTTTTCAGGAATTTACCGGGAATACTGGGATGATTTTTTAAAAAACGGACCACTTTCTCCGGAAGAGTCTGATGAGATCCGCAGGCGCCGGGATACGCTTGACAGGAACGATAAACTATCCGACCAGATCGCCTGGCTGGCCGGGGCCGGGTTTTCCGATGTGGACGTGGTCTACAAGAACAGGACATTTATCGTGACCGTCGCAGGAAAAGGACCGGTTTTACCCGGGCGGGACGATTGATCCGGCAAAGGTACAAAAACCCTCCCGTTTCCGGAAGTTAAAAGAAAAAGTAGCGAGGGATGGATTTGAACCATCGATCTACGGGTTATGAGCCCGTCGGGATATCCTGACTACCCTACCTCGCTTCTTGTTAGTCAGGGTTATAATATAGACGGCGGGCGCTGATATACTTTACTAAAAAAATGTTTCATTCGGGGACAATCGCCAGAGTTCGCTAGGTTCAATTATCAGTGATTCCCTATCATCTCATATGGACGATAAAGAACTCGATGCAATCCGGGAGAGGCGGATGGCGGCCTTAAAAGAGAAGATGGAGCGCCAGAGTGTCGCCGGCGGAATTATAACTGTTGACCAGCTGCACATGAACGATCTCCTCAAACAGCACCCGGCCCTTGTAATCGATTTCTGGGCTGAATGGTGCGGGCCATGCCGGAGGGTCGGGCCGATAATCGAGGAACTCGCGCAGGAGTTTGCGGGAAAAGTCACGTTCGGGAAATGCAACACGGATGAAAACCAGCAGCTGGCGATGCAGCTTAACATCTCCGCAATCCCAAATATCGTCTTTTTCTCGAACGGCCGGATGGTGGACCGCGTGATCGGGGCGTATCCAAAGGAAGCGATACGGGAAAAAATTATCCGGAATTTCCCGTAAAGATTACAAATACCATTTTTTGCAAGGGCGCCTCCTGCCATTATTGTAGTCTCTAAAAAAAGTAGTCCGGGAATTACCGGGTTTATTCACAGTACGGATCGTTTATGAACTCTTCATAAACTTTCTTTGGCGGCCTTCCGCCACGGTGGCCCCCGTGAGACCGGTGCTGTGACTCCACACGCTCTTCTTCATCCTCATCCACATCGGGTTTTTCCCCGGTTGGTTCCTGTTTATTTAGTTCTGCTGCAGGATGCGAAGGCTCATGTTGACGCCCCCTCATTGGATGGTGATACGGTCGCCGTTCGTGGTACTGGCGGGGCGGTTGTTCTGTGTGGGTTTCATCAGCCATAGATAACCAGTTATCATACGGGACAGGAAATGAAAAAACTTATTGTGCCCCGGAATACAGGGTGCCTTCCTGAATTTCGATAATGAGAGCACCGAGTTCCTCAACGACCTTGAGCAGTTCCGGCCCGCCAGTAATGTCCGGCTTCATTGTTTCAAACTCGCCGAGCGAAAGGGTCCAGGCATCCCCCCAGACTTCAAACCGGAACAGGTGTTTTTTTAAGAATATTCCAAGGACGAGCAGGATAATTCCCGCGATACAACAGCCAATCCCGCCCACAAGGGGGGTCAGGGTTTTTATGAAAAATCCGAAAACCGCAGCAAGGATCCCCACGAACATGACGACGATCCCGGCAGCGACAAGACCAATCCGTGCCCGTGCCGACTGGACGACAGCGACTCCTTTGATATCCGCGAGAGTGGCCTGCTGGTAGAGCGATTCGGACCGTATATCAAAGAAACTCCTGCCCATTGAATAGGTAATAAGCCGTTTGCTCGTAACGGCGAGGCTGACTTTTGCCTTCACCGGGAAAAACATGCGGAAACCGTCATATTCCTTGATCAGGGTTTCATTTGCCGCAAAGCCGATAAAATTCCGAATATCTGCCATATTCCCACGAATCCTGTCACTCGTAGTTTGGCACACAATTATTACAAAATTGTGGTCGTGAGAACTTACTGGCTGTAATCAGCCCCCAAACGGGCTCAAAAATGAACACGTATATACATTAACGTCAAAATTATATCATCAAACTAAAAGGCAGAGCCATGTCAAACGTTACTACCCTTCTCGATGCAAAGAGTGTTCCCGAAGCAAAGCCGGCTCTTGTCTGCCCCTCCCGGAACGAAACATACTCGTATCTCAGACTCCGCGAGGAGATGAACCGGATAGGAAACGGTCTATTAAGCCTTGGAATAAAAAAAGGCGACCGGGTCTGCATTTATCTCGACAGTTCTCCCGAATACCTGATCAGTTATTTTGCGATCTGGCGTATCGGTGCTGTCGCCGTCCCGACAAACATCGTGTACCAGGGTGAAGAACTGTTGCACGCGATAAGCGATGCCGGTGCCATTGCAATCATTACGGACCGTAAAGGTGCAGGCATTGTCGCGGAAGTGCAGAAAAAAGCCCCGGCCCTTGCCCATATCATCTGCGTGGGAGGATCCGGTGCAGGCTCCGGAGTTGTCGCGTGGGAATCGTTTGCCCCGGCGCCGGTATCCATGCGGGCGGCCAACTGCGCGATGGACGATCTCTGTCACCTCCAGTATACGGCAGGAACAACCGGTAAACCAAAAGGCGCCATGCTGACTCACGGGAACTGGATGACGGCACTCGATGCGGAACGGGAAGCCCTCCGGCTCCGCCCGGACGATGTGTATCTTGGGATTTACCCGATGGGGCATGTCGGGTTGTCGTGGGGATTTGCCGTACTGCGGGCTGGCGGGACGTTTGTCATGATGGAGCGTTTCGAGCTTGAACGCTACCTCTCGCTTGTGGAAAAATACCATGTGACCGTCCTTGCCGGGATGCCGCCTGTCATCCACACGCTCGTCCACAGCGCTCCGGGCACCGAGGACCGGCTCCGCACAGCCCGGCTCATCATATCCGGGGGAGGTTCGCTTTTGTCTCCTGTCTGGGAAGCCTTTGACAAGCGCTATCACATCCCGGTTGCAAACTCCTACGGATTGTCCGAGACAATTGTTATCGGTTCCGGCACGACCACAATTCCTGAATATCCCCATCTCACCAAGAACTTCCAGAGCGTGGGAGTCGCTGTCGGTTATACGGAGGTCAGGGTTGTTGACGTTGAGGATCCGGAAAAAGAGATGGCCCCGGGCGAAATCGGGGAAATTTCCCTTCGCGGCCCTTCGGTGGCAAAAGGCTACTGGAACATGCCGGAAGCGACAGCCGCGGTGTTCCGGCATGACGGCTGGTTTTTAACCGGCGATATCGGGTACATTGACGCGGACGGGATTCTCTACATCACCGACCGGAAAAAAGACATGATCATCATGTCCGGCTGGAAGGTCTACCCGACGGAAGTTGAGAATGTTATTGTCCAGCACCCGGCAGTTGCGGATGTGGCAGTTTTCGGTATCCCGGATGAGCGCCGGGGTGAAATGCCGGCAGCTGCGGTTGTGACAAAGGCCGGCGCCACGCTTACAGAAGAGGAACTGGAATCGTTCTGCCGTACCCACCTTGCCGGCTACAAAGTCCCGCGCCGGCTCATTATCGTTGACGAACTCCCGCGTGTGCATGGCTGGAAACTCCTGCGCCGGACTCTCCGGGAGAAATTCGGTAAAATCGGGGCATAAACCGGAAATCCGGGAAAATACGGGATTTTTCTGCGACAAAAACAGGAAAATTTCCCGGAAACTTTTTAAATTCCTGTTTAATAATACTAGCCGGAGCATACGGAAGTGGATTCTATTAGCCGTATCGCCGACATGCAGATCACCGGCAGGCCAAAGAAAAGATCCACCGGTATCGTGGGTCTTAACCTCCTTCTGGATGGTGGTTTTCCGGAAGGCTCGGTTATCATGGCATACGGGACGCCGCTGTCCGGCGTTGACCTTGCGGCGATACAGTTCTGGAAGGCGGAAAGCGAAGAGGGCACGTACCTGATGAACGACGGGGACGTTGAGGCAGGTATGGTTGATGCAACCGACCTTCACCCGGAGATGTACCTCCCCCAGATGATCGGCAGGAGGATTATCCTTGACTCTTTTTCAACAATCGTCATAAAATACGGTATCGACACTGCGCTGAAATTTTTACGGCTCGCTCGCGAAGAGATGCGGAAACGCGGTTCGAATATGATGTTTATTGTCTACACCAATGTCCATACCCCTGTTGAAATGACACGGATCATGCGTGCAGCAGACCTCGTGGTGGAATTCAAGACCGATATTCACCAGAACGAGATTGAACGGACGCTTGCAGTCCACAAGATCCGTGACGCTGCCGCACCCCAGCGTCTCCTGCCGTTTATTATCACGGAAAACGGGATCGAGGCATCGACGACATCAAGAGTCGTGTAGAAAATAGATCTTTTTTGTTTTTGTGGAGGTTACAGCGCGAGCCGTGCCTCTTTTGCGGCTTCTGCCATATTCTTGAGTTTCCAGAACGCCGCTTCACGTGACCGCATTCTCATGCCACAGTCCGGATCGACAAGCATGTTTTTGGCGCCAAAGACCTCAATGCCTTTCTCGATCCGCTTTTTGATCTCGGGGACAGTCTCCACAGTCTCAGAAGTGGAATCGACACAACCGTACCCGATCATCCGGCCGGAGAGATCTTTTGATCCGAACAGTTCGATGTTTGCAGGATTTTTCGAAAACTCGAAGTCCAGCACGTTAACGTTTATTTTGAGAATATCGTCAAGCACATTCCCGAGATTGCCGCAGACATGCAGGCAGCTTGGGGTATTGATGGAACTGGTGATGAGATCGACTGCCTGTTTTCCAACAGCAAGGTCTGCGACACCGGTCGAAAAGATCGGCTCGTCGATCTGGACAAGGGTAACCCCGGCAGCCTCAAGGTAGCGTGCCTCAACAGCAAGAGCAGCCGCGAGGTCAAGCGCCAGTTCCTCCCGGTTCCGGTACATCGGCGTGCTGATATGGAGGCCGTGGGCAAGCGTTGACGGACCGGTAATAATTCCCTTGACGTACATGGACTTTGACCGGGCGTATTTTGTGTCCGCAACTGTTATCGGCCCGGACGCCGGCTGGATCTTTCCGATAACGTCCTGTCCCTTGATGCCGGGCAGTTTGCCTGAAAACGCATTGATCATGTCGCCCCGGACCTGGCCGTCAGAGATAATATCGATGCCGGCCGTGATCTGGTCGGCCACAGCAGTCTCGACCGCGGATTTCAACGGGTCTAAAAAGGATTTGAGGCCGGAGCCTTTGACTACGGGATAACTTCCCACAACTGTTGTCGCTAATACCCTGTTGATGAAATATGCCTTCATGGGACAAGCCGGTGCATATCACGCGGGAACAGTACTGCTTCCCGGACGTTTGAGAGCCCGAGCATGGTCATGATCAGACGTTCGGCGCCAAGACCCCATCCCGCGTGGGGCGGCATCCCGTACCTGAACGGGCGGAGGTAGAACTCGAAGCTCTCTGGGTTGAGGCCTTTCTTTTTAATCTGCCGGACGAGGAGGTCGTACTGGTGGACACGCTGTGCACCGCTTGAAAGTTCCATCCTCGGGTGCATAAGGTCGAACGCCTTACAGATCGACGGGTCATCTTCGTAAGGCATCGCGTAGTATGGCCGGATCTCGGTAGGCCAGTCAGTGATGAAGTAGTGGGCTCCCATTTCATCACCGATTGCGTGCTCGGCAGCGGCGGAAATATCGTCGCCGTACTTTATCGGTTCGCTGCACGTCCTCTGTGCGATCTCGATGGCTTCGCTGTACGGCAGCCGGGTGAAGGGTGCTTTTGGCACGGTAAAGTCTGTCAGTTCGAGGTTTGCAAGCGAATCGCTGCATGACCGGTTCACGTACTGGTAGGTCTTTACGATCAGGTCTTCAAGGAGTTTCATGACGTCGTTGTGGTCTGCGTACGAGACCTCGACATCGATACTGGTTGCTTCGTTTAAGTGCTTGGTCGTGTTGTGCTCTTCGGCCCGGAAGATCGGCCCGATCTCGTAGACCTTCTCAAAGCCACCGGCCATCATCATCTGTTTGTAGAGCTGCGGGCTCTGGTTCAGGAATGCCTCTTTGTCGAAATACGCAATCGGGAAAAGTTCGGTCCCGCCTTCCGTTGCGGCGGCGACAATCTTTGGCGTCGTGATGCTGGTGAACCCTTCCTTGTGGAAGAAATCGTTTATCGCGTGGATTGCAGCGCTTCTTATCTGGAAGACTGCTGCGACACGCGGCCTCCGCACATCAAGGAACCGGGCGTCGAGCCGGGTATCGAGTTCAGCCCCGACTTTTTCTGAAACATCAAGGGGCAGCGGGGTTTCCGCAAGGTTGACGATCTCAAAAATTTCGGGCACAAGTTCCCTGCCGCCCGGGGCTTTCTCTACTGCCTTTACAATGCCGCTGACGCGGACAACGGATTCACGCGATACTTTCTTTGCAGTCTCAAGGACAGCTTCTGAAACTTTCTTTTTCGGAATGGTTACCTGGATGATGCCGGTGCGGTCGCGGATTAAAAAGAACGCGAGGCCCCCGAGGTCTCGTACCTCGTGGACCCATCCACAGACTTCCGCATTGCCGGTTTCCGGCGTGATTGATTGTATAGGTATGCGCATTAAAATCGTAGTACAATGGGTCATGGGATATAATGGATTTTATGGGCAGGTCCCGGTCGGTGCGGTTAATAGTCCCTCTTTTCTGACCGGTCCGGGCCTTTTTATGATCTGCCAGATTGCAGGATGCAAGATGCAGACATGCGCACAAATTCCCGCAAAAATGGGTAGCTCACCAGACATTCTGACCCTACATGTTTTTGAACCGGTCGGGAGTATGGGATAGTATGACATCTCAACCTCCACCGAAGACCCCCCATAGGGAGGGTGGCAATGGGGGCAGCACAAAAATCCTTCTCGGGATTTTTATCGGCGTCGTGATAGTGCTTGTGGCTGCTGCATACCTGACATTCTCGGTCAATGTCTCCTCTGATGTTTCAGGGGATTCGCTCCCGTACGAGACACATTACAATGTCGAGCTCCCAGACGGGGAACCGGTGACAATTGGCAACAGCCGTATATCGGTGATGGCATACGGCGATTCGATCACAACCGATGTGGACGGGGACCGCGAACAGCTGGTCGTTGGCCAGACCCGGGTAATCAGCCCGCACCACGCGAAGATCACCAGTCTTCTTGTCCCGCTCTACGATGTCGATTTCCAGATCACCCTGAGGTATCTCGGCTCGACCGGGACAAAGGATAATTTCTACCTGACCGTAAAGACCTCAAAACAGGTACCGGAGATGATCATCAGGCGCCTGCTCCCGTCGAACATGAATGCACAACCGGTGTGAAAAACCGGGTGTGAAATTTTTTTAAATGTACGAAATTACAAATTTTTGTTTTCATGGCCGGTACGGGTAAACCTCCGTATTGTGCTCCTTTAAAAAACACCCCTGCTATAGGGAGCCCGTATGATCCCACTCCTTATTGACACCGGATATTCCGGGTTCAATTCGGGCTCCGATTACCCGGTTTTTCAGATCATGAGGCACTCAAAGGCCAAAAACCGGCACTTATGACGGGTCAGGGAGTCATTTTCACGTCGGAAGCATGAGGCCGCTAATAGCAGCGTTCCTGCGGTCGGAATTTTTTTAGAGGTGCTGGCGTACCCAGGATCCAACAGAATGCGGATATGGGGCTCCAAAAGGCATCGTGCCGGTTTTACGCCGGAGATATGCACGACGGATCATGTCCTGCATAATCCCGTCAATGTATAGATCATTCAATCGTTATCCCTCCTTTACAGGAAACAGGCCACGAATTGAGCTCCGGTTACCCGGTTTTTCCGGCCTGGTAACAGGAATTCGCGAAAAACCGACAGGAAATGGTGGTTCCGGGGCAATTTTTACATCGGAGAAAAAAATATTGAATTGGCACGAACTGAGTGGCGGATCTTATTTTTATTGAATATGTGGACGTGAAACCAAAAAGACGCAAGATATCGTGCTTCTTTGGGCAATCCCCGGAAAAACCCGGTTTTATCACCCCAGCCGGTTTCCGGATGGGATTAAACGCCACGCATCCGGGATCGTTTTTTTTGGTCAGGTACCGGGAATTTCCCGAGTAATACAGGACGATCAAAAACCATGCCACCGGGACAGTGACCATTCCGTGTATTCCTGGCAGACAAAATAAAATTTTGAGGCGGCAGTAATACTTAAGAATTCTCCGGCGTCTCCAAGGTTCCAGAGCGTGGCTACGGCAAAGATGAGAGTAAAGTAGGGGGCAGCCGGTAATTTCCAGCCCCGCCAGCTGATAATGGCAAATGCTGCGGTCAATATAGCGGACAACGGGAACAGGAGTATGACCGGTGAAAACTGAATTTCCACAATTCGCCTGATATTGTTTTTAAAAAAATTCTGGCCGTATTATTACTATAAAGTCTCTTATTATGGCCTTATTTATTTTTATCCGCAATAATAATGGGAAATCGGTGCGTGAAAAAAATACCTGCTCCCGGTGTGATATTTTGCGGTTTTTATTTTTGGCCTGCACATTCCCGGCAGTCTAAACGCCGGCGATCAGAACAGCGTTTTCTGCGAATGGTTCAGTTTGAGGTGCGCAAGGGCAGCGGAAGTTGTCTCCCTGCCCTGCGGCGTCCGTTTCACAAACCCGATCTGGATAAGGTACGGCTCGTAGACTTCCTCGATGGTCCGGACCTCTTCCCCGACCGAGATCGCGATTGTTTTTACCCCGACCGGGCCGCCACCGAAATCCTGTGCGATGACCGAGAGGATCCGCCGGTCGATATCGTCAAGCCCGAGTTCATCTATCTGGAGCATATCAAGCCCCCCTCTTGCAATTTCTGCCGTTATTGTCCCGTCGCCTTTTACCACGGCATAGTCCCGGACTCTCCGCAAGAGCCGGTTCCCGATCCTTGGCGTGCCCCGGCTCCGTGCTGCAATCTCTGTGGCACCTTCGGGCGTGATCGGGATCTTCAGGATCGCAGCGCTCCGGGTCACAATTTTTACAAGGTCCTCTGTCGAGTACAGGTTCAGGCGCACGAGGATCCCAAACCGGTCCCTAAACGGCGAACTCAACAGCCCCTGCCGGGTAGTCGCGCCGATCAGCGTGAAATGTTCAAGAGTCAGCTTGATCGAGCGGGCGCTCGGCCCTTCCCCAATCATCACATCGATAAAGAAATCTTCCATCGCCGGGTAGAGGATCTCCTCGACCACCGGGTTCATGCGGTGGATCTCGTCGATGAAAAGCACGTCCCCTTTCTGGAGGGCGGTGACAAGTGCGGCAATATCCCCGGGTTTTTCAAGCACCGGCCCGGTCGTGGTCTTTATGGTAGCGCCCATCTCGCGTGCGATAATATGTGCAAGAGTGGTCTTCCCAAGGCCCGGCGGACCGGCAAACAGGATATGGTCGATGGGTTCGCCCCGCTGTCGGGCGGCTGCAATCGCAATCTGGAGTGCAGTCTTTGCCGCGTCCTGCCCGACAAATGCGTCAAGCGTGGCCGGCCGGAGCGTCACATCTTCAAGATCATCCGGTGTGGGTTCCGGAGCGATGATCCGTTCGCTCACCGCCGTTCACCTTCTTTGAGGATAACAAGCGCCGCCTTGATAAGCGACTGGATTGGTGCGCCGGGCATCCCGGCGGCCGCAGCCCGCACCGCATCGTATGATGCCTGCTCGGCAAAACCAAGCGAGACAAGGGCGCTTACCGCATCCCTGACATTCCGGTCCGGCATTCCGGCCGGGGTGATCGCCATTGCCGCCTGGACCTTTTTCATCTTGTCCCTGAGTTCGAGGATCAGCCGCTTTGCACTCTTTGGCCCGATACCCGGAATACGGGTCAGGCACTTTTCATCTTCTGAAAGGATCGCGACAACAAAGTCTTCAAGGGAGATCCGGGAAAGGATATTGAGCGCGATCTGGGGGCCGATGCCTGAGACACCGAGAAGGACTGTAAACAGTTCCAGTTCGCTCTCGTGCAGGAACCCGTAAAGTGAGATCGCATCTTCACGCACGGCCATATACGTATGGAGTTTTACTTTTCCGGGCGCGTTTGCGATCTCGCGGATCTCCGGTTCCGGCACAAACACCCGGTAACCGATCCCGCTGACGTCCAGCACCACCCACCGGTCACCGGTTGCGGCCGGGGTTCCATTAAGATACGCGATCATCTCTACTTATCTCATGACGTGGATATGACATAAGGCAATCGAAAGGCCGTCCGCGGCATCATCCGGTTTTGGGATCTCGTCAAGGTGGAGGAGCCGTGTTATCATCTGCTGCACCTGCACCTTGTCCGCCCTGCCCGACCCGGTGATTGCCTGCTTTACCTGGTTTGGCGTGTACTCTGTTATGGGGATCTTCCGTTGTTCTGCTGCGAGAAGGACAACTCCCCGGACTTCACTCACGCCCATCGCTGATGTGATATTTTTTGAAAAAAAGAGTTTTTCCATCGCGATGGCATCAGGGGGATAGCGGTCGAAGAGGGACTGGAGGTTTGTATAGATCTCAAGCAGTCGTTCTGCCGGCCGTGTCTTGGAGGGGGTCTCGATACAGCCGTAGCAGACCGGGACGGCAGTGCCACGGTCAACCCTGATAACGCCGTACCCAAGCCGTGCAAGCCCGGGATCAATTCCTGTTACAATCATGGTCAGCACATTCCCCGGCAATACCTAGTTTTACGGCCTCCTGCCATAAAATTCTCTGTCTGTTAGCGCCCTCTTTTAAGTATCTGCTTTATAGAGCACCCCGGATTTCAGTGTAATGGGGGGATAAATACTATCTAGGACGGCGTATAATATGGGGGTAGTGATTACTGTATGAAGAATATCAGGCGTCCGACTTATTCATTCCTCATCCTTGTGATCGGGCTTATCTTGATTAACACTGTGCTGTCGTGGCTTTCCGTTCAGTTCTCCCGTCTGATTTGCCCGGGCCTGCCCGCCGGAGTCTCGATGCTCTTTTTTGCCGCAGCGTTCATGCTCGTCTTTACCCTCTGGTTCGGGATGTATGGGGCACTCTCCGCGTATGTCGGCAGTTTCATCGGTACTGGTCTCCTTTCCGGGATGTCAATTACCACGTCGCTGTACTTTGCCCTTGCAACCTTCCTGCAGGTCGTCATTCCTCTGATTGCATTCCGGATATTTGACGTCCGTGTCGGCATGGAATCCGGGCGTGACCTGTTCCATCTCGTCCTATGGGGAGTAGTCCTTGGCAACGTCATCGGGGCGGCATGGGGTTCTGTTGCTCTTGCAATTGCAGGGAACAACTGGTCTAACATCATGCCCGTGTTTGGAACGTGGCTGATAGGAAACATTATTGTAACAATTATTATCTGCCCGCTGGTTCTCGGCCATTTGACGCCGCGGGTTGAAAAATCAAAAGTGTTTGTAAAGAATTACTGGTTCTGACCAGTCCTTTTTTTTAATCGAATTTTTAGCTTTGCAGGGATCCCGCAGTGGATTGCAAAATGCTTTTTTTTCGGTTTATACCAGATACGTATCTGTCCGTTTCAACCAGACGTGTCATGTTAAAACAATTTTTTTTAAAACGGGCCACCCCCGCACGATACCGATATTTGTGGGGGTGTCATGCATTGCGTCAGAACATAAAGAGGGGGTGGGGGGGTTACCCTTGATCCACGTTACCCTAAGAGACACCCCCTCCTTATAGCATGAAAGGTGACCCCCTCCCAATACCAACAGAGGAGGGGGACTCCATCATTGCTCCTTGATAATGGGAAAGGGGGGCAGGAGGATCCTGGATTTTTTTAGTGAGGGGGCTACCCATCCTTTGTAATCTTACAAGAAACGTTACCTTCTGCCGGGTTTGTCCGCAGAAAAAATAATAACCGTAAGAAAATTTGAAGGGTAATCCATCACTCGTTCCATCACTCGTTCTTTGCCTGCCCTGATTTGAAAGGCCGGGTACGGGGCAGGCAAATCCACAGGCTTATCCGGATAATGAGTGGGACAAAAAGATATGAGAACATCGAGTATGACGGCATAAAAAAGGTCAGAATAATTCCTGTAATGGCAGCAATAACTATACTTGACCGGTACAGTGTAGAATCCAGCGCCCGGTTCGGGTGAACAATCCCGTTTAAAAGAGAGGGACTGCGGATGATATACTGCCACTGGATAAAGAACAAAAGGCCGAGGACAAGCATATTGACATGGAATACGATGCTTGCGATCTGGACATGCGCATAATCCCCGGACAAGTTGGTCGAAAACGGCACCAGTACGACAAAAATCAGGATCAGGATATTGAGCCAGAGAAGAAATTTGTTGACCGAATGGAGGAAGTGGAAGTGTTCGTGGTGGACGATCCAGAAACTTGCGAGAATAAAAAACGCGATTACAAAACTTAAGAACTCCGGGAACATCGAGTTCATGTATACCGGGAGTTCTGTCGCAGCCTCTGATTTCGGGATGGAAGGAACGCTCAGGCTTACGGCGAGCAGGGTCATTGCAAATGCAAACACCCCGTCTACCAGCGCTTCGAGCCGGTTCTTTGATATGAACGTATTCTCCGGGTCTTCCTCAGAATTCATGCTCATACGTTGAGACAATGAACGTATAATTTTCTCGGCACATTTGTTGTATTTTTTCTGCAATCCGGGATATCCCCGGATTATTTCCTGGCAAGTGTTTCATCGGCAGCCTGCCATTTTGGCGAGACTATGCAGAGGAAAACAAGGTCATATTTCCCGGTGTTCTGGATAAACTGATTTGTACCGGGCGGGATGAGCACGATCTGCCCGGGGCGGACCGGGGCCGTTTCCCCATCGATATGCATCGTGCCGGTCCCTTCGAGTATGTAATAGAGTTCGGTGCTTTTTTTAAGCATGTGGGGAAGTGTCGCTTCTTTGGCCGGCACGATGGCATGGGCAATACTACAGGTCAAATCATGGGCTTCGTTAACTTTATCCGGGTGCAGGAGTTCGCAGAGGATGGATTTATCGATGACCCGTTCATGGGGGCAGGTTGTAATGTCGCGGATAAGCATGGTTAAAATCTCCACCTGATTGTTTTTGTAATATCCGAAGAAATCAAAAAAAATTCAAAACCCGGCATTTGGTTATCCAAAACTTCTGTGACCTGTTTAGTATTGCACAATTTAATAAAGCTCCGGCCATACCACTACACGGTAAGTACCATGAAGATCATCGGTATCAACGGAAGTCCGAAGGGTGACTGGAGCCAGACACGCCGGCTTGTCCTTGGCGTGCTCGAAGGGGCACGGGCATCCGGCGCAGACGTGACATTTGTCGATGTCTGCGCTTTAAAGATCAAGTACTGTTCCGCATGCACGACCTGTTATGCAAAAGG
>Ga0209099_1000036_pt1 | contig 150757 bp, 153 predicted proteins | sample AD_JPNHW2_MetaG_FD_184430 | JGI IMG/M metagenome (GOLD analysis project Ga0209099, IMG submission 184430) | Active sludge microbial communities of municipal wastewater-treating anaerobic digesters from Japan - AD_JPNHW2_MetaG (SPAdes) (version 2) | ecosystem: Engineered > Bioreactor >...
CAATGGCCATATCAAGGATCGGGTTGTCATCAAGGGTTGTTAAGGGAATCCCATATTCGCGGGCACGTAGTGCGGTCTGGTAGGATGTGGGTATGCCGGAGATCCGGAGTCCTTCCCGGATACGGACTGCGAGTCGTTCGATGGTATAGAAGACGGTTGAACCGGTGCCAAGACCTACCACCATGTCATCCTTCACCATATCTGCAGCCCTGAACCCGGCAGCCATCTTCGCTGCAGTCAGGGCAGATGCCTTTTCGTCCATGCTAGTGCATACGTTGCCGTTTGGGGATAATTAATGCTGGTGATATGAAATTTTTATTAAAAAAGGTTCAAGAAAAATTATGGTGAAAACTGCTTTTTTAACTCATCCTGATCCGCGTATGCGGTACAATCAAGGGTGATCGGTGTGATGGAAACATTGCCTTTCCGGATTGCATGGACATCAGTTCCTTCTTCGGCATCATTGACAAGGGGCCCGTTGATCCAGAAATACGGCCGGTTGCGGGGATCAAGCCGCTTCTCAACACCGGTATGAAAGAGTTTCCTTGCAAGCCGGGTCACTTCATACCCGCCTTTTACAACCGATGGAATGTTGACATTGATCACATCGGTGTTCGCGCAAAAACCACCAGAAAGAACGCGGGAGACCACGTCCCGTACGATACGTCCTGCTTCCTTGAAACTCTGGGTATTGGTACCGGGATCGTCAAACTTCTCGCCCTGGTCTTCAACCTGGAGCGAGAAGGCGATCCCTTTTGTTCCCTGGTTGGAAGCTTCAAGCGCAGCACCCACCGTACCAGAGGTCATGATCGATTCCGTTGAGAGATTCTCTCCAATGTTGATCCCGCTTACCACCAAAGTCGGTTTTAACTTGAGGGCATACAGGCCAATGATTACGGCGTCGGTCGGTTTTCCGGCCACTGACCATGCCGGCTGACCGTTCATAATTACCCGGTTTACGCGTAATGGTTCAAAAATAGAGATCGATCTGCCGACAGCACTCTGCTGGGTGGCGGGTGCCACAACCGTCACATCTGCAAGGGGTTTGAGCGCTTCGTACGCGGCCCAGAGCCCGATAGAGCTCACGCCGTCATCATTGGTCAGCAGGATCGATGGTTTCATGTGCTTTCTGTTATTGCCGGCGACCCTGAAATAGTTCACCGATCGGTGAACTCATCAGTCAAAAGCGCCAACCGGATTGTGATGAAGGTCCTGCTTGCCGAATACACGATCGCGCACGATCCTTCCCTTTCCGGTGAAGGGGCAGCGATGCTTTCCATTCTTAAAGCAAGTTTCGAACAGTGCGGCTATGACGTGGTTACACCGGGTGACGGGGATTTTGCAGATGAGATCGCACGGATCGCACCCACCTGCGACATGGGTCTTGTCATCGCCCCGGATTACCTGCTCTCGAAGTATACGTTTCTTTTAGAACAGGCAACTCACAATCTCGGCTGCGGGTTTATGACAATAGCCCTCTGTGCCAACAAGGTGCAGTCAAAGAAGATTCTTCTTGACAATGGCATAGCCGTCCCAGCCATGAATCCCCCCGGTAAGCAAGTGATAAAACCCATCAAAGGCTGTGGAACGTGTGGTGTCCGCGTTGCGATGGGCATTCCCGACGAAGGAGAATTTGCTGAAGCGTTTATTGATGGCGAACACTATTCTGTGAGCCTGGTGATCAACCGGGTGATTGGCGATGCCTGTGCGTACTACTCCGGTAAGCCTCCCGTAATCCTTGCGGTAAACCGACAGGATATCAGGATTGACGATCATGGGGTTTTCAGTTACCATGGCGGAGAGACCCCGGTTCACCCGGCCCGCGAGGCAGAGATCATCGCTGCTGCCGTAAAAGCCACCAACCTTCTTGGCTGCCAGGGGTATTGCGGCGTTGATGTTGTTGTGAGCGATAAGGTGTACGTGGTGGATGTGAACCCGCGGATCACCACCAGTCTCGTGGGCATTGCGGCCTGCATGCAGGAAGAGATTGCAGATATCCTTGTGGCCGCCTCAAAAGGCCAGGGGCCAAAAGAGGTCCATCTCACGGGGAGGGCAAGATTTGATACGCACGGGAAGGTCACCCGCATATGATCGGGATCGATGTCGGCGGGGCAAATCTCAAGGTTGTCACCCCCGATGGTAGTGTCCACATCCATTACTGCCCGCTCTGGGAGAAGGCACCTATCACAACAATTCTTGAGGCCTATGGGGGAAGATCGGACGAACCGGCAGCGGTTGTCATGAGTGGGGAACTCGCCGACTGTTTCTCCGGTAAACCGGAAGGTATTGCCTTCATTGTTGGTGCCGTGCAGACCGCATTCCCGAATGCCCGGTTTTATGGCACCGATGCAACCTTCCATGATCATGCTGTACCGGCACTCGGGGCTGCGAACTGGCTGGCTTCGGCCGATTTTCTGAGAACTGAATACCCGGATGCCGTACTGCTCGACATTGGCAGTACCACTGCGGACATTATCCCGCTCAACCGGTTTGATCATCTTCGCGGGTTCACCGATCTCGCCCGGCTTCAGAGCGGTTATCTGCTCTACACCGGTATGCTCCGGACCAACGTGGCCACGCTGCTCCATACGGTCAGTCTTCAGGGGGTCAGGACGCCCGTGAGCAGTGAGTACTTTGCCACGAGTGCGGATGTGTACCTTGTGCTGGGTATGATCTCGGCAGAAGAGTATGGTTGTGACACGCCGGATCACAAGGAGAAGACGCAGGACGCATCCCTGCGGCGGCTGGCCCGGGTTGTCTGTGCCGATCTTGAAGAGATTGGCGAAGAGGGTGCGGTTGAGATTGCGAGCCAGTTCCGGGATGCCCAGTGCACGATGGTCTCTGATGCTGTACGGGCATGTGCGGCCTCCTCAGAAGCGGAGACGATTGTTGTTGCCGGTATCGGGGCCCCATTCTATGCCCGGCACCTGGGGGGCATTGATCTGACCCTCGAACTGGGTCCGGCCGCCGATGCCCTCCCGTCGTTTGCCGTGCAGAATATTGCCCTGCGAAACCCCGGTCTGTTCTCTCGCAGATAATTTGCGGTCCATGGGGCACCCGGACCGCTCGTGTTCAGATCTCTGTGCGGGCTTATGGATGTGTTTCGAGATCCGCTGACCGTACGTTCTTCCTGAGGGTTTCCTCCCTATTCATGGGTACTTGTCCTGCGCATCGGGAACCGGTACTGGCTGATATGCAGAGGGGAAACCGCAGGCAGCGAGTACCTCTGGCCCTGGCAGGGGGTCGACACCGAAGTTCTGGGCAGCGAGGTTCGAGAGGGCTAGCACTGAAAACGGGAGATGCATGCCAAAGACATCCGCTGTACGGATCTCCTGCTGGAAACGCCGGGCAAAGTGAAGGCAGCTGGTCCGGTCCACGCAGATTCCCACAGAAGAAAGGACCCGGGCAGCCCGTGTTGCCGGCATGCCCGCCGTGAGTGTAACCGAGAGGTCGATTATTGGCGATCCGATGCGGGTATCCGGGTAGAATGGCTGATCCGCATAACAGAGTCTCTTGCACTCCCGGCACCGGAACCGCTTGACTCTGACCTGAATTACCCGGGTCGTCTCGTGCTCAAGGAGTACCGCAAACTGCCGGGTTTTAAAGTCATACCCAATGACGGCCCCGCCGCAGCTGGGACATGCGGCCAGTTCAGAAAAAACGGCCCCATCCATGGCTGAGAGAGCAGTCTGGATAATATCGACTGCCATCGGGGGAATGCGGGGGAGCTTCATGATTTCACAATCCGGTGACAATTACGGGTTCTGATCCTGCGCTTATTGCAGGATTTTCATTAGGGTAGTGCTATTGTATATAACTTCAGGACCTCAAACCCACTACTATTCATCAAATTTTGATTTTTTTTCACTACCCTTAAATACCGTAACGTCAGACAATTTTTGTTCGAGGTTAGAACATGGATTTCAAATACGTACCAAGCACCTGCCCCTACTGTGGCAACGGGTGCGGTGTGAACCTTGTCGTTAAGGATGGCAAGTTCGCTGGGATCTCATCCTGGCACCGCAACCCGGTCAATGAGGGAAAGGTCTGTATCCGCGGGAACAAGTCGTTCGAGTTCGTCAACAGCGAAGCCCGGCTTATTACTCCTCTCATCAAGAAGGATGGGAAGTTTGTTGAGGCCAGCTGGGAAGATGCCTACAAGGAGATTGCCTCTGCGTTCAAGGCTGTCAAGGGAGATGCGATCGGTGTGGTCGCCTCCGCACGGAACTGCAACGAGGACTCCTTTGTCTTGAAGAACTTCGCAGCCAATGTGCTCAAGACTGCCAACATCGACTACTGCGGCCGCAAGTGCAATGCAGATGCCGTGAAGGGACTCACCGAAGCATTCGGCAATGGCGCCTCCACCAACTCTCTCGCTGACTTAAGTGATGCAAAGGCCATTCTTGTTGTGGGCAGCAACCCGCTTGAGGAGAACCCGCTTGCAGGCCGGAGGATCATCCTTGCCAAGCAGGCCGGTGCCAAAATCATTGTCGCCGACTCCCGCAAGACCGCAACAGCAAAGATTGCAGATCTTTACATTGCCTGCAACCCGGGGACCGAAGTTGCGTTCGTCAACGGTATCATCAACGCGGTTGTCAAGGCCGGCAAGGAGAACAAGGACTTCATCGCCAAAAAGACGAAGGACTTCGAGAAGTGCAAGGCCGCTGTGGCGCCCTGCACTCCTGAATCAGTGGGGAAGATCTGCGGCATTGCAGATGATGCCGTGACAAAGGCAGCCGAGATGTTCGCAGCAGCACAACCCGCAGCTGTTGTCACCTCAGCAGGTGCCGGTGCCGGCGATCTCGTCCGTGCCGTTGCAAACCTCCAGATGGTCACCGGGAATGTCGGAAAGGCCGGTGCAGGTGTCAGCCTTCTCCGCGGCAAGAGCAATGCCCAGGGAGCTGCCGATGTTGGTGCTGTGCCTGGCGATGGCGGCATGACCGTCTCGGCCATGATCGATGCGGCAGCAGCCGGTAAGATCAAGGCACTCTATGTGGTTGGCGAGAACATCGCATCCGCAGGCGCTCACGTCACAGATGCGCTCAGCAAGCTTGACTTCCTTGTTGTCCAGGACATGTTCATGACCGAAACCGCCGGGAAGGCAAACGTTGTCCTTCCCTCTGCATCCTTTGCAGAGCGTGACGGTACCGTTACCAATGCTGAACGCCGTGTCCAGCGCGTGAGGAAGGCCATCGAACCGGTCGGATCGGCAAAGGCAGACTGGCAGATCGTTGCTGAGATTGCAAAAGCAATGGGGCACGAGAAGGATCTCGCATTCAAGGATGCAGAAGCCATCTTCAACGAGATCGCAAAGGCAGTTCCCGCGTATGCAGGTATCACCTATGCAAAGCTTGACAAGCCCGAAGCCGTCCAGTGGCCGGCTGCCGGTGGCGTCTTTGGTACAGCAGTCCTGTATGCAGATAAGTTTGCCACCAAGGATGGCAAGGCAGCCTTTGCCGCAGTGGACTTCAAGGCAGGCGAAGCAGTCGGCGGGGAGTTCCCGTTCATGGTTGCATCCCAGTGGCCATCAGGAACCCTGTCTGCCAACAGCGCATCGATCGTCCGCGAATGGCCGATGCCGCTCGTTGTGATCAACAAGGAAGACGCCATGGTAAAGGGTATCAATAACGGTGATGTGGTCAAGGTATCCGGTAAGACCGGCAGCGCAACACTGCAGGCACGGGTCACCTCCGACATCAAGAAGGGTGTTGTCTCCATGCCCGCAACTTTCATGGCTGCGGCTGTGAAGATCGAGAAGACGGAGGTAGCATAACATGGCAAAGAAAGGCGATATGCTCTATGCGTGGACCAATGACGCAGAGATCAAGAAGAAGGCCGAACTCGGTGGCGCAGTGACTGCAATCTGGAAACATGCTCTTGACACCAAGGCTGTTGACGCGGTACTGGTCATCTCCAAGGGTACGGATCTCTACGACGCAAAACCAACGCTGGTCAAGAACTCCGCAGAACTCGCAAATACGGCCGGTTCCCTCCACTGTGGTACCCTGCTCCTCCCCAAGCTGATCAAGAAATACTTCGATGGCGCCGCAAACATGAAGATCGGTGTTACCGTCAAGGGTTGTGATGCGATGGCGTTCTATGAACTCGCCAAGCGTAAGCAGATCAACCTCGACAACGTGGTCATGATTGGTGTCAACTGCGGAGGGTCGGTCAGCCCGGTCCTTGCCCGCAAGATGATTGCCGACAAGTACGGCGTTGACCCGGACACGGTCCACAAGGAAGAGATCGACAAGGGTCAGTTCATCATCGAGTACGATGGCGGCCACAAGGGTATATCCGTTGACGAACTCGAAGAGCACGGTTATGGCCGCAGGCCCAACTGCCGCCGCTGCAAGATGAAGATCCCCCGCCAGGCCGATCTCGCCTGCGGTAACTGGGGTGTCATCGGAGAGAAGGCTGGCAAGGCCACGTTCGTTGAGGTCTGCTCCGAGAAGGGTGCCAAGCTCCTTGACGGTGCAGTCAAGGCCGGCGTCCTTGCTACCGAACCTGCAAACCCGAAGGGTCTTGACATCCGCGCCAAGGTTGAAGGAGCCATGTTCAAGCTCGGTGACAAGTGCCGCAAGAAGGACTTCGAGGCACTCGGTGAGGGCAAGGACCGGTTGAAGAAGATCATGACCGAGACATCCCGCTGCATCAAGTGCTACAGCTGCATCTCGGCCTGCCCGATCTGCTACTGTGTTGACTGCACGACCAAGAACCCATCGTATATCACCCCCGGCGAAGTACCCCCGAACTTCATGTTCCACCTCATCCGCTTCGCCCATATCGCATCATCGTGCGTGAACTGTGGCCAGTGCCAGGAACTCTGCCCGTCAGAGATCCCGAACGCGCTCTTCATGCACGCCCAGCAGGTAGAACTCGAAGTCATGTTCGGCCACACCCCGGGCATCTCCATGGAACTCCCGATCCTCGCCTATGCCGAGGAGAAAGTGGAGCGCGAGCGCCTGCACAATACCGGCAGCGACATGATCTACGAGAACGTCTTCAATCCGCTCAAAAAACACTAATCCCTTTTTTTAATTCGTAGCATTCTCTGAAAAAAACCCTGACTGATTATTCGTAAAACTGGCGAGTATTTATTGGCGTAGAGGTACCTGTCCTCACCATAAGTCCAAGTATCATTCTTTTATTCGATCAACGCCAATGCACAATCAACAGGCAATATATCATGGAGCAGGTGCTGGTTTTCTCTGTTGGGTCCCATCGAGGAGCAATCCCGCTTGCCGATGCAGATGCGGTCATCCGCATGGCCCGGTTTGAGCCGGTACCCCAGCTTCCCGCAGGGATCGCGGGCCTTATCGATCATCACAAAAAACCCCTTGCGGTTATTTCCGCCGGCGCATTTTTCGATCTGCCCATCAAGAATCCCCAATCGTCCGATATGCTCATCATTCTCCGATCAATGGACCGGCTCATGGCCTTATGGGTGGACGCTCTTTGCGGGATTGAAGAGATGTCATTTGAGACCGGAGATACGCTGTCCCCCACAAAATCACGGTGGCCAACATCAATTATCCTGGATTCCGGTATCCGGCTGTTCCTGCATCCTGCAGAAGAGATAGCGGCCCGATTGCCGCCAGTTGATGACCTGAATTCCCTGTTCCGGGAAGCGATCGCCGTATCTGGTGAAACTCCCCGACAAGAGATCTCACCCCCGTCAATTCATGATCGAATCCTTGAAGAACGGGCATGTATCCTGGCCCGGCCAGATGAATCATCCGATGACAACCAGTCGATTGAGGTCCTCCGATTCTCGATCTCATACCAGGAATTCGCTATTGAGATGCATCATATCAAAGAGGTGGTCCTGACAGGGACTATCACACCCGTGCCCGGCACTCCCGCATATATTGCCGGGATCTGTGTTATCCGGGGAGAGATCATCTCGCTCGTAGATCTCCGCGCCCTCCTGCCCATCCATCATACCGGCATTACTGATCTGAACCGGGTGATTGTCTTGTCCGGCAATAACCTGATGTTCGGGATACTAGCCGACCAGATCACCGGTATCGGGAATCTGGACCTGAACCGGCTCTGTTCAGCCCCGGGTGAGGGAGAACCAGTTTTTATGAATTTTATCAAAGGTATTCATGAGGGAGCGCTCTCTCTTCTTGATACCGAATCCCTCCTTGGGGATCCCCGGATGGTTATCGACGAATCATAATCATTCTCTGAAACCCAGTGTCATTAGCCGTACTTCATCACCTGCTTTTCATTCACGGGTGGGAAATACGGATCACTATGTTTATGAAACATGCCGTATGTCTATTCATTGAGAGATCTTTTCCGGTGTGAGGGGTGGAACCGACATGATGGATTTTTTTTCGAATCTGAAAGTAGGAACCAAGATCCTGGTGATCTGTCTCCTGCTCGCGATAATTCCGACATTATTGCTGGGAGTGGTGGCATACACCAGTTCGAGTGGCGTTATCAACGACCAGACCCAGACCCTGCTTGAGACCCAGGTCCAGGATATGAAGGGATGGACCAATGATGTGTACAAACTTACGCGGAACAAGGTAAACAGCGACCTGAACGTGGCAAAACAGAATTTCTACAGCAAAGGGACCCCCCAGATCATCAATGACAAGATGACCCTTGTGGACGCCAATGGCGATAAATACGTGGTGAACGACAATTTCGAGATCGTTGATAAGGTCCAGTCCATGGTAGGGGGAGCGGCAACCGTCTTCCAGGTCTACAATAACAGTTATGCGGCTCGTATCTCCACCAATGTCCTCGATTCGAACAGCCAGCGGGCTGTTGGCACCCACCTTACAGACAATGTGTACGAAGTTGCAGTAGAGCAGGGCCAGACATACTACGGATACCGCGACCTGTTTGGCAAGAACTATGTTACTGCATATGAGCCTATTCTGGATCCACAGGGCAAGGTCATCGGGGTTCTTTTTGTCGGGACTGAAGAGGGGCAGACACTGGATGTTATCAAGAAAAGTATCCGGGAGACCACGGTCGGGACTCACGGCTACATGTACGTGATCGACAGTAAAGGAAATGTACTCGTGCACCCGTCTCTGGAAGGGCAGAATCTGGCAGACCGGGATTATATTAAGGAGATGTTACGGAATAAGGAAGGTGCAGTCCCCCATGAAGTGAGCGGAACGCAGGTCATCGACGCTTATACGTACTATGAACCGCTCGACTGGTATATCGTATCACGAGCTGAGTTGTCGGATTTCGGTGGCCCGATCGATACAATCCGGAATACCATTGTCGCCCTTGTCATCGCCTCTATGGTGGGTGGTGCTGCTGTAGCAGTTCTCTTTGGCCGGTCCATATCCGAGCCCCTGCAGCAGGTCGTCATCATGATCAAGGAGCTCAAGAACGGGCACCTGTCTGCCCGGCTGAACCTGAAGCGGAAAGACGAGATCGGGGTCATGTCAGCGACCATGGATGAATTTGCCGATGATCTCCAGACAAACGTGGTGGGCGATATCAAGAAGATTGCGAATGGTGAGTATATCGAGAGCTTCTCGGCACCTGTTGATGATCAGGATGAGATACGGCCTGCACTCCGGATGATGGTTGATTCTCTGGACCACCTGCATAAGGAGACCATCAAGCTCACCGATGCAGCACGTGCAGGGGACCTCTCAGTACGTGGCGATGAGCGGGCCTTCCGTGGCGGGTACCGGATGATCATTGCCGGTTTCAACAAAACTCTCGAGACGATCACGGAACCGGTGAACGAAGCAATGCGTCTGGCGCGGTTCTATGCATCCGGTGACCTTACTGCCCGGTTTGATGAGAGGATACCGGTGGCCGGTGAGTTTGTCGCGTACCGTGATGCCCTTAACACCATCGGTATTGAACTCCAGCGCTTGATGAAACTGATCAACGAAGAACTCTATGAAGGGGTATCAGTCCTGTCTACGGCATCAAGTGAGATCCTGACCGTTACGACCCAGTTATCCTCTGCCAGTTCGCAGACTGCGGCAACGGTCAACGAGACCTCCGATACGGTCGAGAGTGTGCGGACAAAGGCGGACCTGATGAACCAGAAGACAAAAGAGGTCTCTGAAAAGGCAATGAATGCCCTCAATGTCTCTGGAGACGGCCAGAAATCCATTGAGGAGATTCTCGAAGGCATGAACAATATCCAGCGGCAGATGGATATGATCGGCATGAACGTCATCAAATTATCAGAACAGAGTCAGGCAATCGGAGAGATCATTGCCACAGTGACCGACATCTCCGAGCAATCCAACCTGCTCGCAGTCAATGCGTCTATCGAGGCGGCAAAAGCCGGTGAGTTTGGTAAAGGTTTTGCGGTGGTTGCCCATGAGATCCACAATCTTGCCGAACAGTCCAAACAGGCAACCACAAATGTCCGTACCATCCTCACTGATATCCAGCGCGGTGTTTCTTCCACGGTAGTCTCAACCGAGCGGGGAACAAAATCCGTAGCGGATGCGGCACGGCTGACCAGCGATGCACGGGAAGCCATTGAAGTGCTGACCCGATCAACCGCCGACTTCTCGCGTCAGGCCATCGAGATCACGTCATCCATTCACGAACAGGCTGCCGGTATGGACCAGATCTCCCTTGCCATGGAAAAGATCCGCGATGCTGCCCAGAAGAACCTTGAGATCACCCAGACTGTAGAAAAGACTGCAGAAGATCTTCATGAACTGGGTCTCCGTTTAAAGAAACTTACCGTCCAGTACCATGTCTGAAGTGCCCCCTCCATGAACGGAATGGATGATGAGTTCAAAAAGCGGCTTCTCGCCACATTCCGGGAAGAGGCGGAAGAGCACCTTACCGGGATTGTTGACCTGCTCCTTGAACTGGAGAAGGCCGGTCCGGCGTCCGATCCCGCTCTGGTAGAACGCATCTACCGGAACACACACAGCCTGAAAGGAGCTGCTCGGGCCGTCAGCCAGAATGAGATCGAATCTGTCTGCCAGAATCTTGAAAATGTTTTTTCCCGAATGAAAAAAGGCACCTTTGTGCCAGATGCCGATGCCTACGACATCTTTCACCAGGCAGTACGGGTAATACAGGCTATCTTAAATGACGAGAAGCGTCCGGGTTTTTTGTTGGGGGATATCATTGCTGCTATCCGTTCGATTGCCGCAAAAGAAGGGACGGGGGCCACTCCCTCAGAGGACACTGTTACCCTTCCAGCACCACCCGTGCAATCAGGAAACGGGGGCGGCGATAGCCGGGGGGTTCTCTCTCCTACGATGAGGGTCCACCCCCCGGTTTCTGATACACGTCGGGAGCCGGGTACCCTGGATGTCCCGACGACCATCCCTACGGGTGTCCCCGGGCTGGGAGGCACGGACAGCGGGACCGTACGAATCGCAGCGCACAAGCTCGACCGTCTCATCGCTGGATCCGATGACCTTCTCACCACCCGTCTCTTTATGACCCACCGTATGCGGGAACTGGAAGAGATGATGGCCCGATTTGCGATCTGGCGATGGAATCAGGCAACCATTTCGTCTGATATCCGCCTTGTACGCGAACGGTCATTTGGTGATGGGACGACAAACCTGCCTGAAGATCTGATCCTCCCCCTCCAGCGCATGATAGAGTTCCTTGATTATGATCGCGAGTTTGTCACCTATCTCCAGCATGACCTGACTGAGCATATCCATGCAACGGAACGCGACCGCTCCGCACTGGAGGCAAGCACCTCCGAGATATCGGACCTGATCCATGATGCCGTCCTGCTCCCGGTATCGAGCAGTATCACCATGTTTCCGGGACTTGTCAGGCAGTATTCCCGGAACACCGGAAAACAGGTCGAGTTGCTGATCGAAGGCGGTGAGATTGAGGTGGATCGACGTATTCTTGACGCGCTCAAGGACCCGCTGATGCACCTCATCTACAACAGCATCGATCATGGCATTGAGTATCCGGATATCCGTGCGGCCCGGAACAAACCTCCCCGTGGCCAGGTGCGGATCAAGGTCTCTCCTCTATCCGGGGGCAAGGTGGGAATTGAGGTGAGCGATGATGGAACCGGGATCGATGGACGTATCATCCGGAAGGCCGCGGTCCGGACCGGTTTGATTCCTGCCAAAGAGGAGGCACAACTGACCGATGCTGAAGCGATCTGGCTGATCTTCCGGTCCGGTCTGTCCACCAGTACGGTCATCACCGAGATCTCGGGTCGGGGCCTTGGCCTTGCAATTGTCGAAGACACGGTCACGCGGCTTGGCGGGGACGTCACAATCTCATCTGAGATTAACAAGGGGACCAGCATCACGATGCGGGTTCCAGTGAGACTGGTGACATTTCGGGGTGTCGTGGTCCGTTCGGGCACGTCCGTGTATGTGCTTCCCATGCAGCAGGTCAGGCAGGTACTCCGAGTAAGGCAGGATCTCATCCTTCATTCCGGGGACCGGATGGTGATCCGTTTCAACGAGGAGATGATCACCGTGCTCCGGTTGTCCGATATCCTGGAGGTGCCTCATTCTGCCCCAGTGCCTGCGTCAGATGAATCTGTCTCTCTTGTTATCATAGCGTATGGGGCGGGACAGGTTGCTTGTCTCGTTGACGAGGTAGTCCGCGTCCAGGAGATTGTTGTGCGGCCACTCGGAAGCCAGCTTCGGCGGGTGAAACGCATCGCAGGTGCTGCGATCCTTGGTGATGGGACGCTTGCCCTTGTTATCGATCCCCCGGAGTTGATCCAGCAAGCCTTGAAGTCCGGAGTCGCGTGGTCTTTAGGGTATGCCGACAAAACCTCCCCGGAGATCCTGGTTGTGGAAGATTCTGTTACTTCGCGGGCATACCTCCAGATACTTCTCGAACGGGAGGGTTTTTTGGTCAGGACAGCCATTGACGGTATGCAGGCGTTCGCAATGCTTAAAGAGCATGAGTTTGATATGGTCGTTTCAGATGTTGATATGCCCCGTATGAACGGATTCGTACTTGCAGAGAAAATTCGCGCTGATCCCCGACTCGCTCACCTTCCGGTGGTACTCGTGACCTCCCTTGACTCTGCCGATGACCAGAAACATGGGTTTGCCGTTGGGGCGGATGCCTATATTGTAAAGAGCAGTTTTGAAAAAGGAGGCCTGCTTTCGGTGGTCCGTAACCTCCTTGGCGGGCGGAGACGGTATGAGTCCGGTACACCAGGTGATGCATGATGGAGAAACCATTAAAGAAAATGATCAAGATTCTCATAGTTGAAGATAGCCGAACACAGGCTGAATATCTCCGCCACATCCTTGAAAATGAAGGGTATCGGGTCACACTGGCGGAGAATGGGGTTGAGGCACTGGAGGAGACGGCGGGAGACCGCCCCTCCATTATCCTTTCAGACATCATCATGCCTGAGATGGATGGATATGAGTTATCCCGAAGGATCAAACAGGATCCGGCAACCGCAGTTATCCCGGTGATCCTTGTCTCCCAGCTCTTTGACCCGGTGGATGTGATACGGGGCCTTGAGTCCGGGGCAGATGATTTCATCATCAAACCATATGAGCCAGAGTATATCCGGCTGCGGATCAGCGCCATACTCGAGGCATTAACTGATCCTGATCCCGAGAGCACGGCCCTCCCTATGGCGATCTCGGTCTCCGATAAAACCTATCATGTTACCGCAGGGAGGTCAAAGATCCTCCGTATCCTGCTCTCGACCTATGAAGTGGCGGTCAAGAAGAATGTTGAACTCGAAGAGGCACGTGAACAGATCCATGCCGTGAACGAACAGCTCCTGCATGCGGTCGAGGATCTCAAATCATCAAACATCCGGCTGGAATCAGAGAACAACGAACGCAGAAAAGTGGAGAGAGCTCTTGATGATGCGAATAAGAAACTCAACCTGATGGCTAGCATCACCCGTCATGACGTGATCAACCAGCTCACTTCCCAGCACGAATCCCTTGAATATGCGCTCTCTCTGCGTGAGAAGGATCCCATTAAAGCATGGGAGCATGTGACCAGTGCAACGGCAATTGGCACACGGGCTCTTAACTCGGTAAAATTCACGGGGGATTACCAGAAGGTCGGGGTGAAGTCTCCCCAGTGGCAAAAGCTCCATGTCCTTATTCAGGCAGCTGCAAAAGAGAATCTTCCCGATAACCTGAAGATTATAAACGAGATCCCTCAGGGGATGGAAGTCTTTGCAGACCCGCTCATTGGAAAAGTGTTCTCCAATCTGATGGAGAACTCAGTAAAATACGGGGGTAAGATCACCACCATCCGGATTCGCCGGCAGATTCTGGGAGCGGATACGATCCTTGTCTATGAGGATGATGGCATCGGCATCCCGGAGGGGAGAAAAGAGAAGATCTTCAGTTATGAAGATGGGATGAACACGGGGCTTGGTCTCTTCCTGGCCCGTGAAATTCTTGCCATCACGGGGATAACTCTTCGTGAAACCGGTGCAAACGGAGCGGGCGTTCGCTTCGAGATCGCTTGTCCCGCTGCCACCATCCGCAATGATGACCCGTCTTTCCCATGAGGGGGTGTCGGTACGATTTCCGATATATCGGTAATTGCACTTCAGGATCCCCTTAGCCGACGGGGGAATCTTTTTGCACGTGAACATCGAACGAAAGTGTATCCTTTATGCATCTTCCGGGCATGACCATAATCACCAATCCCGTTCACCGCAGACGCATCCTGCTCATCGCTGTACTGACCGTGCTGATGTTCGGGGTGAACATCTTCGGCGTCATGGCCGGTATGAATGCCGTCCTCTATCCGCTGCTCTGTTTTCCGGTCATCCTTGCCTCGTACTGGTATCCCCGAAGGGGCCTTGCGTTCTCTGTTGGTGTATCCATCGTATACGGTCTCCTGCTCGTCATCTATGTTCCGCATGACCTGATGGAAGGGATCGTCACCCTGTCCCGGGTTGGCCTTCTCATTATGATTGGGGGTGTCGTCTCTGCCCTCTCCTGGAACCTCTCAAAATCCGAGCAGCAGCTCATGGAGATCATAGAATTCCTTCCCGACGCAACCTTTGCCATTGACCGTAACGGCCGGATCATTGCATGGAACCGGGCTGTTGAAGCAATGACCGGGCGGTCAAAGGCGACGATGCTCAATTGTGGCAATTATGAGTATGCGCTCGCATTTTATGGAGAGCGTCGGCCAATGATGGCAGGCCTGATTGTCAGCAACGAGAAGGATATTGCCGGGAGATACCCCCAGATCCACCAGGAGTCCGGTAACTATGTATCCGAAGTCTACCTCCCCCAGTTTCACGGGGGACGGGGGGCACACCTCAGGTTCTCTGCTTCGGCACTGGTTGATGCAAACGGGACGGTTACGGGAGCAATCGAATCCATACGTGACATCACCGAACAGGAGATGACAAAATCTGCGCTTGAGAAGACCGGCCAACGGCTCAACACCCTGGCCGGCATCCTCCGCCATGATATGTCCCAGAAGCTTGCGGTACTGTACGGCCAGCTCCAGATAGGTGTCATAAAATTCAAGGATCCCGAGGTAATCTCATTTATTGCTAATCTCAAGGAATCGGCAAATGGTATCACGCGCCAGATCGATATCTCCCGCGAGTTCCGTGATCTTGGCACCACCCCCCCGGCCTGGATCGCTGTGCAGGATTCCATTGATACTGCTGCCAAACGTCTTGACTTCGACAAGGTGATCTTCCACACGTGGACAGAGCGGCTGTACATCTTCTCGGATCCCCACCTCTCCACGGTCTTTTACCATCTCATTCATAATGCCCTGAAAGAGACCACCGGTGCAACAAAGATCATCATCACCTATCATATCCGTAACTCAGGCTGTGCCATTATCATCGAGGATGATGGGATTGGCATTCCGGATGCGGAGAAAGACGTCTTGTTTATCCAGAAAGAAGACAGTTACGGGCGGGGACTCTTCCTCTCATCCGAGATTATCTCCCTCACCGGGATGAGCATTCGTGAGACGGGCGTGTACCGGAGAGGTGCACGGTTTGAGATTCTGGTTCCCCCGGAAGGATATCGCGTGGAGGGCATGGAACAATGACCGACAGGGATCACATTCAACCAGTTATACCGGACCTCTCTCCTCAAACAGGCATTCAGCCGATTGTTCGTGAACTTCGGGTATCTGAGTTCCCTTGTGCCAATAAGGTCTGGCGGGAGTATCACGAGACGACAGGCGATCCTGCGATAGACCGGATCTTTGCGGTATTCTCTGATGGTGAGATATGTTCTGTTGCCCGCTGCCGACGGTATCCGGACGGACTTGAGGTGGATGGAATTTTTACCCCGGAGTTGTTCCGGAAAAAAGGGTTCTCCCGCCTTGCAGTTGGTGCGCTTGTGGAAGCCTGCCATAACGACAACCTGTACATGTATGCAGTGTTGCACCTGACCGGCTTCTATTCTCAGTTCGGGTTTGAACCGATTCCTGAAAGTTCACTTCCCCCGATAATTCGCGAGCGCTATACCTGGGCAGTCGGTAATCTTGAGGGGGCGGAGGTCCAGCCGATGCGCCGTGGTGCCGGATTATAAGATGAAATATCGTTTTTTGATTGGTCTAAAAGAGGGATTTTTTTCTGCCATCACTTCTGTTGAAAGAGTGGGATCATGGGTTTCAGGGGATCATATCCACTGCCATCTGCAGATAATTTGTATGACCGGGAGAATGCCTCTCCCATCACGTTCTCAAATGTGATGACTGCCCTGACATCCTTGATCATCTTCTCCAGCGGATACTCGTTGACCTGATCCGGTGCGAGAACAGAGATATTGAATTCGAGATCCAGGGGGATGAGGGTTACGTGAACCTTCTGGGCATCGGCATTGCCGGAATTCCTGATGATGATCGCTTTTGCATCCTCCCGGATCTCTGCAACCACATCAGGGAGAGTGGTGCTGTCCTGCATGATGAACAGGGACATCAGCAGGGCAACAAAGATTATGAGGACGATTCCGGCAGCGTAGATGTTGATGAAAAAAACGATTATTGTGAGAACGATTCCTGACACCAGCAGGAGCTGTATCTTACGATCCATACAGAACATTATCCGGTGCAGGTATTGTGCTTAACGGTTTTCTTTAATGCCCGCTCGTGCAGATTTTGGCAGGCGGTTCTGATAGTGATCAACCACAGACTTGTCGAAAGGGGGACAGATCAGATCTTTCAGGCAAGATGATGTAACTTTTTTAAGATATGTATTGTTTCTTTTGTAGTTTTATCGGGTGAACCGGCCGGGTTTTTTACAGGTTTGTCTTTCCAAAGGGTATCGAAGATTGTGCGGATGGCTTCAGGGTGAGACGGCCCATAGCCTCCTTCGAGCACGATGGCAAGGGCGCTATCCCCCGCAGCATCCCTTACCAGCGCGGTGAGGCAACCGATGTCGGCAGGACTCAGGTTCATGCTCTCGACCGGGTCATCCGAGAGCACATCCTGACCTGCGGAGATGAGGACCAGGTCCGGCCTGAATCGTTGGAGTGCCGGTATAAAAATCTCTTTGAAGACCGGGAAAAAATCGGCTATCCCGGAATTCCTGAGAAGCGGGGCATTGATCGTGAATCCTTCCCCCGCATGCCTGCCGGTCTCACCAATGAACCCGGTATGGGGGAACGCGTCTTTCTGGTGTACTGAACAGTAGAGTACCCGGTCAGTATTGTAAAAGATGTTCTGCGTTCCGTTCCCGTGATGGGCATCCCAATCGATGATGGCGACACGGTCAATATGATCGAGAGCCTGCGCTGCCGCAACCGCTGCATTATTCATGAGACAGAACCCCATGGCGCGGTCCGCCTCTGCATGATGACCCGGGGGTCGTACCAGCGCAAAACAGGACTCTCCATCAAGGGAGCGGTGTACTGCATCAATGGCGGATCCTGCTGCATAGGTAGCCACCTCGTAAGAACTGGGATTGATATAGGTATTGGGGTCCAGGAACCCTTGCACGATCTGGTTGTTTTCAAGGTACCCCCCGGTATAGATGTAGTTGTCAAGCGTACAGAAATCGACATGCTTTACGCATTGTCTCTGGAGCCACGTGAGATATCCCGGGACATGCACCCGCTGCAGGTCCTCAAATGAAGCAGGTTCCGGTTTGTGAATTGTTAAGTTTTCCGGCAGGTTGTTGATGATGGTGACCAGGCGATCATGACACTCCCGGTGCCCCTTACAGTCATGATTGCTGAAAATATCACCGGTTATTGCTGAACATTTCATGAAGACATCCCGGAAAACCTGATGACATACTATTCCTTTTCGCACGCATGAATATTGTGGAACGGATCTCTGCTTGCAAAGTGCCTGTTACGACCGGGCAAATGCAATCGATCTCATCACGTTATGTCCTCTGCCGTGTATGTTCATCAATTCAGAACCGCGCATGATACCACGGACCGTAATGCCCGGAAAAATGATTATTACCCCTTGTATTTTTTTGTGGTTGTAAAAAAATGGTGGATTTTTAAAAGAAATCAATATCTTTTTTAGCGGGCATGAATCGTATCCTCAGGCTTTTCATAGGAAATTTGCCCCGATCGGCGAACAATTCGAAAATTATTAATAACAACATACAAGAGAATCAGAATGACCTATACGAGACCCGCAATGTCAGTTGCTGGTATAGGTGATTGATTCAGAGGTGTGTAAAAAAATGGTATTTCATCCACCGGTAGCTATCACTGCAAAGGCAGGAGACGCCGGAAAGTACAAAGTCGGTCTGCCGGCTTGGAACATGGTCCTTCGTGGATTCATGTCTGGCGCATATATCGCCATGGGTGCTGCCCTTGCAACAGTCTGTAGTACGGGTATCGCTTATTCCGCAGCACAGATCACGGCAGGTGCAGTTCCGGGTGGTTTTGCATCCGCTGGTATGGCACAGTTGATTCTGGGAGCCGTGTTCCCGGTTGGGCTTATTATCACCGTTCTTACCGGTGCCGAGCTCTTCACGGGCGATGCAATGCTTGCCCCGATGGCGGCATTCATTCACAAGGTCACCTGGATGCAGGTCATCAACCTGTGGATTTTCGTGTATATCGGCAACCTGATCGGGTCGATAGTATTCGCATATATCTGTGCATACGGTCCGTTCGTCTCTTTCGATGCAGCAGGAGTAGGAACGGTGAGTGCATTTGGTTCGCGTGCGATTGCCATAGCGGCGGCAAAGACCAGTTATGTGGGCCTGATGGGATTCTATTCTGCATTCCTCAAGGGTATTGCCTGTAACTGGCTTGTCAACCTCGCAATCCTGCTCGGAATCTGTGCGGATGATGCAGTCGGCAAGTTCTTTGGGATCTGGTTCCCGATCATGGCCTTCGTTTCCAGCGGATTCGAACACTGTGTTGCGAACATGTACTTCATCCCTGCAGGAATCTTCACGCAGGGATTTGTTACCGATCCCACAAAGATCGTAGCCAGCGTCAACTGGGTTACGATGTGGACCGCAAACATCATCCCGGTTACGCTCGGGAACATCGTTGGAGGATTGTTCTTCGTAGGTATCATCTACTGGGTTGCATTCCGGAAAGAGATTGCAGCACTCAAGTAACCTGGTTCACCCCAATCATTTTTTTTTATGAGAGAACGAGATCTCAATCTCAGCATTTCCGTAATCGCAATAGCGGGAGTTGTCGTCTGTCAATCCTGCTCATTGTCGCCTCACTTTTCAGTTCCGTGGTCCGGGCTCATCTCACCCGGATAAACCCGGGACTTTTTTTTTTTCATTATTGTACCGACAGAGCATCCGGCACAATGACGCATACGTATGTACCGTGCAGGGGAGCCGGAGAAAAATCGCAGCACTGAAGTAGGTGAACCGCAAACTATCATTTCGATGAAGATCGGAAAGGTCGAAGTGAAACCCTCAATTCTCTCGATTGCGGTGTTTGTGATTTTCACGGTTTTGTTGCTTGTTGCATCGATCAATAGTCCTGAAGTACGGTCACAGCTCATCTGGCTGATCCCCTGCCTGTTCATGCTCCTTGTCATCCCGGTTGCACTCAATTACATGAGCCGGAGTCAGTATGCGGACCTCGCACCCCAGTATGAGGCAGAGGCAAAGACCGTGCGGGTGAGATTGATCAATGAGAATATGATCGGTAAACCGGTCAGGATTGAAGGTGTTGTTGAACGGGTACATTTTCAGATCCTGAACCGTCCCCAGTACCTGGTGGCTGACCGATCCGGTGTCATCTCGGTCAAGATGTTCACCAGTCCCGATGAGGACGTGCACGTGAACGATGTTGTTGAGGTACTTGGCCAGGTCATCCGCCGGTATATTGTTGTCGGTGACCCGGTGATCAACTGCGTATCCATCAGGAAAATAAAAAAGTCCGGGAACTGATGACCGTACATTGCGCCGGGTATTCTGGATCTTTTTTTACCCTATACAATAAGTGAGAAACTGCGTGATGATGCCCATGTCCGATGAAACTAATCTCCCGACCCTCAAAAGATTCAGTTCCCGGATCCTGCTCCTGGAACTGGCAGTACCGGTTCTTTCCTTTGGTGGCGTTATACTTGCCCTCTTATTTTCGGGCCCGGAGAGCGCCTTTGATATCCGGTATTTTGCTCTCGGTTGTGTCATGGGATCCGTTGCCCTGGCATACCTTGCATGGATCCGGCCCCGTAAGGATATCGTGGCGCTGACAACTCCGGTCTATTCCGTTCTCTTCTTTGTTGTGCCCTCGGATTTTGCAGTCAACGTTATCCTTGAACTGCTCTATGCCGTGAGCCTGACAATCCTGCTCATACGGCTGAAAGTACGGTTTGGTACGGCCACGGAGCCCGGTATGGGAGGTAAGAGATCTCTTGAAGAGCCATTAAAAACGTACTGCGAAACAATTCGCGGGCAGGCAAACGGTCTGAATCCTGAAGTAGCACATTCTGCGGCGGTCGTGTTCGCCCGGTTTGCCCGGGGAGATTATCAGGAAGCGGCACAGGTTGCCGGTGCGGCCGAGACCGATCTCGCGAAAACGCAGGGATGGCCGTTGTTAATAACCGCATTTGATATTGTCCGGGAACAGGCCCTGTTTCTTGAAGAGTCAAAAGACCGGCCAGAGCAATTCATTGAATTTTCTGCATCGGACACCGGTCTTTTAGCAAAGTCCCTGCCCCGGTCTGATCGGCTCAATGAGCGTTATGAAGTATCGCTCGATAACGCCCTGCTCCTTCTGTTTGCTGTTGCATGGGCTGCGTCCGAAAAGGATCAGCGGGCCCTGCTTGGTGGCCAGAGTTTTGCCCTGAAACTATTCGCTTCTTGATACGAGCGTCCGGCAATTTCAAGTAAATGTACGGGTCAGGATACGGTTAGTGCCTTACTGTCTGGGATATTGATTCATACCTGAAAAACGAAAAGGAAAAGCACTACGTGTAACAAAGAAGAATAATGTGAGGAGGCCCCGATGTATGGTGATATTTGTCAGAGGTGTGTATATCATCCACGTTGGGCAGGACTCAATCTCACATTGAGCGCTATGCTGTGCACTAGTGCACAAACACTATGCACAATACATATGTATAACTCATCTCCTAATTAAGCATTGGCACCAGCCCCGTCTGGATCTCCGATAAAAACAAATGAGGAACTGCAATACTATCATGACGACATACCCGGAATATTTGCGTCCTTTCATGGAGACATTCTATGGCTGACCTTCAGGACACTCCTGAGTCCGGGCAGATCCGTGCGGTGCTGAAGGATCATCCCCTTGGCCTGAGCATCAAAGAGATTGCCGCAGCAGTGTCCATGAGCCGGAATTCTGTTGCAAAGTATCTTGAGGTGCTTACGGCCTCTGGACACCTTGAACTCCGCCACGTGGGAAATGCCAAACTCTACATGCTCTCCCACCGGGTGCCGGTCGGTGACCTTCTCAACCATGCAAAGGAACTGATCATCGTTCTTGACAATGACCTGCGGATTGTCCAGGCCAGCAGTTCGTTCTTTGGGCTGAGTGGGCTGCCCCGGGAAAAGGTCATGCATGCACGCTTAAGCGCCCTGCCTCTCCCGCTCTTGTCTGCTGAAGAAGAACGGGAGATGGCTTTCCTCCTGAATGGAGGGCCGTCATGGAAGAAACAGATCCGGGTGGTAAGGAACGGGAACGAGATCTTTTTTGAGGGGCGGTTCATCTCATCAGTGCTGGAGAACGGCCTGCCCGGAATCACGCTGATCTTAGAGGATACCACCGAGCGCATGCAGGCAGAGAAGGCCGCAACCGAACGTGACCGGCTCCTCAAAACGATCTTCCAGATCCCGACATCACCCCAGTTCTATATCGACCGCAACCACAAGGTTGTGTACTGGGACCGGGCCCTCGAAATCATGACCGGGATTAAAGCTGAAGAGGTGGTTGGAACCAGCAACCACTGGCGGGCATTCTATTCCCAGCCCCACCCCAGTCTGGCCGATCTTCTCATCAATGGCAAGCGCGAGACGATCTCCCGCATGCTCGCGGAGGTCCCTGCGCACACCCACTCTGCGGAGGGGTTGTATGAATACACAAATTTCTTTTCGGACATAGGGGACGGCGGGAGATGGCTGCATATCACCGCCTCACTCATCCGCGATACATTCGGTAATGTCACCGGTGCCATGGAAACGGTTGAAGATGTCACTGACAAGAAGAAGAGAGAGTTTGTGGTCCAGACATAACGCCGGTCTTTCGCCTTTCCTGCCGTTGGACCAGTGCTGACTTACCGGATCATCTGAAGAATAACACTTCCCTGCTTACGAAGATGTGACGCTTACCGGTTCGGGGAGACCCGCTTCCCGCCGCATCGGGCAGACACAGATCCCGTCGAGATTCCCTAAGACGAAATCGAAGCGGTCGCGGATTGATTTGGGGAGTTCCGCTTCCGGGATCGGCTTGAAGCCAAGACTGCCATAAAAATTTACCAGTTCTGACTTGGAGTGCATATAGAGCGTCTCGTTACGGCCGCACTCCTCAATCAACAGGATCATGACCGAACGGGCAAATCCTCTGAGCCGGTATTCGTCCAGGACATATACGGCATCCACTTCAAGGCCGTCCTGGTGACGGGAACACCGGGCAACGCCGATGATTCTCTTGCCTGAAAAGACAGCAAAGAGCCGATCGTGGTTCCGGTCTGCTTTCTGCTGGTGATAGTAGATCCAGAGTTCCTTCTCGGCACGCGCCATCTCATCTGCGGTGAGTTCGCGGACTTCCACGGCCTCGATCACCCTGCCGTGATCGGGGGATGACTGTTCAGAGAAGATGAATTTCCCGATCTGTTTGATGAACCGGGGGTGGACTGACATGAATCGGCTGCTCTCTTCACCTGCAAGTGTATACAGGGTGAGAAGTGTCAGATCTTCGTTGTAGTGGTCGCTTTCGGCCGGTGCGGAAATTGTCGGCATCGTATACACCGTTGAAGTCGGGTTCGTGGGGGTGCCCCAGGTAAAGGGACATACCCGAAGAACGGGCAGTTGTGCTTTATCCGTTATTGTTACAATCAGATAAATCCCGTTGTCCCTTGCCAGAGCCCGGGAATTACCGCATCCAGACCCCTTGAGCTGCATTCCCCGGCAGGATCATTCCGAAACCTTCTTTCTCTCGTCCTCCCAGTATCAGTTACGCATAGGCCGGCACAGGCCGGCATATGTACACTGTCAGAGGTGTGTATGGCATGATTGACAAGCTCCTGTTAGGTAACATGAGGTTCCGGGAATCTGATTTCACCCCGAACATTGACTATTACAAAGAACTGGCCGGCAGCCAGCATCCAGAGACGCTCTGGATCGGGTGCTCGGACTCGCGACTCCAGACCGGGCACATCACGCAGGCCCGGGCCGGTGAACTCTTCATCCAGCGCAATATCGGCAACATCGTTCCGATTCATGACTGGAATTTTGCGACCGTACTGGAATACGCGGTCATTCACTTGAAAGTGAAAGACGTGGTTATCTGCGGGCACTCGAACTGCGGGGCCATCCGCGCCCTTGACAAGGAGAGCTCGGACTCGTATATCCCGCTCTGGCTGAACAATGCCCGTGAGGCAAAAGAACGCGTTGACCGGACAATTGCGGTTCCGGAAACGGTCCTTGAGAAAGATGAGCGGTACCGCCTCATAGAGCAGGAGAACGTACGCCTCCAGATCGAACACCTGTACACCTACCCGCTCCTCAAAAAGGCGGTTGATGAGAAACGGATCGCGGTCCATGGTCTCTATTATGACCTGGGAACCGGAGCCCTGACCCGGGTCCACTGATCGGCGGTCGCTGTTGACCGAACCCTTCCTCAGAACAACGGAGCTGCTTCTGGATTCTTGTCAAAAAGGATGCTGTAATGGAATTCAGGGTAAAAAAAAGGATACTACGCTCGGACGCGATCACGCGATCTCTTCGTAATATTTCATCGGGCCGCAGGCTGCGCAGTGGCCGTCTACGATCAGGTAGTCGGGAATTGTCTCGCCACAACCGGGGCAGGTGACGGATTTCCACTTCTTTTTGGGATTTACTCTGACACGTACGTTCTCAGATGAGAGAATGTTGCGCCCGGCTTTGAAGATCTCATCCTGAAGCTGGTCTTTCATGGTATGTTTGTCATAGGTCGGGCTGTTCGCATACCAGATGTCGATGACGGGATATTTTTTAAGTTTCTTCAGGTCCACATACACCCGGACCGCGTCTGTTGTTTCCGTCTCGGAAGGGCCGTTGAGCGTGATGGCGAACTTACCGATCGGGATGACCCGGAGACGGTTATTGCCGGTGGTGCAGTGTGCAATCACCTGCAGCGCATCGGGAAGACACTTGGGCGTCTCGCAGACCCCGTAGAGTTTCCGGGCAGGATCCGTTTTCAGCAATTCGAGAGCATAGTCCACCATGAACGCCCCGATGAGAATGCCGGGTGCGGGGTAGGTGTGGAATGCCGAGAGTTGCTGTATCCGTTCCTGCAAACGGGGGCTGATGTGATGGTGATCCATCACGGACGCGAGGGTTCGTTCAGAATTGGCATGATGACCGGTCATGATGATCCGTTGGCATCAGATCTGATAAACTTTTTATTATTGGTAACGGTCTGTGACTCTCGTCCTGGTGCAGACTTTTTTCAACCATTTATTATGACCATAATCCCTGGCTTTTTCCTCATCCATGATTCTCTTCATTCTCACGGACTGATGGTTTTTGGATATGCGCGGTATTTGACGGATAGTTGCATGCCGTGAGCACATCATCCATGGTGAGGCTGCCGGCATCCTGCCGGGACCCGGCGATCGTGGACAAGTCAATGATCGATACCGGGATCGGCATGCCGAATATGTCTACGGAAGGTCGTTCAGGTAACCGCATCATAGCATAATTGCGGGCACTCCAGCGATCCAGGTGCACCCCCAAGCGCCCGGCATAGGTGGAAGCCCGGGAGTACGGCATCACGTTTGAAAGGGAACGACAGAGATCAACGACCGGTGATCCAACCCGGGTCCCCGGGTAGAATGGTTCCGGCGGGCTCGTGATCGTCTTACAGGAGCGGCAGCAGGAACGCTGGATGATCACGTTTACCGGGCGGGTAATGTCGTCTTCTATGAGAACAGCAAACCGTTTTTTCCGCTCATCATACCCGGACAATATCCCGCCACACCGGGTGCAGGTACTGCCCGTATGGAATTTTACGCCATTGCAGGCTTCGAGTGCGGTATTGACAATATTGATGAGAATCGGGGGAATCGGGTGGGATCTCATGGGGACGTCACGACCCTGCGCGGCTTAGTTTGTGGGGGAAAAATCGGGCAGATCTGCTCACGATCTCTGACTGTTTTAACGGATACCATCCACACACCCCAAACCAATCACCACTTTTAACATTAAACTCATAAGATATAAATATGATTTTACCAAGATTCCCTATCACGCAAAATTGCTCTTTCAATTTTGCTCAATCATCATCAGAGGTGTGTATGCATGGGCGTTCCGGTCTGTTCTGACCGGGGCATCCGTGAGTGTATGGTGAGAAAATGCGTGATAATTCGAGTACTCTTAAGTATGTACCCACGACTTGTCCATACTGCGGCGTTGGCTGCGGTCTGAATCTCGTGGTTAATGATGGCAAGCTCGTTGGTGTAGAACCTTACCGGCGCAGCCCGATCAACGAAGGTAAGCTCTGTCCGAAAGGTACGACCTGCTGGGAATCAGTCCAGAAGCCCGGCCGGTTGACCAAGCCCCTGATCAAGAAGGGCGACAAGTTCGAGGAAGCCTCGTGGGACGAAGCCATCGACCTTGTTACGAAGAAGTTTAAGGAGATCTCCGATAAGAACGGCCCTCGGGCTCTCGGATTCCAGACATCCTGCCGTACCGTTAACGAGGACTGCTATGCCCTCCAGAAATGGGCACGGTGTGCGTTCAAGACCAACAACGTAGACAACTGTGCACGTATCTGTCACGGGCCTTCGGTTGCCGGTCTTTCGCTCTCGTTCGGTTCCGGTGCAGCCACCAACCCGTTCGAAGATGTCCTGAACTCTGACCTGATCGTCATGTGGGGTTCCAATGCTGTCGAGGCCCACCCGCTTGCCGGCCGGCGCGTCATGCAGGCCAAGAAGAAGGGGATCAAGGTCATTGTCGTTGACCCCCGGTTAAGTGCAACGGCACGGATTGCTGACGAATGGATCCAGTTTACTCCATCAACTCATATCGCACTTGCAAACTCCATGATGTACTGGATCATCAAGGAAGGACTTGAGGACAAGGAGTTCATCAAGACCCGTACCAAGGGCTTTGAGGATCTCAAGAAGACCGTCGAGAAGTATGCCGATTCCGAGAAGATTCACGGAGTCCCGCTCGAAAAAGTCAAGGAATTTGCCCGCCAGTACGCGAATGCAAAGAATGCGGTCATCATCTACTGCCTTGGCATCACCGAGTTAACTACCGGTACCGACAATGTCCGGTCCATGGGCAACCTCGCGCTCCTGACCGGCAACATCGGCCGTCCCGGTGTCGGTGTCAACCCGCTCCGTGGCCAGAACAATGTCCAGGGTGCCTGCGATATGGGTGCGTACCCGAACGTCTTCTCGGGTTACCAGGCTGTTGCCGGTGCCGAGAACCGTGCCAAGATGGAGAAACTCTGGTTCTTAAAAGAAGGAAGCCTCCCCGACTGGTATGGAGTCACCCTGACCGAGCAGATCACCCAGTGCGGCGATCCGATCAAGGCGATGTATATCCTCGGTCTGAACCCGGTCGTCTCTTATCCTGACTCAAACCATGTCAAGCGCTCACTGGACAAGCTCGACTTCCTCGTGATCCAGGATATCTACTGGACCGAGAGCTGCCAGTATGCGGATGTTATCCTGCCCGGCACCTGTTTTGCCGAGAAGGACGGCACATTCACCAGCGGTGAGCGGCGTGTCAACCGTGTCCGTAAGGCCGTTGATGGTCCCGGCGAGTCGAAGTATGACTGGGAGATCATCGGCATGCTCGCAAAGAAGATGGGCCTCAAGGGCTTTGACTGGAAGACCGCAAAGGATGTCTGGGACGACATGCGTGCCTGTACCCCGGGCCAGTTCGGTGTCACCTACGAGAAGATCGAGAAGCCCGAGGCCATCCACTGGCCCTGCCCGACCATCGAGCACCCGGGAACACCCATCCTGCACCGCGAGAAGTTCGCTGCTGCGGATGGCCTGGGTACCATGTTCGGCCTCGAATACAAACCGCCCGCAGAAGTGGCGGATGCAGAGTACCCGTACACGCTCATGACCGGGCGCTGTATCTTCCACTACCACACGAGAACCCAGACCGACCGTTGCCCGGACCTTCACCGTGAAGTGCCCGAGTCCTATATCCAGATCAACTCCAAGGATGCAAAGGAGCTCGGCATCAGGCAACACGAGAAGATCAAAGTAACAAGCCGCCGTGGTGTGACGATCACCACAGCACGGGTATCTGAGGATGTGGCCCCAAAAATACTGTATATGCCCATGCACTTTGCCGAGGGAGCCAACAACTTAACGAACACGGCGCTCGACCCGCTCTCCAAGATGCCGGAGCTCAAGCACTGTGCTGTCAAGGTTGAGAAGATCCAGGAGGCCTGAACATGACCAAGAAAGGCGATATGCTCTATGCCTGGACGAACGATGCAGAGATCCAGAAGAAGGCAGAACTCGGGGGCGCAGTAACCGCCCTGTGGAAATATGCCCTCGACAACAAGGTCGTGGATGCGGTCCTCGTGGTCACCCGCGGTGTCGACCTCTATGATGCAGTCCCGGTCTTTGTCACCGATTCCAAGGATCTTGCAAATACTGCCGGCTCGCTCCACTGCGGAACGCTCCTGATGCCCAAGCTGGTCAAGAAGTACCTGAACGGTGCAAAGGACAAGAAGATCGGTGTCACGGTCAAGGGCTGCGATGCCATGGGGTTCTATGAACTCGCCAAGCGCAAGCAGATCAACCTTGACAATATCATCATGATCGGTGTCAACTGCGGGGGATCGGTCAGCCCCGTCCTTGCCCGGAAGATGATCGCCGACAAGTTCGCGGTCGATCCCGAGAAGGTGCACAAGGAAGAGATCGACAAGGGCCAGTTCATCATCGAGTTTGAGGGAGGTCACAAGGGGATCTCCATTGACGAACTTGAAGAGGCCGGCTATGGCCGCAGAAGCAACTGCCGCCGCTGCAAGATGAAGATCCCCCGGCAGGCGGACCTTGCCTGCGGGAACTGGGGCGTTATCGGCCCGCGTGCCGGCAAGGCAACCTTTGTTGAGGTCTGCTCCGAGAAGGGAGCGGAACTCATGGCCGGTGCCATCAAGAAAGGGATCATTGCAACGGAACCCGCGAACCCGAAAGGGCTCGATATCCGCGGAAAGATCGAAGGCGCGATGTTCAAGCTTGGCGACAAGTGGCGCAAGCACGACTTTGAGGCACTGGGCGAAGGCAAGGACCGGTTAAAACAGATCATGTCCGAGACCTCCCGGTGCATCAAGTGCTTCGGGTGCATTGAGGCCTGCCCGATCTGTTATTGCGTGGATTGCACGACCAAGAACCCGTTCATGGTCCCGCCCGGCGAACTGCCGGTCAGCTTCATGTTCCACCTGATCCGGTACTCGCATATCGCTGATTCCTGCGTCAATTGCGGGCAGTGTGAAGAGATCTGCCCGGCCGAGATCCCGAATGCGCTCATCATGCACTCCCAGCAGGTAGAACTCGAGAAGATGTTCGGCCACACGCCGGGTGTAAACATGGAACTTCCGCTCATGGCCTATGTCGAAGAGAAGGAAGAACGCGCACGGCTGAACAACACCGGCAGCGACATGATCTACCAGAACGTTTTCAGCCCGGTGGTAAAGAAATAATCTTAAAATTTTTAACTGAGGTGTGAGTATGAAACCAGAAGATGCAAAAAAGATAATTTCTCTGGCTATTGACAGGGAAGTGGAAGCCTACACGTTTTACCGCACCGTTGCGGATAAGGCAAAAGACAAGGTCTTAAAATCACTCTTTGACGAACTTGCCGGGGAAGAGAAGAAGCACCGCGAGTTCCTCCAGGGATTCCTGGCAAAGGACATCAGCAAGATGAAGTTCACTGCCGGCCACGATTACAAGGTCGCGGATGCGCTCCCGTCACCGAAGCTGACCACTGACTTAAAGCCGCTCGACGGCCTGGTCCTTGCCATCAAGAAAGAGCTTGAGGCCATGCAGATGTACACCCAGTTTGCGAATGCAGCTGCTGACACCGAGACACAGTTGCTCTTCTCCCAGCTGGCAAATATGGAACGGGCCCACAAGGCACGGCTTGAGGATATCTATACCAACATGGCATTCCCGGAGACCTGGTGGTAACCCAGGCGTTCTCATTTTTCTCAACACAAAACGAAGACCTCAATCTCGAACGATTGGCAGTACTGGAATACCGGTGATTGTATGGCATTCACCTCATTCTTCCGGTACGGCAGTTCATTTTTCTCTCCTCTCTTCAGGAACCGGCTCTTGTTTTCAGGCAGGCGGAGTTCGATCGTTTGCACAGGGTATTCAGCACCGGGTTTTTTTATGGGATGCCGGGTTCCGATGGGGCAGAATTATGGTAAAAAAATGATGCCGCCTTCATCAGATGGCGGGATAATGAAAACCGGCTGTTCTGCTATCTTCCCAAACGGGCAGTGTTTGAGATCCCGCATAACCCGCGGGGCCCTTGGAACCTCAAGGTATTCCCGCAACCAGATTTGCCCGCTGCCCTTGTTCCCGCATCCTCAATGGGCAAGCCTTTTTTTCGTTTGAACGGGGAGATCCTATCATGGAGATCTCCCGGACTCTCTTGAACAACCGATGTGGTATCCTTCTTCTTGCAGGAATTCTCATTCTCCTCGCTATCGTTGCTGCAATGTCGCTGTTTACCGGATCGGGTGGGGCCTGTTCCGTAGGGAACTGTACGTGTGCACCGGACGGTTCTCAGGGCCCGGTCTTCACAAGCCCTGACGATAAGCTTCGCGAACTCCGCGACGTGGGATTCACGGGGCGACTTTATGCCGAAGCCGTGGCACTCGAACCCCTGCTGGGAACGCCGGGCACGCAGGTGCATATGGGCTTCTGGTCAGGCCGGGGAAACCATGGCAGCGTGCTCCGGCTGCTGGATATTGTCAATGAAGGCCCCGCTGCAACGGCCGATCCACCCCACCGGGCGATCTGGAACGAGGGTGTGAATGCCTACTACCAGTACCCCTCATGGGACCGGATCCTAAGCGAACACTGGTTTGACCGGAGCATGGCAAAAAACAGCACGGTAACGATTGCCGGAAAAGTGTATTCGGATCCCTTCCCGGTGAACTACGAGCAGGCGGACGCGATCTGGGGCGAGTATTCCGCCCGGTACGCAGGTATGGCAGAACAGGTTGCAACTGCCACCGGCAGGCCGGTAAAAGTCTGGTGCTATGTTGAAGGAGCAAAACCGGGCCGGGTCTTTGCCCGGTATGAGTATCCCGAACTCCACCAGCTTGAAGAGAAAGGGCTTGTCGAGCTCTATTTTGCCCGAAGTGTTGATGCCGACTGGGAACGACCGGAAGACTGGATCTTCGGCTCGGTGAATGCAACGATCCCGCACGCGCTGGCATGACGGGATTCTGATCAGTTTTTATGCGCGGGGGGCAAAGGTAATTTTATGGCACATGCGCCCGACAGTCTGCTCAAAAATCCCCGTATTATTCTCTTTGCCGGAATCGTTCTTCTTGCCGTTATCCTTGCTGCAGTGTTCCTGCTTGCGGGAACCTCAGTTCTCTCTCCCGCACCTGCCAGTTGCCCGGCCCCCGTATCGCACGAGCCGGTCTTTGTCGACCCGGTTGAAAAACTCCAGCAGGTCCGAGACCCGGCGTATACGCAGAAGCTCTTTGATGAGGCAGTGGCGTACGAACCGCTGCTCGCAACACCGGGCACGCAGGTCCACATGGGTTTTTACTCGGCAAAAGGAAACCACGGGAGCCTCCTGCGCCTGCTGGATACGGTCAACGAAGGCCCGGCTGCAACGGCGAGTCCGCCCAACCGGGCCATCTGGGCCATGGGCATAAACGGGTATTACCCGTATGCCTCGTGGGAGCGGATGATGAACGAGCACTGGTACGAGCGGGCGTTTCCGGTGAACGGGAGTGTCATGATCTTCGGCAAGTCATATCATGACCCGTACCCGGTCACCTTCGAACAGGCCGATGCAATCTGGGCTACATACTCGGACCGGTTTGCCGCAATGGCAGAACCCGTTGCCCGGGCAACCGGAAAGCCGGTGAAGATCTGGTGCTTTGTTGAGGGGGCAAAAGCCGATCGCATCTTTTACACGGTCGAGCTGCCGGCACTGAAGAACCTTGAGGAGAAGGGGCTTGTAGAGATCTATTTTGCCCGGAACCAGCAGGCTGAATGGGGTACCATGGAGGACTGGATCAGGGGATCTGCAAACGCCCCGGCACCGGTTCAATGAGGGTGAGGCATCTGCCCGATAATCAAAACCCGGATCAGGTCGTGCTCTTTGCAGCAGTCCGCCTTGTGCTGTCGCAAGGGATCCCTCCTGACCGGGACACGGACGATACGGGGCTCATCCGGCAGATCTGTGAGCAGGTCCCGGCAGCGCCATCCGGCTCCTGCCGGGCCGCGGTAACCCGTGCCCGGAACCTTTCGCGGGATGCATACAGGGTCTGCGATGCATTCCGGGACGGAAACTATGGGAGCGGCAGCGGGGCAGAAGATGCAGCCCTTCGCGCACTGGAAGCGATGAGTCCCGGTTTTTCCACGTCCGATTACCGGCAGGCATTCGCTGCCGGGTTATTGTGGACTGCGTTCTGATCACAGAACGCCCGCCTGAACGGATACAGCAGCAGGTGCCGATCAAAAACGAGGCTTCGAATACTCAATCGCGCGACGGGACTCCGCCATAAAGAGCTAGCTCAGGAACCCGAAGAATCATTCGCATTCCTCTTCGTAATGCTGAAATATTTTCCGCCCCTTGTATCTGGTACAGGAACGTGTGATACTGATGAGCGAAGCACAATCTTCTGATGCAATGAAGGATCTCGTACTCTTCATGACAGCACTGGCAATTGCCGGTACCATCATCGCACTGGCATACTATTTCGCGGTGGCACTCCCGATTCAGCACGCTGCGATCATCCCGCCAGCGAACATACTATGATACCATCGTTATTCTGGAACGCGGATCCGACACACGCCTCCCGGTGATCCCTGCGTCGGTGAACGATAATTCACCAGAAATTCACCAGAGATAACGATCCCGCAAACGCAATGCAACAAAAGTCTCATTTTCACGGGTCGCACAGAATGTTAATAAGGAGAATCCTCCTAAAATCCTCAACCGCTTTAGAGAATAAAATGTTACCCGGTGCAATCCATGGACGCTCCCTCTTTCGAACATCTCCGCAGGTTCTTTGAACGCATCAAAAATGTTGGTTTTTTCGAACGTCTCTTCTCATGGCAGGGTGTCGTGTCACAAGGGTATGATGCGTTCGGCGAGTTCCAGCAACTCCAGGGATTTGTGCAGGAGAAGGAGCAGGAGATTGCCCTCCTCAGTGCAAAGCACCGGGATCTCTCCCAGACGCTTGAATACCAGCTGCAGCAGACCAAAAAACTGGAGCAGACGCTCTCCACTGAACAAGTGCGTTCCCAGGCCCTCAATGAGAAGATCACCGAGAAAGAGCGGGAACGGGCAACCATTGCGGAGGCTCAGGCAAACAGCGAAGATCATATTCTCCGGTTGAAAGGCGACATGATCACGCTTGCAGCAAAGAACGAGGAGTTGCAGGTGCGGATCAATGAACGGGAGAATATCGCGGGAGGGCTGATCGCCGCTGACAAGAAGAACCAGCAGGCAATGAGCCAGCTGAAAGAGGATCTCAGTGCCTCACTGGCAAAATACGATCAGCTGAATGCCCGGTTCATCGAAGCGCAGAAGACACTTGCCGAACTGAGGCAGCGCGAGGAAGAGCGTATCCGCGAACACGATGGGCGGGTCACCGAACTGGTCTCCTTAAAGAAGCAACTGGAGGACGACCGGCTCCGGGTCCAGGCCGAGCGGGACGCGGAGATCCGAAATGAGTTTGCCGCAATGGAGCAGACCTGGAAGAAGCACGAGGAGACGGTCGAGCAATCGCTGCGCTCGATCTGCCAGCGGCACACCATCGAGTACTGCGACAAGGAAAAATTCCCGTTCTCGACAAAGAAACCAGACAATGCGGTCATCATCGCCGACCAGTACGTGATCTTCGATGCCAAGAGCCCGAAGAACTCTGATGAACTTGGGAACTTCCCCCTGTATATCAAAAACCAGGCCGAGGCTGCGAAGAAGTATGCCAAAGAAGAGAATGTCAAGAAAGAGATCTTCCTGGTTGTCCCGGCCAACACGCTTGCCTACCTGGATGATTTCTGCCTTGACATGGCCGAGTACCGGGTGTATGTGGTCACGCATGAATGCCTGGAGCCGGTGGTCCTTGCCCTGAGGAAGATCGAGGACTACCAGTTCGTTGACCAGCTGAGCCCGGAGGATCGTGAGAATATCTGCCACGTGATCGGCAAGTTCGCCCATGCCACAAAGCGCAGGATGCAGATTGATACCTACTTCTTCAATGAATTCCTGGGTCTTCTCAAGAGTTGCGAATCTTTGCCGGATGACATCCTCCAGAAAGTTGTGGATTACGAGAAGGCCGAGAAGATGAATCCACCCATGGAGAAGAGGAAGAAACTGATCCCGATCAAGGATCTCGAGCACGATGTTCGGAAGATCACAAAAGAGGCGGAGGCTCACGAGATCGATGTTGCTGCCGTGACCCGGGAGACGATCGAGACGATCCCGCTCGACAAATTCCTTGAATAAATCCCTCCCTTTTTTCTCCCTACAGGTTGATCTCCTATCATGCCAGCACCATCTTCTCCGGATTCCGTCAACCTGGGTCTTACGGTTGAGTACGGACTTCTTGGGGAAGCGCTGGAACCGGTCATTGCCCGGTTTGTCGCGGCCGCAAAGGAAGATCCTTTCACGAGCTGGCTGATCCTTCCTACGCAACGGCTTGTGGTGCAGGTCACCGAATCCCTGACTTCGAAGAATATTCCCGTCATCACCTCACGCATCTGTACGCTGGAGGGATTCTGCAAAATCATATTTGAAGAGCACCGGACCACCGAGCGGTTTTTGTCAGAGAGCGAATCGAAACTCCTGCTTGCAAAAATTCTTGAGGACGAGGATACCGGGGCTCCGTTATTCACCTCCCGCGATCGCCCTGCATCCGGCACCATTGGCGATCTCAGGATATTCATGAAGATCATCCGGATGCGGAAGGTTGCATTCCCCGAATGCCTCCTGGACCTCCAGAGTGCGAAGAGCGATCAGCTCGATACGATCATCACGGCATACCGGAACTGCCTGCATGCAGGGAATCTTGTTGACGACGATTCGATCCTTGAATGGACGATCGATCACCTGGGCCATTGTGAACCGTCCCCCCTTGGCCGGGTCTTCATCTACGGATTTTATGAGCCCCTGCCACTCGAAGAGGATCTCTTCGCTACCGTGCAGGAGCATGCCGAGGCAACATATGTCTTCGTTCCCGATGGCATCGATCCAACTATTTTCCGGAGCCGTGCCGGGGCAGGAAAACAACCCGCATTCGATCCATCCTCTCCACGGGCAGCGATCACCGCTCTTTTTTCAGAGACCGGGACGCTTGCAACTGAAGATCGTTTTCATGTCCGGTCGTTTTCTTCCCGGTCAGCGGAAGTGTACGGCATCGCCGCTGAGATCGCCCGGCTGAATGCGAGCGGCACGCTGCTCACTGATATCGCGGTGGTCTTTCCGGATCTCCACGGGGGGGACTATGGGCTCATTGAGGAGGTGTTTCAGGAGTTTGCGATCCCGTGGAATGCGGCGGTCCCTCCCCGGCTCTCCCGGGCTCCGGTCATCCAGTTCCTGACCGGTATTGTCGGTCTTGCTGCTCATGGATATGCCCGCGAAGATCTTGTCAGGATTATTGGCAGCCCCTATTTCCAGACTATCGCAGCAACGGGCGAGACCTTCCGCATGCGTGCTGCGGACGTGGATCTCGTCTCACGGTACGCCGGGATTGACGGGCCCCACCCAGACTGGGAGAGATCACTTGACCGGCTCCATGCGGTGATGCAGGACCCGGAGCGCGCGAAGAACTATCCCGGCATCTCGGTTCGCACGATCGAATGGGTTCAGGAAGGAATCCTTGCTCTCATCCGCGACCTGAACAAACTCTCCGGAACGAAAAGCCTCCGCAATCACGTCCGCGATCTCCAGACATTCCTGGACGCATGGAAGATCCCGTACCTGTATGCTGCACCGGATGAACCGACCAGAGACCGGGAGATCCAGGCATGCCGTAAGTTCAGGTCGCGGCTTGAGGCTCTAGCCACGGCTTCCTGGATCCCTGCAGATGAAACGATTGATGCACAGGACTTTTCCCGGGTTGTTGCAGCCATTGCGGAGGAACGGGACGAGAGCGGCCTCGTGGACTCCAACGGCGTCACGGTCATCGGTCACGAGGAATGCCAGCACCTCCGGTTCCCGGTGGTCTTCATCGGCGGGCTGGTTGAGGGAATATTTCCCCGACTCACCACCCGGCTTCCCTTCACCAACGCGCTCGAGAACAAGCGCATGGGCACCCGGACGCTCTCAGAGATCCTCCGGGAAGAACAATATTATTTCATTGCGGCCCTGCTTGCCGGCCAGAATGCGGTGTACGTCAGTGCCCCACGTGCGGACGGGGAGAAGCCGCTCCTCACCTCCGCGTTCTTCGAGCGGGTCCGGATGAGAGCCGGAGATTCCTCCTGGCCGGACTCCTCCGGCATTGTTCCTCCCGCATCCCGCCGTACCGCTGCGGTCCAAGCCGGGGAACAGATTCGCGATGACGATGCCAGTGCTGCACGCGACCTGATACCGGAGACGACCGGTATTAACGATCTCGTGGAACGGATCAACATGGAACGGTTCTACCGGAAAGGGGCGTTCGAATCATCCTATGACGGGATCATTTCCGGGATTGAATCTATTCAGACCATCCTTGCCGGACGGTACGGGCCGGATCACGTGTACTCTCCGACCAGCCTTGAGACCTATGCGAACTGCCCGTTCGCGTATTTCCTGAACCGGGTGATTCATCTTGAAGCCCTGCCGGAGGTGGAGCCGAATCTCTCATCCAAGGATCGCGGGACGGCCATCCACAATGTCCTGAGTACCTTTTACCGGGAGTGGCGTGCCTCAGGAGAGACCCGGGTCAGCCTCGCTTCCCTTGCGGATGCCACCGAGCTGATGCTCCGGCTTGCAACGGTTGAACTGGACCGGTACTCATTCCAGAGCCCGCTCTGGGATGCGACCCGGATCCTGATGCTCGGGGACACTGATACTGGTCCCGGGTACTTTGAACGGTTCCTTCTTAGTGAGACGGAGGAGGCGGATTCCCCGCTCGTTCCGTCCCGGTTCGAGTTCTCGTTTGGGATGGGAACGGACGCGTCGGACGATCCCGCATCCTCTCCCGAGCCGGTTGAACTGGCATCACCAAGTGGCGAGAAGGTCTTCATCCGGGGCCGGATCGACCGTATCGATCTCACCCCCGACGGGACCTTTTTGATCTATGATTACAAGTCCGGCCTGACGCATCCCAAGGCCAAGGATATCGAGGCGGGAACGGCATTACAGCTGCCGCTCTACCTGCTTGCGTTCGAGAAGATCTCCGGCAACCAGGGGATCGGCGGGGGCTACTACACGATCCGGCGCGAGGTGGAGCGAAGCATCGTGCTCGCGGACTCTGCTGCAAAGGAGCTGATGATCTCCAAGCCCCGGGTCTCCGCGGATTTTGCCGGCATGATCCGGCACGCCCGGGACTGCACCTTTGCGTATATAGACGGGATCCGGACCGGCCGGTTCCCGCTTCCCATGGTTGAGAAGTGCCCGAACGAGTACTGCGACTTCAAACGGATCTGTCGCTTCGACCCGTACCGGGTCTTAGAGACCGGGGTGGAGACCTGATGGCTGCAACCGAACGGCAGGGTGAGGCGATCACCCTGCACGACAAGAGCATGGTGGTGACCGCCGGTGCCGGCACGGGCAAGACCTACGTGCTCGTCCAGAAATATATCGATCTTCTGAAAACACAGGGTGTCTCCGTGCCGCAGATCCTTGCCCTCACCTTCACTGACAAGGCCGCGGCCGAGATGAAGGAGCGGATCCGTGCCGAGATCCTGAACGAGGAAGGCCCGCAGTGGGAGCGGGCGGCCGAGGAGTTCATGATCGCGCCGGTCCAGACCTTCCATTCGTTCTGTGCGCAGGTGCTCCGGGAGTTTTCGATCGAGGCGGGACTCAAACCTGGCTTTGCTGTGCTGGACGAACAGCAGACGTCCCGCATTCACCGTGCAGCCTTCGAAGACCTGATCCACACCCGGCAGGAAGAGACGGTGAATGCGGCGCTGGTCCACGTCCTCTCGATCACCGACCAGTCGAACCTGAAGACGATCCTCTCTGCGATGTACGGGAAGCGGGAGCGGTATGATGAGTTCTTTGCTGCGCTCCGTTCCGATGAGAGCCATGTGCTCGCGGTCTGGCAGCAGGAAGTCTCTCTGTTCCGGGACGCGGAGATTGCAGCCCTGCAACGCGATCCCTCGTTTGTAGCTCCCCTGCGTGCCCTGCTCTCGTTTGCGTCCGTGTACGAGACGGTCAATGACCGGGCGGCGGTCTTTTTGCAGGAGATCCGCCCGTTCCTTCAGCAGCTCGCAGACCCTGCAACCCCGCAGGAGTTCTGTTCCGCGGCTCTGGAGATCGCAGGCCGGAAGCCCGGGAATATCGGGAGCAAGAAGAACGGGATCGGGAATAATCTCGATGACTTCAAGAGAGCCCGTAAGAACCTGATGGAGATTCTTGAGCGGAAGCACGCGCTGTTCCGGATGACCATGAACCCTGCCGACCCGGTGATCGTCGGGTCGGTCCGGTTCCTAAAGAATCTCGCCCTTGTCTTTTCGCGGTACACGGAGCTGGTCGAGAACGGCAAGGCATTGGCCGGCGGCCTTGACTTCTCGGACCTGATCCACCATGCCCGTACACTTTTCACGGAGCAGCGTTCGCTTGTTGCCACGCACTTCATGCCCCGGTTCCGGTACATTCTTGTCGATGAGTTCCAGGACACGGATCTTGCGCAGTTCGAGATCATCCGCGCGATCGTCGGAACGCCGACACCAAAAACCGACTGCCTCTTCATTGTCGGCGACCCCAAGCAGTCGATCTATCTCTTCCGCGATGCGGACGTGACACGCTTCAAGGAGGCACAGGAGATCATCACTTCCACCTGCAAGGGCCGGGTCGTGGACCTCGACACCAGCTTCCGGAGCACGAAGGAGGTGGTAGGTCTTGCGAATTTCGTCTTCTCCCGGCTCCTCTCCTCCGCAGAGAAACCCTGGGAGTTCGGATACGTGCCGGTGAAGATCTCCAAGAGCCGTGCCGCCCACACGGGTTCCGTGGAACTCCTCATTCCCCCAAAAGGCAGCGATGCGGCCGAAACCAAACGGAACGAGGCGGCAATGATCGCCCGGCGGATCCACAGCATTGTGAATGCCGTGCCGCTCACGGTGTACGAGGAACTGCCGGATCATACGTTCATCCAGCGGCCGGCCCGGTACGGCGACATCGCGATTCTCCTGGAACAGCGGACCAACCTTTCGCAGTATCTTTCAGCGCTTGGCGAATACGGGATCCCCTTCTATGTCCACGGGGGCACCGGGTTCTACCACCGGCAGGAGGTGTACGATCTCGCGGGCATATTATCGTTCCTTGAACACCGGCACGACAATGTGAGCCTTGCCGGCATCCTGCGGTCGCCGTACTTCGGTGTTCCCGACACGGAACTCTTTCTTTTTGCACAGGAGAACGGCCGGACGCTCTGGGACAAGCTCGGGACGTATGCGGAGCGGACCGGACCCGGGCCGGCATCCCGTGCGTTTGCGTTGCTCAGCTCATGGCAGCAGTATGCCGGCCGGTCCGGTCTTGTGGCACTCCTGCGCCGGATATTGTCGGAATCCGGCGTGTACACGGTCTATGCTGCGCTCCCGGCCGGGGAGCAGATCCTGGCAAACATCGAGAAGCTGGTGGCGATGGCCCGGGCCGCAGAAGAGAACGGGAATTACGCGCTCGCCGATTTCACCGCAGATCTCCGGATGGCGATGGACGAGGACGAGCGGGAGGGCGAGGCACCGCTCGATACCCTTGCTGAGAACGCGGTCAACATCATGACCGTGCATGCAGCCAAAGGACTCGAGTTCCCGGTAGTCTTTGTGCCGGACATGGGCATGAGCTTCCGCGAGAAGTATCCCCCGATCATGATCGGCGACAACCCGCTGATGGTGGGCGTGAAGGTCCCCAACCCCTTGGATCATTTCGCCCTAACCGAGAGCGCCGTGCTCCTCACGCTGCGGGAGCAGCAGCGGCAGAAGGAGCGGGCCGAGAAGAAGCGATTGCTCTACGTGGCGCTGACCCGGGCCCGGGATCATTTGTTCATGAGCGGGACGGCGCCGGAGGATGCCGGGTTATCGTTCGATCTCGGCAAGTCCCGGATCGAATGGATCTTTACGGCCCTGGGCGTGACCGGGAACGCGATCGGGGCCGGGAATCTCGTGCTCGAACTTCCCGAAGGGGCCGGCACGATCCGGCTTGCGATCGTCTCCGACCCGGAAACGATTCCCGCAGAGACCGGGCGGGTCGAGCCGGAACTGATCGTTGTGCCGGCAGAATGTGCGGGGAAGAGCGGGACCCGGGCTGCGCCGGTCTATGCAATCGGGCCGGAGCAAGTGAAGGTGCGTTCCGTTTCGGAGATTGAGAACGAGAGGAAGGGAAAGGGACCGGCGACGGCCCGTGAACCGGTTGCATCGAAATATTTACCGGGCGTTGAAGGGACGAAGAAGGGCACGATCATTCATGAGGTCTTGCGGGGCCGGGATGCGGCAACGGTTCTCCGGGAATTTGGCGAATACTCTGAAGAGCATGTCCGGCAGCTCGGAGAGATCATTACCCGGTTCTTTTCATCCGATCTGATGAAGCGGGTGAAGCGGTCGTACTGTGAGGTTCCGTTTGTTGTTACGTTTGAGGGTGGGCCGGTGACCGGGAAGATTGACCGGTTGTGTGAATTGGATGATGGGTCGTGGATCGTGATCGATTACAAGTCGGAAGCATCTGCGGATTATATTTCTTTGGCGGAGGAGTATGCGCTTTCGATGGCGGTTTATTGTGAGGCGGCCCGGCAACTTACTCGGGGGAAGAGTGTGAAAGGGACGATATATTTCACGGAGACCGGGGAGTTTGGGGTATCCGTCTAAAATGTAGGGTTGATTCAAAATCTAGCAGAATCAATTTTCTCACTTTCAAACCACGCTAACCACCTTTAAAGCATTAGAAAAATGACAAGATAATATGCCAACGATAGAAGCGACGGTCTCTTTCAAAACATACGTTTATGATAGTGAGACAAAAGGACTCGGCCCCTATGATGCAATCAAATCTCGCATTTCCAATGCGAGGCACATACAGATTCTCGATTTCAAAATTATCGATGAATCAGAATCTCAACAGAAATAAAAAAAGTGATTGGAATTCCTTTAACGGCACTTATTAACGGAGAGCGGGTAATCGGACCAGATTTATCTGATGACACATGGGCCGATCTTAAACTTCAACATAAAAAAGGCCTTGAAGTAATAATGAACTGCGGGGCAAAAGGCCATCTTCGGATTTCTCCCAACGGTCTCAAACATTTTTATCATGCAAAAAAATCGGATAATTGCGGATGTGAACCAGAATCCTATGAGCATCTTAAATTAAAAAATCAAATTTATCAGATCTGCAAATCGGAAGGTTGGGATGCTCAGCCGGAATTTCAATCATTATCCGGAGATTGGCGTGCCGATGTGTTTGCTACCAATGGTGAACGCAAAGTTGTTTTCGAAGTTCAATTAAGTATCATTCCCTTGTGTGATCTTCAAGAGAGAGAACGGAAGTATTGTCGAGATAAAATCGAATCATATTGGATATTAAATGATTTTCTAAGAATAGATCCGAATGATGATTCAAGAGTTGTGACAGAACCCAGTGGCAAAGTTTCTATTTGCAATTATCTTAACTTAGCTGAATTTTCTCTTAGTCGTGAATCTTTCTTACATATCAATCATGGAATTCGATCAATTGGAATTAACCTTCAAAATTTTTATCTTTACACCTCAAGTATCCTTGGAATTAATGTCGAAGACTGGGTAATCTCAACACTAAATAGAGATTACCAAAAGGATCTCCAAGATTTTGAAATAAATTATAAGAGAAAATGCAAACTCAAAGAAATTGTTGAACCAGAATTAGACAAATTATGTGATTTTGGGTTTCGGCGTTTAGATTACAAGAATGAGATGAAAAAAATCTATGCAATTTTTAAAACACACAAATGGGAAGACCGACCCTGTCTCCAGCAAGAAATCAATGAAATGTATTCAAATTTCGACACATTAAAGAAAGCCTATGGAAAAATTTTCTCCCCAAAAAATGGTTTTATTTGGAAAGATTTCATGGACGGTGAGTATAGTGAACCATTTTTGGATTTAAGATCTGAAGAACAAATTTCATTAATTCAAACCCAAATTCGCAATCTTGAAACCGATGAAGAAAAATTTTTAGCGGTCTTTAATCCGGTAAAGGAGTTTGTCAAGAAGAAAAATAAACTGGAAAATAATCAAACAGTTGAAGTATTCGGTCGTACTGTTCCACAGAACGAAAAATCTCATGAATCGGGAATCTGGAACAAATTACAAAATAAACCATTGCAAGAAAAACAAATAGTTGAAGAAAGAATTCTGGAAAAATGTATTTGTTTTGAATTTAACTCTGTTTTACCAACACTCACGATCGAATCACGAAGAGGTTGGAAATATCAAAATCCCACTCGATGTAAGTGGGAGATTAATCAAGAAGATGCAATTGAATTTGAAAAGAAAGGATACGGAAAAATTATTCAAAAATAGTGTAATTTAATCCGTGAAATGTTTTATGAGAAATTTTCTTCTCTCTGACAGTATGTTTTCGAATTTTGATTACGATGGGATGTGAGATTTTTTTCTACCATTTTTACCCCCGATCCACCACACTCATTACATTTGATGGCACCCTCCCAATCCCCATGTCCTCCCCCCCATTCACGGGATCACGGCCGGGTGCCATAACCATAACCCGGTGATGCAACCGGGTTTTATTGAAAATGTTCAGCGGGAATCTGCCACAAAAAACCGGGCCGCCCCTCCGCTTCATCGGTGGGGGTGCCTCCCGGATCGCGGCTGCATTGTTTTGTGTGGGGTGGCTGGCCCGGAGGTTTTGCGAGAGATGGTGAGGGCTTATCGGAAATTTCCCGGTTGGACTTTCATAACTTCGCACCCTGCGCCGCCAGCCGTTCCCGTGCAGCCCGCATTGCACCTTTAAGTTTCTCTTCAAGCACCTCGCGGGGTAGGAGATCGGTAAGATATTCAGAGACATGAATTCCTGATTTATCGAGCTGGAGAAGGCGGATCTGTTCCTGGTCTGCACCAGCACAAAGAATCAACCCCAGTGGTTGTTCCTCGCACGATTCTTTCTCGTGCTCTTCAAGCCACCGGAGATACAATTCCATCTGTCCCTTATATGCCGCCTTGAAATGACCAATCTTTAATTCTATTGCGATAAGCCGGTGAAGTTTCCGGTGGAAAAAGAGCAGGTCGAGATAAAAGTCCTCGTTGCCGATCACCATGCGGTATTGCCGTGCGACAAAACTAAACCCGGCGCCGAGTTCAAGAAGGAACTGCTCCATCTCCTTAAGAATGGCAGATTCGAGATCATCTTCACTATACGTATCCCGAAGCCGGAGAAAATCGAGAATATAGGGATCGCGAAAGACCAGATCCGGTGTCATCCGATCCTCAGTGCGGAGTAGAGAGAGTTCCTGCTGTGCCAGAAGTTCCGGCTTTTTTGAAAGGGCCGTCCTCTCAAAAAGCATAGAATCGATCTTCTGTTGCAATGTTCGTGTGCTCCACCGTTCAATCCGGCTCATCTCTGCATAAAAATCCCGTTTCAGCGGATCATCGATATAGATAATCAGCCGGATGTGTGTCCAGCTGAGCGTGGAAACCAGGGATCTTACAACGTGTTCGTCAGGAAAAACTTCGGCAAATCGAATCATATTGAAAAGGTTGCGTTTGCCAAACCCCTCTCCATATTCAAGTCTTAATTGTGCACTCAGTGCGTGCACAATCTGTTCGCCGTATTCCGCACGTTCCCTGCCGAGAATTTCCCGGTGAATCCGCTCTCCGACCCGCCAATAGAGCAATGTCAGCCCGGCATTGATGGTAACTGCAACCGCAGATCGCGTCTCGGTTATGAGATGTCGCAGGTCGGTAAGTAACTCATCCGGGATCAATTTTGGCACGGGCTCTGAACTCTCACGCGTTTGCGGCAGATCTCTTTTCCGGTTTGTATCAGCCATCGCATATCCTGCTCACAAATAGTTCTGTACCTCAAGTTTTGATCGAGTCCTCTTAACAGGGAGCCATGGGGAGAGTGAAAGTGAAACGTTTTTTTATCGGATATCCCCGGCACATGTTGTGATTGATCACTTTCCCAAACCCCTATCCCCAAATCCCCCCAAAAAATGGTAATGCTCCTCTTTCTCAACACCGAAACCCCTAACCTCCCCCAATACTCCGCAACAGACCCAAAAGAAAAATAGCCGCGAGCAACCCGGCCGACCAGGTCGCCCCACGTTCCCAAAAGCAACCGTGAAAGCCGGAACAATTTCATCACCCCCTTGGACTCCGCTCGCATTCCTATGATCACGCCAGGTCGGGCGCCATACACAAAAACCGGTGATGCAACCATTTTATTGAAAATGTTCAGCGGGAATCTGCCACAAAAATAACGGGCCGCCCCTCCGTTTCATCGGTGGGGGGTACCTCACGGATCGCGGCTGCATTGTTTTGTGTGGGGTGGATGGTCCTGGGGTTTCGGAGCGGGTGGGGGGCTGATGCCCATATCCGCTTCCCCAAAACAGGCCTTCCTTTCGTTTTCCACGTCCAATCCCCCATCACCTTAGCGTTTCGCCTCTGGATATTGTTTAATATAGGACAAAAATCTCAACGGAAATTGCCCGGAACACCCCCGATGAGGGGAAATCTCCCGAATTGAAAAAAGCGTGTACAAAATTACCCCATTTTTGCACATAATTCACTAAATGGCGTGTACCCGGGATAGAGGTCTACGACGGAGAGATATGGTTGCCCCCTCAAGCACTCTTCCTAAATCGATCCTCCGACGATCACCGGTTTAATCCCACACAGTCTTACGTCGTAAAAACCCGACCCCCTCCCAATTTCAGCCATAGCGCCCCTCACTTCATGGATCACCTCCCAAAACCTCCTGGAACCTGCGACCCTTCCGTTTCGGCCTTCCTAACTCGCCCTTATTAACACGGTCGGAAACGTATCCGATATATGACGTGAAACTGCGGAAAAATGGCGCCGGGAAGATTGGAAACTCGCACGGTTTTTTTTAGAAACTGACACGGTTGGCCGGATCAACAGGGGAATCGGAGACCGTAGGGGGCCCGGATGGGAGACATTCCAAATGAGGTGGAGGGCACACAAAAGATGATTCAGGAAATTTCATTTCAATGCCTTTATCGTGAAAATAATTGATACATTAATATTACCTGCATCCTCTGGCGGTGACATTTTGGTTTTTTACCCACGCATCAAAAATCAATGGGAGGTTCTCACACAAGCCTATCCCTGGCATTTTATCGGCTTCCTGATTCTCGCAATGCTGATCCCAAAGTTCTATGAACTCTCTAACATTTACTGGATCGGCCATATCAGCATGAATGCGCTCGCCATAACGGAACAGTATGAGTTCATCTCAGTCAGCATCGAGATCGTCAACGAGATGATCCCGTTCGGGATCCTGGCGCTGATCGCCCAGAACTATCACAACAGGGATAAAGTGATTGAGATCTTAAAAGCCGGGCTTATCATCCAGGTTTTTTTCTCGCTTATGGTGACCGGCATTGTTGTCTTCTTCACAAAAGATTTTGTAGCAACCATCGGTACCCCGGTTGAGATCATAAACCTGACAACGCAATACCTTCTCCTGAAATCAATCGCCCTTCCGTTCGAAGCGGTCGCCTATATTCTTCTCATTGCGATCAAATCACTGCAAAAAGGAAAGGAAGCGCTAATTCTTGTCACGGTCTCGGTGATCGTGAACATGATCCTCGATCTCTTCCTGATCTCCAACACTCCCCTCTCAATGCATCTTGGGGTACAGGGTGTTGCGATAGGCTACATCGTTTCAAAAATTCTTTTGATGGTAATGTCGGTCGCATATGTCATGCATCTGCTTGATCTGGATATAGCATCAATCGTAAGAACAAAATGGCGCGATCACGTTGCCCCGCTCTTTGCGATTGGGGGCTGGACCGGTCTCGATTCGCTTGTCCGGAATGTTGGTTACATGGGTCTTCTTCTTGTTCTCAATGTTATGGGAACCAATGAGTTCGGCGGTTACGGCCTTGCCATGGGAGTGATGTGGACTCTCCTCATTCCGGTCCTTGCTCTTGGTGAGGGAACAAATGTTATTGTCGGGAATTATTTTGGCGAGAAGCGATATGCGGATCTTCTGAATGTGGTTAAAACCTCAATGGTTCTGGTAATCGTAATTATGCTGGCAATTGCCGCTATAGGTTTATTGTGGTGGCAGCCTCTTTCAACATTCTTTAACCAGAACCCGGATATGGTCACGTACTCAGTTGCTACGTTCGGGTGGCTGATCATCCCGTATATCGGGTTTGGTATCTCGACAATCTTCCGGAGTATATTCTATGGCACGGGCCAGACCCGGTATATCTTCTACATTGCGTGCATCATCAATATCGGGATGCTCCTCCCCTTCATAGCACTCATCAGAATGGGGATCATCTCGGCAAGTTTCTCTTCAGTCATGATGTTTTACATGATATCGTTCCTTGTTGATCCGTTTCTGGCATTCATTTGGGCAAGAAAAGTAGTAGCAGGATTTCCTTTAATGAAACCCGGTGTAAAAATACCCGAATAATTTTTTCTTAGAGTGCGGTCGGAGTGATTTAAAAAAATGTGGGCGGGATTTCACCGTGACCTCATCCAATAAAAAATTGCCACAGTCAGGACCCCCGGACTAGGGAAAATAAAAAGACACGATCTAATAGACTTCTTCGTGCGATCCGATATCGATCAGGACAACTTTTGTCCGGCCTTCATCAACAAAATCGAAAACAAGGCGATGCTCATAGGTAATCCTGAACGACCAGAGCCCTTTTAAGACCCCGCTCAGGGAATGGGTTTTCAGTGCCGGATGAAACGGATCTTCTTCAAACTGGACAATTTTTCTGGCAAACTGTGCCTTCAGATCCGGATGCTGGCGGATCCACTTCGCGTAGATCTTTTTGAATCGTTCATCCCAAACGAGTTCAACCATTCAGATCCGCCAGGAGATCCTTTGCAGTCCCGCTTCGGACCGAATGTTTCTGCACGTTTGTCTTTGCTTGTTTTGCCTGACTGACAATGGCGGTGCGTTTTGCGTCGATGAGCCTGCGGCGGAGGACCTCCTGGATGTACTGCTGGTCCTCGATATCGAGCTTATCGACATTTTCAAGAATGGAATTGAGGGATACTGCTTCGGTTCCCATAAGATGCCCCTGTACCATAATGGTTGTTGCCCTACAAAGGCATTTTGATAGAACGGCAGATAAGGATTTCTTACCGGGAGAATTATATCGAATTGATCCCCCTGAATGTTCATCAATGATACTCAGTCTTACGTCGTAGAACTCAGCCCCCCTCAATTTCGGCCATAGCGCCCCTCACTTCATAGATCACCAGCCAAAACCTCCAGGAACCCGCGACCCTTCCGTTTCGGCCTTCCTAACTCACCCTTATTAACACGGTTACTGGCATGTTCATACTGCGACGTGAAAATGATAGAAATATCGTGAAACTGTCATGGTAACTCACACGGTTTTTTGCGAAACTGACACGGTTGGCCGGGTAAACAGGGGAATCGGAGGCCGTAGGGGGCCCGGATAGGCTAGTGAGGGGGTACCCCAAACCCCTAACCCCAAATAGCATCCCCCCAAAATAGTAGTGATGCTCCTCTTCATCGACACCGAGACCACCGGCCTCCCCCGGTACTCCGCCACCGACCCGAAAGAAAAATGGCCGCGGGTTGTCCAGCTGGCCTGGTCGCTCTATGACAGCGAAGGCAACCGGGAGAGCCAGAACAGTTTCATCATCTACCCGACAGACTTCACGATTCCCATGGACTCTGCAAGGATTCACGGGATCACAACCGAGCGGGCGAGAGCGGAAGGAACCTCGCTCTACAAGGTGCTCCCGCAGTTCAATGAGGATGTCGAGAAAGCCGAGGCGATCGTTGCCCACAATCTCGACTTCGACCTGCCGATCGTTTACACGGAATTCGTGCGGTGCAACCTCGCAACAAACCTCCTTGCAAAACAGACCGTCTGCACCATGAAACCTAAGGAGATCGTCTCGTGGTGCAGGATTCCCAAGGCCAACGGGTACGGGTACAAGTGGCCGACCCTGACCGAGCTGCACCTCCAGTTATTCAGTGAGGAGTTTACCGGCAGCCATAATGCCGGGGCCGATGTGGACGCGTGTGCACGATGTTATTTCGAGTTGCGGAAGCGGAAAATTATCCAGTAATTTTTTTTTCGATCGATTGAGCGTCTCACGAAAAATTAAAAAAAAAATGATCGTGCCCTTGCAGATGATCGCGTCCGGTGTTATCTTCTCTTGATCGCAGCCTCAGGACAAACCTCCGCAAACTTACAACTCAGGCACTCCCGCTGCGAAGGCGTTGCCGGGAAATTTCCATAGTCATAAGAAGCATTCATCTCGCCAAACTCCCGGGAGATCATCTCCTGAATCACGGCCAGCTGCTCCCAGAAGAATGACCAGGGTTTTGTTGCACCGGTCTTCAGAAATACCAGTTCGGTGCGAATATCATCACAACTTTTCCGGTAATACTGCATGGCCCAGAGCACGTACGCCGCCATCTGGAGTTCCGACTCGTACTCGTCATCGTCTCTGCCCGTCTTCCAGTCCGAGAGGAGGAGCGTGCCGTCCGGCATCTTCCCGACAAAGTCCACCTTGACGATGACGCCGACATCGCCGATGCTGAAATGATCGAATGTCTCATGCCGGAGGCATTCCCGGGTAGTGTACTCCGGCCACTTCCCGAAGAAGGTCTGGAGGCAGGTCTTGCCGTTCTCGTCAATAAACGAGTAAAACGATGCGGGGATCGTCTCGCCATTGTGGTACTCGGTGAATGTCTCGCCGCCGATATTCTTGTACCGCAAAACTTTCTTCGAGAACTCGCGCATTGCCGAGGCCGCATCCATCGGCTTGTTCTCGCAATGCAACTGGATCTGCTGGTCGATGATATCGTGAATGAGCTGGCCCTGCACGACAAATTTTGACGTGAAGTTCTTGAGGTACCGGATCTTTTCGGGATCCGCGACCGGACTGGATTTGACGTACGGGGCTATATATTCAAAATAATACTGGCGCTGGCACCGGTGCCAGACCCGGTGCCGGGTGAAAGACCAGGAATTTATTGTGTGGAAGAAGGGATCCAGATCCGCCATAGGGTTCTGTTGTGGACGGTGACGAAAAAACTTACCTCTCTTTTTTTGTGTACGATCCAAAAACGCCCCACCCGCACCAGTTCAGTGCCCTCTACCGGGTCTCAGGTTTACCCCTCTAAGCAAGGCTACGCCATTTTTAGTTTCAGCCTCACGAAGGGATATCACTCAGCCGCTCGTGTGAGTCCGGGTAAACCCGTCCATGGAAGGGTATGACCCGGATACGATGCCCTGACGAACCCACTCATTAGAACCCGCCCCTCCGCAGTAAAAAGCTGGCGACCCCCGGTATGCAGCATCACCAGTACAACTCCCATGAGAAGATCCCGGCCGAGACCCCAACACGCAGCTGTCGAAAGTACCGCCCGGACAATTTCCGACCGGGCCTGAAAGAAAAAACCGAATCCGGTTCCTGCAACCGACCGGTATCACTCCCATAACTCACTATAGCAGGAGCGTGAGGAACAGCAGGAAGTACAGGCCGATACAAAGCGGCGGGATGATACGGATTGACCAGCGGTTGACCATCTCTATCCGTGCCGTATCCTTCGCTTCTGCCAGCATCAGGGTCAGGATGCCGGTGACGACCACCATACCCAGCGTGACATACGTGATGATCATGAACTCATCCAGGAATGTCGCGTAACCGACAAGCGGGATGGCATCGGCAATCCGCCAGTGGATCATCACGGCGGCAAGGAACATCGACGCGTTCACCCCGAGACGGGACGAGGTTTTCATCAGCAGCGAGCAGAGCGAGATGATGACAATGATCAGGATCGGGAGGAAGAACTTGAGGAGTGTCGAGAGGGTATCCCTCTGGACCGTGTGCGTGAAAACCGCCCGGGAATACGACTCGCTTGCGTTGAGAAAGGTCTTGTCGGTAACGTATGCGGAGGACCCACTAAATTCCCACCCGGGAAGCACGGCCTCGTTGTCGAGACCGGTCCGGGCCGTGTCAATGACAAATATGGCATGCCGGTCGTTCTTGTGCTTGTGCTTGATCTGGATCGGGAGCGTGTGACAGTCGAAAGGATAGCGGTGGAGGTCGGGGGTGGTTGTCATCTCTGCCGTGACCAGGTAATTCTTCAGCCCGGGGGTATCCACGATCGTCTCCACCGAGGTCATGCGCCCGTACATCAGCTGGATATCATCGATCGAAACGGGAGTGTCCGAAGAAAGGATCAGGAAAAAATTGGTTGAAAACGATCCCTGCTCAACATTGAAATTCCGGAAACCGCTGACGAAGACACCGGCATGGATGATCTCCGGCTGCGTCGTATTCTGGATCTGCTGGGAGCCATCGATCGTCTCCGCGAGTACCGGCAGGGTTACGAGCATGGCCATGACACTGATGAGCAGCAGCAGCCGGAAATATCCGGCACCGCTGCGGGGTTCCGGATGTGTCTTTGCCAATGGATCGGGGGACCGGAGAATACTATCGCCTTCCTGTAGTTACGTGAGGACGCCCGGTATATTAATTCCCCGCGGGATGGTGCCCGTTTAACTCACATCATCCCGCCGTTTTCCGCGTGTTTCCCGCTGAACGTGAAGATCCTTTGAGTATCTGCCAGTTATTGGTCATCTTACGAAGGTTTTTACCGCTGCATACAACAGGTAATGCATAGCATGGTGACATCATGGACCCGGAAAAGATTCCCCGTATGACAAAATCCGAGTACGACGCGCTGATCGAACGGCAGTGCGTCTCCCGGATCTCGTTTGGCGCCTGCGAGCACCCGTATATCGCTCCCTTCATGTACGTGTTTGACAAAAAACACCTGTACTTCCTCTCCACAAAGTACGGCAGGAAGATGGAATATTTTGCCAAGAACCCGAAGGTCTCGGTCGAGATCGAGGAGTATCTCCCCGACATGTCATCCTTTTCCTTCGTGAGTTTGCAGGGATCGCTCGAAGAGGTGAAAGATCCGGCGGGAAAGAAGAAGGCCCGGCAGCAGTTCGTGGAGATGGTGAAACGAAAAAAGCTCTCGCCCCGCGTCCTCACCGCTCTCGGCCACCGGCCGGATGACCACCCGGACGTTCTCGTAAACGAGGAGCGATCGCTTGTCTGGAAACTGGTGGGCGTACAGGACATCGTTGCCCTGAAAAACGGGTGATCCTTTTTTTCTTTTTTGGCATCTGTCAGGAACCTCCGTTTTATGAACAGCGCCAACCCATGAAGCAGTATGCGCACTGCCTTGATGGTGATCGGTGCCCTTGCGGGTATCCTGCTGCTTGCTTTCCTGCTCATCGTCTCATCGGTCGGGACGATCCCGTACACGGTCACGGGAAAGAGTGGCGAGATCGAGTTCCGACACTACCCGGGGCTCGTGCTTGCCACGGTTGATACCACAAAGGATGATGCCGGGTTCAACCTGCTCTTTGCCTATATCTCGGGCAGCAACAGACCACGGGAAACGATCTCAATGACCGCTCCGGTCATCACCTCGCAGAAGATCCCCATGACTGCCCCGGTGGTCTCTGATGCGGCATCGATCTCGTTTGTGCTGCCTGCCGGAACAACACGGGAGGATACACCGGAACCGCAGGACAGCCGGGTACGGATCGAGACCCTTCCGGAGCGAACCATTGCCGTTATCCGGTTCTCCGGCTATGCGCCCCAAGAAGACGTGGATGCGGCAACGTCACGGTTGAAGGAGGGGTTAGTCAACCTCCAGATCACTACAGCAGGCCAGCCGTTCCTGATGCGGTATGATTCTCCGTGGACTCCCGGCTTCCTGCGGCGCAACGAGATGGCAATTGAGATCCGCCCGTAGCGGCTGTCCTGATAAGACCAGATCCGCTAAAGTCCGGCATGCAGACTCCCTGCCTCAAATAAACGCGAGATACGCAGCCTTGATCCGGTTCACGTGCGGGCGGAAATGGCCCGCCGGACCAATGCCCTGTTACGAATCCTTATCACCAATCCCGATCACAGGTGTTGATTGAGCTTACGGAAATCCTGATACCATGAAACCCTTCCTCCCCGCACTTGCCTGCCTGCTCGTCCTGTTCCTTGCCATGGTTCCGGTACATGCAGAGAACCCGACCGTCATCGTTGCTGATTACACCATCTCGCCTTCAGTGTTACAGCCGGGCGATGTCGGGACCATCACTGCGGTGATAAAAAGTACCGCAGGTTCGGCAAACGTGAAGGAGAATACCGGCATCCTGACCGGTGGAACCTTTGAGAATACGAAGGTGACCGACATCGGGGTCAATATCGAGAGTGTCAGGCTGGACTCAAAGGACATTGAGGTGCTCTCAGGCAACTACAAGCGTGTCGGGGCGATTGGGCCGGGGCAGTCCATCCCCATCACCTTCCTGATCCGTGCGCCGGCAAAAGACGGGATCTACTTCCCCGAGATCTGGATCGATGTCACGGGTGGCCAGAGTGTCCGCCAGCCTATCCCGGTCAATGTCAACACCCAGATCGCGCTCTTGAAAAAACCGGGCCTGAGTGCCATCAAGACCGTACCTGACGGGGTCAACCCCGGTGATGACATCAGCGCACAGGTTGTCCTGCAGAACAACGGGCTCTCCCGCGCCGACCAGATCACGGTCACGGTCAACAGCAGCAGCCCGTCCATCACCCAGAAGACCACGAGCACGTACCATCCCGGGAGCCTCCTGAAGGGAGAGAACACGACCCTTGATATGGTCTTCTCCACCGACAAGAAGACCCCCATCGGCCTCAACCGTGTCTTTCTTTCCATCTCGTATGTAAATCCTGACGGAACGCTGACCACCCAGTCCGAGGTTATCGCAATCCATGTGAAGGGCAGGGCCAAGATCGGGATCGCCTCGGTCTCGGTGAACCCGGTCCAGATCAAAAAAGGCGATGCCGTCTCGCTCATCATCCGGCTTGAGAACACGGGCACGGACAATGCCAACTCGGTCAAGGCAAGTATTGACATCCCGATGAGTGGCGGAAAGGACGCGTACGTGGGAAAGATCGAGCCGAATAACGATGCACCTGCCGTCTTTGCCCTGCAGGCAGGAAACCCCGGCTCCTTCACGTATAACCTGAGCGTGCGGTACGAAGACGATTATGGCGTGCAGACCCGGAACGAGACCCTCCAGATCACCGTCAATGACGGAAATTCCACCGGGCTTCTCCTCACCGTCCTCCTGCTCATGATCCTTGGTGGCATCGGGTACTGGTACTTCGTGCTCCGGAAAAAGGGAAGCAGCGATGCTTGAAGAAGAGAAGGTTGCTTTTTTTCTGGCATCGCGCCTGATCACAAGGGGCAACAAGGGCACGCTCTTTCTGACCATCATGATCATCGCGATGGTCTTTGTGAACCTCATCTTCCTCCCGTCCATCATTGCCGGTATCGTGGTGCTCTTCAACCAGCAGAGTATCGATTACAGTTACGGCAACCTGGTCATCGAGCCACGGGAAGACCAGCTGCTCATCACGAATGTTAAGGAGCTCCAGCAGAAGATCAACCGGATTCCCGGGGTTGTCGCGAGTACTCCCCGGTATTCAGGTGCTGCCACCATTATCTCCAAGGGAAAATCCACGACACCGGTCCTTGTCGCGATCAACCCTAATGATGAAAAACAGGTACTGAAGATTCATACCGGCATTGTCAGCGGGGATTACCTGAACGATGCCGACACCGGGCAGATCCTGATCGGCACCACCCTTGCCGGCAACAAAGACCAGAAAGTGGACCGCACGCCAACGCTCGGAGGTGTCGAGGTTGGAAAGTCGGTGGACGTCACCTTCCGGAACGGGGTGACCCGGCAGTACCGGATCAAGGGGATTGTTGCGTCCGGCCAGTTCAGCGTTGACGGAAGCGCCTTCATCACGAGAAAGGAGCTGGAATCCGTGCTGGGTACCACGGATACGGCAAACCAGATCCTGGTGAAGACCAAGACGACCGGCAACGAGGATGCCATGCGGGTTACGCTGATGCAGTACGGCATCCAGGAGAAGATCTGGACCTGGCAGGACAAATCCGCAGATTTCCTGAAATCCATCGTCGGCAGCTTTGAGATCATCAATGTCATCAGCACCATCGTCAGCCTGGTCATTGCCGTGGTGGTCATCTTCATTGTCATCTTCATCAATACCGTGTACCGCCGCAAGCAGATTGGGATCCTGCAGGCAATCGGGATTGACCGGTCGATCATCATCAAGTCCTACATCTTCCAGGCATTGTTCATCTTTGTGAGCGGCACGGTGGCGGGACTCGCTTTGCTCTTTGTGCTCCTCCAGTATCTCACCGCGTCGCCACTGGTATTTCCCGGCGGCCCGGTGGGCCCGGTCCTCGATCCGCTGCTGCTCGTGCGGGCCATTGTCAGCTTGTTTGTCGTATCGCTTATAGCCGGCTTTTTGCCATCATGGCTGACCACAAGGGAGGATATCCTCTCGGCAATACGGGGGTAACATGATCATCGGCACCAACCTTGCAAAGATTTACGGCCGGGGCAGTGTGGAAGTCCGGGCACTGGACGGCGTGGACATCAGGATCCAGAAAGGGGAATTCGTTGGCATTACGGGTGCGAGCGGAAGCGGCAAGTCAACCCTGCTCCACCTGCTCGGGCTTCTCGACTCCCCGACCACCGGAAGCCTTGTGATCGATGACGTGGAAGTGGCAACACTGACCGAGCGCGAGCGGACACTCTTCCGCTTGAACCGGCTCGGCTATGTCTTCCAGGACTATGCCCTCGTCCCGGAACTGACCGCGGAGGAGAACATCTACCTCCCGTCCAAGGTACGGGGCATGACTGCAAAGGAGTGCACCCGGGCCTGCCGGGACATTCTTGGCCTTGTCGGGCTCCGGGACCGGGTCGGCTTTTTGCCGGGCGAGATGTCCGGCGGGGAGCAGCAACGGGTTGCCATTGCCCGGGCACTCATCAACAACCCTGCCATCATCCTTGCTGACGAACCGTGTGCAAACCTTGACACCCGGAACTCCACGATCATCCTGGAACTGATCCGGAAACTCAACCAAGAACTCCGGCAGACCGTGGTCATGGTCTCGCACGAGGAGTGGCACCAGAAGTATTTCGACCGGGTGATCGTGATGAAGGACGGGAAGATCCTGCCAGAAGGAGAGCGCATATAATACCGGGATCCGGATCCTTCTGGATTGTCGCCCGGTTCTCATCGTGCCCGGTTCTCATCGTGCCCGGTTCTCATCGTGCCCGGTTCTCATCGTGCCCGGTTCTCATCGTGCCCGGTTCTCCGGTCTTCTTCACGTTCCAGCAAGCAGATGAGATTCGCGGACAACAAAAAACCGGCAGGAACCGTCCGTCATCAGTACGATCACGGCATTTACCTGGCGTGCGCCATGAACCACGGCGATCCGATCCTTAAACTCTTAAAAAAAGACCGGGGGCGCAGCAGAACCCTTCGTCAGATCCGGAACATATTCTCCGTGCGGAAGGAAGCCCGGAGTAAGCGGATACCGTGCCAACCGCTGAGGTGAATAGACCGGACGGGCCGGGAAACCACGGGTCTGTATCCCCTGCCAGTGCACCTTCGCAAGCCTGCCGCCACCTCTGCTTTTTTATGCCCCATCGATCCATTGTTGGTTGAAGGAGACAGGCGATGACAATGTGGAAGTGCAGGGTCTGCGGGTATGTCTATGACGAAGCGGTCGGGATCCCGGGATCGGGTATCGCGGCAGGCACGAAATTTACCAATCTTCCCGGCGGGTGGACCTGCCCGGTCTGCGGTGTGGGAACGGATGCATTCGATGCGGTCAGGTCCGACGACATCCACGCCCGGTCGGTGACGACGGTGGCCGATGTCATGGCCGCCGAACTCGCTGCATGGGACGTCCGCCTCATCTTCGGGCTCCCCGGCACGTCCTCACTGGGGCTTGTCGAGGCGGTGCGGAAGAACCGGGACCTCCGGTATATCGTTTTCCGGCACGAGGCGAATGCGGCCATGGCGGCCTCGGCCTACAGCAAGCTGACCGGAAAGGCAGCGGCCTGCCTCACCATCGCCGGCCCGGGGGCCACCAACCTGATCACCGGGCTGTACGATGCAAAGGAAGACCATGCCTCGGTGATTGCGCTCAACGGGCAGTCGGAGGCGCAGTACACGGGTCCCGGGGGAATCCAGGAGATCGACCAGGACGCCCTCTTCCGTCCGGTCACGGTGTACAACAACACGGTGGCGAGCCGGGACAAAGCGGTTCTGCTGCTGACCCGAGCGCTGAAGTACTCCATTGTCCAGCGTGGCGTCTCCCAGCTCTCAGTCCCGAACAATATCCAGAAGGAGCCGCTCGATGCAGCCTTCTGCACCCGCGAGTCCTGCATCGGGAGCTCCGCGTTCGTCCCGACCGGTGAACGGATGACTGACGCGGCAGACCGGATCAATGCAGCAAAAAACCCGGTCATCATCGTTGGCTGGGGGGCATATGCTTCCGGCCCGGAGATCCTTACGCTTGCCCGGACGATCGGCGCACCAATCCTGACAACCTTCCGGGCAAAGGGTGTTCTGCCTGAAGACGAGGAGTGGGTGCTCGGGATCCTGGGCAATGTCGGGTCTCCGGCAGCGCGGAAGATCGCTGAGGGTGCAGACCTCCTCATCGTGCTCGGGGTCGGGTTCTCGAAGTTCACGAACGTGCCCGCGGACAGACCCATGGTCCAGGTTGACATCGACCCCCTGAAACTGGGGATCAACAAACTGTCGGTCTCGCTCTGTGGCGATTGCGCTGCGGTCATCCCGCTTCTTCTCCCGCGTCTCCAGAAAAAAGACGCGGAGGATCGCCGAGCCCTGGTGGCATGGATGAAACGCGAATGGAACGAGCAGCGCGACCGGGAAGCGGACGGCACAACAGTTCCGATCCGCCCGCCCTACATCATGAAGGTACTCTCGGAGGTGATCCCGGAAGATGCCGTCATCGCGCTCGATGTCGGGGAGAACCAGTGGTGGTTCGGCCGGAACTTCCGGATGAAGCGCCAGCGGTTTGTCATGTCCGGGTACCTTGCCACGATGGGCTTTGGGTTTCCCGCAGCGCTTGCAGCAAAGATCGCGTACTCTGACCATCCTGTCTTCTGCATCACCGGCGATGGCGGGTTCTCGATGGCCATGGGGGACTTCATATCAGCGGTCAAGTACAATCTCCCGGTGGTCGTCATCGTGCTGAACAACCGGCAGCTCGGGATGATCCGGATCGAGCAGATGATGGAGCGGTACCCGAATTTCGGGACCGACCTGCTCAACCCCGACTTTGCAAAATACGCGGAGATCTGCGGGGGCGCTGGCATCCGGGTTGCCCGACCGGACGAACTACGACCCGCAATCGAGAGGGCGATGGCGATGGGCCGGCCGGTCATCATCGATGTGGAGACTGACCCGGACCGGTTCTGAGACCGGGCATATTCACCGACCCTTGCGTTCAGCAGTTTCCGTAAGCGATTTCATATTGAATCCGGTGTGTTCCGGAATCCGAGCACAATGCAGTGTGGTCGGGCGAGGGGTGCAGAGTGGCGATGACGGGCGGATTTTTTTTGCCGATTGTCTCCCCCTGAAGTTCCGGAGCAGCTTGCCAAGAACCGCGTTTCCCGTACGGCTTCCCGGCACTATCCACTCCTCGCCTCAGGAAATGGTTCAGCAGTACATATCGCAGTCATTCAGGCAAACTATTGGGTTTTTGGCATAGGAACATGCAAGCTGGCAATTCTTGCACTTGGCTTCCATAGTGGCCGCATTTTCCGGCGACTGGTGGGCTGATGCATCCTGGGCCGGCCGGTCAACTGCGTAATAATGGGCTTCGGCAAGAACGGACCCGGCAACCGCCAGGCATATGATGAAGAGCACGAGGCTCATGAGGGGGGAACGTTCTTTTGATGTCATGGGATTTTCACACCTCCGGATTATTCACGAAAAGTATGGCAGGACGATATTTAAACATTGGTGAAATGGGATTATTGAGTCTCAGTTCTTCCCGAAACAGTTCCGGGATTCTGGTGTCCCGGCCCATCGCCCGGCCGCCAGGTTCAATCCTATTCGCAGCAGCCGGGATCGTTCATACACGATTTAAGCCAGTCAGGATCAGTCTCTCCGACATGGCATAACGTAGCACGTATCCAGGCGCAGTTTCCCATGTAAAAAATGGTACATGCTTCGCTGGTGGCCGGTGGATGCAGCGCAGGTTCCTGCGCCGGGAGGTGAACTGCACGGTAGTGGGCACCGGCAGCGAGAAATGGGGGAAAAATCTGTGCGATTTGAAAAGGTTCAATACTGACAACGCCGCAACGGCAGTCATGAACGGCTATCCTGGTAATAGATCGTGTGGATTTATTGTCACGGCAATGCAAACGGGAGTACTATCATGACCAATATGCTGCCAGACAAAAACCAGATAAAAAAGGAACTGGTCGTCTTCCTTATTCTCACCTTTGCTGCAACGTACCTGCTCGAACTCATCGGAATCGTGCTGTACGGACCCGGCATCCTGACTAACAAACTGATGCTCATCCCGATGTACATTCCTGCAGTCTGTGCAATCCTCTGCATGGTTTATTTCAGATCAACTGCCCTGACAAAGGAAGCGAAGATCTTCCTGGCAGCGTTTCTTCTCGCCTCTGCGGTCTCCCTGGTCGAGGGGCTGTACCAGCCGCTCCTCGGGGCGATCGGGCCGTTGCCCATCTGCACGGTGGTGGTATCTGTCGGGACATTCCTTCTCGTGGTCATCCAGAACACGAAAAGACCCTGGCGGGAGAATCTTGAACCGGCTCGGTTATCCTTTGGCAAAAAATACCGGCACTACCTCTTCCTTTCGGTTGTCTTTTCAGGACTGTTCATCATGGGATTGATGTTCAGTTATTACGCCGGGCTCTCCCTTCCGGTCCTGGAGTATAACCCGGGCTTCTTCTTCACCTTCATCGGGCTCTACCTGGTGACCTTCTTTGTTGCATGGCCAAAATATTTTGGCGAAGAGTACGGCTGGCGGTTTTACCTCCAGGACCGGATCTTCGCCCTCTTCGGGGGTTACAAAGGAGTTGTTTTTGTCGGTGTCATCTGGGGGCTCTGGCACATGCCCCTGATGATGATGGGCCTGAACTTCCCGGATAACCTTGTTGCCGGCAATCTCGTGTATCTCATTTACACGGTCATTATTGGGATCATATTCAGTTACGGTGTCCTGAAGACAAGGAGTATCTGGATCGCTGTCCTGCTCCATGCGATCACCGATTCCATCGTCTCAACCGGGTATCCCTATATCGCGAACGGGCAGGTACTTGTTGCATTCCTCCCGGTCCTTCTGCTCCTGGGAGTTCTTGCAGCGATCCTTCTCCGATCCAGGCTCTGGCTTGACGAGAGCACGACCACCGGAACGCCGTGAAGCCCGCGAACGGTCTTGTGATAGACCTCTCCCTTCCCTTTTCTCAAAAACCGAACAAAACCTGTGTATACACGATGGGGGGAATGGAGAACCCGTTGTACCCGAGCGCCCGGTTCACACCTTCATCCGCTGCCCTCACTCTTTCATCGTCACCGATTCAGTGGAGGCGATCTCGTAGAGTGTCAGAATGGTTGGTGCAGAATGCCAGGGAGTTGTTTTGGTGAAATATTCCTGCATGTGAGGCTGTGCGAGGTGCGCATCCAGGTGCTCTTTACTCTCCCACTGCTCAAGGAAATGATACGACACGCCATAGATACTGAGCATCAGTTCGTAGCGGGTGCATCCCTTCTCGCAAAGGACAGTCGGAACGATCTTCTTTACTTCCCTGATAAAATCGCCGCGGTGCTCGACCGCAATGAAACATTCTGCATCAACCAGGATCATAGGAGTTCTCCGGTACACCGTTTCCCTGTGAGCGTATTATCATTCCTCATTCGTATCGGTCTATGGTAATCTCCGCGCTTCTCAAACCAGATCCTCCAGCCGAACTGCATGGCTGGCTATACCATCGGCAAGGATCCCGTAGATGATCCCGAAGAGGAAGAGCATTGCGGCCCCGAAATAGTTGTGGGCAGAGAAGGGGACGATGCAGAGCAGGAGACTGAAGAGTGCGCCGAGCCCGGCCCCCCGGAGAACCGGACGTACGGGAATCCCATTGGCAAAACCAATGACAAGTCCCTGGAGAACGCGGCCATAGAAGATCATCAGCATGAATCACGGCTCGGGCGTGATCCCTGAGGGTGCTGCAATCAGCAGGCTTGCGGCACACCAGGCACCGGTCAGGATGCCGATCGCGGTCGTGATCGCGATCCGTTTCTTCTGCACCATGCTCATAGTGACTGGTGGAAGCAGGCAGGCATAAGCATTTCTTTCTTTTTTTAAAGGAGTATCCCTCACAGTCCTCTCGTTTCCTTGCACCAAAAAAGATAAGAGATCTCCATTGACAATCATCTTTCATGACACTCACAAAGACCCAGGAAGCTGACGTGATCGAGACCATTCATCAGTATGCCACAGCATACCGGAAGAATGATATCCGGGCGTTATCGGCACTCTTCGCCCCCGGCATCAGCGGGTTTGGCAGCGGACCTGATGAAGTGATCAGAGACCATGATGATTTTATCCGGCAGATCCGGCGCGACATGAGCCAGGCGACCCTGCTCTCGATTGAGTATGCAGACCGGCAGATCGGGGGCGATGGCAGGGTTGCCTGGGTAACATCCAAAAATTCGCTGACCTATACGGTTGACGGGAAGACAAAAGAGACCCTTGAAGGCAGGGTGACGATGGTGCTGCGGAACACCGGGAGCCGGTGGGTGATCGAACAACTCCACTTCTCGATGCCCTATGGTGCACAATCCACGGGACAGTCGTTTCCCGGTGCATAGGGTTTAACAATCCAGTCTGACCTGATGCCATGCCCCGTTTATTAGGAACGGGCAACTGAGCAGGAAGACCAGAGACGGAGATCACCTATTTGTGTTTCCGGAAAAAAATGGGCGGGAGGCAATCGATACTCTTTGTGGTGATGCCCCCTGTTTTTAAGACCCCTCTTGATCAAGGAACTGCGAATCAGCGTGATCAGGGGGGAATCCGGCGTTACGGATTCACGGCGCGCATCTCATTTTCAGTTCGTACGGGTTGCCCTACCTGCCCGAGAGCATGATAGTACCGGTACCGGATGATTGCATCCATTTTTTTTTGAAAAAATTCATCTGGGATTCACGGGTAATGTAAGAAGAATGAGATTGTTTCCCTCTCTTGTGATCCTTGGCATCCTTGCAGCGTCGGTCCTGATCGGGGGATGTTCGACTCCGGCGGCAACACCGGGTACCCCAGAGATGAGAGAGACCTCCAACGAGATCACTGCGTCCGTCAATGCTGGTCTGAATGCCAGCAGGGCCGGGCTCGCAGATACTTCAATGACGCTCTCCGTGACCGGCCTCTCCGGCAGGAACGCTGAGGATGCCCTGTTGGCGAATTTACATCAGTACCCATGGGCAATCTCTTCATGGACCATCTCGCCGGAAGGCATGGTCCTTGCCGCGGTACCGAAAGAATATGCAGGGTATGTTGGAACGAACCTGAGCGGGCAGGAGCACGTACGAATGGCAAACCTGAAGCAGGCGCCCACCATCAGCAGGGTCTTTCCCCTGCTAGAAGGGTTCGATGCGGTAGTTCAGACGTACCCCGTCTTCTCTGCATCCGGAACGTACCTGGGCTATGTGGATATCACCTATCCACCGGAGATCTTCCTGGAACCGCATATCGAACCGGTGATCAACGGAACTCGTTATGATGTCTGGGTCATCCAGAGCGACGGAACCGAGATCTATGATACAACCCCGGAAGAGATAGGGAAGAATATTCTCACAGATTCAGTCTATGCGGACCCTGCCCTGCAGGAAATTGTGAACCGGATTGTACAGGAGCCATCGGGTACCGGGCGTTATACGTTCTGGGATCGTGCATGTAGCCGGAACGTTACCAAGGTTGCCGTATGGGAGACCGCAGGGATCGATGGGGCTGCATGGCGTGTCGGGGTCACCCGGGAAGAGTGAATCCCTTCAGGATTACCGGAAACCGAAACCATTTTTTTCACGGTAAAGGGGCTTACCAGAATCCGGTGATATCTCATTGAACCACATGCCTCCGTTCTGCACTTTAAAGTCCGGAGCAGTATCCGGTTTAAAAAAACCCGGCCATGTTCTTTAATCGTACAAGAACACGATCCGGAAAAAAAGAGTGTCTATCTCCGTACGCAGAAGTATCCGCCGCGGAGGTGGTGTTTTGTAAAGAGCTCGCAGGCCGGGCAGAAGCAGCCGATCACTTTCATGGACGTGGCAGTGGATTGTCCGCGTGCACAGAAGAGTTCGGTGGGCTGGTGTTTGCCCAGAAAATGTTTCTTGTAGTTCTGGCAGTTCACACAATATTTTCTGCAGAGTTGCCGGTTCTCTTCGGTATCATCGACTGCGGGTTGTTTGGATTCAAACATGAGCATTCAGTTTTGCGATGATCGATTATAGGTTTTTTTAATGGGGGCATCACGGACAAAAAAACCGGGGCCTGCCCGTATGCAACCGCTCATGAGCATCACAATGAGCTGCACGAGAATCCTTTAGAAAAAAATCGGTTATCCTTTCGAACAGAAGTGCCCGATGACCAGGCTGTGTTTCGCGTAGAGCTCACAGGCAGGACAATAACAGCCAGCCTCTTTCTTTGACGGGGCAGAAGATGTTCCGCAGGCACAGAAGAGTGCGTCAGGCTGATATCGTCCATACGAATTCTGCCGGTAACTCGGGCATGCATGGCAGGTCTTATGGCAGATCTGCCGGTTCTCTTCCGTATCCTCCACAATACTCACACCAGACTTCATAAGAAAGGGATCGTATCATGAGGATAATATGCTTTTTGTGCATCCGCCTGATGGATGGCGGGGATATGTCCAGATCCTGAATACGCCACACGAAAAAGATCACCGTGATTGCTTAAATCCGGAAGAACTTACCGTGAGGAATCCTGGTGTCACCACCATCCCAGATAAAAACCATTAACCCCTCAGGGCGCTTGTTAGTCAGTGGTGATATCGTGGAGAGACTGTCGGTGAAATCCCGGATTCTGCGCTCGGTGGGATATGATGAGAGCACAAAGATCCTGGAGATCGAGTTCTCCTCAGGGTACGTGTACCAGTATTCGGGCGTTCCTCTCAAGATCTATACCGATCTCATGCGTTCGGATGAGATTGGAAAATTCTTCTCTGAAAAAGTCCGGCCCAAGTTCCAGACAAAACAGGTTGGGGCATAACCTGCATCCTTTTTTTATTCTCCGGTAGTTTTGTTCAGCATCGCCAATTTCTGGAGGCTCTTCACGGGTGAGTACCTGGCATGCGTGAGACTGGCGAGCCCGGTTATCCGGGCGGGCATCTCGGCACGAACCTGATTCCCGTTGATCGGCACGAATCGTGCGGGGGATGAACCTGACCACTCCTGCACCAAAACCCGCCTACCATAATCAGACCGATCCTGTGATGCGCTCCTGCATCAACAGCCCCTAATAAACTGGATTTTGATGAGCTCCACCGGACCCCTCATAAAGGTTGTCCAGTAGTCTTATGGTGTACTGGACGTCATTCAATGAAGATGGTCGAAAAAAAATATGAGTCCCTGAAGATTGAGAACATCGTTGCATCCGGTGTCATTGCGGAGTCCATCGATCTTGTGGACTTTTCAGAGAAGACCGAGAACTGTGAACTCAATAAGAAACGGTTTCCCGGTGCAGTTTACCGTATCGCGGATCCCAAGATCGCGTGCCTGATCTTCTCCTCGGGCAAGATTGTTATCACGGGCGTCCGTAATGACAAGGCGCTTGCGCAAGGGCTTGCCATTGTCCTCAAATCCTTAAAAGCTGCGGGTGTAACCCCCTTGAAAGAGCCCCGGGTAGCCGTCACCAACATGGTCTGCTCATTCAATCTCGACCGATACATCAATCTCAACAAGATGGCCGTTACGCTCAACATCGAGAATGTGGAGTACGAACCCGAACAGTTCCCCGGGCTCGTGTACCGGATCCATGATCCCAAGATCGTTGTTCTGATCTTTTCGTCCGGGAAGATCATTCTCACCGGCGGCAAGACCTTAGACGATGTCAAGAGGGGACTTGACGTGCTTGAAAAGAAGCTTGAGAGTATCCAGTAATTTTCTTTTTAAGTTTCGCCCTTTGTAACGCCCGGTTACAACAGGCTCCCGCATGGACATTCCCGTACCGGAAGATGACTTCTTTTACCAGAGCTAAATCCGGAAAAACATAAATACCTCTGTTCTCTACTACTGCCCATGCGGGAGCAGAAAAGCAGCATACGGGCGATCCTCCGGGAACGCAAGGACGCCATGGCACCGGAAGACCGTCTCACCAGGAGCCGGGTGATCTGCCGCCACCTCATGACCCTCATCCGGGATGGCGAGACCGTGATGGCCTATACCTCCAAGGAGAAGGAGGTCAACACGGTGCCGATCATCACCGCACTTCTCGAGCAGAACAACCCGGTGATCGTCCCCATCATCGTCAAGGAGGATGTGAGCCTCCGGCTCTCGTACCTGCGGGACTTTGCTGCGCTCGTCCCCAGCACATTCGGCGTTCCTGAACCGATCGGCAGTGAGATCCCGGCCCGGGGCGAAGATGTAGCAACGATCATCCTCCCGATGCTCGGCTTTGACCGGACCGGGGGACGGATCGGGTACGGCGCCGGCTACTATGACCGGTTCCTTGAAAAATTCCCCGATCTCCGCAAGATCGGCATCGCCTTTGCCTGCCAGGAGTACGCCTCACTTCCGCTCGATGAGACCGATGTCCGCATGGATCATATTGTCACGGAGGACGGGATCGTATATCCCTGAATGATATGGCCACCATGGAGATCAACGGTACAGAGATCCTTGATACCTTTGCCGAGGCATTCCCGACGTGGGTCTCGCGGGTCATCATCACGGCGGCAACAAAGGAATGGGCATATATTGCGGCCGCGAACGCTACCGGGTTTGCCAGCTCCAAGATCGCGTGCCCCTGCGAAGCAGGGATCGAACGCGAGATCCCTCCCAGCGAGACCCCGGACAACCGGCCCGGCATCTCGATCCTGATCTGTGCCGAGAAGAAAAATATGAAAAACAATGTTGCGGCCCGGATCTCCCAGTGCGTGCTCCCGGCCCCCACAGCCAGTGCCTTTGACGGCCTGCCGGATGCGGCCGCTCGGTTTGCGATCCGGATGCATTATTTCGGGGACCGGTACGAGGAGCGGTGCGTTATTGGCGGACGGAACTGCTGGAAGATCCCGGTGATGGAAGGCGATTACATTGGCGAGGAACGGTTTGGCACCGTGAAGGGTATTGCCGGGGGAAATTTCCTTATCATGGGAGAAGACCAGCCTTCCGCACTGGCAGCAGCAGAAGCAGGCGCCCGTGCCATTACCGGCAGGGAGGGCATCATCACAAGTTTTGCCGGTGGCATTGTGAAGAGCGGGTCCAAGGTTGCAAGCAAAAATTATCCGTTCCCGATGTCCGCGAGCACCAACCATATGTTCTGTCCCACCCTGAAAGGCCGGATCTCTGACTCCCTTGTTCCCGAGGGCGTTCATTCGATCTACGAGATCGTGATGAACGGCACGGATGACGCGGCGATACGGGCTGCCATGAGAGCCGGTATCCGGGCCGCAGCAGAGAGCGGGAAGGCAACCCATATCGGGGCATCGAACTTTGACGGCCGGCTTGGCCCGCACCGCTTCCCCCTGCACGAACTGTTCCGGTAACGGCACGGTATTTGTCAGCAGTCCCTTTAAGGATAGTGGGTGCGGGAAACGTCTCAAATTCGGATCCTGTCATTGCCGAGCGAGCGGAGATGATGCAGGAAGAGATCCAGTGCCCGTCTCGTCCCCTCTCTTGTTTTCAGGCCATCTTGGTAGCCCATCGTTACCGTCATCCGGTCCCGGAAGGTGCTCGTGATAAAACAGGTGGTGGGCATAAAACCGCCCGGGTAGCAGACATAGGCACTAGTCAGCCCCTCTGCATCCTGCAGGGTGAACGACCCGGGGTTCGAGACAAAGATATCGGCGAGCCCCCTTTCCTGCTGGGCTGCCATCTGCTCCACCATCGCCTGAATGTTCCGGCCCTCAGGATCGCTCGCGGCATCCATCTCCACCTGCTCGGGAATGCCGATGTGTCCCTCCTTGTGCCTCCGTGTACCGCAGATGACGCGGGAGAGGATCTCTTCCATCCCCTCTCCATTGGCGCGTTCGAGGGGAATGCAGGCATTGGTGGCCTGGTTGCTCATCACCCGTGAGCCGTCCCGCAGGTGCTGCCGGAGGTTCACGGGGAAGAAGAGCGAGAACGGACCCCGGAAGCCCGTGATGTCGCTCATGGTGGTGAAGTAGGCAGCCAGTACCGCATCGTTGACGGTTCCCCCGCACTGTTTTGCATGGGTGCGGATTGCCTCGATCTCCTTGGGGAAGATGCACGCCCGGTGAAATGAGGTGGGTCCCCGTGAAGGCCCGAACGGGGCGGGCCACATCGGGTCGATCATGGCCATGGGGGAAGGGCCTGGTGTCCCGCCCTGTACCAGTGCCCGGGTCCAGAGCGTGTCGCGTGCCGGAATGCCGCCTTCAGCGGGAGGAATACTGCCGGGTGTTGTGTACTCTTCCAGCAGCTGGCTCATGAGCGTATGGAGGCCAAAGGCATCCGCGGCGGCATGGGCAAGGTTGATGACGATCACATCCCCGGACGGTCTCTGCAACAGCCGCACGCGGACCTGGAGCGGCCCGTACGGATCCACCGGCCCGACAACCTGCGGGTGATAGTCTTCAGCGCACTCCTCTACCAGCACAGGGGGGATGGCGAGATTCTCCATCATCTCCCAGAAGGCCGGGCCATGGCCCCGTACAAGCCGGCTGTGAAGGATGGGGTGGGCACGAATACAGGCCTGTGCCGCCTCTTCAAGAACGCCCGTATCGAGCGCCCGGTCGAACTCCATCACACCGCAGAGCGTGGCATCGCCCATGAGCCGGATCGAGTCTGTAAAGAGATCGAGGGCAGAAGCCTCACGGGTGTACATGCAGAAAACAAGAAGTTCCGGATTAATAAACCTGCACTATGGGTGGCGAAGATGAGGGCCGGGCAGATAGGTGAGCTGCTGCATAATTATTACGTTACCGGAAGTGTAGAATTAAAAAAATTCCCTTCATCCATTCAACACAAACAAAGGATTTCTGGAGCCGGATACTATTCCCACTTTTTAGTAGTACCTTGCACTGGTATTGCCGGACAAAAACACCGGCCAATTCAATCGCATTATAACAAATGAAAAAAATTGGCTTGATTCTCTTACAGGATCCCGGGCGTGACATCCTCATCGGTCCCTGCAAGATAATCAGGGTGCACTTCCTGCTTTGCAAAGATGGCAAGGACGAGTATGACAACCGCAATTACGAGCGAGGCGAAGAAGGCGAGATCGAACCCGGCCGTCATCAAAGCCAGTTTGATGTTTGCCGGTGCACTCTCCGTGATCCCCTTTTTGCCACCGATCATAGCAATCCCCTGGATAAAGACCAGGTTGGCAAAGGCAATGCCCAGGGTTAAGGGAGCGAACCGCTCGAGGCTCGTGAGGCTGGAGACCATGCCCTGGTATCTCTTTCCCACCGAGTTCATGATCATGTTCGAGGCCGGGGTGATCATCATGCCCAGGCTGAACCCCAGCACGAAGAGGCAGAGCACCACGTACCCGGTCGGGGTATCGACCCGGAGTTGGGTCAGCATATAGTACCCGATCACCAGCAGGATGCCCGCCATGATACAGAGCTTCCTGCCACCCACCCGGTTGAATAATGCCCCCGAGAGAAGACCCGCGATCATCATGGCAATCGAGAGCGCGGTGAGGATCAGCCCGGCATCCGAGACGCCGTACCCCTTGACGTACTGGAGATAGAACGGGAGCAGGTAGTTGATGCCGGCAAAGCTGAAGAAGAGCAGGCTTACGATGAGGTTGGTAAAGAGGAAATTCCGGTTTTTGAAGAGCCGGAGTTCCAGCAACGGGTCAGCGAATTTGAGTTCGTGCCAGACAAAGTACGCGAGCGTGAGGATGGCGAGCGCCAGGGATCCCACGATAACCGGGGATGTCCAGCCAAGACTCACACCCTCCGATACCGCAAAGAGCAGGGCCGCAAGCCCGGTGAAGATCAACAGGGCACCGTACTTGTCAAAACCGGCAGGCTTATCGTGGGGCGTTGAGGACGGGATCACCTTTGCGCCCAGCAGGATCGCGACAATCCCCACCGGTACGTTGATGAAGAAGATCCAGTGCCAGGAGAGATACTGGGTGAGCACCCCGCCAATGGTCGGCCCGATGGCGGTCCCGAGTGCGGCCACCGTCATGATGATCCCCATGGCTTTTCCCTTCATCTTCATGGGGATGTAGGCGGCCACCATCGCGGGCGCTATCGCCGTGATCATGGCACCCCCAATGGCCTGGAATGCCCGGGAACCCACGAGCACGGGAAACGAGGAGAAGAGATCGGGCAGGATGGCGCATGAGAGCGATCCGAGGGTGAAGATCAAAAATCCCGAGAGGAAGACTCTCTTGAACCCGATACCATCGGACAATTTGCCGAAGATCAGGACGCAGCCGGCAAGTACGAGGAGGTAGATGGTCGCCATCCAGCTGACCGTGGTCGATGAGATGTCAAAGGCCGCGGATATCGTCGGCAGGGCAATATTGACGATCGTTCCGTCAAGGGCCGACATGAAGGTTGCAAGAGAGATGGAGATGATCAGGAGGTTTAATCCTGCATTATCTGTTCCCGTTCGGGTACGTTCCATGCAGGGGTATTCGTGGGCTACATAAAAAAGATGGGCGATCTGGTTCTGGTTCCTGTCCCGTGTGAAGAAAGGTTCCCGGATGATAACCCGGAAACCCGCAGTCAACCAGGGATATTTCCCTCATTGTTGCGGGTTAACCGGTCCCTTGTACACCCCGGAACCCAGCCACCAGTCATCGTCGACCTGTGCGCCGTATCCCAGTTTGGATTCGAGCGTGTTGTTGTGGAGAGGATTGATGTACGTGAACCGGTAGAACCCGCTCCCGTTTTTGACCGCTGCCCCCATCTCCGTGACAAAGACGCCATTCGCTCCCTCGCGGACCTTCCCCACCGACTCCGGGTTGATCGGATGGGCGAGCGTTGTGCCGTTGAAGTTATAGGCATAGATGTAGAGTTCGCCTTGTATGAACGACCCGTTTCTGTTGTTGAACTCTGCAAGGGCATTCTCACGGCCATTGGTCTTGGCATAGGCAACCGCACGGTCTACAAAAGCCACGAGCGTCTCATTGGAGATATAGGTCTCCGGTTGAATCGTAGTCGTGCTGATCGGAGTTCTTACAGGATCACCGGTCAGAGTCTGTGAGCAGCCGGCCGTGAACAAAAAAAGGCTGAGTGCCAGCAGCACAAGGAATGAGATTGAAAAATGGTTCATGCTATTCATTTGGTTTCATCTCCATAAAAACCGGGCGATCACGTATACATCAAGGATATTTAGCAGATACCCGTGAGAAAATTAATCCCCCTCAGTTTTACGGGTTTACGGTGCCCGCAAAAGAACGGACGAACATCCTCCGTGGTACCTAGAGTGAGCGGGTACCTGATCATATCTGGTTGCTTTTGAAATGGTGAACGATACATAACTCTTTCTTTCGATGAGGCAATGGGAGTGTAAGAACGGAGACGGGGATGGGGGGACGAAGGACAGATTCAACGCGGAGATACGATTGTGCCCATCTCATCTGTACGTACCTGCTCATGAACCACATCAGCCGTGCCGTGGTAACCGCACGTGACATTGCACAATTCCATCACCTGCAGGGACGATCTTCCATGCCCATTGCCGCCATGCTGAATTTCCTGTACACCAATCACATCCGGGACACCCGGTTTGGCTTTTTTATCCAGGGGACCGCCCCCTTCAAGAAATGTGATTATCCCCATGCCTATACGATAGAACTGATTGATGAGGCCCGCGGACTGCTGTGACCCGCGCCGGTAGATCAACACGGCCCGGAAGAGTAATCCGGGACCGGAACCTGCACGAGCGTATCTCCGGCAGTATGTTACCGGAACGGGAGCGTGCGCCATGACCCGCACTTGGCTGCAACGGATGATGCAGCAGAACGACACCGATCTCCTCTCGTATGATTTTGCCGAGAGCCAGCCCACATGGAAGTCCTGGTGGTTCCGTATCGCAACTGCGATCGTCTGTATCGGGATTATTTGGTACCTCCTTGTGTGATCCATAATGCCCGTTCCTGATTCGGCATTCCGGCAGGATCGGCAGGCGTTCCTCACGGTTTTCATTATACCACCGGATCCCGAAAAGGGCCGGCTATCTTCCTGAATTCAAAAAAAGATGTTTCCCGTGAACCTGATCACGGCGCAATGCCCGGTACATCGACCGGTACGGTATAGGCATCCATCTTGCGGGTCATAGAGGGGGTGAGGATGGTGGAACGGGCCCTGCATGTCCGGCAGCTGGCATCCCGGCTCTCCTTGTAATGATCCCGCGGGGTCTTGGTGATGATGATGTTCTCGGCAGTGCATGCAGGGCAGGTGAACCGGATCACATACCCGGCACGGGTGCCATTAATTTCCGGATTCTTTTTTCGTTCTCTCATTTTTGATTCCTGATAGGGTGTCATGCGGTGCCAACAGGCGGGTAACGTCACTGCCTCCAATGCACCGGTGCAAAAATGGTTTTATTCTGGATATGGTGTGGCCCGCAGGGTTTTTTCTGCGGTGAGATGATCAAGAACAGATCCGCGTTTGACAAAACCGTTTAAGATTATCTTCAGTATTGGTGCTCCAACCGTATCTAATGATGGGATCGAGATACCCGGTTCAACCATGCACAATAATAAAAAAAAGGGGATGCTGTCAGGCCGGTACACGGCCGGCATCGGTATCGGAGATCTCGTAGATGACCTCCCGCTTCTCGCTCTTCAGCTGCTGGAGATCGGAGAGGATCTTCTGGAGTTCATACTCGTGATCCCGCCGGGCAATGATATAGGGGGTGTTCGGCTGGGGATTCTCTGGCGTTGTTGCAAGCAGTTCAGAGTTGTTGCGGAGCCGGGATATCCGTAGCTGCGTGATCTGACTGAGATCGAGGTATTTGAACTCCCCGTTGTTATATTCCCCGGTCATGAGAAATTTTATTTTTACGGTCATGCGTCCCCCTTGTTGTTTTGTTCGGAATTGGTAGCCTGCATACCTAGTAGTCGCCCATACCTGGCGGCATTCCGCCCATTCCACCGGGGGGCATGCCTCCCGGGCCCCCGGCTGATCGTGAGGATGCGATGACATCATCGATACGCAGGATCATCACCGCTGCCTCGGTGGCACTCGTGATCGCCTGGGTCTTCACCCGCAGGGGTTCAACAACGCCGGCCTTGAGCATATCGACCGGTTTTCCGGCAAAGACATCCAGGCCATAGGTCTTCTTTCCGGCCTCGTGGGCCGAACGGATCGCAACAAGCATGTCGATGGAGTCGAGCCCGGCATTCTCGGCAAGCGTTCGCGGGATGATCTCGAGGGCTTTTGCAAACGCCTCGATGGCCAGCTGGACGCGGCCGTCGAGAGTTGCCGCATGACGGTGCAGCTGGAGCGAGAGCTCGATCTCGGGTGCCCCGCCCCCGGCAACGATCTTCTTATCCTGCACGACAACGCTCACGACCATGAGGGCATCGTGAATCGCCCGTTCAAGATCGTCAATGATATGCTCCGAACCGCCACGGATGATCAGGGTTACCGCCCGGGGATTCTTGCACTTTGAGACAAAGAGCATCTCTCCTCCCGAGATCTTCTTCTCTTCAACAAGCCCTGCTGCCCCGAGATCCTTCAGTGTGGCCGAATCAAGGCTGTTGACAATGGCGGCACCGGTGGCCCGGGCCAGGTTCTCCATGTCGCTCTTCTTGACACGGCGAACGGCAAGGATCCCGGCTTTTGCCAGGAAGTGCTGGGCCAGATCGTCGATACCTTTCTGGCAGAAGACCACGGTGGCACCGGTTGCTATCACCGTATCGGCCATCTTGTGGATCATCAGTTCATCTTCATCGAGAAATGCCTGGACCTGGTCGGGCCGGGAGATGTTGATCTTTGCCGACACTTCGGTCTTCTTGTATTCGAGTGCCGCGTTCAGGAGCAGGACCTTCGCATTCCTGACTTCCTTGGGCATGGCGGGGTGCGCCCGTTCCTTGTCGATGACCATGCCATCGATCAGTTCCGTATCGCCGATTGCACCGCCGACTTTCTTCTGCACGTTCACGTGCTTGATATCCACGGTTCCGTCCGGGTCTGCCACTTTCGTGACCGCCGCGACAACAATCCCGCAGAGCAGGTCCTTGTAGGCCTCAGCACCTTTGCCGCTGACGGCAGTCTCGGCAACACGCTTGAGCATTGCCAGATCATCAGGCTTAACGGGTACTGCCATTGCTTTCAGGATCTCAAGGGACTTGGCCTGTGCCTGCTGGTATCCGTCAACAATCACGGTCGGGTGGACCTTCTGTGCGAGCAGCTTCTCGGCACTCTTCAAGAGTTCCCCGGCAAGCACCACTGCCGAGGTTGTGCCGTCGCCGACTTCCTTGTCCTGCGTCTTTGCGATCTCCAGCATCATCTTGGCTGCCGGGTGCTCGATGTCCATCTGCTGGAGGATGGTTGCGCCATCGTTCGTGATGGTGATGTCGCCCATGCCATCGATGAGCATCTTGTCCATACCCTTGGGCCCGAGTGTTGATCGCACCGAAGTTGCGACCGCTTGTGCTGCTGCTATATTATTCCCCTGAGCTTCCTCTCCCCGCGTGCGGGTTGTTCCCTGCCGGAGAATATAGATCTGCTGTCCGCCGAGTTGTTGTGACATGTCGTTCCTCATGTGATACTATCCCTGAAAACGGTGCTCTTCATGAAAAAAGCCTGCCCGGGACGTATGTTCTATTGCTATTGATCAACCCGGGAGTCCGGGGACTCCCGAATATTTTTTTTGTGTAACAGAATGTTGATCGATCCACCCGTTCGTTTGAGAAATGATGGGGTGCCGGGCCATGGAATGCCTCTAGTAAAAAACCCCGGTCTTTTTGAGAGGAGGGGCACCGGCGTAATGACTGGTATACTGTATCACACTATGTTGTGATGAGGGTCAATTGGTGCGTGGGCTCATAGATGTATCTGTCCGGGAGGGTTTTTTCGCACGATCATGGCAGCAAAAAACGAAAATGGGTTCGAAAATTTTCCCGCAGGAAACGGCCCGGTTTTTGATGGTATCAGGTATACATTCAACATCTCAGAGACCCTATAGATACCAAACGTAGTTGGTTGAATGAGTGGATTTCACAGGAAAGACGATACCGGAGCAGCAGATCCGAATGCATTGAATCCGGACGGTACCCCCGTCTGCCGCGTCCGCCTCCCGAAGAAATGGGCCCGTGAACAGTTTGCCATGGCCGAGTCGATGCTCGGGGCAAATCACATCAAGGTCCAGTGTATTGACGGGGTCACCCGCATGGGGCGGATCAAGGGAAAGATGAAGAAACGCCAGTGGATCCGGGAAGGCGACACGGTCATTGTTGTCCCGTGGAGCTTCCAGGACGAGAAGTGCGATATCATTTACCGGTACCTGAAGCCGCAGACCGACTGGCTGCGGAAGAACCGGTATATCTGAACATTCTCTTTTTTTCTGTGTGCAAATTTGTACCGGGACCGTGCGGTCTCTAAAAAAAAATAAAAAAAACCGGGATCCTCAATCCGGAATTTAAAAAAAAATTACGTGTGCAGGGGCGACTCATCGGTTCCCAGGAACACGAGTGCGTTCTTTCCGTACTCAACGGGCGCATAATGGGACCCGACATGCGGGAGTTCCTTGAACCGGACAAGCCACGAGCCATTGATCTGCCCGGCCATCCGGACCGAGACCGGATCGGGGGTCAGGACATCTGCAGTACCCTCAACGAGCATCACATCCTTGTGGATGCCTGAGAGTTTGTCCCAGGAGCCGTTCCATGCAAGGTTTGCCTGAGCCTCCCGGCGTACGCCTGCAGGATAGGTTGAACTGGCGTTGACCGTCTCAATGATCCCAAGCAGCTGTTTTGTCTCGGGAACCCGGATGCTGTAGGTGACTGAATCCAGGACCAGCTTGTGTACGCGCTCAGGGTTATCGATCACCAGCTGCTGCCCTATCGAGGATCCCATGGAGACACCATACACATGCATGCGGTCGTACCCGAGCGCGGTCATCATGCCGGCAGCATCATCAGCGTACAGGGAGATTGTGGGGGTTGCATCATTGTCGCTGCTGTATCCCATGCCCCGGTGGTCGTACGTATAGACATGGTACTTCGTGGCAAGAATGCCGATGAAGGTCTGGTTCCAGTCATTGATGGTATTGCCAAATCCCTGGATCATCAGGACTGGTTCGCCGGACCCGAACTCCCGGTATCCCAGCGTCACGCCATTGACCTCCGCATACTTCACCGGCGTATCATTGAATGATACCGTTGGCGCTGATGCGAGGGAAGTGGTTCCCGAAAGAACCGGGCTTGTGGACGATGCCGGGCTTCCGGATGAGCCGGTACAACCGGCCGCGAGGATCAGGCAGACCAGGATCGCGATTGCAAAAAAAACTGATGATACTCTTGTCATGAATGACTCCAGCACCGGTCACACGTGAAGTGGCAACCGATCCTATGCTGGTGAGATCTCCGATTAAAAATAAGTACCGGGGGTCAGGGAGGCTTAAAAAAACCGGAACCTGCCGGGCAGGCTGCAGGTTATCGTGCAGGATTCCGGCCATCCCACTGGTCGCCGTACACAAAGTTGTTCCGGACCGCAGGTTCATAGAGCAGCCGGAAGAGGATCGGCCCGCCGATCATGGCCCAGAAAATATTGTTGCCGAAGTAACTGATGAACTTGCTCTCAAACGGCCGGCCAAAGAAGATGGTGCCGCACAATGCAAGGAAGAGCATGCAGGCCGCTGTCACGATGAAGGTGACGGCCCATAAACACCCAAGGAGATAGGGGTCGAAACGGATCTTTCGGCCCCGCATCAGCCGGTGCCAGAACCGGTATGAGATATACGGGTACAGGAAATTGGTGATGCAGCCCACACTACTCATCAGCGACCATGAACCGGTCAGGTCTCCCACAATATTGCCCCCGGCAAGTCCCCAGGCAGCAGCCGGGCCCCAGAGGATCCCGCAGACCACCGGCAGGATTGCTGCCGGCCGCAGGGTGATTCCCATAATCTCCCAGTGGTACTGGTTGAAGGGGATCAGGAGGAGCAGGTAAAAGAGTGCGGTGGCAAGGATCCATGTCTGCCCTTTCCTGTCGGTCAGGACACGGAGGAGTTCATGCATATCCCCAGTATGGGCGGCCGGAAAAGAAAAGGATCGCGATGTCCCGGTCTCTTACCGTGGACCACGATGCATCACGAGTACATGAGCAGGAAGTACGCCATCGCGGTTGTAAGGAAGGCGCCGAGGATGATGATGATCGCAACGGGAACCAGGAACCCCATCATGCCGTTGACCGTGGAGGCGATCTGGGAGATCCGCTGCGAGCCGAAGACCACGATCCCGTGGCACCATGCGGTTGATCCTGCGGTCTTCGCGGGAGCGGCATCCGCAAGGGCCGCCTTCACGGCTTCTTCAACAAGCGGATAAAACGTATCCACGCTCACCCGGAGCCCCACCTGGTTCCGGCCTGATACTGTGTTGACCACGTGGGTATCGGTGGTCATAACCTCGCACTCGTCCACGAGATGGAGGAGTCTCCTTCGGATCTCGTCCCGGGTGCCGGTCTGCATGTTGTTGCCGTCAAAGAGGACGTACGCGGTCTTCTGCCCGCCCGCATCCACGACCAAAACCTGGACCCCGAGATCGCCAAACCCCTCTGCCCGGGAGTACGGGAGCGTCCGGTGGGCATACCCGGCCGAGAACAAGACCTGGTCGTTCTCTGCGGTCTGTGCAAACGCGGCCTCGGCTGCACCGGTGTACTCCATCGCGAGTTCCGTGCCCGGGTGCACCCCGTCTTCCATGGCATCCATACAGTTGTGGGCGTCAATAAACGCCACGTGCGGGAAAAATTTCTCGCCGGCCTTCATGATCGCAAACCCGACCGAAAATTCGAGATCCTCGGTCACGACCGGGGACCGGGTGGCAATCGCGATGACCGTGTCCCCGAATGCCTGCGCGAGCACGTCCACCGATCCACAATGGAACCGGGCGGACCGGGTGCAGCAGGTATTGGTGCAGGACTGCGGGCGGGCGGCGATGACCGCATCCCCGACCTTTCGCACCTCCTCTTCATCGACCGGGTTGAAGTCGTGCGAGGCCGAACCGTGAAAGACCATCGATCCCTTTCCGAGCATCCCGTGCAGGATCCTAGGCAGGTTGCTGCCCCCGATCTCGCCAAGAGGGCCGGGGTGGACGTTCGGGACCGTGACAAAGATCTCCTCCTTGCCCTCCCGCTGGATTGCAAGCGAGACCTGCGGCACGACTACGCTCTCGCCAATGCTCCGGAAGAAGTCGTCGAGCTTGTGGCTTCCTTCTGACAGGTGGGCGAGGAAGGCGTTCGCGAGTTCGAGCGGGCCGACCTTGAAGTTTGCCTTCATCGGGCGTTCGATCACGATGATGAAGGCGTACACGGCCACTGCGAAGCTGATGTGGAGGAGGATGGAGATCTGCAGGAACTGCAAACCCAGGAACGGGGTTGCCAGAAGAACAGCGATGCCGGAGTGGAGCAGCGCCGGGACCACGACCCGGCGAAGATGGTAATCGATCACGGCCGCGAGGAGGAGCATCCGGAACGCGAAGACGAGCGCGAGCGAGACGGCAAAGAAGAGCGGGAACGAGAACCGGAAGAGCAGGATGGGAGAGAGGGAGATGAAGAGCGCGATGATGAGGCCGAGGGCGGCAGTGAGCCCCGACCAGCCCAGGTCAAGTTTTCCCGAGAACCGCCGGGCCAGCCAGGGGGTGAAGGCCAGGGCCGCGAGCGCCGGAATGAGGTACGCGGCGATGGGGAAGAGGTTGGGATGGATGAGCTTGCTGCCGGTCCCGAGCATGGCCATGACTTCCACGCAGCCGCTGAGCACGAGGATGAGGACACATGATCTGATCCAGGACGGGCTCGTGACAATATATTTCGAGAGCGCTTCGAGCTTGAGATCCATCTCGCCGCTCATAGGGCATCATTCCTGTACGGTGTTTTGGATCTTCCGGGCGGAATGCGTGTGGTGACACGGATGCGGTTGCTGGTATGCGGGAGGAAAATCATGCTCTTCAACGGGTATGTGGATTGTGAAGGAATGTGAAGATTGTGGCCAGCAGGCTGTTATTCAAAGACACCTGGTGTTGAGAAAAAAAAACAAAAAAAATTTCAAAAAAACTAAACGGTTTTTAAAAAAGATTTTCAAAATAATTATTTTCAAACGGATCTTCAATAATTTCCGGTTCGCCAGAATATAATCCGGCCCCCCTTGCGCAGGAGCTGACTTAAAAAAAATTATGTTGTGATACGCTCGGCCATCGCCTTACCGGCCTCAAACGCAGTATCGAGATCAGATGCATCCGGCACAAAGAGGACTTCCTGCGAGCCGACGATGGTGAAGCCTGCGACCTTCAGTTCCTCCGCCACCGTCTTCACGGCGCCACCTTTGCCACCCATCGAGCCAAACGTCAGCGCAAACCGCTCACCGGTCCGGTTGAAGTGCAGGCCCTTGAGATAATACAAAAGATCCCCGATACTGGGATAGGGCATGTCGTTGATGGTTGGGACGCCCACCATGATCGCCTTTGAATCCAGGATGTGCTTGACAATCTCGGAACGCTCATCGTCATGCAGGTTGAAGACCTTCACATCGCAGCCACCGGCAATGACTCCTTCTGCAAGACCATGCGCGAGCATCTTCGTTGACCCGTGCATGGTATCGTAGATGATCGTCACCTTGTTCTCGCGGGATGTGCCGGATGCCCAGCCCACATACGCGCCGATCACCTTCATGGGATTCGTCCAGATCTGGCCGTGAGCAGGTGCTATCATCGTTACCTTCTCCAGCAAACCAAGTCCGGTCAGCTCTTCAGCCTTCTTTAAAAAGAGCGGTGTCAAGGGCACGATCAGGTTGGCGTAAAACTTTTTGGTGGCATCCATCAGGACGTGTTCGGGAATGTCGGTGTCGAGCCGCTTTGCGCAGCAGAGGTGCTGGCTGAAGGCATCGTTCGGGAAGAGGATGCCCTGCTCCGCGTACAGGGTAAACATCGAGTCGGGCCAGTGGAGGAGAGGTGCCTGAACAAACGCAAGGGTCTTTTTGCCAAGATCGAGCGTTTCACCGGTCTTCACCTGGTGAAAGTCTGCACCGCCGAGTGCCGGGAAATGCCGGAGAAGTCCTTTCTCTGCAATCTGAGTGCAATAGATGGGTGCTTTTGGGAATTTCCGGTGGATCTCGACCAAGGCTCCTGAGTGATCCTTCTCCACATGGTTCTGGACGATGATGTCGATCTGTACCGTTCTGCCTTCTTTTTTGAACGCATCTTCAATGCGTCCCCACATCTGGGCGGAGTGGCCCGGGTAGACATTGTCGATGAGCGCGGTCTTCTCGCCAAAGACGAGGTAGCAGTTATAGGACGTTCCATCGAGTGTGTACCCGTGGTAGGTGCGCAGGTCCCAGTCAAGCGACCCGACCCAGTAGACACCCTCAGCGATCTTAAAGGATTCTGCTTTCATGATAATCACTTTGTTCGTAATAGTACGATTGTTCTATTGTTTGCGAACAATATTTATGAACCTTGCGATGCACATTGAATATGTGAAAAGAAGGCAGAAGCCGGCACCGGGTATGCATGCAGAAGATGTCCGGCTCTTCTCAACAAAGGCCGGCGTGATGGCGGTTGACAGCCCCATCAAGATCCGAATCCTTGAGCTGGCCACTGAAGGTCCGGTAGCGTTTGACCAGATTGTGGAACAGACACAAAAAGCCAAGTCCACCATCTCTGTCCATCTCCGGGATCTCGAACAGGCCGGGCTCATCATCTCCTCACCTGATCCCCGCGACAGCCGGAAGCGGACGATTACGCTCGCGTCCGATGCCATTGGCCGGCTCACCAACTCGGACCGGGACGTACGGGTCCCGGCTCAATTCCATGGCGCTGGCCGAAACGAACCCTTCTCTGATGACGACATCGTCTCGTTCTTCCGCTACTGCGTACTCACCTTCCGGACGCAGGCGATGGTGATGGGAATCAACATAGACCCGGTGCTGGGCCGGACCGGTGAGCAGGTCGGCCGGGTCCTGGCCCCCCGGGTTGCGGGTAAGACCATCGCTGACATGGTAACAAAGATGGATGCGTTCTGGCAGGCGCACGGTCTTGGGAGGATCACCCTTACCGGCACCGACCCGCTCACGCTGGAGGTTAACGGCTGCTTCGAGTGCGAGGATCTCCCGGTCACTGGTCACAGTGCCTGCGTCTTCGACATCGGGGTGTTCACCGCGATCTTCTCCCACCATCTCAAATGCCCGGTCACGGTGTTCGAAGATCACTGTTACTCTTCCGGGGATGACCGGTGCATCTTTGTCGTTACGCCACACTTGGATGCATGAGCGGTGCGTGAACGATCGTTACCGACAATTTCCCGGATTTTTTTTAGAGAGCAGGCCCCGTGAAGATGAGATGCGTAAAAAAACCGGGACGTCCCTGCCCCTCACACAAAGGAGGAGCTGCCTGGGGTTCCCATTATATGATGCGCAACACTCATGTCGCCATTTCCCGTATGTACTGGTAGAACTGCGGAATACCTGACAATCCCATGAAGACGGAAGATCTTTACAAAATACTGAATGTCCGGCCCGATGCATCACCGGAGGCGATCAAAAATGCCTACCGCCAGCTTGCCCGTACACACCATCCCGATGTGAACAGCGCCCCGGATGCCGAAGAGCGGATGAAGGCGCTCAACCGGGCCTATAATATCCTGAGCGATCCAGAAAGACGCCGGCAGTATGACCGGGATCATACTATTTGCGAACCGATCCCGATCCGCAGGGAGACGACCGATACACGCGTACGGCCACCTGCGGGCTTCTCTTCTGCCGGGCCAAAACAATCTCCCCCGAAACCGGCACAACCTCCCCCAACGCCGGACTATATGGCCTATGCCGCAGGGATATGTGTGCTCCTTCTCATCCTCGTTGTTGTGGGGATATGGACTTCCGAGACCGCGTCCGATGAGTCGCAGGTCGTCCCTGCAATTGTGACACCATCCCCGTTGTCACCCGAGCAAAAGACGTTTGACGACTGGAAAGCCAAGGGAGATATGCTGATTGCAGAGAACCTGACCTGGGAGGGGTTGGCAGCATACGATCAGGCCCTGAAGATACAACCCAATGCATCCGAACTCTGGATTGTTGAGGGAGATCATTATGAACTGATGGGGCACTTTGAGAAGGCCATCACCTGTTATGACCGGGCCCTCAAAGCGAGTCACGAGCCCAGTGCCCGGATCCACAAAAAGTGGGCGGTATTAAAAGACATCACACCGCTGATAAACCTGGCTGAGCTCCTCATCGATCACGAGAATTATGCCGGCGCCATCAGAGTCTACGATAATATCCTGGCGGCAGAACTCCGGAATCCGGATCTCAAGAAACGGGTTCTTTCGGGAAAGATCTATGCACTGCAGAAGTCCGGACGAAGTGACGAAGCGGCGAGCATAAGTAAAGCGGTGGGCATCAGCGGGACTTCCTGAACACGAGATCGTCGTGACATATCACGATTGATGCTTTTTATAAGTCCTGACACGGCACCAGAACCCCGCAAATCATTATCCCTGCCACAGGAGAACACGTACTCATGGAACAAAAGATGCTTATCCAGATCGGAATTGTCCTTGTGATCGGGATTATTATTGGAATCATGATAGGTTTTGCATTCTGGCACGGGGTCTCCGGCACCTGCGTGGCACCCCCGGTAAATACGGGCTTTACGTAACCAGAATACCATAGGGAACTGCCACAACAAATCTGTCGGGTTCAATGCTGTTAAGGTGTTGAACTTTTTTTTGGTAAGCCCTGGTGAATTCCCAGGGACCAGAGCACGATAACGATTGCGGGAATTTTTTTCTGCTCTGGAGAGATCATTTGTTTTTTACTGTAACGCTCTTGGAGGCTCCGTTTTTGTTCCGCCCCCGCAGCGTAAGCATCCCTTACGTTGTGATGCATCTGTAGTAACAGAAAAAAATTTACAATCGTGATGTGTTGATAGTTTATTCAAGGGACAGCGTAATGCGTCCTGTCCCGGTCTCATGCACAACCCGGCCGGGAAGCAAACATTTCCGCGAGAGGATCTACAGCGGCAACCGGCATCTGGTATCGATCTTTTTTAAGGCCGTGCACTTGTTGAAGTAGGTCTCGCCCCATATCCATGGCTCGTAATGGCAGCACATCTCGGGTTTGACGGTGTGAATCCCGCAGAGGTACCGGTTCTTTGCCACCCGGCGCAGGAACGGGCAGACGGGCATATAGTCCCCGGTCTCGGGGTTCCGCATCTCGAACGAGACGGTGCTCCCAAGATCTTCTGCGGAAAGGCTCGTGCACGGCACCTGCGTCCCGCCTTCCATGAAAGCAATGTACCAGCGCAGGATATCGGTGCGGCCCTGCTCGATCCAGACATACACGTTTGCAGCGGTCGGCGTGATGCCGGGCCCGAAGATCCGGCAGCAGAGGCCGCACTGTTCGCAGGGTTCGTCAACGGGGGAGGTCATTGTCTCTTTAGTATTCTTGTGGGGGAGGGATATGGGTTTTGGGATTTTTTGTTTTTTTGCATACTGTTGGTATGGGACATAATGCCTGTATAGGAAGTGCAAATCTGATATGGTTGGAAGAAGTTATCTTCGATAAGAGTATTGGGCGATGGGTTCAGGATTTGATCATAGAGTTTCTATGATCACAATTTTACTATGTTTCAATAAGTTAACTGAACCAAAGACCATATAGGATCTGCAGTACTCACAAAAAATAAAATCAAACTAATCGTAAGATATCTTGCATAATCATTCTATGAGATGCCTCGAATCAGTTTTCAATAATTACCATTTGCTCTCTTTTCTGCAAATACGTCTTCACCCGATATATCAACTCTCCTTCACATATTCACTGGCAAAATAATACGGATGAGAACTCTCATCGATTATTAACCGGTTTCCATTGATTCGGTAGAAATAAGTGTCATACTTTTTTTCGTTGGGACCTAAGTTAATCCCCATTGAATACGCAGTTGTTTTCTGACTCAATGTCAATATGTTCCCATCAACTTTCCATGTCCCTTCTTTAAGTCCCGTGGCCCTGAACTTCCCATCATCATAGATCTTAAGATAGAGATTTTCTTCTGATGATGCCCCGCGCCATTCCCCAACAACTCCCCCAGGCAATGCGGTCATACAACCGGTGGTAGTAACGAGTAATACGATAAATAATGCAGCAAACCGAATATACAAATTTAAAATTGTCTTCATGAACTAAACATTACAATTAATGATAATAAATATATTGAATTGAAAATAGTGGATTAGAAAAGTATAGTTATCATAATTTGAGGTATCCGCCCGTATGCTAAATCCTGCGGTAGCTACCTCCCCTTTTTGGAAATAAGTTCTAACCGGCCATTTTTTCTTCATGGATAATTGCCAGTTCCTCCATCGCACTAAATGTGGGATTATTCTATGACACTTCCCGTAAAAACTCATAAACTGAATGGTCGGGAGACCCTTCGAAATGGCGATCCATACATACTATGTGCCCGAATGGGCACAGCTATTTGTGAACACCGGTTATTCGGATCCTCCCCTTGAAACCTAGAGGTAACTTGGAAAACCGCCCTTCCTTTCATTAGGTGAGGGTCGATCCGACCAGCACTTTCAGAAAAAAACTCTTTTTTCCGTTTTCCCCATCCACAGCCCGGTTCCCAAACGATCGCCCCTCAAAATGCTGCTAAATACGGTCATGATTCTCATACGTAAAATTGAAGAAAAATGAGTGAAACCGTGTTGGTTTTTCGAGAGATAGTGTCGTTAGAGTACAGCATGCGGGGTCCCTAGACGAGGGCCAACGTCGAAGACTCCCTGATGGGAAAGTGTATCTTCCGTATTGAGATCCTAACTTCACTTCCTTCGTCGGTAACCCCTCATCTCCACGTCGTAGAAACCCGACCCCCCTCAATTTCAGCCATAGCACCCCCTCCTTCCACAGATCACCTCCCAAAACCTCCTGGAACCCGCGACACATCCTTTTCGGCCTTCCTAACCCGCCCATATTAACACGGTAACTGTCATGGGGGTTCTGAGACGTGAAAATGAAGGAAATCTTGCGAAACTGTCATGGAAACTGGCACGGTTTTTCGCGAAACTGACACGGTCTGGTAGAAATGGGGGGCAATCGGGGGCCGTAGCAGGGCCGGATTCGATTACGGTAATGCAGGTCTCATGTGGAGATCATGGCATGTCGGTAAAACGCGATTGCTGACATAAACCCCGCCCCTATCCCAAACCCTGCGGCAGCCACCGATCCTCAAAAGAAACAAGTTCTAAACAGGCCGGTTTTTCTCCTTGGAAAACTGCCCGTTTCCCTATCGGGCGAAGTATGGCGTTTTTTTTGTAAGACTCCCCGCAAAAACCCCCTTAACAGGCCGGTCGGGCGGCCTCCCAAAGGGGCGATCCGGGCCTGCTGCGGGCCCGGATGGGTGGGGGAGAGGGTGCAGCCCTCCCACACTATGGGCAGGAGACAGCCATTGAAATCTCACGAAACCCGTGGTCGTTCTTAATCGCACGATAATGGTGGCAAAGTTCCTGTCTCACAAACCCCGCGGTTTCAAAAAATTCTTGCGAGAAAAATCAGCCAGTGACAAAAAAATTGCTGCAGAAAAAAATCCGGATAATTATCCTATTCCGCCTGGACCGCGACAAACGTTGCTGATGAATGGGATTTCGGAACCGGCATCCCATCCTCAATAAGCCCGCGAATATGCATCCCGATGGCTTCGTGCATTCGCTCTTCCGTCTCTTCGCGGGTCTTGCCGGTTGCCACACACCCGGGGAGATCGGGCGAGTAGGCAGAATAATTCTTTCCGGCTTTTTCGATTACGATAAGGAACCTGTGCATGTCAATGATCATTCCTTGAATTGTGCCTGCTTAAAGATACTGTTCAATGTGCCTGGTGCAAGATCTTCGGTCAGGTGACCGGCAATGGTGATCCTGCCGGCTTTTTCCGGGTGCTTGAACTGGCGATGGCTTCCTTTTGTTGCAACAAGGTACCATCCGTCGGCCTCGATCATCTTGATAATCTCACGGACTTTCAGGATGAATCCTCCGGTGCTTAATCATTCTTTGATGCTACTGCACATTAGGTTTCTCTGTCAGATATGCACCACTCCGCTTGCCCCCACCCACATCCCAAACTCTGCGGCAGCCACCGATCCTCAAAAGAAACAGGTTCTTAACAGGCCGGTTTTTCTGCCTGCAAAACTGCCCTTCCCCAATTGGAAGAAGTAAGGAGTTTTTCCGTAAGACTACCCGCAAAACCCCGAAACTGGCCGGTCGGACATCCACTATTCAGTACTCTCATCGAAAAAAAGGGGCGGTTAAAACCAGACTCCCTTATCTGAATCACTGTAAAAAAATGAAATCTGTTCAGAGTATCTTCTTCCCGGCATCAGCGCCGGGCTTCACGTGATAGACCTCGGCAATCTTCATGACAACCGCTGACTTCGGTGCAAGAGTGGGCCTGAGTTCCTTCATCCACGCCACATCCTGCATGAAGATCTCGTCATTTTTGTGGAGGGTCACCGGCCCCTTGATCTGGAAACCGCCCTTCTCTCCCCACCAGGAAAGGGCAACCACCGGGTTCTCTGTCATGTTCTGCAGGGTCTTCTTGAAGAACTGGTCGGATATGAGCAGGGTCTCATCATCAAGGAGCTTGAATGCTCCGATCGGTACTACGTTTGGCACGCGGTTCTTCGAAGCTGTTGCCAGGAATATGATCGTTGTCCCGGTCAGCGACGCACGGATCTCTGTTGTCAGTGCTACCATTGCTGTCTTCTCCGGATCAGTCTTATTCAACAAAGTGTATTAAGGGTTGGAGTCTCCTTTCTGAAACTGGCCGGAACCCCCTGGATACGCAGCTCTCCCTTTTTTTAAAAAGTATAAGAGTTTCTAAAAGAAATCAGAATTTATCCCCGCCCGCGGGATTGTATCGCGAAGGAACCGCGGTCTGGGCCGGCGCAATGGTTCCCGCCGCCTGCGGTGTCACAAGCGTGGTTGGCATTACGGGTAAGATTGTTGTCGGTATCGCGGTTGCCGCGGGCGTACTCTCACCGGTCAGGCCGGAGATCTGAGCCTGGCAGGAACCCTTGATCAGCTGGCAGTAGGCGAGCGCAAGGGTCCGGGATCCGGCATTGGGCTGGTGTGCCCTGCCGGCGGGATCGCCCAGGTTCGTGGCATAAGTCTCTGCATCGGCATAACTCAAACCAATGGTTTTCATCAGGTATCCCATGGTCACGCCACCGGTCCGGTCAGTGCCGAGCACGCAGTGGAAGTAGATCAGCCGCTTTTTGCCGGACGCGTCCTTCTCCTTCATCAGGGTCTCGATCTGGGCAATCAGGTTTGCATAACTGCAAAAGCCGTCCGCATCCGTGGTGAGCCTGACCTGACACTGCGCATCGGTGGGATCATTGGTATTGCAGAATCCCGTGGTCGAGATGACCAGGTTGCCGGTCTGACCTTCAATCGTGCCCGGTACGAGCGTTGCTGAGCACTGGCTTGCGGCCCCGCCAAAGTCCCGCTGTTCAATGGAGAGATACTGGCTGTCCACGGCGCCATTGTCCACGAGACTTATGACGATCAGCTGGTACTCAGAGAGATTGAAGTTTTTCATCTCAGTAGTGAGCGTGGACCTTTTCCCGGGAGTAAAATAGGCCGGGACAAAGGACTTCTCGTTTGCTATCATGCCATTGAGATTGGCTTTCGCAAACGACCAGTCATCGTGGTTTTTGCACCCGTATGTCTGCGGGGGGTTTCCGGCGCCATTACGGATCGTGAGCGGCATCGGGCCCCGGACAAGCAGGTTGCCGGTAGCCTCATTGATATCCACAACTGTGGGAGGGGCAAGGGGGACCCGGTTCTCTTCCTGGAGATTGAGACGGTTGTAGCAGCAGGTGGTCCCGTCCGCTGCAAGATCATTGTTTGCGCAATATCCGGCATCTCCCGCGAATTCCATATCATTCGTGGGGGGCTGGATGGCGGGATCCTGGTACGAGGACAATACCCCGAGCAGGACGTAGGCCCCCAAAAGCAATCCCGTTGCAGTGAAAATTAACAGGATGGCTAGGCCCCACGAGCCGCACCAGTTTTTTATTGTCTCTTTATCGATCATGGTATTTCGCACCTGTTTTCAAGAACCATTACCCGGATATAAGCCTGAACGGGTTAAAAAGGTTCGGAATTTAAAAAAAAAACGAAGTTATCTTCCCGGGGCCTTACGGGTTTTTTCCCGGACATCGTTGCACTTATCGCTAGCGATTCCTGTGCATGGGAAAAAATCCAGAAAACCAGATGAGATTTAAAAAAACGTGGGATCTTTAAAAAAAAACCTCATCCCGACCATGCATCAAGGATTCCTTTGGCCTGCGCAAGTCTCTCCGTGATATTGATGGAGGTTCCTGCAAGGGAGACCTCGGGAAGAAGGTTGGTGAACTCGCTTGAGTAAAACACCCGGCTCCGTTCAAACGGCAGTTCATAGGAGGTCACGCGGATATCTATGAAGGCAGACCCGTTCACCTTGAGCTTGAGGGAGCCTTTTTGAACGAGCGATCCGGTGGCCTGCAAGGCCGGAATACTTCCGATCTTGACAGGAATCGTGAACGTGGTGTTGCCGTTCTCTTTTACCACAATCGCGGTCTGTTCCCCGTGACCCAGGTAGTGTTCGGTCTCGTCCACCGAGTACACATCGAACGCTACTTTGTTGAGCGTTGCCCCAACCGGGTTGGGATTAAAGATGGTAACCGTGGTGTTCACGGTCAGGGTCTGGAGCGAGACATCCGACAAGGAAATAGTGTCAACCGTGAGGGTGGGCTCTTTTAACGGCGATTCCATGCACCCGGCAGTGAGAATAAAAACGGCAAAGAGAAGGAATACCCCGTACACAAGATGCGGTTTCATAAGGGAAAGTTAAGGGCGGGGTGATACATAAACCCACGTTCCAATGAGTGAACGAAAGATGATCCGGAACCCGGGCTGACGTGCAGTCTGCTGCAATCACCCTTCGGGAATTGCCCTTTGGTAAATCCGAACATTATCCCGGTGTGCATGCCCCCTTACAGGTATTGTACTGGGCCTCGCAACGCGTGTAACACGACTGCGCCTTACAGATCTCCGTGCACCGGTCCAGGTTTGCCGGACACTGGCTGCATACCGACTGATCCTCCGATACCTGTACCGCGGCACGGGACGGCAGCTCGACATTCACGTAATGGAGTCCTCCAACAATACTGCCGGCAACGGCAAGGACGATGATGACGATGATGAGCCGGGTAAGCGGATTCTGATTGGTCTGTTCCATCCTGCATCTCCACGATATCAGTTCGTACTTCCAGTATTAACGGTCTGGATAATTAAGGGATATGCGTGAGGGATCTCGCGCAGGGCCGAGCCGTTTTGCCACAACAGAATAGTCGCTGGATCTCCGGGCATGGGAAAAAGATCCGGGCCGGCGGCATTCTCTCAACAATCTCTGGTAAACGAAACGGTTAATGCGTTCCCGGAACAAACACCGGGTATGCCGGATACCCATGAACCAGACAAGCCGGAAGAGGACGGGAAGGTGAAGGCCGGGCAACCGAAAGGATACATGATCCCGGTCGTGATCCTCCTCTTTGGTATCCTCATCGTCATGGTCGTCTTCATGAACCTGACCGGGCAGAGTGCCACGGCGTCGAGTGCGATCACGGAAACCCTGTGGCAGCTCGAATCCACAACCGATTATTCTGGGAATACAACAACGGTCCTGAACGGAACCGTGCTCACTGCACAGTTCGCCCTTGATGGAAAACTGACCGGCTCCGGGGGCTGCAACGGGTACTCGGGAAGGTACCTGGTGAGAGAGACCAAAATAGTGATCTCCCGCGTGGATTCCACCTCGCTGGCGTGCTTTGATCCGGCTTTGAACCTTCAGGAGCTCCGGTACTTTAAGGATCTGGAAGATGCAGCGGCACTCCGGGTGCATGAGCGGACTCTGACGTTATACGACAGCGAAGGAAAACTGCGGCTGACCTTTGGGCCGGCACATACTGAGCAGTAATTTTTCTCCCTCCTTTTTTACGGGATCATGGTGGAGCCCTGCCCGGTTTTTCGTTTAGGGAAGGCCATGCAAATGAGAAAGGATAACGTGGGGGGAGGCGTAAACTGATGCCCATGAAACATACCCGCAGCATCTTCATTATTCTGGTAATTCTCTCCCTGCTGCTCGTTACTGCCGGATGCACCCAGGCACCGCCAGCAACCCCCACAACAGCCGGATCACCTGATTTGGTACCTAGCGCACCATCCCCGATTGCGGCCACCCTGTCCAACGAGACCATGGTCGCCTTTGTCAAAGAAGCGGTTGCCTATGCAAAGACCCATGACAAAACGGCAGCGCTCAGAGAGTTTTCAGACAGAAACGGGTCGTTTGTCCGGGGCACCCTCTACATCTATGCCTATGACTTCAATGGCATTACCCTTGCCCACCCGTTCAACCCCGAGAAGATTGGAACGAGCCGTCTTGAAGAGCAGGATGCACTCGGGACACTCTTCATCACCAACCTCCGCGATGCAGCACAGAGCGGTTCGGGCTTTGTGGAGTTCTCGTACATCAACCCGGCCCACAACTCAACCGTTGAGAAGAAACTCGGGTACGTGGAGAAGGTCAACGATGACTGGTGGCTGGGCTCCGGGATCTATTTTGGCCCGGTGACCTGAAAGCCATTTTTTTTACCAATTGTAATTCCTTTTTTCCAGCTATTTTCTACGGGTGACCCGCCAAAGATCCACGGATCGCTCGTCTGAATCCGTAAATAAAAAAAGATCGTGATCAAAAAAATGATTATAGATCACAACAGTAGCAGGTCGTGTTCATGAGAATCTTGGAGTTCTTGATCCACTTGCAGGTACCGAGCCGGTCCCAGTAGTTGATGGTAACAGACCCCTTGGTGATCTTGCCCATGTCCACCATGTGGTTCAGGTCCGTGATGATCTTCCAGTTGTAATTGATCTTGCCGTATCCTTTCGCCCCGGTTCCGACCGGATAGATCCCTATATCCTCCTCTTGCATCAGGTTGTATGGCGTGTTGCCGATGAATCCCTTGTTGAGCGTATCAACATAGACATAGTCCCGGTGGCCGTCAGAGAATACCTTGATGTTGGAGTCCGGCACCTCCTCGTGCACCCGGATGCCGACTTCTTCGAGGCCCGCACGTTCAAAGACAAGGAGGGCGACATCATAGCCTTCGCGGGCCAGCAGGTTGGCGAGGAGGAGACTCTTCTCGTCCGAGTCCCCCGCCTTGTCATAGATCACCTCGACCGGGTACTTCCGGTCGGGCGATCCATTGTCTACATTGGGGATCTGCTGTACAAATGCCACGATCATCTCAAGATACTGGTCGTCATCCAGGTACCCGCCGTTCAGGTACCGGGCATTGCGGAGTTGGGAGAGGACCGCACGATAAAGTTCTTCCATGGCTGGGTCGGATTCGAAGGTATCGATATACTCCCGGATCTTTACCGGGTCCGCCGAGTTTGCCGGCAGAGCAACCTGGGTTTTCTGGGCTCCGTAATAGACCGACATGTTGACCGGGACCCGGATCGTATACTCACGGGCATACCCGCCCGGCGCATAATTGAAGGTGAAGGTCCGGTGTCCAACGCGGCTCAGGTCGCCAAATGGAACAATAAATTTTCCGTCTCCCGCAGCAGCAGTGTCGACTGCCCGGGCCGGAGCGGTTGTTACGGCAGCTGCCGGGAGATCATCTCCGGTTGCCGGGGTTGATGTCGGGGAGATCACCGGGGTCTGTGCTCCCGGTATCGCGGGGACATTGATCGTGACCTGGATGCAGCCGGAACTCGCAATGAGGAGTGCCAGCAGGAAAAGTGCAGTTACCCCGGTTCGTTTCATGACGATAGTACGTTTATTTTCATATTCTATTTGAGTGTTGGCTTTTTATTATAAAAACAAAATCGATACCTTGAAAACTATATGCGATAAAAAAATGGTAAAAGAGGACAATATGAGATTTTTTACCGTTTTTCTCCTAGGCGCCCTTCTGTTGCTAGCGGTTCCGGTAAGCGCTGCCGATCACACCATCCAGTTCCAGAACCACTGCTCGTATCCGGTCTGGGTTGACATCCAGGGTGGCGGACAACACACTGTTGAAGGTATAATATCTACTAATAATCCGAAGGGGGAAAATAAAACCTATGGCGGTTGTGCCTGTATGATGGATGGGGCAATGGAAACGTCCATTGGCTGCAACCCGACAACACAGTGCGACGGTGTTGCATGTGCAGGCCCAAACGGTGAGGGCAATTATTTCAGATGCGACAAAGGAGTACCGCTTGTAGATAACGGGGGGTTCAAACTGGATGCTGACGGGGGCGCGAAGGCAACCCACATATCAACGGTGCCGGAGTTCTGGCAGGGTGGCTTCTGGGGCCGGACGCATTGTACCGGGACTGATGATGATCTTGACTGCGACTGGATGACCTGTCGTGTCGTCAGCGATGGCAAGGGCAAACTGGAGTGCGCCGGCGCCGGTCTCGCCACCCCGACAACGAAAGGGGAGATCAATTTCGATGAGAATGGTGTCACCTGGTACGATGTCAGTATCGTTGACGGTTTCAACGTACCGATGCTGATCGAGATCACGCCGGGCACCGGCAAGAAAGTTCCTCTTGATGAGAACCATGCCTACTTTGACTGCGGGCCTGCCGGGACAAAGACCGATCTCCTGCCGTTGTTCAACAAAACCGGCCTTACCTCTCGTCTCATCAAGAAAACAGCAGCCGGGGAAACGGCAGCGATCTGGAGTGCCTGCTCAATATCCTCCCCACCCAATCCCTGGGATCCGAGGTGGGAAGAGTACTGTTGTAAAGGAGTATATGGACCTGTACAGGACTACGAGAAAAATGGGAAACATAAATGTGATCCCACGACATGGCCTGCGGATCTGAATACGGCCGCGCTCTTCCATACGTATGCCAAAGGATCCTACAGTTACGCCTACGATGACGATGCCGCAACATTCCAGTGCAAGAATAAAGACAAAGATACACTGACCTCAGTTATCGTAACATTCTGTGGCGCAAGTGAAGGAGAACGCACGACACTTCCCGGTCAGACGGAACACATCCATGTGGCAGAAGTCGGGGATCCTAAACCGGTGACACCGGTTCCGACACCATTGCCAATTGGTACGGTTGCCCCGGCCCAGACCCCGGTCCAGCGGTACAATCCGGCAAATGATAATTCCGGACATTTCTGATCCTCTTTTTTTCGGGCAATTATTCCGGGGCATCTCATTATTCACGTGAGTACAATCCGTAACGGTTCTTGTGTGCATGGACAAACCAGATACCATGGTTAATGTCCTGTTACTGCATGTCCACGTGTTAAAAAAACGGCATTGGAGAAAGGCTGTGGAGGAGAGTATTAGATAAGGATGGAGCCACGGGCGCTCGCCGCCTTGTCAGGGCTCTTCCCGTGGGGCATGATCTTCCCCGGATTTCATTTTTTTTTTCAATAACGGGGGTCAAGGGAGATTGCTCCCTTGGGCTGCCTCACCCCAGGGGGGAGAGGAAGTCACCCTCGTAGTTCCACCGAGTGCATTGTGAGAAGGATCTCTCCAGATCCAAAAAAACGAGCCAATACCAAACGGCCAGCAGGCTCCCCGGCCGATGATCAAAAAAAAAGTTATGAGAAGATTGAGAAGTCGTTTTTGATTGCAATGACTTCGATGACAGGCTTGAGGGTTGCTTCAGAGACACCGAACTTTTCCATGTACATCTGGAGGATCTTCTTCTCTTCTGCGGCAAGGATGCCATCGGACATGGCAATGTCACAGAGAATGGCGAGGGTTGCCAGCTTCTGCTTCTCATCGAGAACTGCTGCCACCATGTCGATGACCGCGGGGAAGCCGTTCGCCTTCATGACCTGCATGGCCGTGTCAATCGACTTCTTGTCGCCACGGACGATCTTTGCAAGGTCGTTGATCTCCGCCTCATCGATGACGCCATCGGCTGCAATCACGGTGATTGCAGAGAGCACAAGGGCTGATTTGGGCGTAAGCGTTGCAGACTTTCCGGTTAATTTATCAAAGATTCCCATAATCATTCACCAAACTTAAATTTCTCTAGTATGTAGTCTGGCATGCCTCATCACCGTTTCGGTTACGGGAATTGGTGCAGGACAGTTCGTGGGGCACAGCACCCGCGCAGTATCCAAGCCATTGAAAAACAGGGTTATGGGGTTTTACTGCCGGTCCGGGCATACAGGTTCCGGCATACGACCAGCAATATCACCATCAGGACCGGGTACAGCAGGTCAAAGTACATCACAGGTCCGGCATTGTTGGGCGCTGTGTCGCCATTGACCATCAGTTCCCAGAGATGGCCGAGACCGGCACCGATACTGAAGATCCCTGCACCGGCAATCATGGCGGTCCAGAACTCTCCCCGGAACTTCAGGCAGAGCAGGCCCACGATGCCCAGGGACATATCCCATATCCCGACCTCGCGCTGGAACGGGCTGCCGACCGGCCAGCCAATGGACTCGGCAACCTGGTCGGGAACGAACAGGTGCCCGAGTCCCCCGTACAGGAGGGAGAGCCCCCATCCCACGGCAAGCTGCCACATCAGGATCGTTTCCAAAGCGGCAACACCGGTGTATTTTCGCGCGTAGATATGTACCGCTGCAATGATCGCCCCGAGAAGAGGAAAGACGAACGGCCAGAAAATCTGCATAACACCCATGACAGTTGTTGCGAGGTCATTGGCTAAAAGTCTGTATGAACGATTAACGAGCGGGTACCCTCAGGGATGGTACAGTATGCCCCGGGATTGGTCTATCCCCGGGCAGGAAAATTATAGGTTAAAAGAATTAGAACCGGGGTTTCCGGTGCTTGGGGAGGCAGTCGCGGCAGTAGACCGGGCGGCCTTCGGTCGGCTTGAACGGAACTTCGCATTCCTTTCCACAGTCCGAACATGTTGTCTTTGTCATTTCGCGGGGGCCGAAATCTCTGGGGCCCCTGTTCCCGCCAAAATTATTTGATCCGTACATAATTCTTTCTCAAACAGTTCTGTTACAACTGTGCTTGAATATTGATCGCTTGAGCATAATAAATTTCACCCATGCCACGGGGCTGGGATGAGAAAAAAAGGTTACAGGTAATTATTCTTGCGCAGCCAGTCTGCCTGCGGGGGGAGGTAGCGGTACAGGATATCGCACTTCTCATCCTGGAAACTCCACGGGACGATGATCACGATATCGCCTTCGCGGATCCATGCCCTCTTCTTGATCTTGCCCTTGATCCTGCCCATCCGCTCAACGCCATCCTCGCAGCGGACGCGGATGTGGTTGGCTCCCATCATCAGTTCCGCGATGGCGAACTGCTCGTTCAAGCGTTTTTTGGGCAGGCGGACGCGGACAACCGGGGTTCCGTCTGGATTGAAGTCACTTGTACCGGCCGGGGTTTCTGGTTTTTTTGCAGGAGGGGGAATTGCAGCATCTCCTTGGATATTATTTATTGACTTCAGGGATGATGAAGGTTTTTCAAAAACGGAACTCACCAGACATCCATCTCTTCGTTCAACGCCGCACGGAACCGGGATAGCAGGGCATGGCGCTCGTTGGCAACCGTTCGTCCGGTATCAGTATACATCAGGCCGGACAGGTTCAGCAGTTTCTCATCGAAATGGCGGACCGCATCGTCAATGGTGCCCTGATGCTCGCCGGCGCGCATAAAGGTCCGGGCAATACCGACCGCTCCCATGGCATCGAGTTTGTCGGCATCCGAGAGGATCCGGGCTTCGAGCGTTGCGGGCGTCTCGGTAGAGCGGAACCGGTGGGCGCGGATCGCATGCGCGATGGCCGGAATGGTGCCGGCCGGATACGGGAGAGCCGCAAGAAAGAGTTCCGCCATCCGCGCACCTTCCTGCTCATGCGGGATTCCCTGCGCCGCCTCCAGGGGCCGGGCGATATCGTGGAGCAGGGCCGCCGGGATCAGAACTGCCATATCCGCGTGCTCGATCCTCCCGATCCGTTCACACATGGCCGTGACGCGTTCGATATGATCGAGACCATGAGAACCGGACGGGCCCAGTACTTCATGCACATACGCACGGATCCATTCGATATCTGTCGTCTCCATGGAATTCTCCTGTTCAGGTCATGTGGTGGTCTGAGGTCATAACTACGGGGGAGAGGGGACATCCCCGGTCATCCGTTTGCGATCAACCGCGAGATATAATACCGGGCCCAGAGGTAGGCAAACACGCCCCCGACAATATCCCCGGCAACAATACCCCACCAGATCCCATGCTCGCCAAACCCGAGCACGATCCCGAACAGGTAGGCAAAGACCGCGATGAACGCAAGGTTCCGCATGAAGGTGAGGACGAGCGAGGTCATCCCCTTGCCGGTCGCCTGGAAGATCGAGCCCGACATGACGCCCGGCGGGATGAAGGGGTAGAAGAAGCACATCGTGGCAAGGAAGAGGGCTATCTCCGGCATGAGGTGGGCGCTCTCGGGCGAGTAGGAGAAGATGAGGGCGATCTGCGATGCAAAGATGAACGTGATGGCGCTGATCGCAAGGGAGATCGCAATACCCAGCTTGACCGAGAAGGTGTGAATGACCTTAAGTTTCTGGAACTGGCGGGCTCCGTACGCGGCACCGGCCACGGAGATAACGGACGTTGCGATCGCAATGAGCGGGATGATGGCAAAGAAGACAACCCGCCACCCGGCAGTATAGACAGCGACCGCATCGGTTCCCGCGGTTGCGACCAGCAGGCCGTTGATGAAGATCGAGAGGACTGCCATCAAGAAGAATTCGATACTGGCCGGCAAACCGACCCCGAGAATGTCACGGATCGTTCGTTTGTCCCACGAGAATGCCTTGTAGGACAGGGTGACATACGTGTCCTTCTTGACAAAGAACCAGTGGAGCATGATGAGAGAGACCATGACCAGCGATATGATCATGCCCCATGCTGCGCCGGCGATTCCCATGCCCAGGGTGTAGATCAGGATCGGGTCAAGGACCATGTTCAGGATCGAGGCCGCCCCCATGACATACATGGCCCGTTTCGTATCCCCTTCCGCCCGGAGGATTGCATACGAAATGTTCGTGAAGAGGATGAGGATCATCCCGAGGAAGATCACCTGGCCGTACGCGGTTGCCAGTGCCACGGTCTCGCCGGCCCCGAAGAGAATGACGATGGGCCGGGTGAGAAGGATGAGCGGTATGGTGAAGACTGCCGAGAGGATGATCGTGATGAGAATCGCGTGGACTGCTGCGTTGTCAGCGCCTGCCTTGTCCTTGGCACCGATGCGCCGGGAGATGACCGAGGCAACACCGGCGCCGAGGCCGTTCGCACCACCCATCAGGATCATGAAGAGCGGCGTGATGAACCCGACTGCAGCCAGGGCATCGGAGCCGAGGCCCGCCACCCAGATGGCGTTGACGATATTGTAGGTGGACATCAAAAACATGGCCACGATCATCGGGCCCGAGAGCTTGATGATCGCCTTCTTCGGGTCGCCCATCAGAAGCGAGATGCCACCAGTCATATTCTTACCCTCCGGAAGGTCCGGATCAGTCGTTGTCATGCAGATCGCCTCCTGCCCGTTCCATATACGAAAAACTGTTCTTTGCGATGGTCTGCATCAGGGTTCGTACCGCCTGTTTATCCGCCGGGGGAAGACCGCGGTAGATCCATGTCTCCCATGCCCGGTTTATGGCAAGAATTACCGGGATTGCGGCTTCCCCTTTTTTTGTGAGGAAGAGCCGGACCGCCCGCTTGTTCCGGGGATCGGGGATCCTCCGGATAAAGCCCGCATCTTCGAGTTTTTTTACCGCCCGGGCAATGGTTCCCTTATCAAGGTGATAATGCCGGACAAGGGTCTCCTGCATAATGTTCTGCTCTTTTGCAAGCAACATCAGGACCGGGACCTGGCCACAGGTAAGGCCCAGCGGTTTCAGCCGGTCATTCACAAACATATCCCTCCCGCGGTTGGTGATCGAGATCACGGCACCAAACGGGATCTCTTCTGCGGTACAGGAACCTGTGTGCACTCATTCAGATCTGCTGGATCGAAATTAAATGTTGTTCATGCAACAATGAACTGTGCCGATCCCAAAAAAAGGATCTCAAATACTGACTGGAACAGGACAGGCACAACAAGAATGAAAACAGTTTTTAAGGAGCCCGCAACAAAAATGAAGAGAGATATACCTGCAGAATACTGGTACGGAGGGTCCCGGTATTCTGAGGGTGGATGAACCGGAGTAAACCGGCGTTCAGACCGGGCTGACGACACCTATGACAATTTTTAATATCCTGGTATTTTTCTGCCTTCTCTCGGCGTTCACAACCTGTGCTCTGGGTTTTTTGGTCCACGGGAAGAACCCCAAATCCCGGGTGAACAGTCTCTTCCTCGGTTCCATGATCGCTGCCAGTTACTGGGCACTGGGAGAGTTCTTCTTCTGGCTGGCACCGTCCTTCAATGATGCAGAATTCTGGCTGAAAGTCAGTTCTTTCTGGCCGGTCGTCATTGTACTGTTTGCCCATTTCATCCTTGTCTATATTGATCACCCGCTAACCCGGCCGGGAAAAATACAGCTTCTCGCTGCCGGTCTCTACCTCCCGGCTTTCTTCTTCTCCCTGCTGAATCTCTGGACTGACGCAACCTATTATGTCACCGCCCATGAAGGCCCCACCTTCATCTATGTCGCGAATGTATCCAGCACCCTGTACCAGCTGGAGAGCCTCTTCATCATCCTGGTCATGATGGGCGCTACCTGGGCGGGAGTTGCTGCATGGCAGGAGGCCGACAGCCGCAGCAAGAAAAAACAGGTACAATCCATCTGCCTCGCGCTGGGAACCGCCATCGGCTTTGGAGCCGTCTCGGGCATCCTCTTCGCTCTAATTGACATCCATACACCCAACCTGGTCTTCATCGGGATATTCCTCTTCTCGATCATCATCACGTACGCAATCAACCGGTACGGGTTGTTCACGCTCACCATGGAGTCCGCCTTACCCGAGATCCTGAAGACCATGCCCGACGGGCTCATACTCATCGACAGAACCGGGCATATTATGACCGTGAACAGCGCGGCTGCCAGACTATTCAGGACCGACGCGTTTCGTATGCAGGGCACACCGGCAACCAGCGTTCTTCCCGAAGCACCCTACCAGGAACTGATTGAACAGATCCGGCAGCACGAGTCCATCCTGGATTTTGAGGTGAACCTTGCCCCCCAGGCGGATGCCGTGGTGAGTGTTGCCGGAACGCTCGTGAAGAATTCTGACGGAGCCCCGGCCGGGTTTGTCCTCATTCTGCGTGACATCAGCAGCCGCAAGCAGGAGGAGCGGGCGCTCCGCGTGGCAAAAGACAAGATCTCGCTTCTCTCCCACCTCACCCAGCACGATCTCAATAACCTGGTGACCGGGCTCTCAGGATACCTGCTTTTGTTGGAGGAGGACAATACAACGCCGCCAGCGAGCACCTATCTTAAGACGGCGATCGAAGTGGTCGACAAAATAAGCCGCCATCTCAGGTTCTCCAGCGAGTTCCTCAACATAGGCATCTACCAGCCGGACTGGCAGCCCCTCCGGCTCCTGATCGCCCGTGCCATAAACGATCTTTCTCATGACGGTGTCGAGATCACAACCGATGTCCCCCCTGTCGAGATCTATGCCGATCCCCTCACCAGCAAGGTCTTCTACAATATCCTGGAGAATGCCCTCCGCCACGGAAAAAACACGACCGCCATCTCAATCCTTGCCCGCGCACAGGAGCATGGGGGAGGGATCATCCTTATCGAGGATAACGGGGGAGGCATCCCGGAGCAGGAGAAGGCACGGATCTTCGAGTACGGGGTGGGAAACCATACCGGGTTCGGGCTGGCTTTTGCCCGGGATATTTTGGAAGTGACAGGAGTTTCGATCCGCGAGACGGGGACCCCGGGCAGAGGAGCCCGGTTCGAGATTCATGTCCCGGCGGTTGCCTGGCGGCAAAAAGAGATGCCGGCAGGTGAATCATCGGATTAACACGGGTGCAGAAAAAGGGAGAGGGGGGGTTTAATACGGGGGCCTTGGTTATAACCGGAACCCGGGCGCAGCGTCAAAGAGTTTCTGGTACAGGGAACTGAAGAGGGCAACATACTCGGCAGCCTTGGGGGTTGACCCGTAACGGGTCTTCTCGTTGTCCCGGATGATGGTGAGATACTCTCTTGCCACGAGGAATTCCAGGTATTCCTGCCCCAGTTTTGAGTTGAGATCGCACCGGTTGATGATGGCCGTGAACGAGCGGGGGGTCTTGCAGTACACGAGGATCTCCCAGTAGATCTCGTACACGGTGCGCCTGCCGCTCATGGGTCCTCCAGCCCCAGTGTCTTTTTTAATGCGCACTCGGATTCATCGATCTCGTGGAGACGCCGGTCCCAGACGTGGGCAAAACGCGAGAAATAATATGAGGAGAGCAAACTTGCAAGGCCGATTCCGAGCGAAAGAAGCATTGCCGGGATGACAAGCAGGTTGTTGAGGGTGAACGCGATGCTGCCGGAAGAGAGGGAAAAAAATTCCAGGCTGGTCCCGATTCCCAGACCCAGGAAACAGACGCCGCCAAAGGTGCAGACACGAATCATTTTTGCGATGGTCAGACGGTTGTCCCGGTAGTGGGCAAGCTGCTGCACGATCAGGCAGGTTATGCGGTCGTTTTGAATGGCTGTAAATTCTGATGCGAGCCGGTCCCGGACCGATTGTACCCCGTGAAAAATTCTGAGGGTTGCAAGGAGCCACTGGATCCCAAGCCCGAAACAGACCAAGGCTACTGCTCCGATAAAGATCCGTACCAGCGATGTGTTGAGACCAGTCGGAAGCCCAACCACCGCGGCGATCAGGTAGATGACACCTGCTGCTGTCATCAGGGCTGCAAAGACGATATTCAAACAACAGATGATGAAGAAATACCGGATCTCGGTCCGGAACTGGATGAGTGCCTGAGGTTCCAAATTAATCACCGGCTTATCTGTATTATAGGGTTCTGCAAATAAAGAGCATGAAACGTAACTACGTATCTGTATCAGGATCTGAGATTGTTTGTGAAGATCAGGCCATGTTGAGCGCAGGTACTTAATTTCCCGGGCGCCTATACTAGTACACAGGTGAACGGATGTCAAAACGGGCAGTCGACATGACCTTCCAGGCAATCTATACGCTCACGGACCTCCGCGTCCTCCTCCGGGAGACCGCGCCCACCCATGAGTTCGATGCAACCCAGAAGGCGCAGGCAGAGCGCCTGCTGGAGAACCTTGACCGGCAGGTCGGGTCATTGAAGCAGGAGATCCTGAAATGAAGTGCGGGAGCGGAATCGAGGCACGGCAGGTGGACGAGCTCTTCATCAACATCGACCCGATCCAGGCCGGAGGAAGGCTCACTGCCGATGCAATGAAAGCGGTCATGGCCTATGGCGACGGGTACTCGGTCTGTGACAACTGCCGCAAGCCCAACCGGCTCGATTACATAGCGAAACCGCCGATTGCAGAGTTCCACAAGGACGTGGCGAAGTGGCTGAACATGGATGCGGTCCGCACGGTGCCCGGGGCCCGGCGCGGGTTCCAGGCCGTTGCGCACACGTACGTGAAGAAGGGTGACCCGGTCCTCCTCACCTCGCTCTCGCACTACACCGAGTTCCTCGCGGTGGAAGAGGCCGGGGGTGTTGCCCGCGAGATCCCGGTTGAGGAGAACAAACGGGTCACGCCCGATGCTGCTGCGGAGAAGATCGAGGCGGTCAGAAAAGAGTTCGGCAGGGCACCGGTCCTTGCCTTCATCGATCATGTCGATTACCAGTTCGGCAACAAGCACGATGTTGCCGGGATCGCAAAGGTCCTGCACCAGTACGACATCCCGGTTGCCTACAACGGGGCCTATACAGTCGGCATCCTGCCGGTGGATGGGAAGGCACTGGGCGTTGACTTTGTGGTCGGCTCCGGCCACAAGAGCATGGCCGCCCCGGCACCCTCCGGCATCCTTGCAGCAACGGCCGAACGGGAGAAAGAAGTCTTCCGCACAACCCAGATCGTGGGCGATGTCACCAACCGGAAGTTCGGGATCAAGGAGCCGGAGATGATGGGCTGCACGCTGATGGGCGCAACGCTTGTCGGCATGATGGCCTCGTTCGCGCACGTGAAGGAACGGACGAAACATTTCGACCGCGAGCTCGCGAACCACCAGATCGTGATGGACGCCCTTCTCTCCATTGAGGGAACGAAGTGCCTCTCCGAATATCCAAGGAAGCACACGATGACCCGGATCAATACCATTGACTCGTTTGACAGAGTGGCAGAGACCCACAAGAAGCGCGGCTATTATCTCTCGTCAGCGCTGGAGGAACACGGGATCACCGGCGTGATTCCCGGTGCAACCAAGGTCTGGAAGTTCAACACGTACGGGACAACACGAAAGCAGGCGGAGCATCTTGCGGGTGCGTTTGTTGCGATTGCCAAAGAGAACGGGCTGAATGTGAAAGGATAATTAGTTTTTTTTGTGCATTGCGCGTACAGTACAGGCTCGTCATCACGGCAGCCAACATACTATTATCATCATAAAACCGGATAGGTTGTACCTGAGCATGAAGACCCTTATCGAAGTCCATAAAGAAGGAAAATATTTTGTGGCCGTCGATCTTCTCACGAATGTTGCCGACCAGGGATCATCTGAAGAGGAAGCGGTACGGAATCTCAAGAAAGGCCTTGAGGGGCACTACCAGCTCTTAATTGAGCTGACGCCCAGCAACCACAAGCTGACCTACCTTGACATTGAAGTGGATAATCTTGTCGAAAATTCCCCTGCTGTCAGCTCGTGAGATCATTAAAATTCTCTCCGATTTTGGATTCAAGCCGGTACGGCAGACCGGTAGCCATATCCATCTTTTCCATCACCATACCCGAAGACTCGTGACCGTTCCCAACCATCCGGAGATTGCCGCAGGCACATTGATCTCGATTCTCAAACAGGCAAATATCGAGAAAGATGCATTTCTGAAACGGGTGAAGTGAATATCGGTATTGGGCTGTCATGGCCAGATCCTGCTCAAAAAAATTCGAGCAGGGTCTGATTGATCGGCTCGCGGGTTTTGAGCAGGGGCTGAAGGGGTGATGAAAAATTTTTAAGCAAAGACCGGTTGAAATTTTCCGGGCAGTGGTTGGATTAAAGGGTTCCGGGTTGGGGGCAGGGGGGATGCCCCGGTGCTTTCAGGCACTAGTCTTGAACAATGATTTCATCGATGTCAATCGTGTTGCAATTGCCGGTTACCTGCAAAGGCTGATTGAATAAAAAAAATTGTGATTTATCCAGAAAAGTCCGGGCAAAGAAAAAAACGGTTTCCGGTTACCGGAATTTTTAAAGATATTTCGATTCAAAAACCCCCCAAACGGGTATGTGCCGATCCGTTGCACAGAGAGTTTATTAGCCGTCATCTCCAACAAATCGCTTGGCATTGGCGACGGTATCTTCTGGGCCCGAGGGTTTAACATATGCTCGACAAACTCGATCTCACCAAGAGAACAGACACTGAAAAATACGAGGCCACACTCGAAGGGTACATTGACCGTTTGAGCGTCCTCCAGCGTACCCTGCGCGAGAAGAAGATCCCCACCATCATTGTGATCGAAGGATGGAACGCCTCCGGGATCACGATGACTGTCCACGAGATCGTCCATGCGCTGGACCCCCGCGGGTTCACCCTCCACCCCATTGACCGGCCCTCGGAAGAAGAGCGGGCGCACCCGTTCCTCTGGAGGTTCTGGCTCCGGATACCCCCCAAAGGGCGCATCGCGATCTTTGCACGCAGCTGGTATACCCGGGTGATTGCGGAGGAGAACGACAAGCCCAGCTGGGAAACCTCCTTGAAAGGCCGGGCACGCGAGATCAATACCTTCGAGCGGCTGCTGGCCGATGACGGGACAGTCATTTTGAAGTTCTTCCTGCACATCACCAAAGAGGAGCAGAAGAGCCGGCTGGAAGGAAGGGAGGGAAACCCGCTGACCGCGTGCCAGGTAACGCCATCGATCTGGAACCTTCACCGCCATTATGACGATGCCCTTCCGATCTTTGACGATTTTATCCAAAAGACGGACACCCCGTATGCACCCTGGACGCTGGTCGAGGCCACCGACCCCCGGTATGCAATCCTGAAAGTCTATGCAACCATCATAAAAACCCTGGAGAAGACGTGCGAAGCTGCTGATAAAGGGAAGATGAAGAAGCCAAAACCGCTGGAGATGATCAAGCCAAAGAAGAACCCGGTGCGGCGCCGCTCCCGTCCCGACAAAGTCTATACCCGGGAGGGACTCGACGAAGCGCTCTCTCAACTTCAGGTCGAGATGCTCGAACTGCACTATCACCTCTTCAAGCGGAAGATCCCGCTGATCATCGTGTACGAAGGCTGGGATGCGGCAGGAAAAGGCGGAAACATCACCCGGGTCACGCGCTTCATGAACCCCCTTGGCTATTATGTTGTCCCGGTCTCCGCACCAACCGAACACGAGAAAGAGTACCATTACCTGCGGCGGTTCACCGATCACTTCCCCATTGGGGGGGATATCGCGATCTTTGACCGGAGCTGGTACGGGCGTGTGCTGGTCGAGCGGGTGGAGAAGATCACACCCGAAGCCGACTGGCAGCGGGCATACCAGGAGATCAACGAGATGGAAGAAGAGTTCGTGTACTCTTCCCATGGCGGGATCATAAAATTCTGGCTGGAGATCAGTAAAGACGAGCAGCTGAAGAGGTTCAACCAGCGGGCTGAAGATCCTCTCAAGAAGTATAAGATCACGGACGAGGACTGGAGGAACCGGGAGAAGTGGGACCAGTACGACGAAGCCATTGACGAGATGCTGGCCCGGACCAGCACCCCCATTGCACCCTGGACCGTGGTTGAATCAGATGACAAGGGATTTGCCCGGGTGAAGGCGCTCAAAACAATCATCGCGGCAGCTCAACGGCTGCTCTAAAATTATTCCCGGGACACAACAGGACCTTTTAGGATCTCTCCGTCCAGCGCAGTCACGACTTGCAGGCTGCCGCAGGCACGGCTGACGATCTGATCGATTCCCAGCTGCTCTTCGCACTCGCGGATCTCGGCTATCACGGCTTTCGTGGCCGGCATCCGGGGCACTGCCCGGCAGGCAAGGTCGCCCGGGTGGGAATCGAACGTTCCGATCGATCGGGCGAGGGTGATGGTCTCGGACTTGTCGTACGTGATGAGCGGGCGCAGCACGGGTATGGGCACGGCTTCCGAGATCACCGCCATGTTGGGGAGTGTCTGGGAAGCGACCTGCCCGAGATTCTCTCCGGTCAGGAGAGCCTGGGCTTCTTCCTGCTTCATGAGACATGACGCAACCCGGAGCATAAACCGTTTGCAGAGCACGCACCGGAGGCGCGGGGGAATACGGGTCGTGGCCATCGCCTCGTAGAAGTGCTCTCCCTCCACAACGAGCATCTTCAACGGTTCCCCGGGGCACCAGAGCGAGAGTCTCCGGTGATTCTCGATGGCCGCTGTCAGCACATCGGCTCCCGCCCAACGGCCCCCGTCCACATGCAGGTGAACCACCTCGCAGCCCCGTTTCATGGCAAGCCATGATGCCACCGGGGAATCGATGCCGGACGAGAGCAGGCTTAAGACTCTTCCCTGGGTTCCCAGCGGCAGGCCGCCGGGGGCGGTCTTTCGTGAATCGTATACCACCCCGCCGAGATCCCGGATCTCGACAAAGACTTCGTACTCCGGGGTTTCGAGATCCACCATGAGCCCCGGGACTGCATCGTAGATTGCGGAACCAACCTGGGCACCCAGTTCCTGGCTTGTCGGCCCGGTCTTTCTCTGGCGCTTCACCCGCACGGCAAACCGCATGCCCGCATGCAAGTGATCTTTCGCGATCGCAACGGCTTCCGCACAGAGCGATTCTGCGGAAGTATCGGTGATGGTGGCAATACTGACATCAACCACGCCAAAGACCCGGGAAACGACCGCCGCGATCTCATCGGCCCGGTCGCCGTGGATCAAAATTCTTCCCCGGGGGGATTCACAGTGGGCTGAAATCTTCTTTGCAGCAAGCGCACGCCGGATATTCCGCAGGAGGATCCCGATAAAATGGTACTTGACCGGTTCGCTCTTGAGAAAGAGCTCCCCATACCTCACCATGACGAGGCGTTCCTTTCTTTTGTTTACTGCCTCCGGGGAAGATACCATTGTACCTGTATCTATTGAAAGGAGGGGATGATAACCGTTAGCGCCGGACCGGAAGTTCCGGAGGTTCGACAGAACCCCGGGATGAAAAACCTTTAATTCCTAACGGGATTAGTGTACTCAAATGGCGAAGAAGGCGACAAAGAAAGCAGAAGAAGAACCGCTCAAGTTGTTTTATATCTTTTACAACCAGGAACGCTGGGACAACTGGTTAAAGACCCTCGCTGAATCGAGTTTCGAGCCCGACGAAAAGAGCGAAGAGCTGCCCGAAGGGTTCCGCATCCTTGACGGATTTTCCGTGGACATCACCCTTGCGGCCCTCAAGATCATCAAGCTCTACCAGAACAAACGGTTCACGCTTGAAGAGACCATCACCCGGCTCTCTGACGTGGAAGCCATTGTGATGACCTCACCGCCCAAGGGTGACCTGGAAGAGCTGGTCGAGATCCTCCAGCTGCCAAAACTTGCGCTCTTTGCCGGCTGCCGGAAGTACCTCACCGGTGAATTCAACAAGGACATCAAGACCCTTGTCAAGAAAGGCAAGGGCGAGATCGAAAAAGACATGGAAGCCGCGCTTGAGAGCGCAGCCAACATTGCCGCTGCCGTGATCGATGGCGCAGCCTGCTGCGGAAAATATGTCAAGGACGATCTTGAGAACCCCACCCTCTTTGATGAATGGCTCATCGAATGCGAACGCATCAACGAGGCGATGGCCTCCCTCAAGAACTTCGATGAATCCACCGGAGAAGACGATTGATCGCTGACCGGGCACGGTTCCGCAACGCAAAGAAACTCGAACGGCTTGCCGGCTATCGCCTTCCCGAGCTGGCTTTTTCGGGCAACATGCTCGAAACCCTCTGTTCCCATCTCAATTACGATGCCCTTGATTACGGGGTGCGGGAACAGATCCTTGCATTTTTCAATGATTTTTTGCGCTGCACCTGTAAGGATGCCCCGCTCTGCGGCTGTCCCGAGAAGAAATTTGCCCGGAAAGTTATCGAACTGCGCGAGAACGGCCTCGATCACCGGCAGATCGCCAGCTACCTGCTGGACGAGTACGGGATCGAGGTCTTCCCCACCGATATTCTCTCATTCCTGGAAGAGTCTGTCCATGTGCTTGAAGCAATGTCCGATGTTGCGCGCCTGCAGGGGCAGGGCGAACTTGCCAAAACGACTGATGACCATATCCGATTGATCGAACGGTGAGATCCCATCCATGATCTGGCAATACACCCCCTACCTGATCCCGTATGTTGCCTGCGGGCTCATCCTCCTCATCCTTTCTATCACCGGCCTGCGTAACCGTACATCGGTCTGTGCCCGCCCCTACACCCTGTTGATGTTTGCTGCCGCAGTCTGGGCATTCTGCACGGCTCTCGAACTCTCAAGCGCCGATCTCGCAACCCAGATGCTGGCCATCCAGATCGAATACGTGGCCATAGTCACTGTCCCGGTCGGCTGGATCCTCTTTGCTCTGGAATATACCGGGCATGAGGAGTGGATCACCCGGAAAAATATTGCCCTGCTCTCACTTATTCCCGCCATTACCATCATCATGGTGGCAACCAATAACCTGCATCATCTCGTTTACACGACCGTCTCTGAGATTGGGATCGGAAGTCTCTCGTTCCATGTCGTTACTTACGGCCCCGTATTCTGGCTTCACTCGTTCTATTCCTATTCCCTAGTCTTCGTCACACTCATCCTGGTCCTCCAGCGGTTCCTCTTCACCTCGCCGGTCTATCGCGCCCAGGTGACCACGATCCTGATCGCCACCCTGCTCCCGCTGGTTATCAACCTGATGCTGGTCTTTCGGATCGGTGCCTTCGAACTCGTCGACCCGTCACCCTTTGCCCTGCTTTTTTCAGGACTCGTGATCCTCATCGGCATGGCCCGGTTCCAGCTCCTCGATATCACCCCCATTGCCCTTGAGAAGATCCTGGATGAGATGGTAGATGGGATCCTGGTCATCGATGCACGGGGCCGGATCATCCGGCTCAACCGGACTGCGTGTCGCTACCTGGAGATTGACGAAGAGACTTCGGTGGGAAAGACCGTTGATGCGTTTCTTCAGGACGCTGCGCTGGAATGTATCAGGAACACCGGCAAGGACTCCGAATCCGGGCATCTTCACAGTATCACAAGGGAGCTCGCGGGGATGAAACGGTATTTTGAGCTCAGGTGTGTCCCGCTCCAGCGGCATGAACAGGAGATCAAGGGGCAGATGATCCTCATCCGTGATGTTACCTTGCAGAGACAGACAGAACTCGCGCTCACTGAGGCCCGTAAGAAGATCAGTTTCCTCTCCGGCCTCACCCGCCATGATATCCTCAACCAGGTGACCGGCCTCCTTCTGCATATTGACATGGCACGGGCCATAGATTCTGATCCCGAAGTACACGAGTGGCTGACAAAACAGGAAGAGTCGATCCTGAATATCCAGCACCAGATCGCTGCGGCAAAGGATTACGAAGATCTGGGTGTCACTCCCCCCCAATGGCTGAACCTTGCCCAGATCATGGATTCGCTCAGGCCGGAACTTGAGGCAGCGAAGATCTCGCTCGAGATGCCGGCAGGAACAGTCGAGCTCTTTGCCGATCCCCTGCTCGAACGGGTATTCTCAAACCTGGTCAGTAACTCAATCCGGCATGGCGGTCATGTGACCGTGATCCGTATCCGGTACGAGATCGCTGATACCCTCCTCACCCTCATCTACGAAGACAATGGTGTGGGCATCCCGCATGCCGACAAGGGCTCCCTCTTCGGGCGCAGGGCCGGTAACCGTACCGGTATCGGGCTCTTTCTGAGTGCCGAGATCCTGAAGATCACAGAAATGACCATCCGCGAGTGTGGCGAGCCGGGTGCCGGTGCACGGTTTGAGATCACCGTTCCCAGCCAGAAGTACCGGATCCGGACCTGAACGGGACGCTGGGGAAACTGCCGGGCCGGGGTGATCAGGACCTGTTCCGGCCCGGTTACCTGTCCAGTTCTCATTCATTTTTGCTTCATGTCCCGTGGCAATCTCCGCTGGATGTGCCGGCTCCCCTCATCGGCTCGGGACTCGGGCCTGTGCCCGATCAGTTTCCGGAGCATACAGGGTGTGACAAATTTCCCGGTCCGGAGATGAAGCGTCCGCTTGCCGGAATCCGGATCGTTCTCAACGGTCAGGATGAGATCATCGTTCCCGGCAATTACCGACTCGATGAGTGCCGGCAGCAGATCAGAAAGCGGCGGCATGCGTGGTGCCCTGCACTTCTTTTCCGGTGCCATACGGGAGGATAGTGAAGATGCGGGTAATAATGCTTGTGAGAAGAGATTGCAAAACGAGTGCGAGGGATGGGATTCGAACCCAAGAACTCCTACGAGACTAGGCCCTCAACCTAGCGCCTTTGACCTGGCTTGGCTACCCTCGCTTTTGTGCCATAACAAAGAGGTTGTCTATCTAATAAAAACTTGTGTAACCAATCCTGTCGTGCACCAGAGTGACCCCGCCTGACCGTTCCGGAATCATGTTGCCACGCAGGCCTGTTTTTTGTGCAATTTTTTCCGGTCACCGGTGTCCCCACAACAGCATCGCTGTATATTTATATGCGGTCTTCGTAAGTGGTGAGTATGTGGTCTGATATCATCCACGAGTTCGCCGACTCCCCTGCCCAGAGCCGCGTGGTCCGGTTCCTGCTCGAGAACGGGTTTGGCGTCACCGAAGACGGGAGGATCAGCTGCAATGGGATCGAGATGCCGGCAACCGCCATTGCAAAGACGATCGGGGCCGACCGCCGGGTCGTGGACTCCACGGCGCGAAGGATCCTCGAACGGCCGATGCTCCGCGAGATCTTTTTGAACATGCGGGCAACCCCGGACCTGAGCCGGGTAGCCGAGTCGCTCGGGTACACGGTCATCACCGTGATGCCCAAGAACGCAAGCGAGACCGGGATTGTCGGGGCGGCCGTCCGTGTACTCTCGGATCACAACCTCTCGATCCGCCAGATCTTCGTCACCGACCCTGAGTTCTCCGAGGATCCCAAGCTCGTCATCATCATCGAAGATGAACTGCCCGTGGGGGTCATCGAAGCGATCCGGGCGCTGCCGCAGGTGAAGCAGGTCATCATCTGAAAAAAATTCATAATAAATTGCCGGACCGGCCGACACTCGCACTTTTTTATTTCCGTGACCCTTGATCAGGAGCATCTTCCTGCGGGCAGAGCCGCTCAACTTCCTGCGCGAGCGCGGCCATCCGCCGGCGGGCTTCTTCAGGCAGGTGGGCCGCCTTCTCCAGGCACTCATCGATCGTCATCCGACGGGTCCCGGCCATCAGGTTGTCGGCATGCGCAACGATCTTCTCTTCGATCGTCCGTGGCACGCAGTCGCGGGCGTCAAGCCCCAGTGCAGTGCATTCTTCGGCCGTGAGACCGGCGCCCGTGTGGCACTCCACAATCCGGACAATGTCTTCAGAAAATCCTTGTGTGCGCAGCAGGTCCGCGCCGGCCTGCGCATGGGCAATCGAGTGCGTCACGCTCCGGCCGATATCATGGAGCATGGCGCCAGCTTCAACAAGAGAGAGATCGGCGTTGTTACAGCGCCTGGCATACGAGAGTGCGCAGTCACGGACGGCCGTGCAGTGGTCAATGACCTTGCTGCTGCACCCGGCCGTGCGCAGCAGATCTTCATAGGATTCGGGAGCCGGATCAGGCATGCCCGAGCGATCTCTTGATCGCATCAATGCGACCCTGCAATGCGTCAACGAGCACTTCGTTGTCGAAATGTCCCAGCGGTTTGTCGCAGTCCGGGCACTTGAAATCCGTGTTCATGGCCTTCGGGAAGGTCAGAATCAGGTGACAGTCATTGCAGATGAAGAAGTCGTTCTCGATCTCATATTTGCAACGGCGGTCGAGCTTGGAGAGCACCACTTCCATGTCCTCGCGGATGGCGCCTGACAGGTGGTCGGGCCGGAGCTGCCAGAGGTACGTGAGCCAGCCGGTCTCGTTGTTCTTGATCCGGTGGTATTCGGCAAGCCGTCGCTCGTACAGAGTGTAGAGCGTGTGGCGCACCGAGTTTAAGTTGATCCCGGTGCTTGCGGCCAGGTCTTCGTCGCTGTGCTCCCCTTCGGCAGGGAAGCGTTCGATGAGGTTGAGCCCTTCTTCACCAATCAGGCGGAAGAGATAGGAGCGGATCGCCGGGTCGTTCAGCATTTCTTCGGATGAGTCCATCAGCGCATATATTGTCGGACGGTAGTAATATGCTTATCCAGCAGGGCAAGCGCATCGTTCCGCGTCACCCCGTCTGCGGATACGCTGACGAGGGCCTGCCCCTCCTCAAAGAAGGTTCCGGGCCACGGGATATCCGAGACAAATACTTTCAACGCAGAGAGATCCGCTGCCATGGTCAGGTCGCGGTCGGCAAAGAGGATGCTCCGCGCCGCCACCCGGACGGGGGCGGGCATGGATGCGGGAAGCGTTCCGTTGCAGGCGTTCATATGGAGATCGAAGAGATTGCATCCCGTGGCTCTCTCCACGGTCTCGGTCGTCCCCTGGAAGCGGGGGTTCACTTCAATGGTCCACACGTTGTTGTCGTTCACCATGAAGTCGATCCCGATGGTGCCATAGCAGCCGCTGGAAGCCGCAATCTTCTCAGCGCACGCGATCATCGGCCCGGCCTGCGGGTGGGCAAACGGCGTCACCGATCCCGAGAACCCGTACGCGGACTCGCCGCTCCCGCGGAGGATCTGCTCGTTTGTGGCAATGGCCCGGGCATCCTTCCCGTTTGTCACACAGCAGACACTGGCCGGGTGCCCGGGCACGCACTGCTGCCGGATATACGGCACGTCCGGGTAGAGTGCCTCCCAGTGTGCGATCCCCTGCTCATCATGGATGACGGCATTGCGCCATCCCCCGGCCCCGCGCCGGGGCTTGACCATCACCGGAAATTCGCCGTGCCCTGCAAGAGGTGGGACCGGGACCGTGCACTCCTCAAAAAAATGCTGGGTGTCGAGCTTGTCGAGAAACAGCGCAATCCTGTCACGGGGCGTGCCTGCGAGCGGGATGGTGGTCGGGAGATCTTCCGCGCCGGAGGTGGCAACAAAAAAATCGAACCGGTGACGCTTTGCGATGCGGTCCACGGCATCGGGCAGATCGTTCAGCTCGTCAAACTTCTCGCGATCCGTAGTGCACCATGCAAGGTCCTGGTCGCAGAAGTGATCGACCGCACAGACCTCGTATCCCGCATTGTGGGAAGACTGTGCAACGTGGCGTGTGGCAAAACCGGCAATGAGCACCCGGCCCTTCACAGTTCCTCCGTCTGCTTTCCGACCCGGGTGGGGATGATCCGGATATGGGCGCCGGGGAACTCGTTTCTCATCTCGGTGCCCGAGAAGTAATGGTCCATGAAGAGCGCAAGGCTCGAGATCTCGGAGTGCGGCTGGCCGGTCACGGCCACGTTGAAGTCGGCCAGGCCATAGATATCGCCCGGCACCTTCTCGGCACCAACGATCACGAGGACTTTTTTGTGCGGCCGGATCTCGCCGATGACATCCGGCAGGTTCAGGCCGTACATGGTGAGGTGGGCGACAACGCCCCCCGCCGCCTTCCAGTCTTTGATGCAGGAGCGCCACTTCACGTCATGCTCGCAGAAGAATGTCCCGCCCCAGCGGTCCGTGACATCCGCGATGCTCTCGACAACCCCCTTGTCGGAGGCTGCAAGATACATTCCCTTTGCACCGAGTGCCCGGGCCGTAAGCCCCACGTGGGTGGTGACCCGCTGATCGCGTTCGGGCCGGTGGCCGATCCGCAAAATAACGATCTCTGTATCGGACATAATGTTACTTTCTCCGCGCCCTGATGACGCCGTTCTCGATGGTATAGGGCAGGTCCTTGTCGTACTGGATCTGGTTGTTGATGAGCGCTTCGCCAAAGGAGAGGACGCAGACTTCCGTGCCGGTCCGGCTGATGAGGCAGTAGCGTTCGAGGCGGGCAAGGGACGCTTCCACAATCCCGGGCGCAAGACCGCACGCGCTGGTGAGGGTCTCAACGCTGGTGGGAGTGTCGGGCGGGATCGCGTGGTAGATCCGCCAGTCTGCATCCTCGTCTTTCACCTGTATGCATTCCATGTAAAGCCGAATAAGGATTTTGTCCGGACGGATGCGGGCGGGTTTTTCTCGTTGCACGCTGATATGATCCATAATGGATACTGCACGACCGCGCCCGACATTCCCGGAACTGGTTGCCCTGGTTGACCGGATGCTGGATGACTGCGAGGAGGATCTGGAATGCATCGCGATCCACTTAGGGAACCTTGAGCCGGGGGTCAGGAACGAGCTGCTGGTCTCGGACCTTTTGAACGCGTGGCAGGTCTTCTTTTTCTTCTTCCGCACGGACCCGGGGGCGTATATCCGGGAGAAACTGGATCTGGAGCCGGCCTCGGTACTCGCGAGCGGCCTGATGCTTGAGGAGGTGGACCTGCTGGAGCTGCATATGGCAGTCAAGGATGGCAAAGCGATCCTCGCGATCCATGATGGCGAGAAGTCGGTGGCATCGTTCTCGGGAAAGAATGCGTTCCGGGATGCAAGAAATTTTCTTGAGAATCCGGGCAGTACCGGCTAGTTCTATCAATATACCCCGGCCATCATACAATAATTTATATTTTCAAGGATAATTTTGCCGGAGACAACCGGGACAGGACCGTTGATCCTGACCCCGCCATCTGGTTGCATGGATCGCAAACAGACCCGGTCCCGGTAAAAAAATGGAGAACCAGATACGAACACAAAAAACCGGAGATGTACCGAACCCGCAGGTCACGAACCGGCAGTGATCATGGGCAATCACATACGGGCCGGGAATATTCCGGGAACCTGTGAGCGCGTGCCTTCAGATCCGGCGCTGCGCGAAGATCCCGCGATCACCGGAAATGCCGGGGGCCGGCCGTGACCAAAGGGCGCATACCGTTCAAGGCTTTGGAGAAAGCGGAGCCGATCGCAGCGAACCGCGGAGAGATCCAGCATTACGTGCGCGAACCCGGCACGATCTGCAATTTTGAGATCCTGAGCCCGGGCATCGTGGCGAAGGTAGCGGTCAGGTGCATACGCCGGCTCTGCTGTACGGTGGCGGAGATCGAACGGGAGTGTGCTGACAAGATTGCAGAACTCCGGATCATCGCGTCATCGAAAGAGATCTCCCGCGAGCTCTGGCTCTGTTCGCCCCGGTACGCGTACCGGTTCTTCCGGGTTCTTGACAAATCGATCATGGAACTCGGGCGGGACGGCCTGCCGCTCCCGTCCATTGATCCCGGGGCGGCACCGGCCTTGATTTTGCCGGAAAAGTCGGTGGATTCACCTGACGAAAAACCGGGGGATCCTCTTGTAGCTGAAGCAGCCGGGACACCAGAGATTGCCACACCCGGTATGCCGGATACCGGACTTCCGGAAAAACCGGAAGCCGGCCGGCATGACAGATAATAAAAAAAATTTGCGCTCGGGAAATTATCCAGAATCCCTGAATCTTCCGGGGGTTTTGGTGACCTGTGAACTTTTTCCCAGGAGCAGGTAGTGAACATGCCGGGGAACCAGTTATCAGGAATCACGCCAATACTGCCGCCACCCTGATATCACGACGGTGTATCATTTCTCCGTCGGAGAACACGATCTGGGAGAGAGTATCTTTCAGGTCCTCCCGCATTCTCTCAAATCAGCCCCCTTTCGGCAAACGGGGCGAGATATGGGCGAATTGGCCGGTATCACCCGGTTCCACGATCCAGGGAATGTGCGTAATTAACGGAAAATGGATGTAAATTCGGTTTTTATCGGGCCTGAATGTGCCCGGATTTGAAATATTACGCCGGATCAAAAAAGTGCGCTTATAGGTTTAATTGGTTGAATGTCAGGTTTTTTTCCAGGGGGTAGCAGGGATTCTGAAAGGACCACCTTTTTGGGATCTGGGGATTTTGTCAAAATCCCAAAGAGGAGACGCCCCGGTCTTCGATTTCGGGTTCCAAGGGAGACTTCAGGTTTCACGTTGGAGAGAACGGTTGGATTACCGGGTGCTGCATCCACGAGATCATGCGTTACCACGCACCATTGTCAAGGCATCACGTATATGTCAGGAACCTGCCGAACTCACAGAAAAGGCCGGTCAGGTATCTTCAATGAATATAACATCAGGAAAAATTTTGAAGTGTGGGTCTCCGGTCAGGACCTTTGCATGGTTTTTCATCGCGGTTGCAATAATCAAAGCGTCCGCAATCCCGCCTTCCTTCATCGTGTTCCTGACGCCACCAGCAAGCCGTGCAATGCTGATGTCGATCGGAACGATACGACTACGCTGCCGGATCTCAAGCAGCATCTCCTCCATCATTGGGGGGTTAGCGGTGTTGTGACGTTCCAGTTCCGCAATCGTGATCACGGATGTAATCAGATGTTCGGTCCCTTCGAAGAACGGATGAACCCGCATATCTCCCTGCCAGTAGTGAACCCAGGCCCACGTATCAAGAACGATGACGATATTAATCCTCTCCACTGCACACGTACTCAGGAAGGCCCGGGAACTTTCCAAATCCCGACGGGAGTTGCTTCTGTCGTTCCGTGATCAGGAACATGATCGCTTCATCGTAGGTTTTAAACTGTTTCTCCTCAATAATCTGGTCGAGCCACTGTTTCGTTGGCTTAAGAACCTGCATCGGAGCGCGTAGTTCCCTGACCGGAACGCGATGGGCCAGTTTTCGTGCGTTTCCCTGCACGGGCGCCGGGGATCCGGTGTGGCGGGCATCTGCCACCTGGCGTTCTGCTTTTGTCATGGTAATATGTGTAATGTACACATTATACATTATTAATTATTCCCGGGGTAATCGTTCGGGATGATGCGTTGGCGATATTCAGAAAAAAACTGAATCTTATGGCTATGGTACCATCCCACGATATCCCACGATGGAATCCTTTTTAATTCCCGCACCCCCACTATCTCTTCAGGCATATGGCGCAGCCGGATATTTACCAATTGGTCCATACAAAGAGAGCCGAGATTACCCGGCTCGCTGGGAAGTACGGTGCATCTCATATCCGTATCTTCGGATCCGTTGCGCGTCACACCGCTGATGAAACGAGCGATATCGATTTTCTTGTTGAACTGGAACCGGGAAGAACCCTCTTTGATCTCGGCGGGTTCGCATACGATCTTGAAAAACTCCTGGGAAGATCTGTGGATGTCTGTACCGTTCCTCTCTTGCGGGAACCAATCCGCACGCGGGTTATCCAGGAAGCGGTCCCCATATGAGAGACGACCGTCTCCGGTTTCTGGATATGGCAGAGGCCATAAAAAAGATCGAGAAGTATACGTTATCCGGAAAACCGGTATCTGAATAGTATGTTTTGAGTTCAAATAGTGATGAGAGAGAAATTATCATCACCAAAAGACAACGTACCAACAGCCTGCAACGGCCATGGCGGTGACGCACTATGATAAAGATGAATTTCGATATGATCGTCTTTAAGGAAGGCAAGACCTTTGTGGCATATTGCCCGGAACTGGATCTTTCAAGTTGCGGAAATTCCATTGAGCAGGCAAAGGAGATGCTCAGGACAGCTATCCGGTTGTTCCTTGAAGAAGCCGAAACAATGGGAACCCTGGAAGAGATCCTTTCAGAGATACACTATACGGTAAACCACGACGGCAGGTACATGCCTCCGAAAATTATCGCGGCAGAAGAAGTCAGCCTCTGAGCGATGCCAAAAATTCTCCCGATCCCGGCAAAGCGACTGCGGAAGGTCTTCGAACGTGCCGGTTTTACCTGCCGAAGAATTGAGGGCGATCATTATGTTTTTTCAAAGCCCGGTGTGAAAAGACCACTGGTCATTCCGGACTGGGATGATGTCCCTGTTTTTATTATCAAGAATAACCTGAAGTCAGCAGGGATTTCCCGGGACGAGTACTTCTCGCTGCTTGATGAAACGTGACCGTGGAAGGGTTGGGGTTCCGGGCATCATTAAAGTAAACAAAATTGGGATTGGGATATAGTCCGAAACGATATTGAAAAGCTGAATTGAACAAGCCGTAAGAAAAAACCCTGAATAATTTTCGAACGCAATCCTCCGGGATCCTAGGTTTTTTAATATCCGTTTTTCCGGGTTAGTGTTACATCCAATCCCCCGCACTGATCAGCTGCTCATCCACCACAGCTCGGACCAGCGGCGGCAGTGTCCCCCACTGAACGGTCACATCGCCCATCACCGCAAATATCCCGTCAACGTCCGCAGGATCCACACGGTCAAGAACTGTCCGGTCATCCAGCCGGATCGCGTTGCAGACCGCCGTTGCCCACGCATCCGCGAGCGCCACATCGTGCGAGAAGATCGTGACCGCGTCCGCGATCCCGAACGAGATGGACGGCCCGACCGTTGCCGAAGACGTGCAGATCCCGAGCACCCGGTCCTGCGGTGGCACAACAAAGGCCACCCGGTCCGAGACCGCGGCTTCACCGGCATGGACCCCGACCCGGACCGGCCGGTCGCTGATGAGCGCAATGTCGCCGCCATTGTCGATCACCCCAAACCCGGCGCCCGCCTCCAGCATCGCCTCGATGCCGGCCCACGCGATCGTGCCGGCCACTGCCGCCATCGGCCCGACCCCGGCCTTTCGCGTGGCATCCGCCATCCGGGTGATGATCTGAGCGTCCGAGTCCGGCTCGTACGGAGCGAACGTTGCTGCAAAAAAGGGATCGCGGGCGATATACGCCTCCAGCTCCTGCCGGGCCGCAAGGATACCGGCCTTTGCCGCGGTTACATGCGCCGGGTCGTCCGCGAGGATGGTCGCGATCGTCTCGCGGAACCGGAACGGCACCCGGATCATGACGGGAGCGAGAGGGCACGGTGCGGGCAGGCGCTGATGCACTTGCCGCAGAGCACGCACTTCTCTTCATCCAGCCGGAGTCTCCAGTCCGCATCAAGCGAGAACGCTTCCCGGGGACAGATGCTGATGCACGCCCCGCAGTCCACGCACTCGCTCTCGTTGAGGTTCACGCCATGCTCAAGGATCCTGACCTGGGCGCCAAGTCCGGTCATAGAGTCCCGGACCAGCTTGCACTGGTTGTCCGGGACCTCAATGAGCGCCTCGCCTTCAGAGGAATCGATGTTCGCCCGCTCAACGTTGATCAGAACGCCCGTGTCCCGGACCACCTGGGCGATGATGGGCGAACGGCCCTTGCCCCGCGAGAACGTGACCATGAGTTTCATTTCAGCCCCCTCCTGCCCAGAAGTTTCCCCAGGTCCATTGCTGTAAGGAACCCGATGACGTGACTCTCTGCATCCACGACCGGCAGGCCGCTGATATTGTGCTGCTCCAGTTTCTGGATCGCGATATCCACCGCCTCATAGGGCGTGGTGGTCACCACCTTCGTCTTCATGATGTCCTGCACCAGCACGGCCTTGCCGGGATTTGCCACCGCCTTTGAGATATCGAAGGTGGTGACGATCCCGACCAGCACGTTTTTGTCATTTACCACCGGCAGGTGGTTGGTCTCGCCTTTGAGGAGTTTCTTTGCCGCCGTGCGGATCTCCTCGGTCTCTGCAATAGAGATAACCGAGCGCTTCATGATATCGATCACCCGGGGAACTTTCTTGGTCTCGTGCATGGGCCGGGAGAGTTTCCTGGAATCGATCGCCCGGGTCGGGAGCGCCAGCTCCATCTTTCCGGACTCCACCCAATCCTTCAGTTCCGCCGCCACCGCCCGGGCCCTGCGGAAACTGGAGAGCGGGGATGTCCGCACCTCCTCGCCTTTGATCTCGACCGCGCCGCTCCTGAGTTCTGCATAGGTGGCCTTCCGGATGACCGGGCGGGAGCGGCTCGGAATACTGTAATCGAGGATATCCACCGAGATGTCTTCATCGCGGACGGCCGTGGCCCGGACTACATCGAGATCCAGGACCGGGAGCGGCACGCCCATGCCGACGTACATTGTGACGCCGTACCCGGTCATGGTCGCGGCCCGGAGATAGTCCTGCGACATCTGTTTCAAGTCGCCCGTCACCATCAGGGTCCCGAAGCCGCCACCCGGTGAATGCTGCGTGCCTTCCCCGATCACCATGCCCGGCGCACCGCAGAGGAAGATGGGTACCCCGCTGCCGATCAGCCGGAGGTTCGGATCATTGGAGATGGGGTTCAAGACACCGGCGCCGGAGTATGTGACATTGCCGGTACCGGGAAGCAGGGTTCCCATGTAGGTGTTGAGCACGCGGTCGGTGGTGTTGGTGGCCGCATTGTACCGCTGGTAGGCATTGCGCGGGTTGCACATGATCGCCTGGTTGAGATTCTCGAGGAGCAGGTCGGTCGTGATCGTCCGGCGCGGGTAACAGTCCGTGCCGCGGGAGCTGGCCCGGAGCTCCACCGATTTCCCGGCAACAAGATCTTCGATGACATGCGCCCCGCCATACTCTGCCTCCTGCGTATCGGACTGCTGGGTGGCGCCGATGTAGGTATCGACAGCGGCAAGACCGCCATAGGCCTCGACATTGTTCAGCCAGATCCGCTCCATCCGGATGGGTGGTTCGGCATGACCGAAGTTCAAAAACGCGCCGGAGGAACACATAGCACCGAAGGTCCCCGTTGTTACAACGTCAACCTCCTTCAGTGCCCCTTCGTCCCCGAGTTCTGCAACGAGTGCGGGCATCTCCTCTGCGGTGACGACGCGGGCACTCCCCTCGCGGATGCGTTCATTGATCTGGCCGATAGTCTTGTGCATGCCCAAATATTCCGTTTTCCGAATATTTAAGGCAATTGATATCACCCAGAGTAATACATGACCAGTCTACCCCCCCGGCATGGATGCTATATATTTCGGGAACGCGATGATCCTGTATGGATGTGAAGACCTTCGCAGAAGAGATGAACCGGCTTGCGCCGCCACAACTGGCCGAAGACTTCGATCTCGGAAGAATCGGCCTCATTGTTGAGGGATTTCCGGAGTTCAAGACGGTCTGCTGTGCGCTGGACGCCACACCAAACGTTGTTCATGAGGCGATCCGGCAGAAGGCCGGTATGGTGGTTGTCCATCACACGCCACTCTGGACCCCGCTGACCGCGCTCACCGGCCAGACTGCCGGCCTGATGCGGGACGTGCTCGCGGCCGGCCTCAACATCTGGGTGATGCACACCAACTTTGATCATGCGGAGGAGGGCGTGAACGATGCGCTCGCGGAACTGCTCTCCCTCACGAACATCCAACCCATGAGCCTTGGGCTTATCGGAACCTGCTCTGTTTCACCGGAAGAGATGGCAGCAAAACTTGCCTGCCCAATCAGGTTGTGGGGTACCATGAGGAAGATCCACCGGCTCGCGGTCGTTGGCGGCAGCGGGTTCGATCCCGCGCTGCTTGCTGAAGCACACCAGATGGGGGCCGATGCCTTCCTATCGGCTGAACTGAAACATTCCGTGTACCGTTCCGCCCCGCTCCCGTGTATTGAGGCCACGCACTATGCACTCGAAGCCCCGGCCATGCGACGGCTTGCTGCCCGGAAAAGCTGGCATTATATCGAAGATACGCCCACCCTTCGCACGATCTCATGAGCGAATCCGGCATCTGGCAGCATCTAGCGGAACGAAAAACACTTGATTTAGAGCTTCGCACAGAGATCGAGAAGGTCTTTGGTACCCGCGGGAAAAATGCACTTGCTGCTATCGATGACCGTAAAATAAAAAAATATCTTGACTTTTTTGTGGTGGAAGGAAAGACCGACCGGTACGTGGTGGACGACGATTTCTGTACCTGCGGGGATTTCCTGTACCGGAACCGGACCTGCTGGCACCTGCTTGCGGTGCAGATCGCGTCAGTTACCGGAACGTTTGAACCAGTGAACAGCTGGTACCAGGACGATCTGAAAAAACGCAGCGAGCAAAACCTAGATTAGCGTTTGTAGTCAATAGTACTGACGATACGTGATTCTGATGCTTGAAGAGGAATACCAGCTCGATTATTTCAAGTCGCAGGGGTTCACCCGCAAGGTCTGCAAGGCATGCGGTTCGGCCTTCTGGACCCGCGATCCTTCACGGGAGATCTGTGGCGACGCACCCTGCGAACCCTATACGTTCATCGGCAACCCGATCTTCAGGCCCCATACCCTTGACACGATGCGCGAGGCATATCTCTCGTTTTTTGAGAAGCAGGGGCACACGCGGATCGAACGTTACCCGGTCGCCGCACGCTGGCGGGACGATATCTACCTGACGATCGCCTCCATCGCGGACTTCCAGCCGTTCGTGACTGGGGGTATAGTACCACCGCCGGCAAACCCGCTCACCATCTCCCAGCCCTGCATCCGCTTGAATGATCTGGACTCGGTAGGAAAATCCGGCCGGCACCTGACCACCTTCGAGATGATGGCGCATCATGCATTCAACACCCCCTCTGAAGAGATCTACTGGAAGGACCGGACCGTCGAGCTTTGCGACCAGTTCATCGCCTCTATCGGAGGCGACATCCGGCAGGTCACCTACAAGGAGAACCCGTGGATCGGTGGCGGCAATGCCGGCCCGAGCGTGGAGGTCCTCATCGGGGGCCTTGAGATTGCCACGCTGGTCTTCATGAGCCTTGGCCGGCAGAAGACTGAAGGGAAGGGGTACGATCTCAAAGGCGAGATGTACTACCCGATGAAACTCCGTATCGTTGATACCGGCTATGGCCTCGAACGGCTGGTCTGGGCCTCGAAGGGTTCGCCCACCATCTATGACGCGGTCTTCCCGGAGATGGTCAGTCACGTGATGAGTGCCGCCGGGCTTACCCATATGCTGGACAACAAGGAGTATACCAAGATCCTTGCCCTCAACGCGAAGTTCGCCGGCCTCATGGACATCTCGGGCACGAACCTCTTCAATCTCCGTAAGAAAGTGGCAGCCGCGATCGATATCTCTCCGGAGAAACTCGACAAGATGATCACACCGGTCGAGAAGGTGTACGCCATTGTCGACCATACCCGCTGCCTTGCCTTCATGCTCGGGGACTGCATTGTACCCTCCAATGTCCGCGAAGGCTACCTTGCAAGGCTCGTCATCCGCCGCACACTCCGCTTGATGACCGATCTGAAGATCCAGGAACCGCTCGCGGACCTGATCGAGCAGCAGACAAAGCTCCTCGGCAACAAAAAGTTCGAGCAGGACATTGCCGTTGTCCGCGAGATCGTGGACCGCGAGACAGAAAAATATGCCCAGACCCTTGAACGGGGCACCCGTATTGTCCAGAAAGTGGCAAAGACCTACAAAGCAAAGAGCCAGCGGGTCCCGCTTGCCGAGATCATCACCCTCTACGACTCGCACGGCATCCAGCCCGAGATGGTAAAAGAGATCGCCATGAAAGAGGGGGCGGTTGTAGATCTTCCCGATAACTTCTATTCCGTTGTCGCGGACATGCACTCCGAATCCAAGAGAGAGGTAGAGGAGGACAAGACAGCAAAGTACGTGGAACGGATGCGCATCCTGCCGCCCACCAAGAAATGCTACTATGAGCAGCCATCGGATAGCGAGTTCGAGGCGGTTGTCCTGGATTATTTCGACGATTACGCGGTACTGGATCAGACCCTCTTCTATCCCGAGGGTGGCGGGCAGCCGGCCGATACCGGGACACTCGTCAGCGCTGAAGCGATGATCCGGGTGGATGGTGTCGTCAAGGTCGGCGAGGTGGTCCTTCACCACATCACTGGTGGAGTTCTGCGTCGCGGGGACCGGGTCAAGGGAATGGTGGACGAAGAGCGGCGCTGGTCGCTGATGCGCCACCACACGGGAACCCACATCCTCCTTCATGCCGCAAAAGAGGTGCTTGGCGCCCACATTCACCAGGCCGGGGCACAGAAGGGAGCAGAGAGTTCCCGCGTGGATATCCGTCACTTCAAGCATATCACGCAGGATGAACTGCACCGGATCGAGATTGCGGCAAACCGCATGATCATGGCAAGCCAGCCAATTGAGATCTCAGTAGAGGACCGGACAAAGGCCGAGCAGAAATACGGGTTCTCGCTTTACCAGGGGGGTGTCCCCCCGGGCAAGGATATCCGGGTCGTCAAAGTTGCCGGGGATATCGAGGCCTGCGCCGGCACCCACTGCCGGAACACTGGCGAAGTCGGGATGATCAAGATCATCCGGGTCGAACATATCCAGGACGGGATCGAACGGATCGAATTTGCTGCGGGTGTTGCAGCCATCTATTACATGCAGCACCTTGAAGGGCTCATAACCGCGTCAGCAGACACGCTCTCAGTCCAGTTCGAGAACCTGCCCGCAACCGTGACCCGGTTCTTCACCGAATGGAAGGACCAGAAGAAGGAGATCGAGCGGATGAGCGCCCAGATGGTGGAACTCGAGATGCAGTCGCTGGTTCCGGAATCCATCAAGGGCATCGCTGTCATCGTCCGCCGCATCGATCTGCCGCAGAAGGAACTCTCGGCGATTGCCGCTTCCATTGCAGAGAAAGGCGGGGTGGCTTTGATTGCCGGCGCCGGTGAGACTGCCCGCGTGGTGCTTGCCTCCGGCAACCCGCAGGTCAATGCCGGCGAGATCATCGGCCAGGTCTGCGAACTGCTGGGTGGCAAGGGCGGGGGTAAGCCCACCCTTGCTCAGGGAGGCGGCCCGAACGTGGCCCAGATCGATCTGGCACTGAATGTCGGACGCGAACGGATCATTGCATCACTCCATGGCTGATAATGTTGTAGTATTGGAGCCCGGCGATATCCGGGCACAGAAGATCGCAAAGGCCATGGGCAGCCCGACCGCCGGGGATATCCTCCAGTTGCTGGCCGAAAAACCCCGGAGTCTCTCCGACATCACCGAGCGGCTTGCGCTTCCCATGAATACGGCAAAGTACCATATCGATAACCTCATCGACGCCGGGGTCATTGCGGTTACCGATACAAAATACAGCGTCAAAGGGAGGACCGTGAAGATCTATTCCCTTACCGACCAGCTCCTGATCGTGGCCCCGAGAAGGGCCGATATCCGGTCGGTGCTTACGAAATATGCAGCCCTCTTCGGGATTGTTGCCGTTGCATCGCTCGGCATCTCCTCCATCCTGCCCCTGCTCTCAACAGGAAGCTCTAGTGAAATCGCTTTCACTACTGCTGCGCCGAGCGTCTCAGATGCAACAGGAGATGTGCCAAGTCGGGAGGTGGTCCTGCAATCCATGAAGACCACTGCCGATATGTATGCCGGTGTACCGGCTGCCGGGATCGATCCAACCCTCGCATTCTTCTGTGGCGGCCTCCTCGTGATCCTTGTCCTGCTCTGCTATGAAGCCTGGCTCTGGAAAAAGAGCGGATAATTGATCTTTATTTTTTTCAAAAATTTTAGGAAAGTTACTGCTGCCTTCGGGCAATCAGGACCGCCATAAGGCCGGCTCCCACGAGACCGCAGATTGCTGGCAGGGGTGAGAGAGGAGACTGTGTAGTCGTAGTCGGCCAGGGTGTAGGGGCAGTTGTGGCGGGAGTTGTTTTCGTCCGGACCACAGTTACCGTTGTGACGGGAAGTGCCGTTGTCTGGACGGTCGGTGCCGCAACCATAAATCTCTTGGTACCAATGTAACCGTTTGCATCGCTGAAATCTACCGTATAGTCCCCGCCGGCTTTCACGGTCACCTTCTGGGTGAATTTGCCTGCATCGTTACTGACAACTTTTGTGGTCCCGATCCATTGGGGACCAAATACCCGACCGTCAGGTCCGTTTACTTCGATCTCAATGCCATTATTGCTGCCTTTCTTGAGGCTTCCCTCGATCCTGAGTGCATCCACAAGATCCTGGGTTACCGGAGAGGTGATCTCAATGTCTCCGGACCGGTCCAGGATCGTGACCAACTGCATGGTCTTGGAGTCAGAGCGGTATGTCTCATCTCCCTTGGTGACGGGCTGGAGTTCTGCCTTGTAAGAACCACCCGGAAGACCCGTTGTATCGTAATTGATGTTCTGCGTCTTGTGATCCGCCTGGATGGTGATCGGCATCTTGTGTACTTGTGTAGCAGTATAGCCGGACTGGTACAGGACTAGGTTGAAAGATGTTCCCGCGGGGAAATCGCTATCCACGGTGCATTTCAGGGAGAGGCCGGCCTGCACGGACTCAGGGCAACTGAGGTAGACTCCGTAGGCCGAGACGGGGACTGCCAGGCAGAGCAGGAATAATGCGATCAGGAAGATCTTCTTCATACCTACAGGGTCATTTTGCGGCATTAAAAGTGTATCTGTCTGAATCTGAATGCCCGGTGCCCGGTTCAGACCATGCCGATGAAATTCCGGAGCATAAGGAGGCCTGCGGCCCCGCTCTTCTCCGGGTGGAACTGGGTTCCGCAGACATTGCCGTTACAGACAATGGATGCAAACCGGGAGATATACTCCGTGGATGCAAGGGTATAGGCCGGTGTTGTGTCAGCGTAATAGGAGTGAACGAAGTAGAAGAATTCCCCGGGCCGTATGCCTGCCATGAGCGGATGGTCCGGCTGCTCCGGATCCAGTGAATTCCATCCCATCTGCGGCACCTTGAATCCGGGGGTCTTTGAGAATTTCCGGACGCTCCCGGGAACCAGCCCAAGGCCCCGGTGAATCCCGTGCTCCTCGCTCGTCTCCATGAGCATCTGCATGCCAAGGCAGATTCCCAGGAGCGGCACATCCTTTGTGGCACGGGAAACAATCTCCTGCAGGGGCCCGAGCTGGTCCATACCTTCATGGAATGCCCCAACGCCCGGAAGAACAAGCCCGTCAGCTGCGGCAATCTCCTCAGGCTGGCTTGTGATAACCGTCCGTGCCCCGGCCTTCTCAAGTCCCCGCATCACGCTGCGGAGGTTGCCAAGACCATAATCAATAATGGCTATCTGCGTCATCGCACCCTCCTTCTTTCAGGCGCCACTTTCCTTCCGTTACCCATGCGGGAGGCAGGCCATGTGCCTCCTGCCATGCCGATAACTTCCCGGTCCAGCTCTGCCAGAGATCCGGGTAGTCCTCCTCGATCATGTGTATCAATGCCATATCGCTGGACGGGCACATGAAACAACCGATCCGGTCGAGGCGGTGTCCGTAGAGGACATTGTACGGCGCTTTGCTTGCGAAGATATACAGCCAGACATGCAGCGCTGTCCAGTTCTGGATCGGGGCTGCCGAGAGCTGGCACTTCACGTTCCGGTTACGCCAGACCCGATCACTCTCGGCCCGGGCGGCCGATTCGTACCGCCGCTGCCCGATAAAGGAGAGGCAGTCCCCCCAGCGTTCGCGGATCAGGTTACCGACGGGCACAAGCTTGCAGACCCCGCAGCACCAGCGGGCGTTCACCGCGGGCGGGCCTGCCTTTGCAAATGTCTCCCAGAATGTATTGTTGCCATCGGTGCGGAGCACCTCAAGGCCAAATTTCTCAGCAATCTCTTTCACATTCGCATAGGTCTCGGGAAATTCCAGGCCGGTATCGGCAAAGAGTAATGGGATCTTACCGATTGCTTTCATCACCACGAGCAGGGTTGCGAGACTGTCCTTGCCCCCGGAGTATGAGACATTCGCCACAAGATCCGGGTTCCGCCCCGCAACCGCCTGCACAAACGCCACGGCTTCTGCCTCGGCATTCTCCATCACACGGGCATTGGCCCGGATCGCATCCTCCCAGGATGCGGGTGACGGTACGATCTGCGAGGCAATATTTCGCCGTGTCCGCACAATGGATCCTTTCTTCATCCCGCGTGCGGTCTCTGCATCCACCTTGGCCCGGCCGACTCCGATGCACGACCCGTCCGAAGCCAGGATAAAGACCTCATCACCCACCCTGACCGCGTCATCGATACTGACAAGCCCGGGGGCGAGCACACTCATGCCCTGGTCGCGGATGAACGGGACGGCATCGTCGCTGACCACTATAACCCGTTTGGTTGGCGTAAAGAGTCTGCAGGCTTCCGGCCGGGGAACCGGTTCCCAGGCCCGCCGGGCCGGGAAGTACCGGATGATCCCGGCATTGCCGCCACCTACGATCACCTCTTCCATGCGATCGTCATCCGGCACTTTATTGAGAAGCACGATGTGGCCTTCCGGAATGAGCGGGGCACCGAAATGTTCGGTATAGATCGCATTGATGAGCGCGATATCAGCGGGAAATGCCGGCCGGGCATCACCCGGAGGAGTCACCGGAACTTCACGGGTCTCTGCCCCGCAGGCACAGTGCTTGGAGAGGACGGGAACGTGGCAGCTGTCACACCAGCGCAGGAGGATTCGGCCAAGGTAGGTGGGACGCATCGTCTCTATATACGTGCCGGAAAAATAAAAACACGCGGGCGCTGGCATGGGGGAAATTGGTTCATAATCATGAGACCTTTGCCGGTGCGATTCAGGCAGTGCGGTGCATGATGGAGTATTGATAAATATCCATCATTCCCACAGGTATTGTACACATGATCGATACCTGGCTTACTGCTGCCGTTCTGCTCGCACTCATAACGGTGGGGGCACTCATCCGCCTGCTCAAGGCATCCGGACGGCACGATCGTATCCTCGCGGCACTGCTCACGGTCACGTTCGGATCTGCCGCAGGCCTCATGCTCACCATCAGCATGGGCACCCTCTTCATTCTTGATGTAACTATTGTCATCTCCCTTCTCTGCTGTGCCGTAATTATCGTATGGACGAACCGTAACGGAGGTACCGGAGCATGAGCATCAGTATTGATATCCTGATCTGGTTCCTGCTTCTGGTCGGGATCGGTTTTGCGCTGCTCGCATTTGTCGGACTGCTGATCTTTCCGGATATCCGGAGCAGGCGGTTCACGGGTTCACGTGCGGCTTTGATCAGCACCAGCATTTTTGCCGGTGCAGTGATCGTATTCGGATTGTACAGGTACCCGGATGGCGGAGCGGATTATCTCGCACTGGTAGTACGTACAATAATTCTCTGGCTCATCCTTGCTCTTACGTTGATTCTGGTCTCCCGTATAATTCTTCAGCAGGTTTCCGGTGTGCAGACATGCCCGGCTGCAGATGCATCAGGACATAGTGTTACGGAAAAGAACTGAGTGCGCTTTACGCAGTCAAAAAAATTCCTTTTTAGGTAAAGTGTCATTTTACCCCCTAAATCAAAGAAGGATTTGCGGTGTTAGAAATGGAAAAAATGCAGGCCCAACAGGTAAGGCAAAAAAGTTCATCCGTTTTGGTTCGTACAACACAGACGCTCCAGGAGCTTCGCCCCGCTGCCTTGGCGCCCCGGTTGCGATAGTGCTGTATTACCTGAATCGGTTAGGTACTACTGAGGAATCGCATGCACCCCGCCCCCCATAGGGGAAGCGCTGGCAAAAGGGGGCTGGACTATTGTCAGAGATTGATGTCAGGGGCTGGACTGGCATGTTACCCTGTATTTTTTCATTTTACTTTTTTGAATCGGGTTTCCCGCTCAGAACATGCTCAAAAAATGTGAAACCGTACCGGATGCCCGGAGGTTCCTGCTGTCCGGCTATCTGAAAATTATGCATCCGGTTCTTCAACAACGTCTTCCGGTTCCAGGAAACAGAGAACTGCTGCGATTCCCAAGATGATCACAGCCGGCATGTAGAGGAAGAGCAGGTTTAAGGAGCCAGCCAGCGGGACCGAGAGCGTGATGAAGACTGCCGCAAAGATGAGCATCCACCCGGCAAACCGGGTCTCCTTGTTGGCGATGACAGCACCCATCAGCGCAAGACTGGAGAACAACGCAGTCTGGACCCCGGAGAGCGTCTGGTCGGTGCTGACTGAGGCGAAGAGCACATAGACCGCAGTGACGATTCCGAGGACGCCTCCGAGAAGACCCAGGGCAAACGGTTTTTTCATGCTGTAGGGTAGATGCGAAGGCGAATAAAGGTTGTTGTCACATTTTTGGCGCAGGGTCGGATTTCCGGAAGGAAAAATGCGCCCACCTCCTCGTGAAAATGCGCGGTCTTACCCGGAAAAAAGTGCTACGGCAAAAAAATTTAATCTAATATTTGAGGGTATTTTCATAATCCAGGCTGAATCTGAATTATTGCGTATTTCGTGATGGAACTCTTTGATTCATGGATTTTTGGAAAATCTTGCCCTTTTTCATGCAACAAAGTGGGGGTTTATACCGATTCTGGGCTTCAAAATGCAATTCCGACCAAAATATTTATTAATGGTCAAAATAACAGACAATATAACCCTATCCGGTAGGAGGTGGATCCCACATGGCAGCAGCAAAGAAGGCGGCAGCTAAGACGCCGGCAAAGAAGGCCCCAGCAAAGAAGGCCGCACCGAAGAAGAAATAATCTTCGGATTATTGTCCACTTTTTTTAAAGGTATTACGGTATTTTGGGGTTTTGAATCCCACGATTAGCCCATACATCGGGATCGTATGCATTGCGAAGTGAATGGGAATAACAGATTAGGCGTTAAGGTCTTCCCGGATCAATCGATGAATTGTTTCACAATCATATCCGTTTTCCATAACGTAATACGCCATTTTCGGGTTTTGTGACAGTGTCAGTATTTTCACTGAACGTCGGGCATCATGAACCCGGCTGTTCGAAGCAACAAATCCGGTGATTGTCTGTTGTTCGGCATCCACTGAGATTGAAGTTTTCTGGAAATCTTTTCGGATCTTACCGGTTCGTTCTAGAAAAAAAATGGCTGCTGATTTTAGAGCAATATAGGGCTATTATAAATTCTACATCCGGAAATTATCAGAAAGCCCATCCAGAAAAAATATACTGGGAAAAGATTTTCCCCGACTTTTCTCACACCATCCGGGTCAGAACAAGCGCAACAAACCCGCACCCGGCAACGACCATCACGGTCATCACCGCATAATCCCGCTTCTCAAAGACCCGCTCGCGGACATGTGTCCTTTTTCCGGTCCGGTATCCCCGCATATCGATCGTGAGCCCGAGCACATTGGAGCGGAGCAGGGCATTGGATACCAGCGGGATCACAATGGGCGAGACGCTCCGGATCTTTCCTGTGAACCCGGTCCCCGGGTTGAAACCTCGCGCCAGCTGCGCCTCGTGAATCCGCTGGCCCTCGATCTGCAGGGTGGGGATGAAGCGGAGCGCGATGATGAACATCAGAATATAATCGATGGGGATATGGATCTTCTCCATCGCATGAACAATGTCCCGTGGCTGCGTTGAGACCAGGAAGAGCTGGAAGGCAAAGATCAGGATCATGAACCGGAGCGTGAGAACCACACCTATCTGGAGTCCCCCGGTCGTGATCGGGACAAGCCCGCCAATGAACGGGATCCCCTGCGGGATCAGGTACAGGAATGTCTCACCATTGGGCATTGTGATTACCGTAATGAGGATGAAGATCACGCTCATGACGAGAATCAGCTTGAGCTGGTTGAGGGATTCTTGAAGCATCTCGCCATACGCTGCAAACACCAGGAGGGCTGCTACCATGAGGATGAGGAAGGTGATGTCTGTCGCAATGATGGCCATGAGGGTGACGAGGATGGTGAACAGGATCTTTGTGTACGGGTTGAGCCGGTGCAGGAAGGCATCCTTGTGGACATACTGGAGGATCTCTGCCATGGTCACGCACCTCCCGTGTCAGAAACGATGTGCCCGTTCTCCATCAGGATGATCCGGTCGGCGCAGTGATCTGCGATCTCCCGGTTGTGGGTGATGATGACGATCGTGTGCCCCTTCTCCTGGAGATTTTTGAGCATCCTGATGACAAGAAGCGCCTCGTTTCCGTCAAGGCCGGTGGTAGGTTCGTCCAGCACGATGATTTCGGGCTGCATGGCAACTACGCAGGCAATGGCAAGCCGTTGGCGCTCCCCGCGGGAGAGCCACCGGGGATACAGGTCCGCGGTCCCGGAAAGCCCGGCATCGCGAAGCGCAGCTTCGATGACCGTATCTGCGTTCCTGATACCAAGGTTGTTCACCCCGTACGCGATCTCTTCCCGCACGGTATCGGCAAAGAACATGTGGTCCGGGTTCTGGAAGACAAGACCGACATCCCGGGCAAGTTCTGCAATGCTGCACTCCCCGGTATTCTTCCCGTTGATCACCACATCACCGCTTGTGGGGGAGAGGAGCCGGTTGAAATGCTTGACCAGCGTGGTCTTTCCCGAACCATTCTCACCAACGATCGCAACAAATTCGCCCTTGCGAATCGTGAGATTGATGCCCGCGAGTGCGGTGACCTCGCCATAGGAATGGGTGAGGTTCTGCACGGAGACGATCGGTTCACCGCCCGATACGTTCTGCACGGTCTTGTGGATTGTTGAGAAGTCCGGAAAGATCATGCCCCGGATCCGCGAGTCTGCGAGGACCTCATCGGGGCTGCCCGAAGCGGTGATAGCGCCGTTCTCAAGGATGACCAGGGTGTCCACCATATTCTTGAAATGCCGGTACTTGTGCTCCACCAAGAGGATGGTCTTTCCCTGGGTCTTGAGCTCGGTCAGGATCTCGGCAATCCGTTCGGTTGCATGCTCATCCAGCTCGGATGTCGGTTCATCAAGAATGAGGAACTCGTTTCCCAACGCCAGAGTGGCTGCAAGAGCGACCCGCTGCTTCTGGCCACCGGAGAGGTGGTGCGGTGAGCGGTCACGGAGATTCTCAAGGTAGGTTGTCTTGATGATCGCATCGAGACGCTCTTCGATCACATGCGCAGTGAGCCCGCGGTGTTCCAGCGCGGACAGGAGCTCTTCTTCAACGGTCGTGAAGATCATCTGGGCTTCAGCATCGTCAAATACAATCCCCACGTTCTGTGCAAGATCCGAGAGGGATTTGTACTCTGCCACGTTCCGGTTGTCGATAATAACGGCCCCTTCTTTCTTACCGCCATACTCGTGGTGCAGGATCCCTGATGCGGCAAGGCAGAGCGATGTCTTGCCGGCACCCGAGGGGCCGGTAACCATGACACACCGGCCTTTCTTGAGAGAGAGAGATACATGGTGCAGGGCCGGCTGCACCGTGCGGGGGTATGAATAACTGACGTTGTTGAGTTCGATCATTCCTGTCCTCTAAGAAGCACCCTGCTGGAAGGGATGTAGAGGAACTGGACCACGATTGCATTAAAGACTGCCGTTATGACAACGATCGGGATGAAGACCACGATAAAGGCCATCAGGTCGCCATTGTACTTGGCCAGGTAGGTTGCACCGATGGCGATGATGGCGATCGCGGCAAAGGAGAACCCGCTTGCGAGCGTGGTGACAAAGGTGGTTGCACTCGGGGCAAATTTTGTCTGGTCGCGGAGGGCTGCGTAGAGGACGAAACAGACTAGGGCACCGATCGGTTCGCTGATGATGTTTGCGGGCGGGAACATCGAGCTGGAGATCAGCATCGAGAGGACACCGGCAACAAGGCCGATACCGAGCGCTTCGAGCAGTTTTGGTCGTATCAGGATGATCGCGAGACAGTAGAACGCGATGATCATGTTCGGCGTTAAGGGTGTATGGAGCATCGCAAGGAAGTACCGGAGAATGGCACCGATTGCAAGCAGGATACCAACAATAGCAATATCTTTTGACTTCATTTCATTCACATCCGTAATGATTCAGGAGTAACCGTGAGAACGGCCAGTAACAGCCGCCCATAATGACTACTTTATACCTTGATGTATACATTTGTTCATTCATGTATTAAAAAACTCTTCTTTCAATTTTCTTACGCTCCTCTTGGTGTAAAGTGACGAAACCCGGATCAGGGATTCCGCTGACAGAAATGGGGAAGGTATGGCCCGCACACAACCACTACCTTCATTACCTGACCCATCCCTCACTCGTAATAAGGAGATCCGGATGCCGGGCGTTCCAGATAAAGAGACAATTTACCGCGAATCGCTTGCCATGCATGCAAAGAACCAGGGAAAACTCGGTATCCGATCCAAAGTTCCGCTGAAGACAAAACACGATCTCTCGATCGCTTACACCCCCGGGGTTTCTGAAGTCAGCCGGGAGATCATCCGGAACAAAGACCTTGCCTATGAGTATACGCTGAAGGCCAACACGATCGCCATTGTCACTGATGGCTCGGCCGTGCTCGGCCTTGGCAACATTGGGGGTTACGCGGCAATACCGGTGATGGAGGGAAAGGCGATCCTCTTCAAGGAGTTTGCCGGGGTCGATGCCTTCCCCATCTGTTTTGAAAGTTACGAGACAAATTTCGTTGACAAGGTCCGGAACATTGCTCCTGTCTTCGGCGGGATCAATCTTGAGGATATCGCAGCACCGAAATGTTTTGAGGTGGAGGATGCCCTGCAGGATCTCGGGATACCCGTTATGCACGATGACCAGCATGGGACTGCCGTTGTTGTACTCGCTGCACTCATGAATGCCTGTAAAGTGACCGGAAAAAAGTACAGCGATCTTAATATCGTGATCAGCGGGGCGGGTGCAGCCGGGTATGCAATCACCCGCATTCTGAAATGTATCGGGTACAGCCCGGATGTCTGTACCAAGGTCAATGATATCGTTGTGTGCGACTCGCAGGGCACGATCTTCCGGGGACGGGAGGGCTTGTACAAAAACAAGTACAAGTTCATCATTGCTGAAGAGACGAATAAATCCGCCTTGTCCGGAAGCCTTGCGAATGCGATGCAGGGTGCGGACGTGTTCATCGGGGTCTCTGCGCCCGGCATTGTGACTGAAGAGATGATACGCTCGATGAACCGGGATGCCATTGTCTTTGCCATGGCCAACCCGGTGCCGGAGATCATGCCGGATCTGGCAAAACATGCCGGTGCCGCGGTGGTCGGAACGGGAAGAAGCGATTTTCCCAACCAGATCAACAACGTGCTGGTATTCCCGGGCATATTCCGGGGAGCGCTCGATGCCCGGGCAACAAGGATCACCGATGAGATGAAGATTGCGGCAGCCCACGCAATCGCCGGGTGCGTTCCCAACCCCCGGCGCGAACGGATCCTTCCCAATATCCTCGACAAGAGCGTCACGAAGGCAGTTGCAGCAGCAGTGGCAAAGGCCGCAGTCCAGTGCGGATGCAGTCGTCCCGTTCATTAGCCAGAGAACGTGTCCATCATTTTCCCGGGACACGGATGAATTGACGAGTGGAGAAGACCGGATCGGATCATGTCAGGGAATCACGATGATAGGAATTTATTATCGTCAGATGAATAGTAAACCGGGACTGGCCCCTGCTACCTGACCCGGGCGTCTTTACACAGGTTCCGGGTAGTCGGACTGGATGATACAATGACGGGAGACTGGAGATGCTGATGAGGATCGGGGGCAACGATGTCGCCTCCCTTGATGACACCTGGATCGTTGTGACGAACCCGGCGAATGGCGAACAGATCGATCGTATTCCCGCCGGGTCTTCAGATGATGTGGCCCGGGCCGTGGAAGCGGCCGCGATCGCCTTCCCTGCATGGAAGAAGAAGACCCTGCGTGACCGGGGCATCATCCTCTTTCATGCAGCCGGAAAAGTGCGGGAACAGCATAAAAATCTAGCCCGGCTCCTGACCATGGAGCAGGGAAAACCCCTTGCGGAATCCATTGATGAGGTCCGGGGATTTGCCAACATCCTGGAATTTTATGCCGGGATATCGGCTTCACAAGCAGGAGAACTGATCCGGCTCGGTGCCGGCGGGGATGCACTGGTTACCCGTGAACCGCTCGGCACCTGTGGCGCGATCATCCCGTGGAATATGCCGGTGCTCATCATGGGGTGGAAAATTGGGCCGGCGCTCCTTGCCGGTAACACACTGGTCCTCAAGCCGGCATCCACGACCCCGCTGACCAATATCCGGCTTGCGCAGATTCTTGAATCAGCGGGTCTTCCAGGAGGGGTACTCAATATCGTGACCGGCCCGGGGGAGGTTGTGGGTGAGGCGCTGGTGAAACACCCGCTGATCCGCAAGATCTCGTTCACAGGAAACTGCGCCACGGGACAACGGATCCGGGAACTGGCAACGGCGCACCTCAAGGAACTGACGCTCGAACTCGGGGGATCGGACCCGATGATCGTGATGGGCGATGCGGATATCGATAAGGCGGTTGAAGGAGCGCTCCGGGGCCGGTTCTATAACGCGGGGCAGACCTGCACGGCCGTGAAACGGCTCTTTGTCCATGAGGCCATCGCAGCGGTATTCACGGAGAAACTGAAACACCGGATAGAAGCGCTAAAGGTTGGCGACGGTCTTGATGCCGGTGTTGAGATGGGCCCCCTGAACAGTCCCGCCCAGCATAAACGCATAAGCGGGATCGTTGAGGCGACGAGAGATGCTGGAGAGGGAACCATCCTGACCGGGGGATGCCCGCTAAACGGGACATCCTATGACCGGGGTCTGTTCTACGGGCCCACCCTTGTTGCCGATGTTGCCCCGGAAGGTCGGCTCATGAACGAGGAGGTGTTCGGGCCGGTTCTCCCGGTCATGCCCGTTCCGGATCTCGATTCTGCAATCCGCGAGGCAAACCGTACCCGGTACGGCCTCGGGGCATCGATCTGGACCACCAACCTGCATACGGCAAAACGGGCATTTGGTGAGATCGATGCCGGTATCGTCTGGGTTAACCGCCACCTGACCGTGCCTCCGGAAGTTCCCTTCGGGGGCATGAACGAGAGTGGCATTGGCCGGGAGAACGGGCTCCATGCCCTTGATAATTATTCCCGGACCAAGACGCTGTTCCTTAACTGGTAGATCAGGATCTCATTCCTTACTTTTTCAGGTTCAGGATTGCAATTGTTGCAAGGACGCCGCAACCACTGATCCAGAGTGGCATGGCAGAATGCGTTGTCATGGGGGCCTGGGTGCGTTCCACGGGTGTCGTGACTATTGCAGAGGCGGGCGTGGTGACCGGAACGGTGGTTACCAGGGTTTGTGGCACCTGCGTTGTGGCAGGCAGTGGTTGAAGAATGTTGAACGTGGTCGATCCGGTCACATCCTGCGTGATGCCTGCAACCTTCACCAGGTACTCATCTGGCTTGAAACCCGATGTATCGATCTCAAACGACCACTGGTTGTATCCAATGCTGCCCTGCTTCACCTCAACGACACCACTGGCACCGGAATACTCCCCGCTCTGGCTCTTTGATGTGGGAACAAAGGAGGATGAATACACATCAACCTGGAGCTTGTCGCCCACGGCAAGATTCGTGGAACCGGCGATGGTGAACTTGTCGCCAACCCGGTGATCCCCTATGGGACTTATCCGTGCCTGGGGCGGGTTTATGTAAAATGAAGCCGTGGCAAATGTATCGTCAATGTTCTGGCTGTTGATCGCCCGCATAAGTGCCGTTGCTGCATCGGTGCTCTGGAGACTGCCCCCGCTCGTCAGCTGGAATATGGATGTTCCGGTTCCCAGCTGCTTGTTGATCACCTTGCCATCGGCAGGGGAATATACAATATCAAACTGCCCGTTCATCATCGGGTGCTGGACAATGACAAGGTACTGGCCTGAAGCAAGGTTCTGCGTATCGGCGGATTTCAGTTCATAGGTGTAGGTGTTATCCTCGTTAACCGCGACATTTGAAATTTTTGCAGTGTTGTACCCGATGAACCAGACCTGGAGGCCGTTCTGCGGGTGACCGGTCGCAATACCATTGATATAAACAGGGTCCCCGTTTGAGATCGTGGCGGAACCCGCGGTTGAAGAACCGGGAGTCAGGGTGATGGCTGATACCGGTATAATGAGTGCCGCAGAACACAGCAGGAGGATGAAATATCCAATGATGGATTTATCAGAGATCGATCGATAATGCACGATACACTTCCTTTTCACGTACTCTAGGTATCCTGATTTAATAGCTTGCTGCAATGAGATAGTGATCCCGAAAAAACGAATCCGTCAGGATGATTCGGGCACTCATGGAAGTCTCCTAAAAAAGTTCCAGACTCGTGGGGAATTATTCATTGAAAAGCGAGTGGGAGGAGTAAGCCTCCTTTTGTTTTAGCGGCATTCAGCTCTGCGTCATACCCGGACGGATACCGAGCGCTCCATGGTCCTGTTCTGACTTGCACCCGCAGGGATTCGCCGTTTCACCGTATCCTGCCCGTGAACGCTCAGCGGGTTACTCGCACGGTTACCCATGCTTCTCGCCGTTTCCGGCTCAACCGCTTCATCACTGGTGGCAGGCCGTGTCGTTTCTGTGCCATTGCCGTGACTCTCGCCACCCGTACTTGCGTACGGCTGCGTGCCCGGTGGGTGGGGGGACTTTCCTCAGCAACACTTAAGTTACCGTCGGCCGCTCTCTCCCTCTCGGATACCTATGGGATGGAAGAGGAGATAAGCACAGCGCCAGAACATCCAATTTTGCCCGTTGCCGGGTACGGGCCGGGAGTTCGATAGATTGAGATACAAGCTACGCACAAGTCAGTCACAGAGAACCGGGGAACTGCCATGGAACTGCTCACTGCTGATGAGGGCCAGATGGCGATCCGCTCTGCACGCGTTGCCATCGAGAATGTCTGCGCAAAAAGACAAAAACCTGTATTAAAAATGACACCGGTGTTTAATGAGAAACGCGGTGTCTTTGTCACGCTCACGAAAGCCGGGGAACTCCGGGGTTGCATCGGGCTCCCGTATCCCGTGATGGCGCTTGGGGATGCAATAGAACATGCAGCAACGGCAGCAGCCCTTGAGGATCCGCGTTTTCCCCCGGTCGGGAAGGATGAACTGGAACAGATCACGGTCGAGGTTACAATTCTTACCGTGCCAGTGCCCCTCAAAGGTGAACCGTCGCATCGCCCGGAAAAAGTCGTGGTTGGCAGACACGGGCTCATCGTGCGGGGCATGGGCACGAGCGGCCTGCTCCTCCCCCAGGTGGCAACCGAATATGGCTGGGATGCCACAACCTTTCTCAATCATACCTGCATGAAGGCCGACCTGCCCGACCGGTGCTGGACCAGTCCCGCGACAGAGATCCTCACGTTTGAGGGCCAGATCTTTACCGAGAAGCATTGAGGGGAACCGTTTAATTTAAAAGAGCGCGCATATACAAGGCGATCAGGGAGCACCATGGCTATTGCATTTGAGAGCCTGTACAGTGATATTGCCGGGCGGTGCGGGAAACTTACCGTTGGAAAAAAGACCGTCAGGACACCAGCACTGCTGCCGGTCATCAATCCCCACCTCCCGCTTGTGACACCAAAGGAGATGCAGGCAATGGGGGTCGAGGCACTGATCACCAATGCCTACATCTTCTCCCAGAGCAAGCAGTTCCGTGAACGCGCCTTAAACGAAGGGCTTCACAAGGTCCTGGATTTTGACGGGGTGATCATGACCGACTCCGGTTCATTCCAGCTCTCGGTTTACGGAAAGGTTTCGATTACCAATACCGAGACGCTCTCGTTCCAGCGGGATATCGGGAGCGATATCTGGGTACCACTCGATATCCCGACATCGCCGGCAGCGGATCGCGAGACCACCGAACGCGAACTTGCAATCACCCTCCAGCGCCTTGCCGAGGCAAAAGAGGTCTTTGGCAGCGATGCTCCGATCGCGGGACCGGTACAGGGCGGGATCTTTGAAGATCTCCGCGAGTTGTCGGGACGAAAAGTGACCGAACTCGGTTTCTCGTTCTGTCCCATCGGTGCGGTGGTTCCCTTGATGGAATCCTACCGGTACCGCGAGCTCGTCAGCGTCGTGATGGCCGCCAAGCGGACGATTGCGCCTTCAGCCTGCGTCCATCTCTTCGGCGCCGGGCACCCCTCGATGTTCGCCCTCGCGACCGCGATGGGCTGCGACCTGTTTGACTCGGCTGCCTATGCACTCTATGCAAAGGACGGGCGGTATCTCACGGCTCACGGCAGTTACCGGATCGAGGATCTCGCCGATCTTCCCTGTGCCTGCAGCGTCTGCCGCTCCCACACGGCAGAAGAACTTCGCGAGGCAAAGGACCGCGAACGCCTGCTTGCGCTCCACAACCTCTATGTCACGCTCGCGGAGATCTCGCGGATCCGGCAGGCCATTACCGATGGCACGCTCTGGGAACTGGTGGACGAGCGGTGCCGGGGCCACCCCCAGCTCCTCTCCGGGTACCGTGCGCTCCTGAACCAGGCCCCCGCGCTCGCGGAACGGGACAGGGTCTCGAAACGCCGCTTCTTCTACCGGGGGAGTGAGAGCTGCCAGCGCACGGAAGTCCTCCGGTACCAGCAGCAGCTCGCCCGGCTCCGGCTCGGGAAGAATGTCCTTGTTGTGATTGACGGAGCGATGCGGGAAGGGTATGACAACACGCTCCTCTTCAAACCTCCGTTCGGGCCATACCCGGCGGAACTGAGAGAGACCTTCCCCATCGGTCCCTGCGAACTCCCGGAATGGGATGCTGCCATGGTCCGCCAGGGGTGCCGGGGCATACGTGCCCTTGCCGACAGCCACCCGGATAGCAGGATTGTGATCGCATGCAGTCCTGCGTGGGCAGGGCTCATACAACAGGAACTCGGGGAGATGGAGATCGCAGATGACGAGATTTGATATCCGGAAACGAGACGGACTCGCCCGCATGGGCATGCTTGAGACCGGGACAGCAACCGTAAAACTTCCCGCAGCAGTTGATCCGGAATCCCTCTTCCCTGCTCTTGCAAACACCCCATCCATTAATATGCCCCTGTCCGCTCCCGCAAAACTGGTACAGGAGTTTCCCCCAGTGAGACCAGGCGGGCCAGTGATTATCCATCCGCAGGTGGAGACTCCTGCAGTGAGCGGGGACTGTGTCATGGCCGCCAACTGGCAGACCGCATTCTCCAATCCCCGTAATTACGTGGACTGGCTTGTCACGCTCAAGGAGAAGACTCCTACCGACACTGCATGGTATGCTCCTGCATCTGCCCTGCCGTCAACTGTTGCGATCCTCTGCTATTCCGGGTTCGAGCTCTTCGATTACACGGCTGTGGACCTGAAGTCAGCACAAGGGATGTTCTGTACCCCTGAGGGAGATTTCCCGGCCGATGCCATGGAGACCGGTATCTGCACCTGCCCCGGGTGCAAAGCCGGAAACCTGCAGGAACATAACCGAGAAGCGCTCCGGCATGAGATCGCGCTCGTCACCCGCTTCATCCAGCAGACGCAACTCCGGGAACTGATTGAGTCGCGGTGCCGTATGGACGCAAACCAGGTCGCCATCATGCGTCACCTCGACCGCCACTATGCATTCATGGAGGCGGCACAGCCCGTGGCCCGGAACGGGGTCATGCGGGCAAACTCCGGGGAGTCGATGCAACGCGTTGAGGTGCAGCGGTTCGCTGAACGTCTCCTGACACGGTATATCCCCCCCCGGTGCGATGTGGCCGTCCTGTTGCCCTGTTCGGCAAGAAAGCCATATTCCCTCTCCCAGAGTCACCGGAGATTCCAGCAGGCGGTTGGGGGACGTGCCCACGAACTGATCGTCACCTCACCGCTGGGCCTGGTCCCCCGCGAACTCGAATGTGTTTACCCTGCCGCCCATTACGATGTCCCGGTGACCGGGTACTGGGATGCTGAGGAGTGTGCCGTTATCTCGAACATCCTTGCACGGTACTTTGCGCGCCACCAGTACCGCCGGGTAATCGCACACCTTGAAGGCGGTGCCTTCAGGGTTGCCCGGCAGGCAGCAGAACTCTGCGGTATCACGCTCGAATATTCCTGTACTGAGAACCCGGCCGGTCCGGCCTCCTTGAATGCGCTGGACGCGAGCCTTGCCGGGGAACGGCGGATCAAGGATGACCGTCTCCACGGAATGCTCTCCTACCAATTCGGTGCGGATATCGAAACAAAGGGTATGGTCTCCCGGGGCAGGAACCTTGAACTGTTCTGGAGCAAAGGCAACACCCAGCTCTTCTCCATCGATACGAACACGGGCCTCCTCCGCCCCACATTCGACGGTTGGGATCTGATACCAGCAGGTTACCGTGTCACCATTGACGACTTCATCCCGGAAGGCGATGTGCTCGTTCCCGGTGTGACCGATGCAGACCCGGTTATACGGGATGGCGATGAGGTGCTGGTGACGGGGGTGCGTGCCATTGCCACCGGGCGGGCTGCGCTTCCGGCGGGCGAGATGCTCCGTTCGCACCGTGGTGTGGCCGTGCGAGTGCGTAAAATAAAGAAGCTATAACGCGAATGCATACGATACAAGTGCAGACCATCACATGGAGTGAAACAGTTGTTCCGCAGCGAAAGAGCACAAATGGGGGCAGCAGCATGACCGTTGTCATCGCCGTCCCGAAAGAACAGGCGCCTGGCGAACAGCGCGTGGCGTGCGTGCCGGAAGTTGTCCAGAAGATGACGAAGTCCGGCTACGAGGTCCGGATCGAGCACAGCGCAGGATCGAACGCGTATTATCCCGATGATCTCTACCTTGCCGCCGGTGCGAAGATCAGCAGCAGCCGGACTGAACTGCTCAACGGAGCACGGATCGTCCTGCAAGTCCAGCCCCCGACAGTGGCCGATGTCGATCAGCTGGCCGAAGGCACGATTGTCATCGGGTTCATGAACCCGGCGAACAATCTCGAAGCGATCGCACGGATGCGCGACCGGAAGATCACCGCCTTTGCCCTCGAACTGGTCCCGCGAATCTCCCGGGCCCAGAGCATGGATGCGCTCAGTTCGCAGGCAACGGCCGGCGGGTACGTGGCCGCGGTCATGGGCGCCGACAACTGCCCGAAGTTCCTCCCGATGCTAACAACGGCCGCCGGTACGATCCGGCCCGCAACGGTGCTCATCCTTGGGGCCGGTGTCGCCGGCCTCATGGCGATTGCGACCGCAAAACGCCTCGGCGCGATCGTTGAAGCCTATGATGTCCGGCGGGCTGCCGGCGAGCAGGTCCGGAGCCTCGGGGCAAAGTTCCTCGAGCTCGAGATCAATGCCGAAGGCCAGGGCGGCTATGCCCGCGAGCTCACCCCTGAAGAGAAAGCACAGGAACAGCAGATGGTCTCCGCCTCGGTTGCACGGGCAGATATTGTCATCACCACTGCTGCAATCCCCGGCCGGAAGGCACCGGTCCTGATCACCAAGGAGACGGTCGCGATGATGAAGCCCGGCGCGGTCATTATCGATATGGCAGCAGAATCGGGCGGTAACTGCGAGCTGACCCAGTCCGGCAAGACCCTCCGGGAGCACGGCGTCCTCATCATCGGTCCGCAGAACCTGCCGGCCCGGGTACCGTTCCACACCAGCCAGATGTACGCGAAGAACCTCCAGTCGTTCCTCACGCTCCTCGTCGATAAGGACGGGAAGATCGTGACTGACTTCTCCGATGAGATCCTGGTCGCGAGCCTTCTCGTCCATGCCGGTGAGGTGCGTCATGCGCCCACCCGCGATCTCATTGCCGGAGGAAGATTATGACCGACATCACCACGTTCTGGACTGCGATCTACATCGTCATGCTGGCCGCGTTCACCGGCTACGTTGTCATCAGCCGGGTCCCCGCGATCCTCCACACGCCACTGATGAGCGGCTCGAACTTTATCCACGGTATCGTGCTCGTCGGCGCCATGGTGGCGCTTGGCCTCGCCACCACGCCGCTCGAACAGGCCATCGGCTTTGTTGCCGTTGTCCTCGGGGCAGCGAACGTGACCGGCGGTTACGTTGTCACGGAACGGATCCTCCAGATGTTCGACAAGAGCGGGAAGAAACCCGGCAAGGAGGCCTGAGATGGAACTCTTCCAGCTGATCGATCCGATTTACATCGTCACGATCTTCTTCTTCATCATCGGCATGCAGCGGATGAGCCACCCACTTACCGCACGGAGCGGAATTGTCTGGGCCGGCGCCGCGATGCTGATCGCAACGCTCGTTACCTTCTTCACCCCCGGTCTCACCAACCTGGCCCTCATTGCGATCGCGATCGTGATCGGTGGCGGGTTCGGATACATCGCCGCAAAACGCGTTGCAATGACCGACATGCCCCAGATGATTGCGCTCTACAATGGTATGGGTGGCGGCGCAGCGGCCGGTATCTCAGCCGTGGCACTTCTCGGAACAACCACTGCCGCTACCGGCTCCCTCGCGGTTGTCGGGGGCCTCATCGGTGCCATCTCCTTCACGGGCAGTATCGTTGCGTTCATGAAACTCCAGGGATGGATGCGGCCCCGTCCGATCACCTTCCCCGGTCAGAAGATCCTCAACATGGCGGTCCTGGCGCTCGCCGTCATCTCCGGTCTGCTCGTGATCCTTCAGCCGGCTTGGCTCCCGCTCCCGGTTGCCATGTACCTCCCGCTCTTTTTCGTCCTCTCGCTCGGGTTCGGGCTCCTGATGACGCTCCCGATCGGCGGAGCGGACATGCCGGTCGTCATCTCGATGTACAATGCCTTCACCGGTCTTGCCGTCGCGCTTGACGGGTTCTCGTTTGCAACCCCCAACTACGCGATGGTCGTTGCGGGTATCATCGTTGGTGCAGCAGGTACGCTGCTCACGCTCAACATGGCGAAGGCGATGAACCGCTCGCTCTCGAACGTCTTCTTCGGTGCATTCGGCGCAACGGAAGAGACCGGCGTGGAGATCAAAGGCAGCATGAAGGCGATCGAGATCGACGATGCTGCGGTCCTGCTCGCGTATGCCGACAAGGTGATCGTCGCTCCCGGCTATGGGATGGCAGTCGCCCAGGCCCAGCAGAAAGTGAAAGAACTCACCGATCTGCTCGAGAGCAAGAACATTCTGGTGAAGTTCGCGATCCACCCGGTTGCGGGCCGGATGCCCGGTCACATGAACGTGCTCCTCGCCGAGGCAGGGGTCAACTACGACCACCTCTTCGACCGGGACGAGATCAACCCGGAGTTCCCGAGCACCGATGTGGTCCTCGTCATCGGGGCGAACGACACGGTCAACCCGGCGGCGCACCGGGAAGGCAGCCCGCTCTTCGGCATGCCGATCCTCGATGTCGAGCAGGCAAAGAACGTGATCGTCCTGAAGCGTGGCCAGGGGAAAGGGTTCTCCGGCATCGAGAACGACCTGTTCTACCGGGACAACACACGGATGCTGTACGGCGATGCGCAGGAGACTGTCGGAAAACTCGTGCAGGCCGTCAAAAAGTTCTGAAGTCCTGCAGCTCACATCTTTTTTTTTAGTTTTTCCCGTAACAATTGCTGTGATTTTTGTAATTGGCCGTAATTCTGTGTCCATTCCTCGTGGAACAGCCCGGAAAACAATGAACTTATATGGTTATCTGTCAGATTGAATGGTATGGCAGGGGGTCATACCATAGAAGATACCATTCCGATTCCTGACGGGCAGGTTGTCCGCAAGAAGCTGCATTTTTTCTGGATTGCTGATTGCTCTGACTCCATGCGGGGAAAGAAGATTGCGACCCTGAACCAGGCTATCCGCGAGGCTATCCCCGAGGTCCAGAAAGCGGTAGAAGCCTATCCCCAGGTTGAGATCTTTATGCGGGCGATCCGGTTCTCTGATGCGGCAGAATGGCATGTCGGTCCTGAACCGGTCCCGATGGCAGAATTCACCTGGCCGGAACTTGAGACTTCCGGCCTGACCGCAACGGCAAAAGCGATCCAATTACTCACCGAGGAACTCTCTATTGAGCGTATGCCTCGCCGGGGTCTGCCCCCGGTCTGCATTCTCGTCTCGGATGGGTTCTGCACCGATCCCCGCGATGAATATGATAATGCCATTGCCGAACTGGCAAAGATCCCCTGGGGGGTAAAAGCGGTCCGGCTTGCCATTGCAATCGGTGACGAATCCGATTACAATGAACCGGAACTGTTAAAATTCGTCAACCAGGACCAGATCGGCCTCCTCAAGGCTCACTCACCTGAAGAACTGGTCGCCTACATCAAGTGGGCGTCGGTCTCGGCATCTGTCGCCGCCTCCCGCGGAAGGAGCCGGGGGACCGGGAGCATGGAGGACACCTCGAATGTCTCATTAGAGTCCCCGCCCTTGATGATCACTTCAAATACCGAATTGTTTTAGACAGCAGATATGCACCCCAACCCCCATTTTCACGTTGCCAGCGAACCTTCCCTCGGCTGGGCATTTGGCTGCAATCGTACCGGGGCAGCCCATATCACCGCATCACGTCCTTGCGAGGACTCGTTTGCTCTCTGGAGCGGGTCTTCCGGTGCAGTCCCCTGCATTGCGATCGCGGTCGCTGACGGTCATGGGGATCCCCGCCACGACCAGAGCCAGACCGGCTCCGCACTCGCCGTTCATGCAGCAATCGATGAACTGATCGAGTTTCACCGGATGCACATGCACACCCTTCCGGAACATGCATTACGCTCGGAGTTCAAGGCAGATTTCCCACGGAGAGTGACACGGCGCTGGCGGGAGTTCGTGCAATCCGATTCAGTTCGCAGGGGGATCTTCCGGCCCCGGAATGCCGGCTCCGGGGTTGACGAATACGAACGATATGGATCAACGCTGATCACCTCCCTCATCCTTGACGATTCGATTCTTATCGGACAGATCGGTGATGGGGATATCGTCCTTGTCCGCCCGGATGGTACCGTGGAATGCCCCATCTCGTCTGACACCGGCCTTATCGGAAAAGAGACCTACTCGCTCTCCTCCCGGGATGCCCACCTGCTCTGGCGGGTGACAACCCTTGATCGTGCAGATGGTGGCGTTTTGATCGTTGCCACGGATGGCGTATCCGATTCATTCGATGGGAGCGAAGGCCCCGAGTTTTTGAAGTTCGTGAAGAGTCTTGTTGCCCGGGTCCAGGAGTTCGGGATCGAGAATGTTGCCGGATCCATGAAGAACTGGCTGGACCGGTACTCGGAGCTGGCAAGCGGGGATGATATGACGCTGGTATACGTGAATATCAACCCTAAGCAGGAGATACCTCCTTCAGGCAATCCTGATTCCGTGAAGCCGGATACCCCGGGCAGTAGTCAGGAGTACTGGTAATGCCTCTTAACCTGGGCCAGAAGGTTACTTCCGAGCTTACCGGTACCGAACTGGAAGTGATCCGAAAACTCGGGGAAGGAACACAGGGGGAAGTGTACCTTGTCAGTGGCCCTCAGGGATTTCAGGCAGTCAAATGGTATAAACCCGAACAGGCAACGCCGGAACAGCGGGCTGCCATCCTCTACCTTGTCAAGACCGGGCCACCGTTTGGTGCAGCCGGCAAGAGGTTTGTCTGGCCCCTTGACCTCGTAACCCGGGAGGGAGTAGGCCAGTTCGGGTACCTGATGCCCCGGATCGACACGCAGCGCTTTGCCGAACTGGGGGAGGTCTGGGCGCATATCAAGCCGGTTCCCAGTTTCTCCTCGCTCTGCGAGATCTCCTACCAGCTGGCAAACAGTTACCGGGCGCTTCACCTCTCCGGCCATTGCTACCGGGACATATCTGCCGGCAACCTGATGTTCGATCCCCTGAGCGGGAACATCCTGATCTGTGACAATGATAATGTCGGGGTGAACCGCCAGTCGGTCTGCCAGGTCTGGGGAACCATGGAGTACATGGCGCCGGAGATCATCCGGTGCAGTGCCGATCCCTCGACCCAGACCGACCTGCACTCACTTGCTGTACTCCTCTTCTATCTCTGGGTCTGGCATCACCCGTTCCACGGGGAGATGGAGTACAGCTTCCACTGCTGGGATATCCCGGCCAAGAAAAAGGTGTACGGGGAATCCCCGGTCTTCATCTTCGATCCCGAAAATTCCTCAAACCGCCTCCCGCCGGATCCGGACTATGCGATCGCACGGGAGCGCTGGGAGTATTGCCCGGCAGATCTCAGGTCTACGTTTATCCGGGTATTCACTGAGGGTCTCAGGGATCCCAACCGGAGGGTGACTGAGGGTGAATGGCAGAACCTCTTCTCGGGCATCAAGGACCGGATTGTGATCTGCCCGCGGTGCCATGCAGAGAACATCTCCGGTCCTGACGGACAGATCGCACCCTGCTGGCACTGCCGTACCACGATTGTGCCACCACCGGTCCTTAGGATAAAACGACCTGTGGGTGACAGTATCGTTGCGCTTGCGGTCGGTACAACCCTGCGAAGAAGGCATATCTCGGTTTCCCAGGCCAGTGAGGATGGCTCGGAGATTGTCGGTCTTGTTGTTCCCCACCCATCATTACCCGGTGCTGCCGGGATTCGCAACAAGTCCACCCTTACGTGGGATGCAGCATTCCCCAATGGCGCTACTGCACGGGTTCCACCCGGCCGAGCGGTTCCCCTGCACCCCGGGACCACCATATCGATCGAAGGTATCAAGGTCACAATCGCTTCGCCGGAAGATTTGGTGAAACCATGAACAGTGATGTGGGACGTCTTCTCAAATCGTTTATCGACAGATATGGCACAACGATCGCACTCGACCCGCTCCGGTGCGAAGGCCTGCTCCGCGATACGTGCCCGCGGTGCAACAAAGAGATCTTTGTGCTGGTGAACGCTGTCCGCCAGCAGGTACCGGCTGACCTCCTGACCCCCCGGCATACGCTTCCCGCGGCGCTCTTCCGGGGTTTTCTCATCAAGCGTCTCCAGGATGAGGTCGCATTCTCTGAAGAGGCTGCACAGTGGGCTGTGGATACCTGGGCCACAGCACTGAACCTTGAGATCGATCCTCCCCGACAGGCAGCCATTCCTGATCCGGCTCCTCCTTCGATCTCTGGTGCGGGGACCCTGCAGAATAATCGGGGGGTGGATGCTGGTGAGCTCACGCCCCTCATTCACGACCTGGGAAATGTATCCTGGAGAGTGCGGGAGTTCGCGTTCGATACCCTGGTTGCATCAGGAGATGCAGCAATTCCCGTTCTCCTGAATACCCTCTCGGACTCCCGCGAACAGGTGAAGATTACTGCGATCATCGCATTGGGGGCACTTCGCGCACGGGATGCGGTTCCCCGGCTTGTCGTATTCCTTGATTCCAAAGGAGAACTCCCTTACTACGCTGCATGGGCACTCGGAGAGATCGGGGACGACCGGGCAGTGACACCTTTGACCCGGCTCCTCAACCGCAAGGATGAGAAGATCCGGTCCATTGCAGAAGAGGCATTGCGGAAATTCTGATGAACGATTTTGGAGCCCTCACCCCTGGGGCCCTGATCAACATGCCCGCTGCGCATTGATGATCTCGAAGACCAGTCTCTTCCCGAACGCCTTCTCAAAAGCCCTCTTCTCGCTCTCGATGCCCCAGAGTTCCAGCTGGCAGTCGCCCCGCGCGATGATCTCGAGCCGGGCCGTCTTCTCATCCACGGACGAAAACCTGACCTGCTGGATGAGTGCCGCATGGCTCCGGTCCAGGCTCTCCCCGAGCCGTAAGAAACTTGAGAGGAGGAGGAGGGCACCCTGTTCCCGGGCATCGAGATCCGTGATCTCCGGATCCTTCTTCTTCGGGCTCCTCTTCCGGTGGAATTTTGCGAGCGTTGCCACAAACCGGACCTCCCGTTCGTTGAACCCGGGGAGTTCAGAGTTCCTGATGATGTAATACGAGTGGGCATGATGATTGGTGTAGGAGATGAACGAGCCGATATCATGGAGGAATGCCGCATACTCCATGAGTTCCCGTTCACTATCGGAGAAATCATGGAGTTCCTGGTCCTTTGCCGAATCGAACATCTCAAGGACAAGGCTCGTCACAGTACGGGCGTGCACCTCATTGATACCACAGGAGCGGCCCAGCTGCAACACGCTCCGCTGGCGTGAGGAGAGTTCCCCGAGCAGGGGAAAGTTGTCGATCCGCGAGAGATAGTCGACCAGCAGACCGTCCTGGAGACCCCTCCCGGTGATCGCGATCTCGTCAAGCGAGAGTTCCTTCATGAACGTCTCAAGGACGATGGCACCGGGTATGATGATATCCGCCCGTTCGGGGTTGATCCCGGGGACCTTGCGCCGCTGTTCGAGTGTAAGCGGAGAGAGCAGGTCGATCACGCTGCGGAGATCGCGATAAGTCAGTACCTGACTGGTGCCATGCAGAGATGATCCGTTGGCGTTATGCAACGCTTTACTGGCAATCTCTGCCAGGTTGATGATCGTGCCTGAACTGCCAACTGCACAGTCCGGCGCGATCTTCTGAATGGCGGGCAGGGCATGGATGATGGCGTCCCGTACATGGTGCCGGATCTTTTTGCACTGCTCGGGGGAGACTACCCCACGGTTGTCCGTGGTGCAGTACATGTTGGAGAGCCGGATCGCCCCGAGCCGGAAGCTGTCAAGGTACTGGTAATCGCGTGCATCGCCCAGTGCAACTTCCGTGCTTCCACCGCCGATATCGATAAAGAAGCCCTTGCGGTTACCAATCTGGATGCCACTGACAACCCCCAGGTAGATCAGGCGGGCCTCTTCGCGCCCGGAGATGACCCGCACATCGAGCCCGGCCTCCTGCCGGATCCGGTGCAGCAGCTCGTTCTGGTTCGAGGCCTCCCGGGCCGCAGACGTTGCCACCGCAACGAACTCTTCCGAATGGAATGTCCGGGCAAGGTCGGTGAACGTTTTTGTCACCACAACGGCCCGCTCCAGGGCCTGCGGGATGATCTCATCGTTCTCGGACTCGCCTTCCCCCAAGCGTACCTGCTGCTTCTGCCTTGTCAGGATCGTGTAGGAATGGTTTGGGTTGAGCCGGACTACAAAGAGACGGATCGAGTTGGTTCCCATATCGATAAAGGTTACAACCCTGCCATCAGGGCCGATGGCAGCATTCTTCATGGGAATAACGGGTTCCGTTCTAACACCCGGACAAACAGATCACCGCGGGACTGCCCCCGGCTCTTCTCTTCCGTAACATCTCCTGTTGCGGAGAGGGAGAATGTCACTTCACTGCTCCCGATCACCCCGTGAATTTCGTGGACCATCCCAGCATGACGGCAGTCCAGCCCGTCCGCAATACGGAGGATTGCGGCAAGCCGGAGTACCTTCGTCCGTTCTTCCGGTGCGAGCAGGTGAAAGAGCGGATGGGACTCAAGGGTAACCCGCCCGCGATGGGCCCCGGCACTGAGCCCCAGTACGATCCGGTCGATCATATCGAAGGGCAGGGATTCCTCCCTGAATATCAGGTGGGCTGAACGCACGTTGTGGCGGCGGGCGCCGGATACCCAGCCGATATCGTGCAGCATGCCGGCGCATTCGAGCAGGAGCCGGTCCCGCCCGGTCAGCTGGTGCAGGGGTGCGATGCAGTCGAAGATCATGAGCGCGAGCCGTGTGACGTTCTGCTGGTGAAGAAGCGTGTCCGGGCTGGTTGCGGCCAGCGCCCTGCTGGCTGCACGGATCTCATCATCCGTTGATTTTTTGGCCGGGATATAGCGCTGCCGACGGCCGTTCTTCAGGGTTCCAGTGAGATGGTCCCAGACCCCGTCACGGATGAGGGACTGCCAGTAACGGGTAAACCGTCGGTGCAGCAATCGTCGCTCGCGCTCCCGGTCCTGCAGGAAGAGCCGGAGGCTCCTGAGCGTGGCGGTATCGGGGCGTTTCTTCTGGGTACCGGTCCGCAGGAGGCCCCGTTCCTTGAGGAGCAGCCGGGTCACCTGATCGATCCAGACATCACAGTCATGGAGATCGCCCAAGATCTCCTGCACCATCTTCACCCGGGCATGGAACCGTTTCAGCCCGAGCCGGTACACCGGCCCGAATATCTCGATCGTGTACCGGAGTTTTTTTGCAGCAATCCGCATGGCATGGTGCTCGGCAACCGCATCTTCCTGCATCACCCACGGTTCAAACGCCCGCATTGCTTCAAGGCGGCGTTCGATACGGCAGGCCGCCATCGTGGGAATGCCCCGGGCAAGGGCCTGCACGGGAGTCTTCCTGAATGTGGCAGACTGCGCAGAGAAGACCGCATGCATCTCCCGGGCAACCCCGCTCTTCTCAAGGGTGGCGAGCGCCGCATTCACCTGTTCCTGGTGAGCTTTCCGGTTCTCTTTGAGATCCTGGAGGAGATAGGCGATCGCCGGTTCCAGCGGTTCGGTGCGGGAGTCATCCGGGTGCCGGCTCTTCCATGCTGCCACGCGTCTCTTCCGGTATTTTGTGAGGAACGCGATCTGGACATCGGCATCGCGGGCCTCACCCAGCGCCCGGGTGATGGTGGTGATCGCATGCATCCAGCGGAGATACTGTTTTTTGGAAAAACAGGGCCGGAAGATCGGGAGGGCGGCCCGTAAACGGCGGGAGGCTACCCGCATACGGTGAATATACTCGATGTCTTCGGCAGCCCGGACTCCCTCGATCTCTGCTTCAAAGGCTGCAAGAAGCGGGGGCAGCCCCTCCTGGGAAAACCAGCTGAGCCCGGCCGGGGCCGCGATCGTTTCAGGAACGGCGGCCATACCAGGCTCCCCGGTGCGCAATCAGCCACGTGTGGGCGTTCACGGGTGCTTCCCCATGCTTCGGGGTGATGCGTGCGTACGTGCCATCCGGCTGCATGAGCCGGGATTTGGCTGTATCGGCCAGCTGGACTGGCAGGATCGTCTCCAGGATCTCTTTTCGCAGGCCCGGGTCCTGAACCGGGAAGAGGATCTCGACACGCTTGTCGAGATTCCGGGGCATGAGGTCGGCACTCCCCAGGTACACCTCGTCCTCTCCGCCATTATGGAAATAATAGATTCTCGCATGTTCGAGGAACCGGCCCACGATCGCGGTCACCCGGATATGCTCGCTGATACCAGGAATCCCCGGGCGGAGGCAGCAGATCCCCCGGATCTGGAGTTCCACGTTCACGCCGGCCTGCGATGCACGGTAGAGCGCCGCGATACAGAACGGGTCTACGAGCGCATTCATCTTGAAGATGAGGTGCCCGTCGCCATGCTCCTGCTGGCGGGCGATCTCCCGGTCGATCTTTGCCAGCAGGTTTTTGCGCAGGGTGACCGGCGCCACCAGCAGCTTGTTGTACTCCTCGATCCGGGCGTAGCCGGTGAGGAAGTTGAAGAGGTTTGCCACATCCTCGCCAATAGCCTTGTCGCAGGTGAAGTACCCGAAATCGGTGTAGATCCGGCTCGTGGTGGCGTTGTAGTTACCGGTCCCGAGGTGCATGTACCGCCGGATACCATTGCTCTCGCGCCTCACGATCATGCAGAGCTTGGCATGCACCTTGAGGCCAACGACCCCGTACACGACATGAACGCCGGCGCGTTCCAGCGCCCGGGCCCAGCCGATATTGTTCTCTTCATCGAAGCGTGCCTTGAGTTCGATGAGCGTGGCCACGTCCTTCCCGTTCTCCCGGGCCTCCATGAGCGCGTTGACGATGGGGGAGTTGGAGCCTACGCGGTAAAGGGTGATCTTGATGGCAAGCACCGCCGGGTCATGGGCAGCCTGCCGGATGAAATTGACGACCGGGGCAAAACTGTCATAGGGCTGGTAGAGGAGAATATCCCCCTGCCGGATGGCACTAAAGACGTCCCGGTCATCAGACAGTTCCGGGGGAACAGAAGGAAGA